>Ga0302267_10002957_pt1 | contig 19925 bp, 17 predicted proteins | sample III_Bog_E1_3_FD_194555 | JGI IMG/M metagenome (GOLD analysis project Ga0302267, IMG submission 194555) | Peat permafrost microbial communities from Stordalen Mire near Abisko, Sweden - III_Bog_E1_3 | ecosystem: Environmental > Terrestrial > Soil > Wetlands > Peat | place: Sweden: Abisko... | reverse complement strand
AAGATCTCCTGGTATCCAGACATCGATGTATTGAAAACGACCTCGCCGTAGCACTCAGCTTTTGCGCCGAAACCTCTACCGCGGAAGATGCGCCCGTCTTCGAGCGCGAGTATGGCCTGCATTGCCTCTCCAAAGGAGTGGATTTTATAGATTTTAGCAGTCTTGGAGGTGCTGCGCGGCATGGGAATGGCCCAGCGGCGCGAAAAGGCGTTGAAAACTCGTCAAACCCTGCAAATCCAAGTAATTTCGGAGCACTGCCTGCGGCCTGCTTCATCAAGCGGGCGCGTATTTTTCACGTGCTCTCTTCGCAGCTATTCCCTGACCGGTGCACGTCGACGCAAGAAACCCCAACTGGTGGCTACCGCAATGAACACCCAGGCCGCAACCATCACCCAATCGAAGATATCGTGATGATGCAACGCTCTTCGTACATTCAAGCCAATCACGCCACACCACAGCACCACAAAAATCGCTGTAAGCCACCAGAACGGCGCAGTATATGCTGCATTCGCCGCTGCTACCGCCGCGCGCTCCGCTTCCGTCTGCTTGAACGTCCCATACTTAATTCTGCGTCGCAGCATAAGTCCGAAAAAAATGGCTGGCAGATAAAGAACCAGCACTGCACCACCAATGCCTACACCGGCCCGGCTACCCAGTTCGCCCGGTGCCGAAGTCGCAGCCAGCCAAATCAACGCTATACCACCCAGCGTCGGCATCAGTAGCAAAATTCCGAGGAATATCTTTGCCCCTCGCGTCAATCCCGGCAAATAACTCTCGATTCTACTCATCGCGCTCTCCCTAACTGAGATTTTTACTGAACCGTTCCCGAATTTTTCACCGGCCAGTATACGTAAGCCGCTTTGCCATAAATCAGCTTCTCGCTCACCGGGCCAAAATCGCGGCTGTCGCTGGAAACCGTCCGGTGGTCACCCATCACGAAGACTTCGCCTGCAGGCACCAGCACATCGGGCACGGAACGGTCATCCTGGTAGCGCGCTTCCACGTACGGTTCCACCAGTTCCATGCCATTCACGATCACGCGCCCATGGTCCACGCGGACCTCATCACCCGGCAGGCCGATCACGCGCTTAATGTAGCTCTTCGTGTGGTCCGCGGGATAAAGAAATACCACCACATCACCGCGCTTCACCTCGCCAATGCGGTAGGCAAATTTGTTGATGAAGAGCCGGTCCTGGTCCGCCAGCCGCGGCAACATGCTGGTTCCCTGTACCCGCACCGGCTGGTAGAGAAAAATGATAATGAACGTCGCCACCGCAATCGCAATCACGATGTCGCGTACCCATTGCTTCATGATCTTCATCTGGTGCGGTGTGGACACACCGGGCGGCGTCGGCATAGGCCGGTTTTCCGTCTGCGGCGCAGCGGCGGGCATGATCTCTGGGCTTTCATTCATACCCGTATTCTCTCATTTGACGGGGCTGATTGCCTCTCAGTACCAGCCCAGCGTCTTGCCGTCGATGCCCGCGGGCGACCACGTCTCCACAATCGCCTTCGCCAGCTTTGCAATCGTGACCTCACCCTCGTTATCCGCCGTCCAGCTCTGGTCTGCATTCTCGTAGGTGAAGATGGAGAGCACCATCGGCCCGCCCTTGCCCGCCACAATCGCCACGTCGGCCCGCACCGCATTGAGTGACCCGGTTTTGCTGGCGATGGCGCTTCCGGTCTCGCTGGAATCCATCTTCTCCAGGTAGCGCGGAATGGTGTCGCGGTAGAACTGCTTCTGCAGCATCTTCATACCCACGGCGCAGATCGCTTTGTCGCGGGCGGCATCGGCATCCGTCACCCTCTCGGCAGGCAACGCCAGGTCGCACTGCTGAATATGCTGCATCAGCAGCGCCATTTCGCGCGGCGTGGTCTTCCCCAGCCCAAACTTCGGCTGGTCCGGCGGCATGGGTCCGGTCGCAGGCTTGCTGATGCGCTTGTACAGATGCGTGTGCTCCAGTCCCATCCACGCAATCCGCCCATTGATGTTGTCAATGCCCAGCCGGTCAATGGCCAGGTCAGTCGCCGTGTTGTCGCTCATCACGATCATCATGGTCAACACGTCCTTCAGCGTGAGCATAAGCGGCGCATCCAGGAACGTAAGCACTCCCGACCCACCCACGGCATAGCCCGCCGGCAGCGTAATTTTCTCGTCCCAGTGTGCCTTGCCCGCGCGCACCTGCTCCATGGCTTCAAACAAAATGGCCAGCTTGATGACCGATGCGGTCTGCACCTCTTCATCCGCATGCAGCCCTACGGTCTTGTGCGTCTCAAGGTTCACCGCGTAGAGCGCGACCTTACCGTGGTGGGCCGCTGCAATCTCTGCCAGCTTCGCCTGCAACGCCGTGTCTTCCCGATTGATTGTTTGGGACGGCGCCACACCGCACAAACACGCCGCCATCGCCACACCGGTAAACCATCGCATCCCTCGCATCACAGAACCCCTCAGCGTAACTTTATTGGCTCGGTCCCGGCAGGCAACTCGCCTCGCGCGCGGCCCTGAGTCTAGGATAGGAATTGATGCAGTTTGAGCCCAACATCGCTGCTGCCCGCCGCATCCTTGATTCCGCTATCAAGGAAAGAATATTCCCCGGTGCAGCCTTTGGCATCTACTTTGCCGGGCAGGAATTTCTCGGTGCTGCCGGCCATCTGACCTACTCGCCCAGTTCACCCGCGGTCACGCCCGCCACCGTCTATGATCTGGCCAGCGTCAGCAAGGTGGTGGCCACCACCGCCATGGCGATGATTCTCTATGACCGCGGGAGGCTCGCGCTGGACTCCCCACTGGACGCCATTCTGCCCACGTTCAATCCCCATTTTGATGCGGATCGCTCCCGCGTAACACCACGTAATCTGCTCACTCACTCCAGTGGTTTGCCCGCTCATGAGTACCTCTACCGACGCTGCCGCAACCGTCAACAGGCGCTCGACGCCTGCCTGACCATGCCGCTGGATGCCGCGCCAGACGCTGCCTATGCTTATTCTGACATTGGTTTTATCCTGCTCGGGCTGGCCCTGGAAACCCTGGCCGGCGAGCCACTGAACACATTCTGCGAACGAGAGATATTCGCCCCGCTCGCCATGTCCAGCACCACCTTTACCCCCCCTGTAAACCAGCGCCCACTCATCCCTCCCACGGAAAACGACACCGTCTTTCGCAACCGCATCATCCAGGGTGAGGTTCATGACGAGAACGCCGCGCTGCTCGGCGGCGCGCCGGGACATGCCGGCCTTTTCTCCAATGCGCCAGACTTACTGCGCTTCGCCCGCTGTCTGCTGCAAGGTGGTAATTCCCTGTTTATGCCAGAAACCGTTGCACGCTTCACCGCTCGCGCCAACCAGCCACCCACGTCCTCACGGGCGCTGGGCTGGGATACCCCCTCGCCCCCATCCTCCAGCGGGCACTACTTTAGCCCCCACTCTGCTGGGCACCTGGGCTTTACCGGAACCTCTCTATGGCTGGATATTGACCGCGGAATGGCGGTGACTTTGCTTACAAACCGCACCTGGCAGGAGCCCGGAGCATCCAGCGCCCACCATACCCAGGACGCCATCCGGCGACTGCGTCCACGCTTCCACGACGCATTGTTTGAGCCGGTAACCCGGTAGGCATAGGCCTTTGAATTTGCAGCTAGCTATCCCCTGCAAACGGGGCTAAACTAGTGGTACACAGTTTTGTCAAAATTCTTATGCAAGTGCTCACCCTGAATGACGCTCCTATGACCTCGCGAACAAATCTTGAAACCCTGACGACCGAGAGTGCGAATAACGCCTCCGAAGGGTTTGATACCAAATCCGCATTAGAAATCGCACGCATCATCAATCACGAAGACGGCAAGATCAACGCTGCCGTCAAAAAAGCGCTGCCTGAGATTGCGATCGTAATTGATACGGTTGCCCGCTCGCTGCGCGATGGTGGCCGCCTCATTTACGTAGGCGCCGGATCCAGCGGGCGCATTGCATCGCTGGACGCATCTGAGTGTCCGGCCGCATACTCGACCCTGCCCTCGCAAGTGCAGTACATCATGGCGGGCGGGCCCAAGGCCCTCGCTTCCGCAGTCGATGTGAACGAAGATTCTCCTGAAATTGGCCAGCGTGATATTGCCCGCAGGCGCCCTACCCGCAAGGACATTGTGATTGGTGTTTCCGCCAGCGGACGTACGCCCTACGTAGTTGCCGCAGTGGAATATGCACGGGCACGCGGCGCGAAAACAGCGGCGGTTACATGCAATCCAAACAGCGCGCTGCAGACTGTGTCTGACACAACTATCGTGGCGGAGGTTGGGCCGGAAGTGGTGTCTGGCAGCACGCGCATGAAGGCGGCTACAGCGCAGAAACAGATTCTGGGCATGATCACCACGGGCGCGATGACGCGCCTGGGTTACGTCTATGACAACCTGATGGTGAACGTGCACATGAAGAATGAAAAGCTGGTAGAGCGCGGGATTCGCGTGCTGATGAAAGCATGCGCCATTACACGCGATGACGCGGTGCGCACCATCAAGTCTTCCGGCAAGAGCATTCCGATTGCGCTGGTGATGCTGAAGGCCAATGTGGACAAGATGGAAGCTGTGCGGCGGTTGAAGAATTCGGACGGGAACGTACGGCTCGCCATCGAGGACTCAAGGCTGGAACTTTAGCTGAAAACCCGCGATTTTCACGGGTTTTTGCGCGGTACACGCGCGGTAGATGCGCGGTAATTCACGGATAATTTGCGGTTTCGGTTTTTCCGCGACTAATTTAGGCATGACGTGGGTTTTTATCCGCGTTATGCCTTTTTTGTCACGGGGATGTTCGCGTTCGTTTCGGTTTTTGGCTGCGGGCAAGACAAGAACAGGTCCACGCGGCTTCGGTCGGCGCAACTGTCAGATGGCAGGGGGTTATGTATGCTGTCCCCCGGATGAGGGATGAGGAAGAACATGCCATCCATGAGTTTAGACTTAGCCCTTGGGCTAAGTCAGGAGTGGGCACGTGCCATTGCAGGTGAAAGACGATTGGAATGAGTCTCTGGGCTATGTGTGTGCGGTAGCACTACCGTGCGTGGCAGCGATGGTGAGCGTGCATGTGACGGCGCTGCATGAGACGCCGGTGGCGCTGAACATGGTAATCGTTTCAGGACTGGCGCTGCTGTTTGGGCTGGGGCCGGGGATGGTGGCAGTGCTGACGACTGCCGGAATGTTCAGCTACTACATGCTGGAGCCGGATTGGAATGTAACGCCGGCGGCGGCGGCGCGGGTAACGGCGATCATGGTGCTGGGCGGACTGATTGCGTGGCTCTTCAGCCGGCAGCGCGAGTCAAAACTGAGGCTGGGGGCGGCGCTGCACGCTGTGCGGGAACAGCAGGATGCGCTGCTACGGAGCGAGAAGCTGGCAGCGGTGGGACGGCTGAGCGCGACGGTGGCGCACGAGATTAATAATCCGCTGGAGTCGCTGACGAATTTACTGTACCTGGCGCAGCAGGATGAGACGCTGCGCGCGACCACGAAGAGCTACCTGGATGAGGCGGAGCAAGAGCTGAAGCGGCTGGCGAATATTGCGCGGCATACGCTGACGTTTGTGCGGGTGACGGCAGACGCCGGACCGACAGATGTGGCGGAGGTGGCGCGGAGCATAGCGGCGATGTTTGAGACGCGCATTCACACGCGGGGCGGGCGAGTGCGGGTGCTGGCCGAGGGCAAGCACTGGGCGAAGATTCCGGCGGACGATCTGCGGCAGATGCTGACGAACCTGGTGGGGAATGCATGTGACGCGCTGCCGGCGATGCATGGGGTGGTGGAGATACAGGTGACGACAGGCGCAAGCGTGGTGCGGACAGTGGTGCGGGACAACGGCGCGGGTATTCGAGAGGAAAATGTGGGGCGGATCTTTGAGCCGTTCTTCACGACGAAGGCGGATGTGGGGACCGGCATTGGGCTGTGGGTGACGAAGGAGCTGGCGGAGAAGCATCGCGGGCGCATCGGGGTGCATATCGAGCCGGGATATGAGTGGAGTACGGAGTTCTGGGTGGTGATTCCGATGGCGACGGTGGATGCGGTTTAGCGGGCTGAGACGGCTTTGCGCGGGGTGGCGGTGCTGCGGCGGGCGGGAATTTTGGTGGAACGGTGCGCGATGGTCTTGAGCGTGCGCAGAGCGTTGTTGACGGATTCGGCGTCTGGGAATGAGTCAAGCAGGTCGGGCTCAATGAGTACGAGGTTGGTTCCCTGCTGGACGCGGTCGTAGTATTTTCCGCGGACGGCCTTGGTGAAGTCGAGACGCTTCGCGGGTTCTTTACTCTTCTTCATATTGTTTCTTCTCGGTCGCAGTTGCTCTGCGGGCGCTGATGAGACGGATGGCCTCTCCGCATGTACTACAAATAATACCCGACGCTGGGCGGATTGGCCGATGGTTATGAACCGGTGCTCGTCGGCGGAGTGGGATTCGTCCGGAAGAGTGGCCGCCAGCGGGTCGTAGAAGACGGTGATGGCTTCGTCGAAGGAGATGCCGTGCTTCCGGAGGTTGCGTTTGGCTTTGCGCGGGTCGTACTCGAAGTTGAAACGCACGTTTGTCATGCACCAGGAATAGTACGCGAAGAGGAAAACGTGGTGCCGCGCGGAAAGAGTCTTCCGCCCGGAAAGGTTTGGGGCTGAGAAGAGGCTCGCTGCGCCTGCGGCTACGCTCGGGCCTTCGGCAGAGCGGAATGCGCCTGACGGCGCGGCTTTTTCAGTGGGGTTGAAACCCCACTTCCCCCGGCTGAAGCCGGGGGCTTAAGCAAGGCATGTTCGCGCGGAGCGCGAATGGACGCTATTTGACGGGGGTTATGTATGCTGTCCCCGGATTACTGATTGGATTAGCCATCCCTGGATTTTCTGCCAATTATCTCTTTGCTCTCCTCTGCTTGGGGTGTAGGATGCCATTTGTTCCCCCACAATAGGCAACTGGAGATCTAATGCCCGACGAGTCTACTCCTGTAGAGAGCAAACGCTCAAACTCCGATGTCTTGCGGAGCTTGATTCAAACATTTTCAAACGACGCCCAAGCGGTTGCCAAGAAGAAGGTAGGCGAGCAACGGCCTTACGAGGGCTGGCGGTCGTGCAACGATAAAAGCGGCTGCGGGGGTCCTTCTCTGCGCTCAGGATGACGACGTAAAACAAAGACAACAGCAACAGCAACGGCAACGGCAGGAGCAACAGCAACAGCAACGGCAGGAGCAACAGCAACGGCAACGGCAGGAGCAACAGCAACGGCAACGGCAGGAGCAACAGCAACGGCAGAAGCAACAGCAACGGCAAAAAACAAAAGCAGATGCAGATTCTTCGCTGCGCTCAGAATGACAAGCAAAAGGGGGCAACAGCAGATCCCTCCGCTGCGCTGCGGGATGACAAAAAATATGGGAGTTATTCCACAGTGACGCTCTTCGCGAGGTTGCGGGGCTGGTCTACGTCGCAGCCGCGACGGACGGCGATGTGGTAGGCGAGGAGTTGGAGGGGGATGATCTCCAATAAGGGGAGCAAAAGCTCTGGGGCGGCGGGGATGTGGATGACGTGGTCTACCAGTTGAGCGATCTCCGTGTCGCCTTCGGTGGCAATGGCGATGACCTTGCCGCTGCGGGCGGTAACTTCCTGGATGTTGCTTAGGGTCTTCTCGTACTTGAGGACGCTGCCGGCGTCAGCGGGGTCTTTGGTGGCGATGACGACGTTGGGGAGGGTCTCGTCAATGAGGGCGTTGGGGCCGTGCTTCATCTCGCCGGCAGGGTAGCCTTCAGCATGAATGTAGCTAATCTCCTTGAGCTTGAGGGCGCCTTCGAGGGCGATGGGGTAATGGATGCCGCGGCCAAGGAAGAGGAAGTCGCTGGCGTGCTGGAAGATTTTGGCGAGCTCGCAGCACTGGTCGTCTACCGTGCGGAGAACCTCTTCAAGCTTGGCGGGGAGACGGGAGAGTTCGGTGACGTAGTGGAGGGACTCGGCGTCGGTAATGGTGCCGCGGACCTGGGCGAGGTAGAGGGCGAAGACGAAGAGCGCGGTGAGCTGGGCGGTGAAGGCTTTGGTGCTGGCGACACCGATCTCAGGGCCGGCGTTGGTGGTGATGGTTCCCTGGGCGGCGCGGGAGATAGCGGCGCCGACGACGTTGCAGATGGCGAGGGTCTTGCTGCCCTTGTGGATGAGTTCGCGTTGGGCGGCGAGGGTGTCAGCCGTTTCACCGGACTGGGTGATGAGCAGGCCGATGGCGCGGGGGTCGGCGATGGGGTCGCGGTAACGGAATTCGCTGGCGTAATCGACATCGACGGGGAGGCGGGCGAGGCGCTCAATCATGAATTTGCCGGCGAGGCCAGCGTGCCACGAGGTGCCGCAGGCGGCGATGGTGATCTGCGAGGCGTTGCGGAATTCGGCTTCGGAGATATCGAGTTCGCCGAGGAAGATGCGGCCAGTATCGAGCGAGACGCGGCCGAGGGTGGTATCGCGGACGGCGCGGGGCTGCTCGTTGATTTCCTTGAGCATGAAGTGCTTGTAGCCGCCCTTTTCAGCCTGGATGGGATCCCACAAGATGCGCTGGATCTGGCGGGTGAGGGGCTTGCCGTCAAAGTCAGTCCAGGCGACGCCGGCGGGGGTGAGGATGGCGACGTCACCATCTTGCAGGAAGATGATGTCGCGAGTGTGGTGGAGGATGCCGGGAACGTCTGATGCCATGAAGTATTCGCCGTCGCCGATGCCGATGACGGCGGGCGGGCCCATGCGGGCGGCGACGATCTTGTTGGGCTCGTCGGCAGAGAGGACGCCGATGGCGAAGGCGCCGGTGAGACGCTTGACGGCGCGGCGGACGGCCTCTTCGAGAGGAAGTGCTGAAGGCGTGGCGGTGACGATGGCTTCGGCGCTGTCAGATTCGAGGGTGCGGTCGGCAGATGAAGCAGATCCCTCCGCTGCGCTGCGGGATGACAAATTATTTTGTGCCGCGAGCTCGAGCTCGTCCTGGATGACGTGGGCGATGATCTCAGTGTCAGTCTCAGACTGGAATTTGTGGCCCTTGGCGATGAGGGCGGCTTTGAGCTGGAGATAATTTTCAACGATGCCGTTGTGCACGACGACGAGGCGGCCCGTGCCGTCGCGGTGAGGGTGGGCGTTCTCTTCCGTGGGGCGGCCGTGGGTGGCCCAGCGGGTGTGGCCGATGCCGTAGGTACCGTGGATGGGGTGGAGCGCGATGGCATGCTCGAGGTTGACGAGCTTGCCGGGGGCGCGGCGGAGTTCGAGGCCGGCGGGAGACCCGGCGACGGCGATGCCGGCAGAATCATAGCCACGATATTCGAGGCGGCGAAGACCTTCAATGATGACGGGGACGACAGGCTTAGTACCGATGTAACCAACGATTCCGCACATGGAGATATTGTAAGGCAGCGGTACTGCGCGTACGGCGAATGGCTTCGCGTGGTTAGCCGGAAGAAGCGAAGTTGGGACGGGCGTCGAACCCAGGTCTCAAGAGCGAGACCTGGGACACCCGGATTGTGGCGGTGCGCAGAGCTAGCGGGAGACGACGATGACGGCGCTGGCTTTGCCGATGCGGATGGGAGCGTTGTGGCTGTGGTAGATGACAGCAGATTCGGGGAGGGGCTTCCATTCGCCGCGGGCGTTCACATCAGAGTGAGCGAAGGTGACGTCGCGCGCTTCAGGAGATGAGGCGGTGAGACGAAGGACGCTGCTCTGCGGGATGCCGTCAAGGCGGATGATGACATCGTTGACTACATCCTTATTGATGATGGCGACGATGGTTTTTCCGTCAGGACGGACAGCGGCGTAGGCGGTGATGTTGGCGGTGACAGGCGTGGTGGAACCGGCGGGGGTGTAGACGGGGTTGAAGTCAACATCGAGCAGGGTGGCGCCGGCGAATTGACCGGCGAAGAGCATGCCGTAGAAGACGGGCTCGGCTACGTAGTCATTGCCGATGTGCGCGATGGGCGTGTAGAAGGGCTTGGGGTGGGGCTCATTAGGATTCTTCATAAGCAGTTCGCCGGGCAAGGTGCCGCCGAGCGAGTTGGCAACGGCTTTGGCGTCGCCGCCGTGGAGGTTGACGCCAGCATAGCCATTGGCTGCGAGATGGAGGAGATAATCAGCTGCCCAGAGTGAGGCGGCGAAGACATCAGAGACGCCGGGTTTGCCGCCCTGGTAGCAGGTGTTCCCTTCCGTCATGCGGATAGCAGTGTGAAGCTGGGCGGCGGCGGCGCGGGCAGCGGCAGCAGCCTGGTCTACGGCGGGGTCCTGCTTTGCTCCGCCAAGAAGGTAGGGGATGGTCATCTTCTCAGAGCTGGGTGGGCCCCCGGCGTAGTGATGGTGGGTGATGGCGGCGATCTTCGGCGGATTGGGAGTTGCTGCAAGGTCGGCGGCGAAGGCGGTAAGCCATTCGGGATACTTGGTAATGTCTGGCGCGCCAAAGCGGGCGCCGGGGACGCGAACCATGACGGCACGGGCGAGGGTGAGCCACTCCGCAAAGAAGGTGGTGGGGTTCCAGCTATCAGCGTCACGCAGATGCTTGCCAAAGAGGTCAGCTTCATTGCCGATCTGGAAGTATTCGAGACGCGGGCCGAGGGCGGCAGAGACGCAGGCTGCTTCATCCGCCACGAGCGCAGGCACATGGATGCCGTAGCCGAGGTTGAGGCCGTAGATGCAGGTCCATCCGGTGGCGTTGAGGAACTTGCGGAGATTATCAATCGCAGCAGGGGTGATGGAGTACGAAAGATCAGTCTGCGGCTCGCCCGAAATATTCACGCGCGAGGCGCGGGGCGGCTGGGTAGCAGAGGGAGTGGGCTGCCACCAGGAGAATTCACTGGTGTTGCCGCCGAGGCGAAGGGCGCCGGAGGGCGAGAGCGCCTTGAATTGCGCGATGAGTTTTTTGTTCGCAGGAGTGAAGAAATCAGGATCGGCGAGCTGCTGCGATTCGTAGCTGAGACCGATGAAGTTTGCCGGGACGGTGTGGCTGCGCTTCGCGGTGACCGTAAGGGTGGTGCGGAAGGTGGGTGCACCGGGGGCGGTGGGCTTATTGAACTCCGTCAGGTGGCTGGTGGCGTGAAGGCGGGTTGAGAGCGTGAGAGCAGCGGCAGCGGCGATAAATTCGCGGCGATTCTTCATGGAAGAAGGATACCGCGATATGCATGAGTTGGGGAATCAGATAGAACTAAATCGTTTGAATTGAAAAATCTTTGGCGGATGGGATGCAGGCAAAAGAAGGGCGCGGAGAGGATACTCTCCGCGCCCGGTATGACGGTTAAGGCACTATTGAACGGTAATGCTGATGCTGGCGGTCTGATTCAGGTTGGAGGAGCCAGACGCCGTGGCAGTAGCCGAGACGTTGACCACAACCGTGGCCGAACCGGTGGGGGTGTAGTAGTTGTTGCCACCGCAACCACTGATGCCGAGTGCAGCGCAGGCCAGCAGAGCGAGCATGAGCAGACCGCGGGTTCCGGTGGCGAGCTTGCGACGGCGGATAAACAACAAGGCGGCGAGCATGGTGCCCGGAATCCAGAGGATCCGCGAGGCAGTGACGCCAGCCTTAGCGTGGGGAGCGATGGTGTAGAGTTGCAGGGCGACGGTCTGCACTGTGTTGTTGCCGGTGAAGGTGATGCTGGTGGGCGTGAAAATACAGCTGGAGTAGGCGGGAAGGCCGCTGCAGCTGTAGTTGGCTATGCCAGCGTATCCGCCGACCGGGGTGAAGGTGAGCGTGGCGGTGCCGACCGTGCCACGGGTGATGGTGAGCGTAGAGGGTGCGGCAACGACACTGTAGCTGGGCGTGATGACGACCACCGACAGTACCGGCGAGGTGGATGCTGTGTTGGCTGCGTCACCAGAGTAGACGGCGGTGATGGTAGCCGTCTGCGCGGGAGTAAAGGTGATGCCAGACAGGGTTGCAGCGCCACCGGAGACGGTGACCGCCGAACCGATAGCCGTAGAGCCGTTATAGAACTGCACCGTGCCCGACGGGCTGGAGCCGCCGGAGATGGTGGCAACGAAGGTAGCCGGTGCACCCACGCCGACGGTTGCGGTGGCAGGCGACGTCATGGCGACCGTGGTGGTGGTGGTTGCCTTGACGACCGGCACGGAGAACTGCACGGAGGTAACGGTGCTGTAGATGGTATCGCCGGTGTAGACCGCGGTGACCGTTGCCGTGTGCGCCGAGGTGAAGGCGTAGCTGGAGAGCGTGGCGTTGCCGGAGCCGTCAACGGTAACAGCACTGCCGATGGCGGTTGCGCCGTCGTAGAACTGCACCTTGCCGGTGGGAGTACCGCCGTTGGTCACGCCGGTGAGTTTAGTAGTGAAGGATTCGGTAGCACCGACATTGACGGTTGCGGCGACGGGCGTCATGGTGACGCCGCTGATGGTTGGGGTGGCCTTGTTGACGACGAGCGCAGTCGAGGCAGAAGCGACGTTCAGCGTGCCCGAGTAGGCTACGAGCGGCTGGAAGTAGTCGCGCAGGACGTAGGTGCCGGGCGTGAGAACAGTGGCCGTGGTGACGGGAAGCTCTGCACCAGCGGAGTTGATGGCGGTGTAGAAGTTGGTGCCTTCGGCGGTGACATTGGTGCTGCTGGCCGAGGTGGTGGCGTTGAGGTTGGCCGTGAGCGTGGTGGGGTAGGAGATGGCGGTCTGCGTGGGATAGGTCGTGGTGGTGGCGATGTAGGGATAGGTGTTGCCAGCGGGATTGGTAAAGGAGCTGGCACCGCTGCGATTGTTGGTGCTGGTGAGGTTCAGATTGAGGAGAAAATTGCTGACATCGATTGAGCCGATGCCGGTGACCTTGTCATAGCCGGTGGCAACAGCGAAACCGGTGACGCCGCCCGAGGTGAGTGAAGTAGGACCAGGCTCACTGTTGTTGCAGATGCTGGGCGTAGCCGTAGAGCAGGAGGTGACGCCGGAGCTGGCGACGGTAACGTCGTGGTAGATGGAGCTGTAGGCACCCTGCACAGCAATGCCGTAGAGCAGGCCATTGAAGCTGCCCTGCTTGCCGAACTTCTGCACGACGAGCGCCATGATGCCGGCCATGCCGGGCGCGGCAGCCGAGGTTCCCTCTTCCGTGGAGAAGTGACCGTTCTCGCAATCAAGATTGAGGCACTGGAAGTAGCCGTCGTGGCCGGAGGAGGTAAGGGCGACGTCTGGAACGTCACGCTTGGTGTCAGAACCGGTGAAGCTGGTGGTCTGATAGGCAGGTTTAGCGATGTATAAACTGACGCCGCCATTACTGCCTGCTACCTGGAAGTAGCCGGAGCCGTCCTGAGCTTCATCAAAGGTGCCCTCCGGGACGTAGCTCTTGAGGGTGGAGAAGGTGGTGCCGTTATCAGTCCAGTAGGTGGCGGGAGCTGCGACATCGCCAGCGAGACTGGTGCCGCCGACGCAGGTGGCCCAGGAGCTGGCGCAGAGGTAGTTGATGCCGGCAGTTGCGCCGGTGGGGATGTAGGGCTTGCTGGCGTTGGGATTCATATTGTCCCAGGCGTTGCCGCACTCGGCGCCGGAGTCACCGGAGGAGACGAGGACGGTGATGCCTTCGCCGGCGGCGGTCTGGAAGAGGCTGTCCCAGGTGTTTACAACCGCCTGCCCCTGCACCTGCTCGCAACCGCCATAGCTCAAGGTCATGACGGGATCGAGGAGGGTGTTGACGTTGTAGGAGGCGGCTGTCATGAGGGCGTTGGAGCCGCCGCTGACAACGAGATCGACATAGGCGCCGGGAGCGGTACTCATGACGCGGTTGACGTCGAGGGTCTGCTCCGCCTGGTCGCCGGTGAGACCGGGGTCAGAGCCAAGGGGAGGAATGATGGTGTTGGGCTGCGCGGCTGCGTTGAGGCCCATGAGGGTCTGGAAGTCCGTGATGTCTTGCGCGAGGACGCGAGAGAGGCCGATGACGGCGACCTTGACGCCAGTGCCGGTGTAACCCGCATTGTACGCGGGCTTGAGATCGTACTGAACGGAGAAGGTGGTGGGCGTCATGACGTGGTGATTGACGCCGAGGATGGTCTCAGTGTGATTCTCCGCGGAGGTGAGAACTTCCGTGGACAGGCCGCTGATGGCGAGGATGCTGGGCGCGATGGCGGCAGGAACGGAGGGGTCCGTGTTCGTGGACATGCGGACTTCCGCGGAGTTGGGGCCGGTGTGGACCTTGTAGGTGTGGAACTCAGTGCCGAAAGCAGCGGCGATGGCGTTGCTGGAGCCGTTGAAGGTGATGCGGATGCGGTCAGGCGAGACGCCGGTGACCTTTAGGTCCTGGGCGGTGAGCCAGGCGGTGACGGCGGTGACGTCAGTCTGCGCAGGGCCGAATTGTTCGCCGAGTTGCTGAGGCGAGAGGAACTTGTGGAAGCTGGGCGAGGAGGGGTTGCGCTGCCCGTTGAGGAATTTGTCAAAGGCAGCCTGGCGCTCAGCCGGACGCGCGAGGACAACGGTGAGATTGGTGAGCTGGGTATCTTTCAAGACACCGAGATCGCCGGAGGGGTCAGCCCAGCGGGGGACGTGTCCGGTGATGACGTGGCGGGTGATCTGTGAAGGCTGGGGCTGGATGGCATGAGCTGCCATCGCGAGGAAAAACAGGCACAGAGCTGCGTTAACAGACAGGATACGAGGGAAGAAGCGGCGCATGGCGAATCCTCTGAGATCATCGCCTGCCGGTCAGTGCCGACAGGATAAGTTTTGTGCTGATTGTGGCTAGCGTAAAGCAACCCCAGAGGTTTTGGCAAGAAAAAAATTGAAGCAGGATTCAGAAATGAGCAGAGGCCCAAGGTATTGATAATGAAGCAGATTAAGCCGCAAGGGGGCGGGACCAACAGCTAGCTGGCGAGGCGGTTGCCAATGTAGACGGCGGGGGTCATGAGCAGGATGGCGATGAAGAGGAACCAATGATCGCGGCCGGGGGAGACCCAGAGGGACCAGCAGGCGCAGGCGAGGATGACGTACATAATGGCATCGCCGACATGGTGGGCATTGCTGGGAGCAATGCGGGCGGAGAGGAAGCCGCCGAGGAGCGAAAAGACTACGCCAAAGGCCGCGGCGATGACAATGTAGCCGACGGGCGCGGGATTGAGGGCGTTGTGGTGGGTGTAGCGGATGAACTTCATGGCAGGCGCGATGGCCACGGTAAAGCCGACAAGGAAAGCGAGGATGGAGCGAAGGATTTTCATAAAGCGGGGCGCCTGCAGGCCGTGATAGTGCGTATCAGCCTGCGATTGCAGTGTACATCTTTCAATCTTCGAGTTTGCAGGTGAATCTAGTCTTCTATCTTTGCGGGTGGATCAGTCTTCTATTTTATAAGTGAATTCCTCGATGACTGGGTTGACCAGGACATCGTGGATGATGCGTTCGACTTCAGCGGCGGCGGCGGAGCGGTCAAGGGTGCCATCAAGGGTGAGCAGGAAGTACTTGCCCTGGCGGACATCGGCTACTCCGCGGTAGTGCATGCGGGCTAAAGCATCGCGGACGGTCTGACCCTGCGCGTCGAGGACGGAGGTTTTCAAGGTGACGTAGACATGTGCCTTCATTGTGCTTGATTATAGATGGAGTGCGGTGTTGCGCACACGGCTTCCCCGCCCATTCCAAATTGGTTCAGCGGCGCCCCCAGGGGCTAAAGCCCGGTTTATTGCGCAAACTGAGGGTACAGCTGAGGCCGTGTCCGCAACGAAAGACCAATGAACGATGGGGCACCCGACGCGAGGGTGGCACGAAATTTTGTACGGCATAGCACGAAGGAAGCATTTTCATTCTGAGCCAAAACGGTAGAAAGGCACTATGACGAATTATCTGGAGTTGCCTACGGGCGAGAAAACGCCTGAAGTGGTGAATGTAGTCATTGAGATTCCCGGCGAAGGCATTAACAAGTACGAGTACGACAAGAAACTGCACGTGTTCCGGCTGGACCGGAACCTGTATTCACCGGTGCACTATCCGGGCGACTATGGATTTATTCCGAGCACGCTGAGCGAAGACGGCGATCCACTGGATGTGCTGGTGCTGGTGGACGCGCCGAGTTTTCCGGGATGCGTGATGGAAGTGCGGCCCATCGGCGTGCTGCACATGCTGGACCAGGGCGTGCCGGACGAGAAGATATTGGCCGTGGGCAAGAACAATCCTCGGTATCACGACGTGTGGAACTTCAGCGAAATCTATCCGCACATGCTGAAAGAGATCACCCACTTCTTCTCCATCTACAAGGACCTGGAAGGCAAGCGCGTGGAGATCAAGGGCTGGCACGATGCTTCAGTGGCGCGGCAGGTGGTGGTGGATTCCATCAAGCGCTACGAAGAGAACAAGCTGGCGACGGCGGCGAAGAAGTAAGCGGCTGCATCGCAATGTTCAAGCATCGCGAGAAGCAGATTCCTCTGCTACGCTGCGGAATGACAAATGAGACTTTAGCCAAGACGGGCTGCAGGAAAAATTTTCCTGCAGCCCATTTTGCTTTGCGGAATCAAAGACAGATGAGGTGAAGCGGTGAGGGTTCTGCTTTTCGGCGCGTCAGGCATGGTGGGCCAAGGGGTTCTGCTGGAGTGTCTGCACGATAGCGAAGTGACGGAGACGGTAGCAGTGGTTCGCGAACCGCTGCAGAGGCGGGACGACACGCTGCGGGAGATCGTGCACAAGAATCTGTTTGACCTGACGGCTGTACAGAATCAGCTGACGGGATTCGATGCATGCTTCTTCTGCATCGGCGTGTCTTCATTTCGCATGAAGGAAGCAGAGTACACGCGGCTGACGTACGAGATGACAATGAGCGTGGCGCGGGTGCTGGCGCCGCTGAATCCGCAGATGACGTTTGTGTATGTGTCTGGCGCGAGCACGGACAGCACCGAGAAGGGCAAGACGATGTGGGCACGGGTGAAGGGGCGCACGGAGAATGAGTTGCTGCGACTTCCCTTCAAGGCGGCGTACATGTTCCGGCCGGGCGCGATCGAGGCGATGGACGGGATTCAGTCGCGGACGAAGATCTACAACGCGCTGTACCGGTTCGTGGGGCCGCTGGTTTCGTTACTACGCGGACGCTTTCCGAAGTACCTGACGACGACCCGGCAGATCGGATGCGCGATGCTGCAGGTGGCGGAGGCAGGATATGCGAAGCCGGTGCTGGAGAGCGAAGACATCAATGCCATCTAAGCGTGGCGCGATGCTAGCGAGGCGAGTCAGTAATTCTTTGCAGCAATTACAAATTGCTTATCTGGTCAAAAATCTCTGAAAAGCAGATTCTTCGCTGCGCTCAGAATGACAGAGTATATGAAGTGAACTGCTAACTCAGGACACTAGTGAGGCGCGGTGACAAGGTGGGGCCGCGGATTATCGTGGGTGTAGGGCGCGGGCTTGAGGGTCACGTTTACCGTGCATTTCTCCACCTGCTTTGAGCCCACCTGCACAAGCAGAATCTCCAGCTTGCGGTCAGGCTGCTTCCAACGGCCCTGATAGAACTCACCAGACAAAACATTGTGGACAAAGCCGCCGGGACAGTAGGTGGAGTAATCGAAACCGACATCGGGGTTGGCAAGAAGATTGCCGGAACCGTAGCTGTGTGTGTCTTCGATGTGGTCATGATAATGGTGCTGACGGTCCACGGTGAGAATGCGCACCTTGAGAGGATAGCCGGGATTGGGAGTGTCCCAGGCGATGCGCGCGTGGTCACTCTGTGCGAACGAGGGTACGGCAAGCAGGGGCGCGACGAGAAGAGCAAGTATCAGTACAGGTGTTCGCACAGTAGCTCCTTCTATTTTTTGGGAAGGCCGTAAGGCGCGGGCTTGTAGGTGATTTCAATCGTGCACTTGTCGAGATGATCGCTGCCGGTGCGCTGCATGAGCAGTTCGAGCTTCTGGTCAGGCTTCTTCCAGCGGGCCTGGTAGAACTCAGTTGGTCCATTGTTGAGGACGGCCTGGGCACAATCGTAGATGAAGTCAATGCCCTTGTCGGGCGGACCGAGAATGTTGCCTCGCCCGAAGCCGTGGGCACCCATGCGAGTCGCATTCGCGCTGGTGCGCAGGACCTGCACATGCACAGGATAATCAGGATTAGGCTGGAGGACCGGGCCGTCAGGCATAGCTGCCTGGCCAGCAGCAAAAGCAAAGAGAAGAATTGCTATTTTCATTCACGCCACGCAGTCTGGGAAATATCGAGTTGGGAGAATGGTAATGCCATTGTCGCAAGGGCGCAATCAATTTGAGGACGGCAAATTGTCATTGGTGAGCAGAGCAAGTCGAGCGATGACATAGAGCACGGAACCGCCAGCCGCGACGAGGCAGGCGAAGAGCAGGGCGGAGATTCCAGCGAAGCGTTCCGCGCGCGAGACGAAGATTGCCCAGACGATGAGCGCGGTGGGACCGGCACCGACGGCAATGACTCCGGGCAGGCCGCCGCGAACACGGAAGGGACGCGGCATATCGGGTTCGCGAATGCGCAGGACAACGAGCGCGACGAATTCAAGAATGAGCGAGAGGCCGTAGAGGACGAGGTCCATGGTGATGAGGCGCTCAAAGGTGAACTGAAGCGCGAGCGCCCAGGCGGCGGCACAGAAGAGAATGCTGACCCAGGGAGCACCGTTGGCAAAACGGCGGGTAAAGATGTGCGGGAGAAGACCATCTTCTGCCATGGCAAAAGGCAGGCGAGTGTAGGACATGGAGAGTGCGTTGAACATGCCGACGCCGGTGAGCAGGCCGCCGAGCGAGACGCCGAGCGCGAGCCAGGGACCGCCGATGACCTGAGCGGCATCAGCCCAGGCGCCGCTGGTAAAACGATCTGCCGGGATGCGCACGAGCGCGACTGCAGCAAGCGGAAGGATGTAGGTGACGGCGACGAGCGCGGCAGCGGCGAGCATGGCGAGGGGATAGTTGCGCTGGGGGTCTTCTACTTCCTGGGCAACGGTGGAAGCGTTGTCCCAGCCCATGTAGTTCCAGAGGGCGAAGAGCAGAGCGCCGGTAAGATCAGTGGCGGGTGCGCGCTGCGTAAGCAGGCCGAGCGAATGGGCATGGATGCCGTACCAGAGGCCGAGCGCGGACATGACGGCGAAGGGTGCGAGCAGAAGCGCGAAGAACCAGACCGAGCCGGAACCGACAGAGTAAGCACCGCGAAGGTTCCACGCAGCGCAGAGGACGACGATGGCGAGCGCCCAGAGCACGCCGCGATGCCCACTGGTCCACGCGGGCTGGATGTGGGAGAGATAGTCGACGAAGATGCGAGGGTAGATGGCCATGTCAAAGACGCTGGCCGCGAGGGAGAGCCAGGCTTCCTGAAATCCCCAGAAAGGACCGAGGGCACGGCGGACCCAGGCGTAGAAACCGCCTTCGCAGGGGATGGAAGAGGCGAGTTCGCCGATCATGAGCGAGGTGGGAAGGCTCCAGACGAGGGGGACGGCGAGCAGAAGGAGGAGCGCGATGGTGTAGCCGGCACGACCGATGAGGTCTTCAAGGCCGAAAGGGCCGCCAGAGACCATGAAATAGGTGGCGGCGATAAGCGGCAGAAGGAGAAGCTTGCGGGCGGCGCCTGGGCGCTGGGACATGAAGAGATGCTACATGGAGAGATTCAGTGGGAGAGAAGAATTTCCGCAGGGCAAAGCGGAGTGACGTGCAGGCTGGGAATTTGCGGGTATACTGAAAGCATCCGTGCTGGAGAGTTGGCCGAGTGGCTGAAGGCGGCGGTTTGCTAAACCGTTATAGGACCTTAAAGTTCTATCGGGGGTTCGAATCCCCCACTCTCCGCCAGACATTTTGAGTAAGGGCTGGTTCCCTGCTCCAAGCGCATAAAAAGCCTCGCGATTGCGGGGCTTTTGTGCGTCTGGAGGGTGGGAAAGCGGACCGGAGAATTCTCTGGATGCCGCCCAATTGCCACGGGAAGGGCGTCTTTCTCTCTAGTACTACAGTTGTAGATAGAAGGCTGGCAGAGGAGAGCCTCGTTTCTGGTAGTGGTAGCGCAGAGCGTGAAATTGGTGTCTTCTTCGCCATTGGGACCAGCGCAGCAGATGCT
>Ga0302267_10002937_pt1 | contig 20037 bp, 11 predicted proteins | sample III_Bog_E1_3_FD_194555 | JGI IMG/M metagenome (GOLD analysis project Ga0302267, IMG submission 194555) | Peat permafrost microbial communities from Stordalen Mire near Abisko, Sweden - III_Bog_E1_3 | ecosystem: Environmental > Terrestrial > Soil > Wetlands > Peat | place: Sweden: Abisko... | reverse complement strand
CATTGCTGGATTCGTTGTCAGGCCGGTGGTCTTGCTGAGTGGATTGACCTCGCGGCTCGCACGAACGATCGAATCGGAGGCCGCGCTTTAGAGCAGGTCCGGCGATAGCGCCCTCTTTTCACACCGTTCGCATGATTTCGGCCTGTTTGAGAAAATCACACTTGTGAACTATAGTTAACAGGTGATCGAGGTTCGTCAGACCGGCATCTTCTCCGAGTGGCTACGCAGATTGCGCGACGAAAAGGCCAGGTATCGCATTCTGATTCGCATTCGCCGAATGTCACTGGGAAACTTTGGCGATGTAAAGCCCGTCGGTGATGGAGTCAGCGAACTGCGGATCGACTATGGGCCGGGATACCGGGTCTATCTCCATCGACGAGGAAGCGTGCTGGTTCTGCTGCTTGCGGGAGGAACCAAGAAGACGCAATCAACCGACATAGACAGGGCGAATAAGCTGGCAAAGGAGTGGACAGATGGCGCTTAAGACAACTCTATGGGATGCCGCCGAGTATCTCGAAAGTCCCGAGGCTATTGCGGGCTATCTCGAAGCGGCCTTCGAGGAAGGCGATCCGGCTTTGATCGCGGCGGCTCTTGGCGATGTGGCACGAGCCATGGGAATGACTGAGCTTGCCGGCAAAGCGGGCGTCACTCGCGAGGCGCTCTACAAGGCGCTCTCGCCCACTGGCGATCCACGGCTGTCGACCTTTATCGGTGTGATGAAGGCGCTCGGAATCAAGCTCACGCCTCGCGCGGCTTGATGCCAGGCGGCAGCAGGGTTTCTTTATGAAGCACGGTTGAGGTTCGTGGTATCCCACCCATTCCGCAAAAAGAAGCGGAATGGATGGGGCACCCGGCGGTTTACCTTACGAAGAAGAAGCGGATGAGAGCCACCCCTAAGGCAAATGTGAACCCATATCCAAAGCTCTCAATTTGAAGCGAATCTTCATTTTTGCTGCGACGCACAAGGCCGATTTTCGACATAATCAAACCGGTAATGATGGGGCTCACGACGAGACTAATGCCATGGAATTTGGATGGGTGAACGAGCGGATGTGGAAAGAACAGCACGCTCACGGCTCCGAATCCAGCACCGAGCAACAGGTACCCCGCTGCCGCTAAGACTGGGCTGACGACCTTTGATTCTCTATTGGCGTTCCGCACCGATCGGATGATGGCCACGGCAGACGCTTCTGCTATCCACTGAAAGACTACCTCAATGAGTAGTTCAGCGGCACCTGAAAGCAGCGCAAGAAACAAGTCTTCCATATTCCCTATACTGAAGCAAAAAGATTGTAAGACACATGGTAAAACCCTGATCGGCCAATGTCGATCTACCCTTCATTGCGCGCACCACAAGCGTAATGAGACGCTTCCTGAGCACTTTATGGTGTTGCGGGCGGATACCGGCAAACCGGAAGTTGCACTACTACCGTGACGTACCCGGTCCTTCGCTTCCTTTCCAAAGTCGCGGTATGATGAGAAGAAATCCGCCAGGGGGTGCAAACCGCATGAGGGAACTCGTCTTTGAAGTGCTGCAAGAGGCCGATGGCGGCTACACCGCTGAAGCCCTCGGCGAGAGCATCTTCACCCAGGCAGATAGCTGGGATGAGTTGAAGGCCAACGTCCGCGAGGCCGTGCGAGCCTTCTACTTCGACTCCGCCGCGCCAGCCTCCATCCGCCTCCATCTGATCCGCGACGAGGTTCTGGCCGTCGCATGAAACTTCCACGCGATTTGAGCGGAGAAGAGTGGTCAAGCATCTCTCGAAGCGCTGGGATTACGTGAAACTCCATCAGGTCGGCAGCCACATCATCCTGCAAACCGAGCATCCGACACCCCACCGCATCGCGGTTCCGGAGCATTCGCCTCTGCGAATCGGAACTCTGAACGCGATTCTCTCCAGCATTGCCGTTCACAAGTGCGTATCCAAAGAAGCGATCCTCAAGGATATTCGATCCTCTACTATTGATTTACGATCCCGGTTTGCAATTCGCGGGCCGTTTGGATATGATTCATAGATGTGTCCGAGGGAATTCCCTGGACTGTCAATAGCACCACGGTTTCTGGGCCTGTTCTGGTGTTCGCTCCGGCAACGAAAACAACGTTGCCTCGGCGGCGAGCCGCGGGCACTCCGCAAAGCGGGGCTGGCAGGGACGGTGGGAGACGAGGGAAGAATGGGAAAAGTCAGCAAAAACATTGTGAAGGCGCGCGCGGCTGTGTCCAAGCCGGCGTATGCCCTGCCCGAGGCGGTTGACCTGCTGAAGCAGGTGAAGTACGCCAAGTTCGACGAGACCGTCGATTTGACCATGCGCCTGGGCGTTGATACGCGCCACGCCGATCAGATGGTGCGCGGAACCGTCGTTCTGCCGCATGGGCTGGGCAAGACCAAGACCGTGGCCGTGATCGCCACGGGCGACCGCCAGAAGGAAGCCACCGAAGCCGGAGCGGATTTTGTGGGCGGCGAGGAGATGGTCGAGAAGATCCAGAAGGAAGGTTGGACCGACTTTGACGCGCTGATCGCCACGCCGGACATGATGAAGGTTGTCGGCCGTCTGGGCAAGATTCTAGGTCCCAAGGGCCTGATGCCGAATCCCAAGACGGGGACGGTCACAATGGACGTGGCCGCGGCAGTGAAAGAGATCAAGGCCGGTAAGGTGGAATTTCGCGCCGACAAGACCAGCCTGGTGCACGTGCCGGTGGGCAAGCTGAGCTTTGACCCGCAAAAGCTGATCGACAACGCGACGACCGTGATCGGTGCGATCGTGCGCAACAAGCCTTCGGCGGCCAAGGGCAAATACATCAAGAGCGTGACGCTGAGCTCGACGATGGGCCCCGGAGTGCCGCTGGATTCAGCGGTTGCGGATGCGGCCGGCAAGCACTAAAAGCGGGGATCAGGGATTTGGGGTTATGGGTTAGCAATGCCCTTTGCTTCTATGGGGTCCCGGTCTGAACGGTCAAAACAGGATATGTAACAGGCCCGTCAAGGGCGAGGAAGGGATGGGGGAGCGAGGGTTGAGGGTCAACGCACGAATCGGTGCCAATCCCTAACCCCTAATCCCTAACCCCTGTCGAAGCGGAGCGAAGACATGGCGATTTCAAGAGCAAAGAAGACGGAGAAGGTCCAGTTGCTGGCCAAGGAACTGGAGACCTCGACGACAGCGATTATCGGCACTTTTGCCAAGCTGACCGTGGCCAAGGATTTTCAGCTGCGCAAGGTGATTCGCGAGGCGGGCGGCAAGTACCGCGTCGTCAAGAACAAGTTGGCAGCCGTATCCGGCCAGGGTACGCACGTTGAGGCCGCGCTGAAGGGGCTCAAGGGCGTGAACTCGGTGGCGTTTACCGCGGGCGATCCGGTGGCGCTGGCGAAAGTTTTTGCAAAATGGGCAGGCGAAAACGCGGAGTTCCAGTTCAAGCTGGGCATCATTGACGGCAAGCTGCTGACGGTGGACGAAGTGAAGGCTCTGGCGACCATGCCGGGCAAGGAAGAGCTCTTTGCCAAGCTGCTGTTCCTGATCAATGCACCAGCTCAGCGGTTGGCGACGGTGATCAATGCCGCGGGCCACGATCTGGCGGTGGTTCTGGGCCAGGGTGTGGAAAAGGGCAAGTTTGCCGGAGAGGCAGCGGCCTAAAGCCGCGAGCCTTTAGCTCTTAGCCTTTAGCTCTTAGCTTTTTAGTCGAAGTTGAAGCTATCGAGCCGCATCATAAGGAAGAGCTAGAAGCTAAAAGCTAACAGCTAATAGCTGTTTTTAAGAGATTTGGCTGTCGAGGCAGGCAGGAAGTGCGCGGGTCTGGCGCATCGGAAACTTCCCGTTTGGGTCTGCGGCCGGAAACAAAAATTTCAAACAGTTTTGAATGGAGAAAAAATGGCGGATCTAGCGCAGTTGGAAGAGCAAATTGTGGCCTTGAGCCTGCTGGAAGCGGCGGCTCTGGTGAAGAAGCTGGAAGAGCGGCTTGGCGTTTCAGCGGCAGCAGCGGCACCGGTAGCGGCGGCAGCGGCGGGCGCGGCGGCTCCGGTGGTCGAAGAGAAGACCGAGTTTGCGGTCATTCTGAAGGACTTCGGCGCAAACAAGATCAATACCATCAAGGCCGTGCGCGAGGTTACCTCGCTCGGCTTGAAGGAAGCCAAGGACCTGGTCGATGGCGCCCCCAAGGCGATCAAGGAAAGCGCGACCAAGGACGAGGCCGAGGCGATCCGCAAGAAGTTCGAAGGCATCGCAACCATCGAGATCAAGTAGTTTTCTTGTCAAGCCGCCCGGCAGCGAGGCCAGGCGGCTTGCAAGGCTGGCCGGGACGCGCTACGATAGTGATTGCGCGTCTTTTCGGCTCACTCCGTTTTTTCTAAGGAATGAGTCTGGTTTTTGGCTGGCGCGTCTTCTGGATTGTGGATGGGCACGAAGGCCTCCGTTGGTCAGGGCAGTGCCAGGCCCAAAGGCAGCGGGATCGGCGTTCTTGTTAAGTGCCTTATGGTCAACAGTTTACCTGGGCGGCAGGCTGGGTTTCCGTTGACGGTTGGCGAGTGGCTGGCGAGCGAGCGGCAGAAGCGAGCTTTGGGATCGGCGAGAGCAACGCAAACGAATTCGGATGGGAGCACAGGCTATGGGCCGCGCTCGTGAGGCAGTGTGTCCTCGCGAGCTTTTCGTGTCTCCCGGCTGGGTCAGAGTGAGCCTTTGGGGAAAATTTACCCCATGTGCACCAGAGTTGTAAACGTACCAGAATCGTAAACAGGGTTCAACCTTCGCGGTTGCTTCCTCGATTGTGCGCAGTCTAAGGCAAAACCAGGGAAACCACTCATGATTTGCAGTGCTCAAAGTCGCCGCTCCCTGTTGGTCGCGTCGATGAGGGCGGATTGGTTTCAGGATGCTTCACCCTGGTTTAGCTATAGCGCACCTACCGGATGTGCGGCAATGCCTACCACGCATTTTTGACCGAATTCTCACTGAGATGCATGGCACGGGAGATGCATGGCGCTGGGAGAATTCCCGGTGCGTTTGCGCGGCCTGTCTACAGCTTTGACGTGAGGGCTTGCCGAGAGCTTTAGGGATTGGGACTGGAAACAAGCAGCGTGCCAGTCCGGTTTTTTTGAATTACTTACCGCAATCAGCCGTCGCCGATCAGACTCGGGCGCCGGCCCGGTCCAGAATTGGCGCCGGAACGACCAGGGTCAGGAGTGAACATGCCCAACGAGAAGCGCGCGATCCGCAGCCGGCTCGATTTTTCAAAGATTCCCACCGCAACCCAGATTCCCAACCTGATTGAAGTGCAGCGGCGCTCGTATGAGCGATTTCTGCAGATGGACAAGCTGCCCAACGAGCGGGACGACTCGGGCTTGCAGTCGGTCTTCGTCTCGGTATTTCCGATCACCGACTTCCGCGGAATCTCGCAGTTGGACTTCGTGGACTTTTCAATCGGCAATTGGGAGTGCAAGTGCGGCCACCTGAAGGGGCTTCATCACCTGAGGACGGCCTGCGTGCATTGCGGGTCGATGGTGATTACGGATCCGTTCCATCCGGGCGACGTGCTCTGCCAGAAGTGCGGCACGTACAACAAGAACACGCCCGACTTCTGCAACAAGTGCGGCGACCCGGTGAGCCTGCAGTTGAAGTACGACCAGCAGGAGTGCGAAGAGCGGGGCATGACCTTCTCGGCGCCGCTGCGGGTGACGGTGCGGCTGACCATTTATGACAAGGACGCCGAGACCGGCAACAAGACGATTCGCGACATCAAGGAGCAGGAGGTGTTTTTCGGCGACATTCCGCTGATGACGCCGAACGGGACCTTCATCGTGAACGGGACCGAGCGCGTGATTGTGTCGCAGTTGCACCGGTCACCCGGTGTGTTTTTTGAGACGGCCAACAATCGCACGTATTTTCTGGGCAAGATCATTCCTTACCGCGGCTCGTGGGTGGAGTTCGAGTACGACCAGAAGAACACGCTCTATGTGCGCATCGACCGCAAGCGCAAGTTTCTGGGAACGATCTTCCTGCGCGCGCTGGGCCTGCGCTCGGACGAGGAGATTCTGAAGACCTTTTACACGGTTGACCGGCTGCACATCGCCGACGGCAAGCTGCACTGGGCGGTTCCCGAGGACGCGAAGGCGGGCACCCACCTGGTGGGCGCCAAGCCGGCGCACGCGGTGCTGGCCAATGGCGAGGAGATCGCGCACTCGGGGCGCAAGATCACGCCGCACTCGCTGAAGGCGCTGCGCGGGGCGGGCGTGGACCGGATCGAAGTCGAGCCGGCCGAGCTGGACGGCGCGCTGACCGCGTCTGACGTTGTCGATCTGAATACCGGGGAAGTGGTGGTGGAGGCCAACGTCGAGCTGACCGCCGACCGGCTGCACAAGATTCTGGCCAGCGGCGCGGCAGTCTTCGAGGTCTTTTTCCCGGAGCGCGACGACGCGGGCAACATCATCTCCAACACGCTGAAGCGCGACTCTATTCGCAGGCCGGAAGATGCGCTGATCGAGATCTACCGCAAGCTGCGGCCGGGCGACCCGCCGACGCTCGATACGGCGACGGCGCTCTTCGAGGGCATGTTCTTCGATCCGCGCAAGTACGATTTCTCGCGCGTGGGCCGGCTGAAGTTCAACATCAAGCTGTATGAGAACCAGGACGCGACGGGGCTGTCGCATCGCACGCTGACGCCGGAGGACTTCTACGCGACGATCCGCTACCTGCTCAAGCTGCGCAAGAACATCGGCATGGTGGACGACATCGATCACCTGGGCAACCGCCGCGTGCGCGCGGTGGGCGAGCTGATGGAGAACCAGTTCCGCATCGGCCTGGTGCGCATGGAGCGGGCCATCAAGGAAAAGATGAGCGTGTATCAGGAGCTTTCGACGGCCATGCCGCACGACCTGATCAACGCCAAGCCGGTAATGGCGGCGATCAGGGAGTTCTTCGGCTCATCGCAGCTTTCGCAGTTCATGGACCAGACCAATCCGCTCTCGGAGATCACGCACAAGCGGCGCTTGTCGGCGCTTGGACCGGGCGGCCTGAGCCGCGAGCGCGCGGGCTTTGAGGTGCGCGACGTGCATCCGACGCACTATGGCCGCATCTGCCCGATCGAGACGCCGGAAGGCCCGAACATCGGCCTGATCAGCTCGCTGAGCTGCTTTGCGCGCATCAACGAGTACGGCTTTATCGAATCGCCTTATCGAAAGGTGAAGGACTCGCGGATTCTGGATTACGTTGAGATTGCCAACGCCGGCGAGAGCGGGTTGCGCGTGGGCGACCACATCGAGAAGGAAGAGGCGGCGCGGCTGAACGCGGCGCTGAAGAAGGCGGGCAAGCGGCTGATCGAGACCATCCCGTTCAGCTTCTACCTCTCGGCATGGGAAGAGGACAAGCACACCATCGCGCAGGCCAACATCGAGTTCAATGACGAGGGCCTGATCACCGAGGATCTGGTGAACGCGCGCCGCATGGGGAACTTTGTGCTGGTGAACCGCGCCGACGTGGACTACATCGACGTGAGCCCGAAGCAACTGGTTTCAGTGGCCGCTTCGCTGGTGCCGTTCCTGGAGCACGACGACGCCAACCGCGCGCTGATGGGCGCGAACATGCAACGGCAGAGCGTGCCGCTGCTGGTGGCCGAGGCTCCGCTGGTGGGCACGGGAATGGAGGGAGTGACGGCGCGCGACTCCGGCGCCGTGATTCTGGCCAAGCGCAACGGCATTGTGGACTCGGTGGACTCGCAGCGCATCATTGTGCGCGTGGAAGGCGAACATCATCCCACGCAGCTTTCGCGCGAGGTGGGTTCCGACATCTACACGCTGATCAAGTTCAAGCGCTCCAACCAGAACACCTGCATCAACCAGAAGCCTGTGGTTCGCGAGGGCGACCGCGTGGTCAAGGGCCAGGTGATCGCAGACGGGCCCTGCACGGAGCAGGGCGAGCTGGCGCTGGGGCGCAATGTTCTTGTCGCCTTCATGCCGTGGCGCGGCTACAACTTCGAGGACGCGATCCTGATCAGCGAGAAGCTGGTGAGAGAGGACTACTACACCTCGGTGCACATCGAGGAGTTCGAGATCGAGGCGCGCGACACCAAGCTGGGCCCCGAGGAAATCACGCGCGACATTCCCAACGTGAGCGAGCACGCGCTGCGCGATCTGGACGAGAGCGGCGTGATCCGCATCGGCGCCCAGATCAAGCACGGCGATATTCTGGTCGGCAAGGTCACGCCCAAAGGCGAGACGCAACTGACGCCGGAAGAGAAGCTGCTGCGCGCCATCTTCGGCGAAAAGGCCGGCGATGTGCGCGATGCGTCGCTGACCTGCCCTCCGGGCATCGAGGGCACGGTGGTGGACGTGCGCATCTTCAGCCGCAAGGGCCAGGAGAAGGACGAGCGCGCCAAGCAGATCGAGGGCGAGTATGTGGCCAAGCTCGAGAAGAACCTGGGCGACGAGATCCGCATTCTGACCGATGAGCGCCTGAAGCGGCTGGACGGCATTCTGGGCGGCAAGGAAGTTCTGGCCGACCTGCATGACGAGCGGACGAACAAGCGCCTGCTGGTCAAGGCGGCGATTCTTGACCGCGAGACGATCGAGCGCATCTCTACCAAGAATTTGAAGCGCATCCGCTACGCCGACAAGGATCCGCGGGTCAACGAGCAGATCGACGAGATCGAAGAGATGACCTCGCGGCAGATCGAGGTGCTGCGCAAGATCACCAACGAGAAGGTGGCCAAGCTGGCCAAGGGCGACGAGCTGCCTCCGGGGGTGATCAAGCTGGTGAAGGTCTATGTTGCCATGAAGCGCAAGCTCTCGGTGGGCGACAAAATGGCCGGACGGCACGGCAACAAAGGCGTGATCGCGCGCATTCTTCCCGAGGAGGACATGCCGTATCTGCCCGATGGAACGCCGGTGGAGATTGTGCTGAATCCGCTGGGTGTGCCTTCCCGTATGAACGTGGGACAGATTCTGGAGACGCACCTCGGCTGGGCCGCTCATGTGTTGGGCAAGAAGATTGCCGAACTGATTAGCGCCAACACCGATGCGGCATACACCCGCGAACTGATGAAGAAGGAGTTCGCGGGAACCGCAACGCTGCGCCAGTTGCTTGAACTCGACGACGAGATGCTGTTGCGCGTCGGCGCAGGCATGGAGCGCGGCATCTGGTTCGGAACCGCGGTCTTCGATGGCGCGCGCGAAGAGGAGATTAAGGCTTTGCTGGCTGCTGCCGGCCTGCCTTCATCGGGGAAGACAGCGCTCTACGACGGCATGACCGGCGAACAGTTCGAACAGCCGGTGACGGTGGGCTACATCTACATGCTCAAGCTGTCGCACCTGGTGGACGACAAGATTCATGCGCGTTCCATCGGGCCGTACTCGCTGATTACGCAGCAGCCGCTGGGCGGCAAGGCGCAGTTCGGCGGACAGCGCTTCGGCGAGATGGAAGTGTGGGCGCTGGAGGCTTATGGCGCCGCCTACATCCTGCAGGAGTTGCTGACGGCGAAGAGCGACGACGTTTATGGCCGGACAAAGATTTATGAGGCCATCGTGAAGGGCGAGGCGGCTATCGAGCCGGGTGTGCCGGAGTCGTTCAACGTGCTGATCCGCGAATTGCAATCGCTCTGCCTGGACGTGGAGTTGATCAAGCGAGCGGACCTAATCAAGAAGCTGCCCGCGCCGGAAGTGGCCGCGGCGGCCGACTAAGTGCAGCTTTTAGCTGCTAGCTTCTAGCTCCTAGCCCGGTGGTGCGGATCGCTACTTCCGCGGTTTACTGGCAAGAGCAAGGCAAGGCTAGCAGCTAAAGGCTAGAAGCTAGTAGCTGATTGTTCAGGATTCTTCTTGAAAGCGGTAAACGCCGCTTCCCGGGAAGGAAGGATCCTTCAGGAATCCCGGGAAAAGCCCCGGCAGGCGCCGAAAGGCCCGCCAAGGAGGGTCGCCTTGTTCCGCTCAAACCCGTTTGAACTTTCCAGCCCCATCACGGATTTCGACGCTATTCGCATCATGCTTGCATCGCCAGAGAAGATCCGCAGCTGGTCGCATGGCGAGGTCACCAAGCCGGAGACCATCAACTACCGCACCTTCAAGCCGGAGCGGGACGGACTTTTCTGCGCGCGCATCTTTGGACCGGTGACCGACTGGGAGTGCCTGTGCGGCAAGTACAAGCGCATGAAGCACCGCGGCGTGATCTGCGACAAGTGCGGCGTGGAAGTGACGGTGAGCAAGGTGCGCCGCGAGAGGATGGGCCACATCGAGCTGGCGTCTCCTTGTTCGCATGTGTGGTTCTTCAAGGGGCTGCCCTCGAGGATCGGGCACCTGCTCGACATTTCTCTGCGTGATCTGGAAGGGATTCTCTACTTCGAGTCCTACGTCGTGATCGACGCGGGCGACGCTCCGGGTGTGAAGGAGCGCGAGATCATCAAGGACGAAGCCAGGTATCGCGAACTGGATGCCCAGTTCCGTCCCTCGGGCTTCAAGGCGATGATGGGCGCCGAGGCCATCAAAGAACTGCTCAAGCGCGTGCAGATCGACGAGCTGGGCATTGAGCTGCGCGAGCGGATGAAGACCGAAACCTCCGCGCAGAAGAAGCTGAAGTATGCCAAGCGGCTGAAGGTCGTCGAGGCCTTCCGCAAGAGCGACAACAAGCCGCAGTGGATGATTCTGGATGTGCTGCCGGTGATTCCTCCCGAGTTGCGCCCGCTGGTGCCGCTGGATGGAGGCCGTTTCGCCACATCGGATCTGAACGATCTTTATCGCCGCGTGATCAACCGCAACAACCGGTTGAAGAAGCTGATGGATCTGCACGCGCCGGAAGTGATCGTGCGCAACGAGAAGCGCATGTTGCAGGAGGCGGTGGACGCCCTGTTCGACAACGGCCGCCGCGGCCGCGTGCTGAGGGGCGCCAACAATCGTCCGCTGAAGTCGTTGAGCGACACGCTGAAGGGCAAGCAGGGACGCTTCCGGCAGAATCTGCTGGGCAAGCGCGTGGACTACTCGGGCCGCTCGGTCATCGTGGTGGGGCCTGAATTGAAATTGCACCAGTGCGGACTGCCCAAGAAGATGGCGCTCGAGCTCTTCAAGCCGTTCATCTATCATCGCCTGGAGCAGACGGGCCACTGCACCACGATCAAGCAGGCCAAGGAGATGGTGGAGATGCAGGAGCCGGTGGTGTGGGACATTCTTGAAGAAGTCATCAAGGACCACCCGGTGCTGCTGAACCGCGCGCCCACGCTTCACCGTCTCGGCATTCAGGCCTTTGAGCCGGTGCTGGTGGAGGGCAAGGCCATCAAGATCCACCCGCTGGTTTGCACGGCCTTCAACGCCGACTTCGACGGCGACCAGATGGCAGTCCACATTCCGCTCTCGCCGGAGGCGCAGATCGAAGCCAGCGTACTGATGCTGGCCTCGCACAACATTCTTTCGCCGGCCTCCGGCCAGCCCATCACCGTGCCTTCGCAGGACATGGTGCTCGGCCTCTACTACCTGACCAAGGCCAAGAAGAACGCCCGCGGCGAGGGCCGCGTCTTCGCCAATTACGAAGAGGTCCTGATGGCTCTAGAAGCCAAGGAAGTGGAGACGCTGTCGCCCATCCGCCTGCGCTATACGGGACAGGTGCTGGACCTGACCACGGCCTATGACGACCAGGATCTGACGCACATCGAGCCTGTGGACTACAACAAGCAGTACATCTCCACGACGGTGGGCCGCGTGATCCTGAACGACGCGCTGCCGGCGGGAATGCCGTTCATCAACGGCCTGCTGAAGAAGAAGGGCATCGGGCAACTGGTGAACTATTGCAACCAGAACCTGGGCCTGGAAGTGACGGTCGGGATGCTGGACCGCATCAAGGAACTGGGCTTCCAATATGCCACGCGCTCCGGGCTGTCGGTCGGCCTGGACGACATGGTGATTCCCGACAGCAAGTACACGGTGGTGCACGAGGCCGACCTGAAGGTGGTCGAGGTCCAGAAGCAGTACATGGATGGCGCCATCACCAACGGCGAGCGCTCGAACAAGGTGATCCAGATGTGGTCAGCGGTGACCGACAAGGTGGCCGACGAGATGTTCGGCAACATGAAGCGCGCCGACGAAGAGGGCGCCATGAATCCGATCTACATCATGGCCGACTCTGGCGCGCGCGGATCGAAGCAGCAGATTCGGCAGCTCAGCGGCATGCGCGGACTGATGGCCAAGCCGTCGGGCGAGGTGATTGAAACGCCCATCACGGCGAACTTCCGCGAGGGGCTGACGGTGCTCGAATACTTCATTTCGACGCACGGCGCGCGCAAGGGACTGGCCGACACGGCGCTGAAGACGGCCGACTCGGGCTACCTGACCCGCCGCCTGGTCGACGTGGCCCAGGACGTGATCGTGACCGAGTACGATTGCGGCACCATGGAAGGGATCTACGTCGGCTCGATCGTCGAGTCGGGCGAGATCATCGAGGAGTTGAGGGACCGCATCATCGGCCGCGTCTCCCTGGAGCGGATCAAGGACTACGACGGCAACGTGGTGGTCGATCTGAACCAGGGCATCGACGAGGATATCGCCTCGGCGATTCAGGCCGCGGGCAAGGAAAAGGTGAAGATCCGCTCGGTGCTGACCTGCGAATCGCGGCGCGGCGTCTGCGCGCTGTGCTACGGGCGCAACCTGGGCTCGGGCCGCATGGTGGAGCTGGGCGAGACCTGCGGCGTCATCGCCGCACAGTCCATCGGCGAGCCGGGCACACAGTTGACCATGCGCACCTTCCACGTGGGCGGCACGGCCAGCCGCGTGCAGGACAAGTCGCGCCTGGACGCGAAGAACAACGGCTTCGTGCGCTTCATCAACCTCAACTATGTGGAGAGCAAGGACGGCACGCTGGTGGCCATGAACCGCTCCGGCTCGATCGCCATTCAGGACGAGCGCGGCCGCGAAAAGGAGCGTTACCAGGTGGTCTATGGCGCCCGCATGAGGGTGAAGGACGGCGAGCAAGTGAAGCTGGGCCAGTTGCTGGCCGAGTGGGATCCTTACACCTACGCGATTCTCACTGAGATCGGCGGCGCGGCGCAGTTCAAGGATCTGCAGGAAGGCATCACGCTGAACGAAGAGGTGGACGAAGTGACCGGCCTCTCGCGCTGGGTGGTTGCCGATGCACCGGACGAGAAGCGGCAGCCGGCCATCGTGGTGAAGAACGCCAAGGGACACAAGCGGTATCTGTTGCCGCGCGGCGCTCACCTGATGGTCGAGGACGGCGACGATGTGGGTCCGGGCGATGTGCTGGCGAAGATTCCCAAGGAGAGCACGCGCACCAAGGACATCACCGGCGGCCTGCCGCGCGTGGTGGAACTCTTCGAGGCCCGCAAGCCGCGCGAGACGGCTATCATCAGCGAAATCGACGGCGTGGTGCGGTTTGGAGAAGTCTCCAAGGGCCAGCGCAAGATCTACGTCACCGCGGACAACGGCGACGAGAAAGAGTACTCAGTGCCGCGCGGCATTCACGTCAACGTGCAGGAAGGCGAGCGCCTGAGCGCCGGCGACCCGCTGATGGACGGACCTTTGAACCCGCACGACATTCTGGCCGTGCTTGGCGAAAAGGCGTTGCAGGCTTACCTGGTGAACGAGATTCAGGAGGTCTACCGTCTGCAGGGCGTGGCCATCAGTGACAAGCACATCGAAGTGATTGTCCGGCAGATGCTGCGCTGGGTCAGGATCGACGAAGTGGGCGACACCAACTTCCTGCTCGAACAGCAGGTGGACCGCTTCCGCTTCCGCGAGGAGAACGAGCGGGTGCTGGCCACTGGAGGCCGTCCGGCGATTGGGCGTCCGCTGCTGCTGGGCATCACCAAGGCGTCGCTCTCGACCGACAGCTTTATCTCCGCGGCCAGCTTCCAGGAGACGACGCGCGTGCTCACTGAGGCCAGCATCAACGGCGCAATCGATAACCTGCGCGGCCTGAAGGAGAACGTGATCGTAGGACGGCTCATCCCAGCAGGCACGGGCCTGGAGTACTATCGCAACGTGCAGCTCTCGCCGGAGCTGGAGGAAGCCGCGGCCCGCGTGCAGCAGGAAGTGACTGCCGAGAAGGAAGCCGAGGAGCGCGAACTGGAGATGATGCGCCAGGAGGGCGAGGCCGAGGAGATGGCGGCCGAGTAGGGCGCTGAAGTCCAGCACGCTTCTTTGATTTAACTCACAAGGCCCGGCGCAAGCCGGGCCTTGCCTTTGGTGCGCGGCTTTCTCGTCAGGCCCCCGAATGCGAAATCCGCGCCAGACTCTCTTCCATCACGCGCTTTCGGTTCTTGGCCGCATACATGGCGGTGTCGGCGGCGCTCAGCAGGCTGTCCCTGGTGGCGCCATCCTCGGGGTAGAGGGCAATGCCGAAGCTGGCCGAGCCTTGCAGTGTTGGCCCGGCAAGGACAAAGGGCTCGTCGAAGCAGCGCTCCAGGCGCTGGGCGATCTCCACGACGCCGGCGCGATTGCGCACCTTGGGCAGCAGCACGGCAAACTCATCGCCGCCCAGCCGCGCCAGCAGATCGTGGGTGCGCAACTGCAGCTTCATGCGCTCGGCAACCTCCTGCAGATAGAGGTCGCCGACATGATGCCCATAGAGATCGTTCACCTGCTTGAATTCGTCGAGGTCGATATAGATCAAGCCGAAGATGCCGGCGCTGTGGCGCGCTTCCTCGATGCGCTTATCCAGGTGCGCCTCCAGCGAGAAGCGATTGTGGATGTCGGTGAGCAGATCGAACTCCGAGCGGTGCAGCAGGTCGTTGTAAAGCCTGCGGGTTTCAATGGCCAGCGAGGCCAGGCGCGCCCCCACGGAGAGCGCTTCGTGCGCGGCGGCGGGCGAGGTTGCCGGATTCAAGGCGGCAAAGACATTGCCCAGCGCCGGACCGGAGCGAGCCGGGATCTCCTGGTGAAAGACGCGCAACCGGTCCGCATCCGGCGGAGAAGCGCCCAGCCGCGCTCCATCAGTGATTTCGCACCAGCAGGGAACGCCGTTGAGCATGAAAGAGATCATCTCCACGGTCTCTTCGAGGACTTCGACGAGGGCTTTTGAGCCGTTGATGCCCTCGAGGATGCGCGAGCGGCGTTGCTCGATCTGCGCCAGCACGGCCAGCGTGCCAGTCTGGCGGCGCAATTTTGAATTGAGAGTCCATCCCCATCCGCCCACCGCAACCACAACCAGGAGGAGCAGGCTGAGCACAATGATGAGGTTGCGGATGGTCAACAACGGCGGCTCGGCAACGATTGCAATATCGTCAGGCGAGCGCAGAAGAATATTGAAGGGAACCTGGGAGCTGAAGGGATTGGAGTTCTCGAGAATGCAGATGCCGGTGACGCGGACTCGGGATCCCGGCGAAATCTGCTTCATGGGCGGGCCCGCTCCGTTCAGGTGGCCGAAGACCGCAGTGAAAAGTTGGCCATCGGCGGAGAGGACGTATTCGTCCTGCAAGGCCTCTCGGACCTGCGTCACCACTTCTCCCTCGACAGAGACCAGGTCGAATGGATGGCTGCTCGATGCAAGCTGCTTCCAGGTGGCCTGCAAGGGCGGGACGTTTTCCACCACGTTGCTGTCCCAGATTTCGCCGTTGGTCAGCGTCAGAAAGCCGCTATGGGCGTCGGGGAAGCCGGTCGCGTCGGCTCCGTCGTTGATCCGCAGATCGCTCGCCCTCGTCCCGGTCGCGATCCACAGGCTTTTGGAGCCATTTTGCAGCACAACGGCGCTGCCGGGGTTGTAATAGGTGATGGTGCCATGAACGCGAATTCTCCGTGTCAGGTCGAGCACACGATAGCCGGTGAGAATCTTGTCCATGGGCGTCACCGGGAGGGAGTGCGAACTGACGGCGGGCCGCTTCAAAACCTTCACGTCCGCGAGCGAGGAGATGTAGAGTTGAGCCCCGGTCAGTTGCATCTTGCCGTCGAATGTTCCCCCGGCAACCCCGGTGGCCTCCACCTCGGCGTCCAGCATGTCCGAGAGCAGGTTTGGGTCGGCCACGTCGATAAATGCCTCGATGTAACCGCCCTCCATGAGCATCTGCACCCGAGCGACGGTGTGCATCGGGAGTTTGGGGTCGCGTATATCCGATCTCTCATGCAGATCGACGGCGCGAACGATGGCGTGCACGGTAACCAGCATGCAGTCGTGTTGTGCCCGGATCAACTCGTCAAAGCTGGCCGGCGCAGGCTTGGGCACCGCGCCATGGCGCAGCAGGGTGATCTTCTCGCCACGCACAGTGGGACTGAAATCCGCGTGCGTCTTTCCCTCGACCAGGACGCGATCGCCGGGAACCAGTTTGGCGTTGGTGTTGGCGCTGACATAGATGGCCTCGTCCCCATCCTGCACAAACAGCGTATCTTCAGACCCGCGGAAATATGTGACTGTGGCCTCGAAGGCCACCGGAAGCTCCTTGCCGGCCTCGGCATTGCTGAGGGCGTGAATCGCGCGCAACGTGGTCAGCGGGGCGGGCGTTGCCGCCCAGGCGGCCGAGAACAACCCCCCGAAAGCTATCGCAATGGCAGGAATCAGTCTCTTCATCGCGGATGCACGGCCCACCTTTTCTGCGCTGCCCGGCCCCTGAGACTCCTATCGGCAGGAGTTCAAAATGAATCACGGCAGATTCAAGCTCCAAGTGCAACATTTCCATAAAGAGGAGATGGTTGCATTATGGCGAACAGCTACAAGCACCTGGACATCCGGGAGCGGGCGATGATCGAGATGTATTTGGCTCAGGGCACGCGGCCTGGGACCATTGCAACTTATCTCAGCCGGGCCCGATCCACGATTACGCGCGAGCTCAATGGCAACGGCTGGCGGCGGCCGACGATCGTGCCCCGGCCGGGCAAGAAGCTGGTGGCCGGAGGCTACAACTGCGAGCGTGCCGAGCATCGGGCGCGGCGACAGTCTTCGATTCCGCGTGTGGCGCGCAAGCTGGTGCCGGGCACACCGCTCTGGCGACTGGTGGTCGAGCATCTTCGCCGCGGCTTGAGTCCGGCGCAGATTGAGAGCACACTGGCTCGTATGCCCGAGCCCATCCAACTGTCGCGCGAGACCATCTACACGGCCCTCTACGCCATGCCCAAGGGGCAGCTTCGCGCCAGCCTGTTGGCCCTGATGCGCCGCCGGCACAAGACAAAACGATCCCAACAAGGAAAAAACAAAAACAACAACGGTTCCATTCCCGATATGACTCTAATCGACTTACGCCCCGCCGAGGTCCAGATGCGTCTGGTTCCGGGCCATTGGGAGGGCGACCTGATTATCGGCAAGGGCAACCGCTCGCAGGTGGGCACGCTGGTCGAGCGCACCACCCTGTTTGTCGCCCTGGTCAAGCTGGACAGCTCGAAGGCCGATGTGACCGCCGAGGCCTTCACCAAGATCCTCAACCGCTTCGATTCGCAGATGCGCCGCTCGATGACCTACGACCAGGGCTCGGAGATGCGACACCACAAAAAGCTGACCGCCAACACTGGGGTCGATGTCTACTTCGCTCATCCGCGCGCACCCTGGGAGCGGGGGATCAACGAAAACACCAACGGGCTGCTCCGCCAGTACCTGCCCAAGGGCACGGATCTGTCGCTGTTTTCCCAGGAACAACTGGACGATATCGCCTGGCTACTGAACACCCGGCCAAGGAAATCGCTCGGCTGGAAAGCGCCCGCGGAACTGTTCCTGCCAGCAGGCGCATTCGACTTCGTGCAATACTGGTCTGCGGTTTCCAATTCCGTTGCACTTGGAGTTTGAATCTGCCCTCCCCCCGGGGGTCCATTCTCCCTCTGTTCGCTTTTGTCCTGTCAACACATTGATTCTGCGTGACTTGCGTATCTAGTTTTTCCGGGAATTGTTCAAAATAGGGTGCATTTGCACAAAAGAGGGTGCAATTCGTGGCCCCGCGCTCCAGAGCCTGTAATGAGCCTGCCCTGAGCAGAGCCGAAGGGGATGCCGCAGGCGCTGCGGAACAAAACCGCCCCCCTGTTCGACAACAGGGCGATGGATTCGCTGCGAAAGCCCTTTGGCGAACGCCAAAGGGCCTTCAATCAACAACCATCCAGCCTACGCCGTGACAGTCCGCGCAGGCTTGGATCCCCACAGTCCGTAGTAGGCGATGAAGAGGTAGCAGAAGATGGGTATCACAAAGGAGTTCTGAATGCCCGCCTTGTCGGCCAGCGCGCCGATCAGGGCCGGGACTACCGCTCCACCGACGACCGCGGTCATGATGAGCCCCGACCCCTTGCTGGTCATCGGTCCCAGACCCTTGATGGCCAGCGCAAAGATGTTGGGGAACATGATGGAGTTGAAGAAGCCGCAGAGGACCACGGTCCAGATGGCAACCTGTCCGCTGCTGAGCATGGAGACAACAAGCAGCAATGCCGCGCTAAAGCCGAAGGCTCCCAAAAGCCTGTTCGACTTGATCCTGGTGAGCACCCAGGAGCCGAGCAGACGGCCAATGAGCGCGCCAAACCAGTAGAGCGAAACCAGGAAGGAGGCCGTCTTGGCGCTGTCTATACCCTGGGTTTTGAAGTAGTTGACGGCTATCGAGGCCAGGCCCACCTCGACGCCGACGTAGAGAAAGATTCCAACTGCGCCGAGCACGGTGTGCCGGTAGCTCCAGATGCTGCTGCTCGCTGCCGCGTTTCCACTCCCAACAGGCTCGGAGTCCTCAGCCTGGGTAATTTGCGGCAGGTGCAGGAAGGCCACGGTCACGCCCAGGATCAGCAATCCGGCGGCGATGGCGATGTACGGCCCGCGCACTGTGTCGGCAATCGCGGCCTTGGAGGCCATCTTGCCAGGATCGGTGAGGATATAGGCGCCGGCGACAAGCGGAGCGATGGTTCCGCCCAGAGAGTTGAGAGCCTGTGCAAGGGTCAGGCGGACGGGGGCGCTGTGCTCGGGTCCAAGAATGGCCACATAGGGGTTTGCCGCGGTCTGCAAGGCGGTGACGCCCGCCCCCACCACGAAGACCGCCGCAAGAAAGAGCGGGAAGTTGACCAGCCGGGCGGCAGGAACGAACATCAGGCAACCCACGACCTGAATGAAGAGCGAAACGACCATCGTCTTCTTGTAGCCAATCATCTCGATCAGCTTCGAGGTCGGCGAGGAAAAGACGAAGTATGCCAGGAAGAAGGCCGACTCGGCCAGCATGGCCCACTTGTAGGGAAGGTCGAAGATCGACCGAAGATGCGGAACCAGGGCCATGTTCAGGTTGGTGATGAACCCGAAGATGAAAAACAGGATGGCCACTGTGATGAACGGGCCGACGTAGCTGGGCGCGCTCGGAGCCGCCTGGGTTGTGGATCGGGTTGCCATAAGAGATCATTCTCCGCTTCTTCGAGGATTTGCCTAATCTGGGCTCATTGCGCCATCCCGATTGCTGCAAATAACACTATACGGAAGACCCGGCACAGGGGAAGTGGCGGCGCGAACCGCAGCTAGCAAGGCTACCGGGAGGGCTGCGAAGTCGGCTATGCTCATCTGAAGGCGAGGAGGGGCGGATGGCCAATACAACGTTGAGCGGCGCCAAGCTGAAAAAGGTTCTTGCGGCGCTGGAAGGCAACTGGCAAGCGGAGATCGAGGCCTACCACACCTACCAGACTCTGGCCGACCGCGACACCGATCCGGTGCGGGCCCAGGTGCTGCGCCATCTGGCCGGCGCCGAGTGGGAGCACGCTGAGCTCTGGCACGGCCGCATCGCTGAACTGGGCGGGCCCGAGCCGGTCTACCACGGCAGCCCCGGCGGCGAAGCCAACTCGCTGGCTAACCGCGCCGGCGGCGTCCGCATGGCCTTGCGCCGCCTCGAAATTGAAGAGAGCCGCCACATCGCCAGCTACGGCGAGCAGCTCAAGGCCCTCGGCGACGAGGGCTCCAACGCCATCCTCGACCACGTCATCGAGGACGAGAAGGACCACTACCGCGAACTGGGGTCGCTGCTGCGCGGCCACTACCCGCAACCCGCCGGCACACACAAAATCGACGCCCAGGCCGTTCTCAACGAGATGCTGGCCAAGCGCAATCAGGGGCGCAAGCAGCCGGGCAGTTGGATCGGCGACGCCATTTACGGGGTCAACGACGGCCTCGGCGCCATCTTCGGCATCGTCAGCGGCGTCAGCGGCG
>Ga0302267_10002935_pt1 | contig 20038 bp, 16 predicted proteins | sample III_Bog_E1_3_FD_194555 | JGI IMG/M metagenome (GOLD analysis project Ga0302267, IMG submission 194555) | Peat permafrost microbial communities from Stordalen Mire near Abisko, Sweden - III_Bog_E1_3 | ecosystem: Environmental > Terrestrial > Soil > Wetlands > Peat | place: Sweden: Abisko... | reverse complement strand
GGACGTGGCCTTCCTTCACCAGTTCCAGCAGCCGGCGTTTGCTCATGACGGTGTAGGTGAGATTGAGCCGGGCGAACTCGATCTGCCGTGGCAACGGCCGCTGGAAGAACTTGCCCTCCGCGTCCTGGGCCAGGAACCAGTCGTACAGGGGACGGTGGTCCTCGAACTCCAGGGTGCAGATGGAATGGGTGATCCGCTCGATGGCGTCGGAAACCCCGTGGGCGAAATCGTACATGGGGTAGATCGGCCAGGCGTGGCCGGTGCGGTGATGGTGGACCCTGCGGATCCGGTACATGAGCGGGTCGCGCATGTTCATGTTGGGACTCTGCATGTCGATTTTGGCCCGGAGCACCTTGGCGCCGTCGGCGAACTCCCCGGTGCGCATGGCCCTGAACAGGGCGAGGTTCTCGTCCACGCTGCGTTCCCGGAAGGGACTGTTCTGTCCGGCCTTGAAGAAGTTGCCCCGGTATTCCCGGATCTGCTCGTCGTCCAGGTCGCAGACGTAGGCCTTGCCGGTCTCCACCAGATACTCGGCGTAGTCGTACAGGAACTGGAAGTAGTCGGAAGCGTAGTGCTCCCCGGCCCACTCGAAGCCCAGCCAGCGCACGTCGTCCCGGATGGAGTCCACGTACTCCACTTCCTCCTTGGAGGGGTTGGTGTCGTCGAAGCGCAGATTGGTGGATCCGCCATATTTCTTGGCCAGCCCGAAGTTGATGCAGATGGATTTGGCGTGGCCGATATGCAGGTAGCCGTTGGGCTCGGGCGGGAACCGGGTGCAGATGCGGCCGCCGTGTTTCTGGTCGGCCAGATCGGCCTCCATGATCTCCTCAATGAAATTGAGGCTTCGGCTTTCGGGTGCAGGGGGATCTTGGATCATGGCGGCCTTCGATGCGGGGGCTGAGTTCATGTTAGAGCCAGGGCTTGAGACGGGTGGCGACGGCTTCGGGACCCAGCAGGGCCAGGGTGTCGAAGATGGGTGGGCTGACCGTGCGGCCGGTGAAGGCTACCCTCAGGGCCTGGGCCAGGTCCTTGAGCTTGAAGCCGTGCTCGGCCAGGATCAGGTCGAAGGCGGCCTTGAGGCCGTCGTGGCTGTAGTCGGTGAGGGCGCATACCGACCGCAGGGCCGGCTTGACCTGTTCGGTCATGAACTTCGCCACCGAAGCCGGATCGAACTGTACCGGCGGATTGAACAGGAAATCCAGGGTGTCGGCGATTTCCTTCAGGGTGGCCCGGTTCTTGTTGCAGCCGATGGCCAGGGCCTTCCACTCGTCGGATTTGGCCAGCCATTCCTGCTCCTGGCCGCGCATGTGGTACTGCCAGCGCAGGTGGGGTTCGATCTCCCGCCAGTCCAGGCGTTGGATGAGTTTCTGATTGACCCAGGTAAGCTTGTCCAGGTCGAACACCGCGGCGCTCTTCTGGATATCGGCCAGGTCGAACATCTCGATCATCTGCTGGTCGGTGAGCAGTTCCTCCTCGGCGCTCTCGGCGGCCTTGCCGTCGAGCCGGGGGGTCCAGCTGAGCTTGGCCAGGGTCAGCCGCACCGCGGCGGGCAGGAAGCCCAGGTCGCGGAACTCGGTGATGCTGGCGGCGCCGTGGCGCTTGGACAGCTTGGCCTTGTCCTTGCCGAGGATCATGGGCACATGGGCGAAAGCCGGCAGTTCGTAGCCCAGGGCCTCATAGAGCACGATCTGCTTGGGGGTGTTGGCCACATGGTCGTCGCCCCGCACCACATGGGTGACCCCCATGTCGGTGTCGTCCACGACCACGCAGAAATTGTAGGTGGGGGTTCCATCCATGCGGGCGATGATCCAGTCGTCCAGGCTGTCGGCCGGGACCCGGACCTCGCCCTTGACGAGATCCTTCATGACAATGTCACCGGTGCGCGGCATGCACAGGCGGATGGTGGCCGGCACCGAATCGTCCCAGTGCCGGTCCCGGCAGCGGCCGTCGTACAGGAACGGATGGCCCTGGGCCTCCGCCTCCTTCCTCCGCTCGTCCAGTTCCTCCCGGGTGCAACGGCAGCGGTAGGCCCGATTCTGGTCCAGCAACTGCTGGATCTTGGCCCGGTAGAGATCCATGCGCAGCATCTGCCGGTAGGGGCCGTGGGGCCCCCGGAAGGCGTTGGGGTCGCCCGGGACCGGACCTTCGTCCCAATCCAGCCCCACCCATTCCATCCCTTCTTCGATGATGCGGATGTTGTCATCGGTGGAACGGGTCAGATCGGTGTCCTCCACTCTCAGAATGAACGTTCCCTTGTGTTTCCGGGCCAGAAGCCAGCAGAAGAGCGCCGTCCGGACGCCTCCGATGTGGAGCATCCCCGTAGGGCTGGGTGCGAACCGGGTGACAACAGCGGGCTGGGACATCAAAACCTCGGGAACAAATCCTTCCCTAGTGTGCCCGATGTGCCCTATTTGAGGTAAAGCTTCAATCGGATCTCCACTGGAGAATCCCCGCTGAACAGGCTCCGATCCAGCACCACAGGCACTTCCACCACACTGTTGCCGTGGCCGCTGGAGACCGCCGGCAGGCCCCCGGACTGGGTCACCGGGAGTTCCTCGATTTCTTCAAGCATTTCCCCCATGCCGAGATCCTCCACCTCCAGCGGCCCGGTTCCGGTCGCCCGGATCGCCTCCTGGGGTTCGGGCTCGGGTGCCCGGGCGAACATCTCCGGCGCGGCCGGTTCGGAAACCCCGCCGCCATACTTGTCCGCCAGGTTCCGGAGCACCAGCAGGGCCACGCCCTTGAGGGTCTCCCGCACCCCCGTGCCGCGGGTCGCGCAAGCCTCGAAGGTGGGGGCCCCGAAGCGGTTGATTTCCCGGTCCAGCACCTCCACCGGCAGTGCGTTGGTGATGTCCCGTTTGTTCCACTGGATGACGTGGGGGAGCTTTTCCAGGTCCGTGCCCTGCTCCTTCAGGTTTTCGATGAGGTTCTGGAAGCTCTCCTTGTTCCCCTCCAGGGCCTGGGCCTGGGAGTCCGCCACGAACACCACCGCGTCCGCTCCCCGCAGCACCAGCTTCCGGGTGGCATCGTAGAACACCTGGCCGGGCACCGTGTAGAGCTGGATGCGGGTCTTCATGCCCCGGACGGTCCCGAGTTCGATGGGGAGGAAATCGAAGAACAGGGTGCGGTCGGTCTGGGTGGCCAGGGACAGCATCTTCCCACGCCCGTCCTGGGGCAGGGAATCATAGACCGTCAGCAGATTCGTGGTCTTTCCACACAGCCCGGGACCGTAATAGACGATCTTCGCGGTCAGCTCTTTGGTAGCGGCATTAAATAATACCATGGTGCCTCCGCCCGGGATAATGCATGCCAGCTTGGCTGAGTATGTGGGGCCAGGTCAAGAATGAAGCCGGATTCGACGTGGGTCTTTTTTCGTCCAGGGTGGACAATTGCATTACCGGTTGCAGATCATTAAACTTCACTTCACATCCTGCCGATAAAGGGGACCCGATGGCCAAGCTGCTCGTTCAAGAGAGTAATGGAGCGCGCGAATTCGAGTTGGTGGACCTCGAGGTGAATATCGGGCGTGAACTGGATAATACCCTGCGGCTGGCGGATCCGAGCATTTCCCGTCATCACGCGGTCGTCCGCCTAGGGCCGTCCGGTTATGAGATCCAGGATCTCGACAGCAGCAACGGCGTGCTTTTGAACGGAACCCGGGTGCCGTCCGCTCTCCTGCACGACGGGGACCGGGTCACCCTGGGCCAGATGCAGCTCACCTTCGTGGACCCCCAGCCGGCCCAGCTCGGCAACCCTCTGGGCACGGTCCGCATGACCCCCGAGGACCTGGCCGGGCTCCGAGCCAGCAGCGCCGAGCCCCCTCCGGGCGAGGCACCGCCGGCGGCCCCGGAGCCCCTGATGGCCGAGGCCCCGGCCCGGGACCCCAGCCACTACCTGCCCCTGGTCCCGGATGATGCCGTCCCGCTCCAGGCGGCGGATGGCAGCATCGAGCGAGGCGACTTCATCACCCGCCTCTTGGCCACCCTGATCGACTATTCGCCCCTGTTCGCCCTGGGCCTCCTCTCCACCGGGGTGGCCATGGCTTGCCAGCCGGGCTACGGCGGTTACGGCGCCGCCATGGGCCCGGGCTACCTGTTCACCTTCCTCCGGCTGCTCCGGTTGGCCCTGCTGGTGGGCTACCTGGTCCTCATGCCGCTCTGGTGGATGCAGTATGGCGCCTCCCCCGGCAAGAAGATCATGAAGCTCAGAGTGGTGCCCGAAGCCAACCCCGCCGGCCGCCTCGACCTTTCGGCTTCGGTCTTGAGGCTGCTGGGCTACCTGGTGAACGCGATCATCACCTGGATCATCATGTTTCCCGTCACCATCACCCTCCTGGGCACGGCCGGGCCATGCACCCATCTGGCTGGCCTTCTGGTGGCGGCCATTCTGCCCTACCTCACGATCCTGGGCCGGGAGCGCAAGGGCCTGGAGGACCGGTTCTCCCGCGCCATCGTGATCAAGGTCGACCGCTAGGGGGCCGACTGGGCCATAATGGAGGCTGCTACCGGAAATAGTTGGAATTCGCCTTTCATTTGCAACGTGAGAAGGAGTTTGGATGCCCGCGCTTAAAAACGTTCTGGCGATCATTCTGGGGGGGGGCCGGGGGGCTCGTCTTTACCCTCTGACCAAGATGCGTTCCAAGCCGGCCGTGCCCATCGCCGGGAAGTATCGGCTCATCGATATCCCCTTGAGCAACTGCATAAATTCGGGCATCTACCGCATTCATGTGCTGACCCAGTTCAATTCGGTTTCCCTGCACCGCCACATCACCCATAGCTTCCAGTTCGACGCATTTCATACCGGCTGGGTGCAGGTTCTGGCCGCGGAGCAGACCCTGGCCAGCGAAGACTGGTACCAGGGCACCGCCGACGCCGTGCGCAAGCAGCTGTTCGAGATCCAGAGCGCAGGGGCCGAGTACGTGCTGATCCTGGCCGGGGACCACCTGTACCAGATGGATTACGCGCCCATGGTCGAGTTCCACATCGCCAAGGGCGCCGACATCACCATCGCCGCCCAACCGGTGGCGGCCGGCGACGCGACCCGGTTCGGCCTGCTCCAGCGGGCGGCGGACGGGCGGATCACCGATTTTCAGGAGAAACCCAAGGATCCCGAGGTCCAGGCCCGGATGGTGAGCCGGGACGATCCGGAGCGCCCCTACCTGGGCTCCATGGGCGTCTACGTGTTCAAGACCGACGTGCTGGTCGATCTGCTGACCCGGCACCCCGATTTCGATGATTTCGGCCATCACGTGATCCCCCACAGCATCAAGGAACAGTCCGTCTACGGCTACGACTTCGACGGCTACTGGCAGGACATCGGGACCATCCGGTCGTTCTACGACACCAACCTCGAACTGACCAATGCCAAGGCGGCGTTCAACTTCTACGACGCCTTCCGACCCATCTACACCCATTCCCGCTTTCTCCCGGGCTCCATCGTCGAGGCCAGCAAGCTCACCGACGTGCTCCTGACCGAAGGCTGCGTGATCCACCAGGCGGAGATCACCCATTCCATCATTGGCCTGCGCAGCCAGATCGGCGCGGGAACCCGGATCAAGGACAGCATCATCATGGGCGCGGACTATTACCAGCGGAAGCAGAGTGCGATCCCGCTGGGAATCGGCGCCAACTGCCACATCGAGGGGGCGATCCTGGACAAGAACGTCTGCCTTGGCCACGACGTCGTCATCAAGCCCTTCCCCCGGGGCACTGAGCTGGACAAGGGCGACTGGGTGGTCCAGGACGGCATCGTCGTCATCCCCAAAGGCACGGTCCTCCAGCCGGGCACCCGGATCGAGCCAGCCTAGGAGCCCTCCAGGTGCCATGGTTGCGATCTCCAAGGATCGCCCGTTTCGGGAATTTATTATTCATTAGAGACACCCTGAAGGAGACGACGTCGGCCGGGAGGGTTCCCGCCCTTGGCCGTCCTGATTCCACGGGTGAAGATGATGGTTTTGGCAATCGAGACGGAACGGCTGGCGCTGCGCAACTACTGCATGGAGGACTGGGTCCAGGTGCATGCCTATGCCCGGGATCCCGAGGTGGTCCGGTTCATGGACTGGGGTCCCAATTCCGAACGGGAAACCCAGGCCTTCATCGCCCAGGCCATGGCCACGGAAGGGCAAAGCCCTCGCAAAGAATATGAATTGGCCGTCTTCCTCAAAGACACCGGCGCGCTGATCGGGGGGGTCACCTTGAAAGTGACCGATAGCACCCCCCAGGATGCCGAGATGGGCTACACCCTGCACCGGCTGGCCTGGGGCCAGGGCCTGGGCACGGAAATCGCCCGGGAAATGGTGAAATTCGGCTTCCTCCAGATGGGCGCGCGCCGGGTCTGGGCCAAATGCCGGCCGGAGAACGTCGGTTCCTTCCGGGTGTTGAAAAAGGCTGGGATGCAGTTCGAAGAGTATGTCCTCAACGACAAGTTCGTCCGGGGCCGGCTGGTGGATTCCTTCCTGTGCGGCATCAACCGGGAGGATTGGCTGCGGACCCGGAAGGGGGACGCCCTGGCGGCATCAGGCGGTCGAGGAACGGATTGCTGAAGATCCGGCCAGGATCGTAGCGGTCGAGGGTCGCCAGGCCGGCGCTCCAGTCATCCCCTTCCGCCTGCCCGGCGGTGAAGGAACCGGGCACGGTGCCGGCGAGGAAGCCGGGGCTGGTCCAGGCGCCTTCACCGGTGAAGCCCCAGCCCTTGGCCCACTCGACCCGGATCCCCGCGTACTCGCCCGTGTAGTTGCCCAGCATCCACCGCTCCAGCTCGGTCTTGAACTGGTTTTCCCCGGGGGTTCCGGGGAAGGTCAGGGCATCGAGCCAGACCGCGCAGTCCCAGGACGGATGGTCCGGCCTTGGCCGCAGCGCCGAGAGTTGGGGCTCCAGCGCCCCGGCCAGAAGGACCTCGCTGCTCTGGTTGAGCCCGGTGACCCGGATTTCGATCGGCCCGTTCATGGGAAACTGGCCCCGGGCCTGGTACTGGCCGACCAGCGCGCTGAAGGCGGCATGGAACTCGCTCACCACCCGCTGGATGTTGTCCCGGCTGGTCAGGACCGCATAGCCGTTCTCGGCCAGGCGGAGGGTGGTGGGCTTCACGTAGAGGGTCGAATAGCGCGAAGGCCCCCAGATGTCCCAGGTCCCGGTCAGGATCAGGCCGGAGCCCGCCGCCGCCATTTCCAGGTCCTGGAACGCCGGCGTGTCAGCCCCGTTCCCGTGGATCACCTGAGCCACGAACCGGTCCTCCTGGGGGGTCATCCAGTTGGCGAAGGTGTAGGCGTAGGGTGCCTGGACCGCGCGGCTCGGCCAGGGCCGCAAGGGCGCCAGGGACCAGACCTTGAGCCAGGGCAGGCGGGTGAAGGGGAACCAGATGGCTTCCACCCGGCCGCAGGCCTCCACCCAGGCCTGGAAGGCATTCGGCCCGGCCTGGGCCGGCGGCGCGAACAGATCGTCGGCCGGGATATCAAAAAAACTGCGGCAGCGGAGGTTCACATCGGCCCCCACCTGGAGCGTCACTTCGGTGATGAAGGCACGGCCTACGTGGGTGAGCAAGGGCTGGATCCCCGGGTCGTCCCGGCGGAATCGGCGCAGCCGATACTGGCCGCTGCCGTCCCAGACCACCGCCGTGAGGGCAAGCACGGCATTGGTCAGGGAACCATAGGTCTTCCCCGGGAGCAGGGTTTCACCAAGGGCCGGGACCGCCGTCCCATGGCCATCCACCGCCAGGACTCCGCCCAGGGTGACGTCCCCGGGCGCGGGCGTGGTGACGAAGCCGAGCCCCATGGCCCCCAGCTGTTCCAGCAGCGCATCCATGGTCACCCCGGTCTGGGCGGTCACCGTGGCCGGCATGGCCTCCGGGTTGATGGCAACCCGGGTCAGGCGCTGGGTGGTGTCCACCAGGAGGTAGCCCGCCCCGGAAGAGTCCTTGGGCAGCAGCAGGGGGGACCAGCCGTGGCTCCGCCCCTTGGGCCGGACCCGCCAGCCGTGGCCCAAGGCCCAGTTGGCGATGGTCACCACGTCCTGCTCCGACCCGGGCGCCGCCGTCCACACATCCGGGATGAAGATCTCCCCCGACCAGTTCTCATAGGCTTGCTGGTACAGGGGAATCCAGGCCGGAAATCCGGCCGGCCTTGGCAAACTCGCCCTGGCGTTCCCCGGTCGCACCCGGAACGTGGGCAGCCAGCCCACGGCCCCTCCCGCCGCTACCCCGGCGGCGGCTTGGAGAAACCAGCGCCGGGACACCCCTGCGCCGGAAAACGGTCGCAGCCCCCCTGGAGCCCGATGACGGCCCATGATCCCTCCTCTTGGAATGGAGATCCTTCCAGTTGGGTGATCATGGGCGCCGGATGTTCCAGCAAAACGATTCTTCCAGGACGGATTAGGCGCCGTTACGGAATAACCATGACCTTTCTTCGTCCTTCCGTTACGGCGCCTTGCGCCGGGGCCGCCCGCAATGGGCAAGGTTATCTTGTCACGACGGCTTACCGGTAGGAGGCCTGGAAGGCCGCGAGCTTGGCCACCACCTGGCGCATCTTGGCGGTGGGCGGCAGGATGGTGGTGCGGAAGTGGCAGGTGCCGGGAGCCTGGCCGAACCCGGAGCCGGGCACCACGCAGATGCCGGTCTCCTCCAGCAGGCTCATGCAGTATTCGGCATCGGTGCGGCCTTCGGGGAGCGTGACCCGGGGGAAGCAGTACATCGCTCCGGCCACCCGGTTGCACTGGATGCCGGGAATCCGGTTGAGCCCCTCGGCCAGGATGATGGCCCGCTGCTTCATCTCGTCCAGGATGCCATCCCGCTCTGCGATGAACTTGCCGTAGCTCGGCTGGCCGGGCTTGGGCGGGTTCACCATGCAGAAGGTGGTCATCTGCCCGGTGAGGTTGGCGCACAGGCTCACGCTCTGCAGCTTGAGGATCTGGGCGACCACATCCGCGGGGATGTTGCGCAGTTCCATGTAGCCGCCGCGCTGGCCACACTCGCCCAGGTAGCCCTTGGAACAGGAGTGGAAGCTGAACAGGCTGACGTCCTGCTCGCCCAGTTCGGCCATGACCTTGGCGAAGGAGACGAAGGAATCACCCTCCAGATAGACGTTCTCCTGGTAGACCTCGTCGGCCAGGATGGCCAGGTCGTGGGCCTTGGCGAACCGGATGACCATGGCCACGTTCTCCCGGTCCATGACCGATCCGGTGGGGTTGCCGGGGTTGATCACACAGATGGCGCGCACCTTCACCCCGTTCCGCTGGGCTTCCCCCAGGCTCGACTCCAGCATGGCCTGGCTCAGCTGCCAGTCGTTGGCCTCGTCCATGTAGAAATGGACCTGCTGGCCCTGGAACAGGGTGATGGTGGCGCTGTACAGCGGGTATTGGGGAATGGGGATCATGATCCCGTCCTGGGGCCCGCCGATGAGCACCCGCAGGGCCGCCTGGACGCCTTTGGAGGCGCCGTCGGTCAGGTAGATGGCCTCGGGGTCGGCGGCAATGCCGTCCCGCTGGGTGATGAACCGGGCCACCGCCTCCCGGACGAAGCGCACGCCCTTGCTCTCGGAATAGGCGCCCATTCCATGTTTCGAACCGGCCAGGAGCTGTCGCGCCGTATCCAGAACGTCGGCCGGGAACAGGCCGGCGCCGGTCTCGATCAGTTCCGGGTACTGGGCCAGGGCCAGGACCTGGCGCAGGTAGGTGAGCGGCTTCTGCTCCAGGGCCTGGGGATTGCCGATGTTGCAATAGATGATCTCCCGGCCGGCCCGCTCCAGCTCTCCGGCCCGGGCCACGATCGGGCCCCGCACCGCGTACTGGGTGTCGAGCACGGCCTTGCCGAGTTGCTCCAGCTTGATCGTCATGGCGGATCCTTTCGAAACATGGGGTCAGAGCCAGAATGAACCATGTTAAAATTCCAATCAACTCATCCAACCCGCCGGGCTCCGTTCACGCAAAAGTTTGAAGACTTTACGCAGCGTTTACTTTCCCATCTTCATAAGTTAATAGTGCTGGCCTTCACTGGTGGTTCCTCGGCCCATGCCGGGCGCCCCTGAACTGAAAGGATGGAGCATGAAAAATCGAATGGTTCTGCTGCCGGCGGCAGTCACCCGCATGGCCCTGGCCATGGCCCTGGCGGTGGCTTTCAGTCCAGCGGCCAGCGCCGGGCCCCTGCTAACCAAGGCTCCGGCCAAGTTCGACGACCTGGTCCAGGCCGCCAAGGCCGAAGGTGAACTCACCGTCATCGCCTGCCCGCACGACTGGGTCAACTACGGCGAGATCTTTCAGAAGTTCTCAGCCAAGTACGGCATCAAGCTGAACGAGTTGAACCCCGATGGCAGTTCGGGCGAAGAAATCGAAGCGATCAAGGCCAACAAGGGCAACAAAGGCCGTCAGGCCCCCGATGTCATCGACGTGGGCCTGTCGTTCGGTCCCCAGGTGAAGTCGGAAGGTCTGGTCGCTCCCTACAAGGTGGCCAGCTGGAATACGATCCCCGCCACGGTCAAGGATCCGGACGGTTTCTGGTACGGCGACTATTACGGCGCCCTCGCCTTCGAAGTGAACACCGACCTGGTCAAGAATCCGCCCAAGGACTGGAAGGACCTGCTCAAGCCCGAGTACCAGGGCAAGATCGCCCTGGCCGGCGATCCGCGCACCTCCAACCAGGCCTTCCTGACCGTCGCCGCCGCCGCCGTGGCCAATGGCGGCAGTTTCTCCAACATCATGCCCGGCCTGGACTTCTTCAAGAAGATGAACGAAGCGGGCAACTTCGTGCCGATCATCGCCGTCCCCGGTACCGTGGCCTCGGGCGAGACCCCGATCACCGTCCGCTGGGACTACAACGCCCTGAGCAACCGCGACAAGAGCGCCGGCAACCCCAACATCGGCGTCATCATCCCCGCCACCGGCGTGGTCGCCGGGGTCTACATCCAGGGCATCAGCGCCTATGCGCCCCATCCCAACGCGGCCCGGCTCTATATGGAATACCTCTATTCCGATGAAGGCCAGCTGCTCTGGCTGAAGGGCTACGGCCACCCGGTCCGGTTCGCCGACCTGGCCAAGCGCAAGGTCATCCCCGCCGACCTCGCCGCCAAGCTGCCCCCCGCCGCCGCCTATGCCAAGGCCCTGTTCCCCACCATCGAGCAGCAGGAAGCCACCAAGAAGCAGACCGCCGAGAACTGGGACAAGGTCGTCAACGTCAACGTAGCCAAGAAGTAGCCCGCATAAACCATGGCTGATCAACCCGCAGGACCCGGGGGCGCGCGCGCCGCGCGCCCCCCTTCTTCAGGCCGGGCCTGGCTTGGCCTGTTGCCCTTTTTCCTGTTCACGCTCGCGTTCATGATCCTGCCCGCGGGCGGACTCCTGGTGGGGAGCTTCCAGGATGGCCACGGGTCCTTCACCCTGGCCAACCTCGCCCACTTGTTCCGGCCCGATATCCTCAAGTGCTACCTGGTCACCATCCAGGTCAGCGCGGTGACGGCGGCGGCCGGCGGAGTGTTCGGGCTGCTGCTGGCCTTTTCCGTGACCCTGGGCGGCCTGCCCAAGGCCATGCGTTCGGGCCTGCTGACTTTTTCCGGAGTGGCCTCCAACTTCGCCGGGGTCCCCCTGGCGTTCGCCTTCATCGCCACCATGGGCCGGGTCGGCATCGTCACCGTGGTCCTGAAGACCGTGTTCGGGATCAACCTCTACCGGGCGGGCTTCAACCTCTATAGCTTCTGGGGCCTGTGCCTCACCTACCTGTACTTCCAGCTGCCGCTGATGGTGCTGATCATCACCCCGGCCCTGGACGGCATGAAGAAGGAATGGCGGGAAGCCTCCCAAAGCCTCGGCGCCTCCGGGACCCAGTACTGGATCCACATCGCCTTGCCGATCCTGGCCCCGCCCCTGCTCTCCGCCATGATCCTACTGTTCGGCAACGCCTTCGGCGCCTATGCCACCGCCTATGCCCTCACCGGCGGCATGTTGAACCTGGTGCCCATCCTCATCGGCGCCCAGATCCAGGGCGACGTGCTGCACGATCCCAACCTGGGCTACGCCCTGGCCTTCGGCATGGTGGTGGTGATGACGGTCTGCATCCTGGCCTACACGGCGCTGCAGAAGCGCGCCTCCCGGTGGCTGAAATGACGATTCGGCGCGGCTGGGCTTGGCTCTGGATGAGCCTGGGCTTCCTGTACTTCTTCGTGCCGCTGCTGGCGACCTTCATCTTCTCCCTGCACGGCAAGCGCGGGGTGCTCAGCTTCATCGCCTACCGGCACGTATTCGCCGACCCGCAGTTCCTGGCCACCTTCACCTTCTCCCTGCAGATGGCCCTGCTCACCATCGTCGTCGGCCTCACCCTGATCATCCCCACCGTGATCTACATCCACCTGCGCGCCCCCTGGGCTAAGCCCATCGTCGAGACCTTCTCCCTGCTGCCCTTCGTCATCCCCCCGATCGTGCTGGTGTTTGGTCTGATCCGGATGTACAGCGGCCCGCCGTTCAACCTGGTCTCCAGCCGCGGCCTGCTGGTGGCTGGCTATGTGGTGCTTTCGTTCCCCTACATCTACCGCGCCGTGGACGCTGGCCTCCGGGCCATGGACCTGCGCGGGCTGACCGAGGCCGCCCAGAGCCTGGGCGCCTCCTGGGGCACGATCATGTTCCGGGTGGTGCTGCCCAACATGAGGGTATCCCTGCTCAGCGCGGCCTTCCTCACCTTCTCCATCGTGATCGGCGAGCTCACCCTCGCGGTCATGCTGGCCTGGCCCGCGTTCGGGCCGTACATGGCCCTGGTCGGCCGGGATCTGGCCTACGAGCCCGCCGCCCTGGCCATCCTCAGCTTCCTCCTCACCTGGGGCCTGATCGGGCTCATCCAACTGGCCAGCCGCAGCCTGGCCGGCCAGGGTTCCGCCGTCGGCGGGGCCCATTGAAACGGAGCAGTGCATGGCATTCCTGGAACTCGAGGGCGTAGTCAAGCGGTTCGGCCGCGCCGCGGTGGTGGACGGCTTTTGCCTGGCGGTGGAGGAAGGCGAGTTTGTTTCGTTCCTGGGCGGCTCCGGCTGCGGCAAGACCACCACCCTGCGCATGATCGCCGGTTTCGAGAGCCCCACCGCCGGCAGCATCCGCATCGCCGGGGCCGAGGTCACTTCGGTCGCCCCCAACCGCCGGGGTGTGGGCATGGTGTTCCAGAACTACGCGCTGTTCCCGAACATGACCGTGCGCAAGAACATCGAGTTCGGGCTGAAGGTGGCCCGCTGGCGGCCGGCCGAGATCGCCCCCCGGGTGACCGAGATGCTGGAATTGATCCACATGGAGGAACTGGGCGAGCGCTATCCGCACCAGATGTCCGGCGGCCAGCAACAGCGGGCCGCCCTGGCCAGGGCCCTGGCGGTGCGGCCCAAGGTCCTTCTCCTGGACGAACCGCTTTCGGCCCTGGACGCCAAGATCCGCCAGCGGCTGCGCACGGAAATCCGGGAAATCCAGCAGAAGACCGGGATCACGACGATCTACGTCACCCATGACCAGGAGGAGGCCCTGTCCCTCTCCGACCGGATCGTGGTGATGCAGAGCGGGCGCATCGAGCAGGTGGGCACCCCGCACGAGATCTACAACCGGCCGGCCACCCCGTTCGTGGCTTCGTTCATCGGCAATTTGAACGTCCTGGAGGCCACCGTGCTGGACGCCACCCTTGGCCTCCTGTCGGTGGACGGCCAGGAGGTGAGGACCGCCGGTCCGGTGTCCGCCGCCGGCCCCAGGGTGACCCTTGCCCTCCGCCCGGAGATGCTGTCCCTGGAGGAGGGCAGTGCCAGGGCCAACACTCTGGAAGGGAACCTGATCAACATCATCTTCCTGGGTTCGATCGTCCGTCTGGTCATCGCCATCGGCAAGCACGAACTCATCCTGGACCGGTTCAACGCCCCCCACTTCGCCCTGCCCCCCCTCGGGTCCAGGGTTGCGGTGGGTTTCGCCCGGGATGCCTGCCTGATCACCGGCGAGCGGGAGCCGGTGGCGGCCGCTACTCCGTGACCGAGTACGAGGTGGTGAGGGGGGCGGAAATCACTTGAGACGAAGGGCCTTGAACGATTCGTTCCTGGCGAAGGCAAAATGACTATTTTATTTTTATCGGTAATCCTTACGCACAGGATGACGGTCTCTTCTTAAGATACCTGTGAAACAATGAGAAGCAGCTGCTTCCAAAAGCCAAAGGATTCACGATGAACACGCTTATTTCAGCTCTCTCCGGGCTGTTCCATCCGGGATCCAGGCTGCGCAGGCTTGCGGCCATGGCGTTGCCCTGCCTCGCCCTAGGGCTGGCCCTGGGCTGCGGAGCCGGCAATACCTCCAGTTCCTCGGGCCTGACCATCACCTCCTTTACACCCACCTACGGCCAGGCCGGCACTTTAGTCACGGTCACCGGCACCGGCTTCACCGCCACCTCGGGCATCACCATCTGCGGCGTCACGGTGGATTCGGGCACCAACTATCCCAATAACCAAATCGTCAGCGATACCGAGATCACCTTCGACGTCCCGGCCGTCACCACCACAGGGCCCATCGTTCTCACCACCTCCAGCGGCAGCACCACCTCGGGCCAGACCTTCGATGTGGTGCCCACCATCAACGCCACGCCCAGTCCCAGCAGCGGTCCGGCGGGCACCGCCGTGATCATCACCGGAAACGGACTGCTGGGGGTGACCGGCGCCACCTTCAACGGAGTAGGCGCCACCCTCGACCCTTCCTACACCCCCACTGCGACCCAGATCGTCTATGACGTTCCCACCGGCGTGGCGACCGGAGCCGTCACGCTGAGCCTCCTGAATGGCTACGGGCTTTCGCCCGCCACGACCTCGTTCACGGTGACCAGCGGCTCCAATGCCAGCGCCCCGACCGTCACCAGCTTTTCTCCCGCCTACGGAGAGACCGGGACTGCCATCACCCTGGTCGGGACAAATCTGACCAGCGTTACCGCCATCACCATCGGTGGAGTGGCGGCGACCCCCTTCAGCACCACGTCCACCACCGCCACTTTCGACGTGCCCCTAACCGCGCTCAACGGAGCGATCATCGTGACCAGTGCGGCTGGCAACGCCAGTTCTTCCGGTAGTTTCGACGTTGTCCCGGCCATCACCTCCCCCGCAGCCACGGTCAGCCATACCGCCGCAGCCAGCGTGGTGATTCAAGGCTCCGGACTGGCGGGGGTTACCGCGGTGTCCGTGAACGGCAGCGGTGCTTCTTTCTCGAACCAGTCCGCGACTTCCCTCACCGTGGCCGTCCCCTCGGGTGAAACGGTGGGAAACGGTGAAATTCTTCTCACTTATCCTTACGGCAACGGCTCCGTCGCCGTCGCGTTCACGGTTGATTAAAAGGGCGTTTTAAATCCAATTCATAGGGTATGAACTGCTGTATCTGTCCACCGAGGTGCCCGTGCGAATCGCCTATATCGTCGGAACAGCCGGGGCTACGATGAAAGTCGGGGTCCTCGATTCCATCGAAACCAGCGGGAAGGTCACTTTTAAAAAGGGCTGAACCCTTGGACCCTTCCCGCCGTATGATCAGCGTCGGCATCGACATTGGCACCACCACCACCCAGCTCGTCTTCAGCGAGCTCACCCTGGTGGCGGTGGCCCGGGCCGGGCAGATTCCCCGCATCGACATCGCCGGCCGGTCGGTGCTCCACACCAGCGAGATCGTCTTCACCCCCCTGCTGGACGGCGAGACCATCGACGCCGAGGGCCTGGGCCGGATCCTGAGGGATGAATACCAGCGGGCCGGCATCACCCCCGCCCAGGTGGAAACCGGGGCGGTGATCATCACCGGCGAAACCGCGCGCAAGAACAACGCCGACCAAGTGCTGGAGGCGATCGCCGGCCTGGCCGGGGACTTCGTCGTCACCGTGGCCGGGCCCAACGTGGAAGGCATGATCGCCGGGCGAGGCTCGGGCGCGGCCAGCTGGTCCCGGCAGCATTTCACCACGGTCGCCAACGTCGATATCGGCGGCGGCAGCGCGAACAGCGCTGTGTTCCGCCTGGGCGCCCTCAAGGACTCGGCGGCCATGGCCTATGGCGGCCGGATCCTCGAGCTGGACGGCGACCGGGTGCGTTCGGTCACCGGACCGGGCCAGCTGATCCTGGCCTCGGCCGGCCTGAATCTGGCCCCGGGGGACCGCCCTGCCCTGGCCGATCTGCTGCGGGTCACCCAGGTCATGGCCGAGCTGACCGTCCAGCTGATCGAGGGCACCAGCTCGCCCCTGGCCGTGCAACTCTACCAGACGCCTCCCGGCCCCAGCGGCGGCGACAACACCAGCCTCATGTTCTCCGGCGGCATCGGCTTCTATTTCTACCAGCCGGTCCGGCTGGACACGGTGGCCGATGTCGCCCGCCACGGCGACATCGGCCCGCTCCTGGCCCAAAGCCTGCGGGAAAGCCAAGGGCTGGCCCGGCACCCCATCCTGCGCCCGGCGGAAACCCAGCGCGCCACCGTGGTGGGCGCCAGCACCCAGACCCTCAACCTGTCCGGCTCGACCATCTGGGTCGATCCCGGCATCCTGCCGCTGAAGAATGTGCCAGTCCTTCGCCCGGGCGCCGGGGAAGCCTGGATCGAACCGCGGGACCTCGCCGCCGCCATCGCCGAGGCCCGGCGGCGCTGGAACCTGGACAGCGGGAGCGGCAGCTTCGCCATCGCCCTGGGGCTGGAGGCCAATCTGGATTTCCCCCGGCTTCAAGCGGTGGCCCGGGCCCTGGCCGACTTCGCCGGTTCCATGCCCCAGGCCAGCCCGCTGATCGTCCTGCTCCAGCGGGACTATGCCCTGGCCCTGGGCCAGACCCTCAAGGGGCTCGACCGCGGCCGACCGCTGCTCATCCTCGACCAGATCGGGCTCGAAGAGGGCGATTACATCGATATCGGCACCCCGCTCATGGACGGCCGGGTGGTGCCGCTGGTGGTGAAGACCCTGCTGTTCTATCACTGATTTCTTCCCAAAGGACCCCATGCTCCTGCGCACCAAGTTGTTCGGCAAGACCTACGAGTTCCCCGATCTCCGCGTCCTGATGGGCAAGGCCAACGAGGAGAAGTCCGGGGATCAATTGGCCGGGCTGGCGGCGGCCAACGCCGCCGAACGCGCCGCTGCAAGGCTCGTGCTGACCGAGGTTCCGCTCTGGGCCTTGCGCGAGAACCCGGCCGTGCCCTATGACCAGGACGAGGTCACCCGGGTCATCGACGATGCGGTGAACGAGACCGTTTACGGTGAGATCCGGAGCTGGACCGTGGGCGAACTGCGGGAGTGGATCCTGGACGACGGCAACGACGGCCCGGCCATCGCCAGGATCGCCAACGGCCTCACCGCCGAGATGGTGGCCGCCGTGACCAAGCTCATGTCCAACCTGGACCTGGCCTACGGCGCCAGCAAGATCCGGATCCAGCGCCACGCCGCCAACAGCATCGGCCTGCCAGGGCGGCTCTCGGGCCGGTTGCAGCCGAACCACCCCACCGATTCCCCGGAGGGCATCCGGGCCGAGATTTTCGAGGGTCTCGCCTATGGCTGCGGCGACGCCGTCATCGGCATCAACCCCTCGGACGACAGCTACGCTTCGGTGGCCCGGCTGCTGGACATGGCCTACGGGGTGGTCAAGGCCTGGGAAATTCCCACCCAGACCTGCGTCCTGGCCCACGTCACCACCCAGATGCGCTGCCTCCAGTCCGGTTCCCCGGTGGGACTGGTGTTCCAGTCCATCTGCGGCTCCCAGAAGGGCAACGAGTCGTTCGGCATCTCGGTGGGAATGCTGGACGAGGCCTACCAGCTGGCCCGCCGCCACTGCTACCCCCAGGGACCGGACTTCATGTACTTCGAGACCGGACAAGGCTCGGCCCTTTCGGCCGACGCCCACAACGGCTGGGACCAGCTCACCCTAGAGGCGCGCAACTACGGGTTGGCCCGGCGCTACTCGCCGTTGCTGGTCAACACCGTGGTCGGCTTCATCGGTCCCGAATACCTCTATGACACCGAACAGATCCACCGGGCCGGCCTGGAGGACCACTTCATGGGCAAGCTGACCGGCATCGCCATGGGCTGCGACGTCTGCTACACCAACCACGCCCGCACCGACCAGAACGCTTCGGAGAACCTGGCGCTCCTGCTGGCCGCCGCCGGCTGCAATTTCTTCATGGGCGTGCCGTGTGCCGACGATTCCATGCTGAGCTACCAGTCCACCTCCTTCCACGACCTCGCCACCCTGAGGCACATGCTGCGCCTTCGCCCGGCGCCCGAATTCGAGCTCTGGCTCGAGTCCCTGGGCCTGATGCGCGACGGCCGGTTGACCGCCAAGGCCGGCGACCCCAGCTTCTTTCTTTCCCGGTGAGGTGATCATGGAACTCAGCATCGACCTGGACGATCCCACCGTACCGGAGGCCCGGCGCCGGACCGGCCTTCTCCATCCCTTGGACCGCGAAGGCCTGGCCGCACTCATGGAATGCACCAGCGCCCGGATCGGGGTCGGCCGCGCCGGCCCCTGCCTGCGCACCCGGACCTGGAACCTGTTCCAGAGCGACCTGGCCATCACCAAGGACGCCCTGGGCCGGGACGTGGACCCGGACCTGCTGGAGAGCCTGGGCCTGTTTACCGTCCAGACCCTGATCACCGGCGGCAAGGAGCAGTATTTGCTGCGGCCGGACCTGGGCCGGCGGCTGAGTCCCGAAGCGCGTCGGCTGGTGGCCGAGCGCTGCGTCGCCCGGCCGGAGGTCCAGATCTGCGTGGGCGACGGTCTTTCGGCCCAGGCGGTGGAATCCAACCTGGCCAAGATGCTGCCGGTGCTCCAGGCGGGCGGCAAAATCGCCGGGCTGTCCCTGGGCACGCCCTTCTTCATCCAGCACTGCCGGGTGGGGGTGATGAACGACATCGGCGACCTGCTCCGGCCCAGCGTGCTGATCCTGCTGATCGGCGAGCGCCCGGGCCTGGGCCGGGCGGACTCCATGAGCGCCTATATGGCCTTTGAGCCCCGCACCGGGCACACCGATGCTGATCGCGACGTCATCTGCAACATCTTCGACGGGGGCGGCGCCAATCCCATGGAGGCCGGCGCCTATGCCCTGCGCCTGGCCCAGACCATGCGGCAGAAGCAGGCCTCGGGGGTGAAGCTCAAGCTGATGGAGGCGTGATGGGCATCCTGAAGCGGGTTTTGGCGCCGGATCAGATGGCCGCGACATAGACGAATGAAAGCAGGGCCAGCCCGGCCATGCCCAGGGCGGTCAGGTGGGCGGTGCGCCGGTTGCCGAACAGGTAGACGTAGACAGCCTTCATCAGGTTGTTGCTGGCGGTGGCGATGGCCAGGAACTTGCACAGGGTGACCACCTCCCCGGTTTCCAGCCGGTTGGTGAACTTGCGGATCCGGACCGTGCCGAAGGTGTCGAACTTGCCCTCGCGCTCGTAGTAGTCCCTCAGCCCGATCCCGATCAGGGCGCTGACCGCCAGGGTGAGCAGAAGGGGAATCCCTTGGGGTGGCAGCAATGGAACCTCCCGATCAGGCCCCGCGGGGGGAAGCGAGGAGCGCGGGTTGCACTAAAATAGTTAGTAAATCGAGCTCGCGGGACAAGCGCGCCAGCATGGGGCGGCGCCTACACGCGCAGCCCGATTTACGGTCTTGGACAAGCCCGAAGCGGCAGGGGGCCGGCACGATCGGGCTATGGGTTTTTCGAAGCCGGACGGTGGACGAGGTGGAACCGGACTGCTCCGTTGGTGCCGGTGATGGCCGGTAATCTTTGCTTTTGAAGCTGGACCCGAGGCTGGTCGTTCTGGTGGAGACAGACCCCGGTCCACCGACCAGGGATAGGCAGGTAGGGTTCGAACAGTCTGGGCGTTGTGGGGACGGTCAGCATGGTTCGTCCCCAGGCGGTGCGCGGATGGAGGCCGGCAGGGGCGTCCTGCGAAGCGCACCGCCGCATACCGGACAGGTCCGGGATGCCTGTTCCAGCCGTTCGAGGTCGTAGGGTTCCGTCCTTGGCTTCTTGCAGACCCCGACGAAGGCCCTGGCCCGCTGCAGGAGTCCGCCGGAGCGGACCGAACCATAGAGCCCCGCGTGGCGGATCTTGTGGAACCCCGGAGGCAGGACGTG
>Ga0302267_10002924_pt1 | contig 20082 bp, 18 predicted proteins | sample III_Bog_E1_3_FD_194555 | JGI IMG/M metagenome (GOLD analysis project Ga0302267, IMG submission 194555) | Peat permafrost microbial communities from Stordalen Mire near Abisko, Sweden - III_Bog_E1_3 | ecosystem: Environmental > Terrestrial > Soil > Wetlands > Peat | place: Sweden: Abisko... | reverse complement strand
CCGAAGCAGTGATCCGTTCGCTCGTCTCTCCCGTTCTCAGCGCCACGATCGGCGCCGTCCTGGCCGCCTCCCTGCTCGCGGCGCCTGCCGGCGCGGCGGGTCTCTATTATGCCGATCGCGGCGTGCGCCCCCTCGGGCGGGCCGGCGCCTTCGTGGCCGGCGCCGACGATCTGGGGGCCCTGGCCTACAATCCGGCGGGCATCTTCGACGCAGGGGGGCAGTTTCTCATCGACGGGAGCTGGGTCCACTTCACCAGCGACTACACCCGCGTCGCCAACGTCCAGCAGGTCGACCCCAACACCGGGCAGCCGGTGGGCAGCTACAAGGAGACGTTCCCCACGGTGCACGGGAGCACGCCGGTGCTGCCCATCCCCACCATCGCCGTCTCGTTCAAGCCCCACAAGGACTGGGTCCTCGCCTTCGGCGCCTGGGCGCCGTACGCGGCGCTCACCACCTATCCCTCCACGGTGAACGGCCAGCCCGCCCCCCAGCGCTACTCGCTGCTCTCCCTCGACGGCTCGCTGCTCTCCTTCGTGGGCTTGGGCGTCGCCTATGCGCCCAGCAAGTACCTGCGGATCGGGGCCACCGCCGGGATGCTCACCGGCGTCTTCAAGACCCAGGCGACCTTCTCGGGCTGCGTCCCCGAGCGCTTCATCTGCGCGCCCGAGGAGTCGAGCTGGGACGTGCTCGCCCAGCTCAGCGCCGGGCCCATCTTCGCCCCCACCGGCTCGCTCGGCATCACGGTGATCCCGCACCCCGCGTGGCGCATCGGCGCCGCCTTCCAGCTCCCCGTCTGGGTGCGCGCCCCCGCCACCCTCGATACCCAGCTCCCCACCACGCCCGTGTTCTCCCAGGCCAGCCAGCAGGGCAACAGCGGCAACGTCTCCTTCGATCTCCCGTGGACGCTGCGCGTCGGCATCGAGACCCGCGTCGTCGACAACCTGCGGGTGGAGCTGGCCTTCAACTACGACGCCTGGAGCATGCAGAACTCCATCGCGTTCACCCCGACCAACATCGCCCTCAAGAACGTGGTCGGCTTCCCGCAGCTCTACTACGTGCCCCCGGTGTCACTGCCCCGCAATTTCCAGGACTCGGCGTCGGTGCACCTCGGCGGGGAGTACACCTTCCAGGCCGGCGGCCTCTCGTGGGACGGCCGCGCGGGGGTCAGCTTCGAGACCAGCGCCATCCCCAACGCCTACGAGTCGGTGCTCACCATCGATCAGAACAAGGTGACGGCGGCGATCGGCGCCAGCGTGCACATCAACAAGGTGCGCCTCGACATCGTGTATGCGCACGTGTTCGGGTTCGACGTCAACGTGGACCCGGGCACCGCCAAGATCTCCCAGGTGAGCCCGGTGCAGGCCAATCCGCCGAAGAACCCGGACTACATCAACGGAGGGATGTACTCGGCGAGGGCGGACGTGCTGGGGCTGGGGCTGGCGTATACGTTCGATCCGTCGCTCAAGGACGCGGTGGCCGGGAAGTAGGGCGGCGCCTCGAAGATCGCCGGTCGGCGAAGCACCGAGACGCATCGCCGATCACGCGTCGGCGGCGTCACCCTTCCCGTTCGACATGTAGACGCGCAGCTCCTCGCTCGCGCTCCCGCGGATGGCGCTCTGCGCCTGCAGCAGCCCACCGAGCAGCTTGCCCTTGAGCCCCAGCGCCATCCCCGCCCACGCATGGAGGTCGAAGTGGTCCTGGAGGCGGACAATCCTTCCTCCCCGGAAGATGAAGGAGGCGTCGATGCGGCCGTGCACCCTCCGTCCGGTCCGGCGGAACGTGTAGCTGGCCTCCAGGCTGGCGCGGCCGGAGGCGTCGTTGGCGGCGATGTCGCTTACCTCGAGGTGCAGGTCGTCGAGGTGGTGCTCGAGCATACGCCACCGGGCGAACGCTTCGTCGCCGACGAGGTCGGGGAAGATGGCGTCGGCGAACTCGACGTCGGGGGCACAGCAGGCGATCATCCCCGCCGCGTCATGCTTGCCCAGGCAGGTATAGAACGTGTCGATGAGCCGCGCGTTGGGGTGCACGGTCGCCCGTGGCGGCGCGGAGGCGCTCGGCCAGACGGCGCCGAAGCTGCTCGCCGAGGGCGTCGTGCCAGGCCTGCTCCGCAGGGACCGAGGTGCTCGCAGCCGTTCCCGAGGCCACGCCGGAGACGCCGGGAACGCCGGCGATGCGACCGTCGCGGCGACCGTTCGTGCGTACCGGTCGAGCTCTCGGTCCAGCATAGGGCGACCCTACTGCAGGCGGCCCGCGGGGCCTGGTCAGGAGATCCCCTTAGATGGAGTAGGGAGACGCGATGGGGGACCAGCGATCCAGGCCCAGGTCCTGGCGTCTCCTGCCCTCAGCGATTCGCCGCCGCCTGGCCCTTCCCCACCGCGGCCGCAGGCGCGTCGTTCCTCAGCGCCACCGGCACGATCACCGGCTTCATCGCATCGTCGCGCGCCGCGGCCTCGTCCGCCGCCGGCTCGTTCGGTCGCGTCATCGCCACCGCCTCCGGCGCCTTCTCTTCCGGTGCGGGGGCCGGTGCCTTTCCGGGCTTCGCCGGGAGCAGCCCCGCACCTGCCGGCACCTTGCCCTTGGCGACGTAGACCACCAGCTTGTCGCCGGGGTTGAGCGGCGACGAGCGCCCCTTGCCGTTGATGCGCTCGAGCTGGCCAGCGCTCAGCCCGTAGTGGTGGGCCACCGTCCGCCAGGTGTCGCCCTGCTTGGCCACCAGCTCCAGCCGGGTGCGCCCGCGCTGGCCCTCGAAGTGGGCGAAGAACTCGGCCGAGCCGACCGCGAGCACGTGGGCGTCCTTCTCCGCGAGCGTCACCACGTCGGGCCGGGCGGGGCTCCTCGGGTAGACCTGCAGCGCCATCCCGTCGTGGAGCATCGCCCCCGGGTCGAGGACGTTCCAGCGACAGATCTCGTCCGGCGTGACGCCGAAGAGGCCGCTCACGTCGCGCAGCGTGTCGCCCGGGACCACCCGGTAGAAGACGCGCTGGGCGCCTCCGGAGGTGCCCGCGAACGAGTGCGCGGGCACCACCACCACGGGCTTGCCGGCGGCGGCGTCGCTGTAGGGGTCGGCGGGGTCCTCGGCGCGGGCGGCGGGGACGAGCAGCACCGTGCCGGGCCGCATCGACTCCTCGCGTCGCAGGCCGTTGAGGCTGGCGAGCATGCCCCGGGTGGTGCGACGGCGGGTGGCGATCTCGTCGACGGACTCACCCCAGCGCACCACGTAGCGCTCCACCTTGGCCTCGGCCTCGGCGAACTTCGGCAGCGACTTCGCCGCCCGCGCCGAGGTGCCGACCGGGACCCGGACGGTCCAGCCCGCATCGTCGCCCGGGGTGGGGCCGCCGGGGCCTCCGGGGCGGGAGCCCCCCTCGAGACCGGCGGGGCGGGAGCCCCCCTCGAAGCCGGTGATGCCCGGCGGCGCGCGGTTGGCGGTGAGCTGAGGGTTCAGCTCGGCCACCTTGTCCGTCGACGTGCCGGCGGCGAGCGCCACCGATTGCAGGGAGACGCCCGGGCGCACCGCGATCTTGTCGAACGCGACCGCGGGATCGAGCTCGACGTCGTCGAGCCCGAACACCGAGCGGTTCCGCGCCACGATGGCCATGGCCACGATCTTGGGCACGTAGAGCGCGGTCTCGAGGGGCATGCCCGCCTCGAGGCGGGAGAGCTCCCAGAAGTCGTTGGTGTTGTACTTGCGAATGGACGCGAGCAGCCCGCCGTAGCCCATGTTGTAGGCGGCGAAGGCGAGCTCCCAGCTGCCGAAGCGGGTGTGCAGATCGGTGAGGTAGCGCGCCGCGGCGACGGTGGAGCGCTCGGGGTCGAGGCGCTCGTCGATCCAGCGGTCGACGGCGAGCCCGTAGATGCGCGCGCCCTCCGGCATGAACTGCCAGAGGCCGGCCGCGCCCACCGGGGACTGGATGGTGGGGTCGAAGCCGCTCTCCACGAGGGCGAGCCAGACGATGTCCTCGGGGAGGTTGTTCTCGCGGAGGATGCGGCGGATCGAGCCGCCGTAGCGGCCGCTCTTCTTGAGCCAGCTCGCCACCATGGAGCGCCCGCGGGCGGTGCTCTTGTAGAAGTCGAGGTAGCGCACCACCCGCGCGTCCCAGCGCACCGGCAGGTCGGGCATGGTGAGCTGACGCAGCCAGGAGAGGTCCCGCGTGGGCTCGGGGGCGACGGGGGAGACGAGCCTGGACTCCGGCGGCATCCCGGAGGCGAGCACCTCGGGCTCACCGCGATCGATGAGCGGCGTGCCCTCGGCGAGCCAGGGGGCGCCCGCCGTGGCCGACGCGGGGGCGAAGAGGGCGCGATCGAGCTCGCGCATGGCGCGCAGCTCCGGCGACTCGTGGACGCTGCGGCCTCCGTGGCCGATGCCAGCGATGATGCGACGGGTGCCGTCGTCCGGCTCGCCGGGCTCGCCAGGCTTGCGCGCGGCGGCGTGCTTGCCGCCCTTCTTGCCCGGCTTGGGCGGCGCCGGCTTGGCGCTCGGCTTGGCGGGCGCCTTGGGAGACGGCGCGGGGTGCCCAGGGGGTTTGGGGGTACCCCCCAACGAGACCGAGGGTTGTTTGGCTGGCTGCGCCTGCGCGGGAGCCACCAGCGTCGCCTGGGCGAAGAACGAGCCCAGGATGGCCAGCACGGGTGCGGCGCGGCGGATCCGCATGGCGGCGATGGTGTCCCGTCGGCCAGGCGAGGTCAACTTCCCCGGGGCTCGCCGCTCCGCCGGCTGGGCCCCCTCGTGGTAAGGTCGAGACCATGAGCGCCATGCCGGCCGTCAAGACGATGCTGACGTCCGAGGAGTACCTGGCCTGGGAGCGCGCGCAGCCCGAAAAGCACGAGTTCCACGACGGCGAAGTCTTCGCCATGGCCGGGGCGACGTTCGAGCACAACCAGATCGTCGGCAACGTTGTCGGAGAGCTCCGGGCTGCGCTGCGGCAGATGCCGTGCCGGGTGTGCCTCTCGGATCTCCGGGTCAAGGTGCCCGCGACCGGCCTCTACACGTACCCCGATGCGTCGGTCGTGTGCGGTCGCCCCGAGTTCGAGGACGGCACGCTGGATACGCTCCTCAACCCGGTGGTGCTGGTCGAGGTGCTCTCGGGCTCGACCGAGGACTACGACCGCGGCACCAAGTTCACCAACTACCGCACGGTCGCTTCGCTCCGCGACTACGTGCTGATCTCCACGGATCGGATCCTCGTCGAGCACTACGCCCGCAGCGACGACGGATCCTGGGTTCTGCGCGAGCTCCGGGCCGGCGACCGCGTTCCTCTCGCGTCGGTCGGGTGCGAGCTCGCCGTGGACGAGCTCTACCTGAAGGTCTTCGACCCGCAGCCTTAACCCCGCGTCGGGCGCTTCTTGTAGCGAACCGCGCGGACGCGCTTGCCCTCGGTGGTCGGCTCCCAGCCGAGCTCGTCGGTGAAGCGCGCCACCGCGCCCAGCCCCTTGCCCAGCCCGTGGCGATCGAGCACCCACAGCGGCGAGAGCGGCCCCTCGTCGTCGAAGCCGTCCTGCTTGGCCAGCTCGAAGTCGTGGAACGGCGGGCCGCAGTCGCTGGCGACGATGACGATGCCGACGCCGTGACGGGGGTGGGTGATCGTGTCGACCACGATCTCACCGCGCACGCCGTACTTGGCGATGTTGACGGCGAGCTCCGTGGTGGCGATGGCGATCTCGATGCAGGCGAGGCGGTCGAAGCCCAGCTCCCGCGCCAGGTCCATGGCCGCGCGGCGCGCCGCGAAGGCGTCGGCGGTGTGGCCGACGCGATGCCGGCGCACCACGGGGGCCGGCGGTCTGGAGGTGCGGCGGTTGGGAGGGGACGTGACCGGCCCCTCAGCGCAGCCGGGCAGAGCGCCGCTGCCCGACGAAGTGCTGGAGCGCGTCGCGCAGGCTCCGGTGGGTGACCAGGCCCTCCAGGTCGACGCCCATGTGCACCAGCGTCTGGGCGATCTGGGGGTTGAGGCCGGTGAGCACGCAGGCGGCGCCGAGGAGCTGCACCGCCTTGGCCATGCGGATGAAATGGTCGGCGGTGCTGGTGTCCATCACCTCGATGCCGGTGATGTCGATGATGGTGCAGCGCGCCCGCGTGGAGACGACGGCGCGGAGGAGCGCGTCCGTCATGTCGGCGCTGCGGCTCGAGTCCATGAGGCCGACGACCGGCAGGCAGAGGATCCCCTCCCAGACCTCCATGACCGGCGTGGAGAGCTCGCGGATGGCGTCCCGCTGCTGATCGATGGTCGCGAGCTTCTCCTCGAGCTGACGGTGATGGTCGAAGTTGCGCTGCTCCTGGGCGGAGAGGGCTTCCATCATCTCGTTGACGCCGGTGTAGAGGCGCAGGAGGGCGTGGCCTTCGCCAAGCTCGGTGGGGAGGCGGGCGGAGTAGTCGCCGCGGGCCACGTCGGAGACGATGCGCGCGAGCTCGTCCACCCTGGCGTCGAGGTCGGTCGTCCCGACCGGGAGCGGCGCCGTGGAGGCCCGGCCCCCGTCTTCGATTGATTCGTCGTTCATGGCATCGTCCCCGCAGGTTCGGAGGCGCGCGCCCCCATCGTGACCGGTTCCCCAGGATGGGCGGGGAGGCCCTCAGTCCGCGAAGCGGAGGCGCCGCCTCGCGGGGGGCGGCGAGCCTCGCCCGTCGGGCGACCTGCCGGTCAGCGCCTCGTCCTGTTGCCGGAGGCGCTCGCCCTCGCTCCCGTCCTCGGCCCAGAGGTCGCGATCGGCGTCTCGCTCGTCCGCCTCCTCGGCGCGCTGCACGTCGAGGCCGAGCATCGCCAGCGCTTGCTCCAGGGTCAGCGCGGTCCGCACCGACACCAGCTCCACGCCCATCGTCTGGAGGGTCATGGCGATCTCGGGGCTGAGGCCGGAGATGATGGTGGGCGTGCCCATCAGCTTGGCGGCGGAGGCCAGGTTGGAGAGGACGGAGCAGAGGTGGCTGTCCATGATCCACACCCCGGTGAGGTCGAGGACCAGCCCGTGCGCGCCGCTCTGGTGGATCTCCCGGAGGATCTCCTGGCTGAGCTGCCCGGCGAGCTCGTCGGTGATCTCGCCCTGGATGGGGACGACGATGCGATCCCACAACTTGATGATCGGGAGCCGTCGTAGTTCCTTGCTCATGGGCCCTCAGCCAGCGGATCGGACGGGTGGGATGGCGAAATCGGCGACGAGCACGGTCGCGTCGTCGTGCGGGCGCCGGTGGCGTTTCATGATGGCCTGGCAGGTGTCCTGGGGCAGGGCACGGCGAGAGACCTCGTCGTCGAAGCGGCCGTCGATCCCGTCGGAGTGGACGACGAGGCGATCGCCGGGCGAGACCTCGGCCTGGAAGACCCGGAGGAGCTTGAGCGGGCCGCCGGAGCCGAGGATGCCCGGCGTCAGCGTGGCCGGGACCCGGCCGCGATAGCTGCGCAGCGCGACGTTGCCCACGCCGCAGCCCTCGAGCTTCTGGTCTCGCACCAGGAGCAGCATCGCCGCCGCGCCGCGGGTGCCGCGGAGGCGGTCGTGGAGCTCCTCGACGATGACGCGCAGGCCGCGGGTGACGGGGGCCTCGTTCAGGTAGCTCAGCGCCACCTCGGCGGCGGCGGCCGCGTGCTGGCCGTGACCGAGGGCGTCGATGACGGCGATGAGCGCGCCGCCGGCCGCGCCGTCGTCGAACCTGCGCACCATGGCGGCGTCGCCGTTCTCGGTCTCGCCCTCCTTGGGCAGCGAGAGGAACGCGACCAGACCCTCCACCGCGGGCCGTTCCAGGGGGAGGCGACCACCCGGGCCGGGGGCGGGGTTCACAGGTTCACCTCGACCTCGACGCGCGTGCCCGGGGGCCCGGGGTTGATACGGAAGCGGTCGGCGAGCCGCTTCACCCCGAGTATGCCGCGCCCCATGCCGGTGCGGCTCTTGTAGCGGCCGGACATGATCTCCTCGAGGTTGGAGATGCCGGCCCCGGTGTCCTGGGCAATGACCGAGAAGCGCGCGGGCATGTCGCGCACCAGCGCGATCTCGATGGTGCCCCCCGGCGTGTAGTGGACGATGTTGCGCGCCAGCTCGCTGACGATGGTGACCACCTTGTGGACGATGAAGCTGCGCGCGGCGGCGCCCTCGCACACGTCCTTGGCGATCTTGCGCGCCTCGCTGATGTCGAGCTCGATCTTGACCGTCACCATGCGCGAGCGGCGCTGCGGTCGCTCGGCCCCGATGGTGGCGAGCTCCGCCGAGATGCGCGCGTGCCGCACCGGATCGAGGTAGATGCGGAGCCGCCGATCGAGCGCCGGAAGGAGGCGCGACATGTCGTCGCTGGCGATGGTCTCCGCCTTGAGCCCCGCCTCGAGGATGCTCCGCGCCAGCGTGCCCTCGGCGTTGCTCGGCGAGAGGTAGCGCAGGAGCACCTCTTTGAGCCGTGTGTAGGCGGGGGTCATCGGTGCTGGCCGTCGGTTCTGCCGTGGTTGACCTGGGTCCGTCGCGTCCCCTGCACGGGGTCGCGAGGGCGCCCGGTGGCGCGGCGACTATCGGGAGGATTATAGGGCGGACGGCGGCGAGCGGGGGCCGAAACGAACACGGCGCGGCTCATCAACTGAGAGCAGCGAGATAGTCCGCGATCGCGCCGAGCGGCATCTCCTCGTTGACGACGCCGGCGCGCATGGCGGCGCCCGGCATCCCGTAGACCACCGCGGTCTCCGCGCTCTCGCCGATGACGGTGCCGCCGGCGGCCCGGATCGCCTTGGCGCCGGCGACGCCGTCGTCGCCCATGCCCGTGAGGATGACGCCGATGGCCCGCACCCCCGCGACGTTGGCGATGCTCTTGAGGAGGCGGTCGCCGCTGGGGCAGTACCGGTCGTTGGCGTTGGGCGTGGCGATGCGCGCCCGCAGGTCGCTGAGGCCGCCGCTCAGGCTGGTGAGCTCCATGCACTGCTTGCCGGGGCAGATGTAGCCGCGGCGCGCGCTCACCGTGTCGTTGTCCTGGGCCTCGACGACGCGCAGCGCGCCCTTCTTGTCGAGCCGCTCCGCGAAGGTGCGGGTGAACTTGTCCGGCATGTGCTGGGCGATGAGGATGGCGCCGGGGAAGCGCTCGGGGAGGCGCGTGAACACCTCCAGCAGCGCCGACGGCCCGCCTGTCGACGAGGCGATCCCGACCACGTAGCGCGGCATGACGTTGGCGCGCGGGACCGTGTCGGGCCCCCGGTGCGAGGGCACCTGGCTGGCCGCCCGCGCGAGGGCGGCGGAGGTGAGCGGGCGCAGGTTGCGCACCAGCAGCACCTTGCTCAGGATCTCGTTGCGGATCGCCGGATCGGGCTGAAACTGGCGGTCGGGCTTGGCGACGAAGTCGATGGCGCCGAGCTCCAGCGCCTTGAAGACGTTCTCTTTGTTGCTGTAGCTCGACACCACGATGACGGGCGTCGGCTGCTTGGCCATGAGGATGCGAAGGAACGTGAAGCCGTCCATCTTCGGCATCTCGAGGTCGAGGGTGATCACGTCCGGCTTGAGCTGGGACACCAGCCGGAGCGCCTCGTCACCGTCGCCCGCCTTGCCGATCACCTCCACGTCGTCGCGGCCGCCGAGGATCTCGGCGATGTTCTTGCGGTTGTACGCCGAGTCATCGACGATCAGGACACGCAGCGGGGGCAGGGTCACCACGGCACCGGCATCCTAACCCGGCCCGGGGCGCGCTGGCGAGGGGCGCGAGCCGCACCGTTCGCTCGCTCGGCTCAACGAGGGCCACCGCGCGGCGCTTTGGGGGGAAAAATCGCGCCGAACGCGGCCGGTTGAGCCACCGGGTACGGCCCCGGCCTCAGCTTGGCGCTTCGGTCCTCGCCCTCGCGCGCGCCCTCCGTCTTGAGGCCCTCGGGCCTCGGGCCCTCCGTCCTGGGACTCGCCGGCGCCGCCACCGGTGCAGGGCGAGGGAGCTCGACCACCGGGGGCGAGGCGACCGCCGGGGCTGCCGGGTTCGTCCCCAGTGGGTCCACGGAGGTGAGGGGGCGGAGAGAGGAGACCGCGGGCACCAGCGAGGCGCGGGCGCCGGCCTGGATGGCGCCGTCGCGGTGGAAGAAGTCTCCCGAGGACCAGAAGCGGGTGGAGCTGACCGGCTTGCGGTAGACGAGGTCCTCGCGGAGATGGACCAGCTCGAACGCGGTGGAGACGTTGAGCAGCGACTCCGAGTGCCCGAGCAGGAGGTAGCCGCCCGGCAGCAGGCGCTCGTAGAACATCTCGATGACGCGGCGGCGCGAGACGTCGTCGAAGTAGATGAGGACGTTGCGGCAGAGGATGACGTCGACGCGGCCCACCACCGACGAGCGCGGCGTGTCGAGCAGGTTGAGGTGGCCGAACTGGCAGATGCCGCGCAGATCGTCGGCGACGTGCGCCCCGTCGGCCCGCTCGGTGAAGTAGCGGCGCCGCAGGTCGGTGGGCATGGCGCGGAACGCGGAGACCCCGTAGACGCCGCGCCTCGCGTGGGCCAGGCAGCGGCGCGAGATGTCGCTGCCGAAGATGCGCACCGCGCGGCCGGGGAAGTGGCCGGACTCGCGGGTGAGCATGGCGACGGAGTAGACCTCCTCGCCGGTGGAGCAGCCGGCGCTCCAGACGCTGAGCCGCTCGCGGGTGTGCGGCGCGGCGCGGAGCGCGGGGAGGATCTCGTCCTTGTAGGCGCGGAGCTGGTAGGCCTCGCGCAGGAAATAGGTCTCGTTGATGGTGACGAGGTCGATCGCCTCCTCGAGCTCGGCGCGCCCGCGCTCGTCGAAGCGGAGGAGCTGGTAGTACTCGTTGAACGACGCGAGCCCCAGCGCGGCGAGGCGGTCGCGCAGGCGCCGCTCCACCACCGGGCGCGCCTCGGCGCCGAAGACGATGCCGCAGTGCTCGTTGAAGAGCTCCCGGAGCAGCCGGAACTCCGCGAGATCGAGGCGGATGTCGTCGGAGCGGGCCACCGCTATCCGCCCTCGTCGGGGTCGACCAGGCCGGGGGCGTCGGCGTCGAAGCCCACCAGGGCGCGCCGCACGGTCTCGTCGACGCGGCGGTCCGGCTCCACGCCGAGGCGGCGGGCCAGCGCGGCGCGCGCGGCGTCCTCGGCGCGCTCGGCGAGGATCTCCACGGCGAGGAGCCGCACCGCGGCCGCCGGGTGCTCCAGCCCGCGCGCGATCGCCGCGATGACCGTCGCGATGACCGCCGCGATGACCGGCGCCGAGGCGGAGGGGAGCGGCGCGGCGCAGTCGGCGAGCTTGAGCAGGGCCGCCTTGACCACGTCCTCGTCGGGGTGGGCGAGGGCGGCGGCGAGCGCGTCGATCGCCGCGCCGCCGTCGTGTCCGGCGCGGGCGCGCTGCGCTTGGCCCAGCGAGTCGACGGCCGCGATGGCCACGGGGCTCGGCGCGCCGCGGGCCAGGAGCGCGAGCGACGCGACGAGATCGGCCGAGGGGGGCGTGGGGGGGATGGAGCGCCGCTGCTGGTACGCGACGCTCATGCCCTCGCCGATCGCCCGCACCGCCGCGGCCACCAGATCGGCGGCGCCCGAGCGGTTGACGAGATCGAGGACGTCGGCGGCGCGCGGGGCGTCGGGCGCCGAGCAGAGGCGACCGAGGGCGCGGGCGGCGGCCATCTGCACCTCGTGCTCCTCGTCGGTGAGGGCGAAGCTGAGCACCTCCATCGCGGCCGGCAGGGCGACGCCGACGCCGGCGCCGACCGAGCCGCGGAGCGCCGAGACCGCCTCGACCGCGGCCCGGCGGGCGCGGGTGTCGCCGGCCGTGGCCGCGTGCGCCAGGAAGATGGCGTCGCGCTCCTCGAAGGCGGACGAGGCGCCCAGCGCTCCGATCACGATGACGGCGGGGAGGAGCAGCCGCTCGTCCGTCGAGGTCCGGGCGACGCGATCGGCGAGCGCCCGGGCGGCCATGGGGAACCGACCCGCGAGCGCCGCGAGCGCGCCCTCGGCGGCCACGGCGACCGCGCGCAGCGGGGCCATCGTCTGCTCCGCGGCGAGCGCGAGGTCCTCCTCGTCGCCGAGGTCGGAGAGGGCCCGCAGCGCGCGGACGGCGACGGCCCGCTCGGGGTCCCGGGCGGCGCCACGCAGCCCCGCGAGGGAGGCTGCCTCGGGGAGGGGGGGCCCTTCGGTCGTCGAGCCGAGGATCTCGGCGATCACGTCGACGAGCGCGGCGCGGGCCTCCGGCGGCACGGCGGGGTCGGCGAGGCGCTCGAACATGGAGGGCAGCGCTGCGGGACCCAGCGTGAGGAGGGCCTGCTGGGCGGCCTCGGCGAGCAGATCCTCGGTGAGGGCGGAGACGGCGGCGTCGATGAGGCCCGGGGCCCCCCCGTCCCGGCTGCCGAGGGCGGCGAGGCGGAGCGCCATGGCGCGGCGGGCCGCGACCTCGTCACCGCTCCCGTCGGCGAGCGCGGCGGCGACGAGGCGCTGCCCGAGGTCGGCGCCGGCGGCGTGGAGCGCGGCGGCGACGCTGGGCGCGAGCGGCCCCTCGGCGAGGCGCCCGAGCGCGCGCAGGGCCTGATCGAACGCGCCTCCGCGCGCGTGGGCGAGCGCGACCGTGAGCGCGCGCGCCGCCTCCGGGCTGGAGGCGAGGGCGGCGGCCGAGAGGGCGGCCGAGCGGAGGGTCGGCTCCTCGAGGAGCCTGGCGAGGCGCGCCCAGGGGATGGCGACCTCGAGCGCGGTCAGCCCCTCGAGCGCGGTCAGGCGCACCAGGCGATCGCCGTCGTCGAGGCGGGCGAGGAGCAGCTCGGCGACCCGCTCGGGCGCCAGCGGCCCCAGGCCGGCGATGGCTTCCATCGCCCCCTCGCGCACGTTGGCGTCCCCGTCGGCGAGAGCGAGCTCGAGCGCGCCGAGCGCGGCCGGATCGCGGCCCCGCCCCAGGGTCTCCACGGCCAGCTTGCGCCCGTCGGCGTCGAGCCGGGGGAGGGCCTCGGCGAGCGCCGCGGTGGCCGCGTGGCCCGCGCTCGCCAGGACCTCGACCGCAGCGTTGCGCAGCCCGACGTTGTCGCCGCCGGCGAAGACCTCGACGAGCGCGGCCAGGAGGGCCCGGGCGCCACCGAACGATCGGGCCACCAGGGTGGCCTCCTTGCGCACCCGCCAGTCCTCGTCGCCGAGCGAGGCGAGGAGCAGCGGGACGGCCTCGTCGACGGGGACGCGCCCCAGCTCGGCGGTCGCCTGGCGGCGATCCTCGGCGTCGTCGCAGGCGAGCGCGCTCCGCAGCGCTTTGAGCGCGCCGGCCACCGGCGAGGAGGGGGGGATTTGCGAGGATGCCATGCTCCTCCTAGATGGCCCCCGAGGCCGAGAGGGCCTCGACCACGTCGACGAACCGCGCGGTGTCGAGGACGAAGGTGAGCTTGCCCTCGTGCCGCGCGACGCCGCTGATCCCGCGCAGATCGCGGTTGCCGCCCACGTCCGGGGTGGGCCGGATCTCGTCGTTCTGAGCGCCGAAGACCTCGGTGACGGAGTCGACGACCAGCCCGACCACCCGGTTGGCCAGCGTGATGAGGATCCACTTGGTGCCGCGCGCCTCGGGCTTGGGCTCGAGGTTGAAGCGCACCCGGAGATCGATCACCGGGACCACCTCGCCGCGGTGATCGGCGACGCCGGCCACGTCGGACGGCATGTGGGGGAGCGCGGTGATCACCAGCGGGTTGACGATCTCGCGGACGCGGCTGATGTCGATCGCGTAGTGCACGTCGCCCACGATGAACCCGACGAGGTTCTTGTGGGTGTCGATGCGGTGCCGCTGGCTTGAGTCGAGCATGAGGGTCCTACGCGTCGAGCACGCTGCGGAGGTCGAGCAGGATCACCACGGACGCGTCGGGCCCCGCCTCCGCAGGGAGGGCGCCGCGCGCCGCCGCGGCGATGGCGGGGCGCGCGATGCCGGCGATGTAGCCGGCCACCTCGCCGCCGAGGGCGGAGGCGGCGGGCTCGATCTCGCTCTCGGCGAGGCGGTACACCTGGAGCACCTCGTCGACGAAGACGCCCATCACCTCGCCGCCGGTGGCGTCGACGAGGAGGATGCGGGTCTTGCGCGAGGGGGGGCCCTCGACGAGGCGGAGGCGCCGGCGCAGGTCGACCACGGTCACCAGCTGGCCGCGCACGCTGACGATGCCGAGGATCTGGTGCGGCGCGCGCGGCACCGGGGTGAGGGGAGGGGGCTTCAAGATCTCGCGGATGAGCGCCACCGGCGCCGCGTAGACGTCCCCCCCGAGGACGAACGCCAGGAACTCGGTGCGCGGCCCCCGGTCCTGCTGGCGCGATCGCTTGAGCGGGCCGCCGTGCTTCACCCTGCGGGCCAGATCAGCCATGGTAACCTCGGCCCTCGGCGCGGAGGCGCTCGCCCCCGGCCAGCATCTCGTCGATCAGGGCGGGCGCGTCGATGACCAGCGCGATGCGCTGATCGCCCAGCTCGCTCGCCCCCGCGAACCCGCGCACGCCCTTGAGCGAGGGGCCCAGCGCCTTGATGACCACGTCCTGCTCGCCCACCAGGGTGCTCACCACCAGCCCGAGCCGGCGCGCGCCCACCACCGTGACCACCACGTACTCGCGCACCCGCCCGCTGCGCTCCACCGCCGGTGCCCCGGGGCGCGGGGTCCACGCGGCGGGCTGGTCGTCGAGGCCGAAGAGCTGCGACAGCCGGCAGAGCTGGAGGCTCGAGCCGCGCAGGGTGACCACCTCGCGCCCCTCGATGTTGCGGACGCCGCTCGGCTCCAGGACCACCGCCTCCTGGACGTTGGCGAGGGGGATGGCGAAGAGCCGCTCGCCCAGCTTGACCACCAGCGCGCTGATGATGGCGAGCGTGATGGGCAAGGTCACCGTGACCTTGGTGCCGATCCCGTCCTCGCTCTGCAGATCGATGGCGCCGCCGAGCTTGGCGATGTTGGTCTTGACGACGTCCATCCCCACGCCGCGGCCGGAGAGCTCGCTGACGTCGGTCTTGGTGGAGAGGCCGGGGATGAAGATGAGGTTGAGCACCTCCTGGCGGCTGATGACGCGCGCCTCCTCCGCGCTGACCAGCCCGCGGCGGCTGGCCGCTTCGAGAAGGCTCCGGGTGTTGATCCCGTGCCCGTCGTCCTCGATCTCGATGACGACGTGGTTGCCCTTCTGGAAGGCGTTGAGCGCGATGGTGCCCACCGCCGGCTTGCCCACCGCCTCGCGCTCGGCGCGCGGCTCGATCCCGTGATCGATGGCGTTGCGCATCATGTGCATGAGCGGGTCGCTGAGCTCCTCGACGATGAGCTTGTCGACCTCGGTCTCGGCCCCGGTGATGACCAGGTTGACCAGCTTGTCCGCGTCGCGGCTGATCTGCCGCACCACCCGGGCCAGCTTGTCGAAGACCTGCCCGAGCGGCACCATGCGCACCTCGAGGATGCCCTGCTGCATCGCCCCGAGGTGCCGGTCGAAGGTGCGCTGGAGGCGCTGCACGTCGGCCGCCAGCTCGCGCTCGACGTGCTCGGAGCGGAGCCGCTCCACCAGGCGCGCCAGCGAGGTGCGCACGATGGACAGCTCGCCGACGATGTTCATCAGGCGGTCGAGCTTGTGGATGTCCACGCGCACGGTCTGGGCCACCGAGCGGATGGTGCCCATGTCGAGCGGGAGCTTGTTGCTCAGCAGATCCGTGCCGGGGGGCAAGGACCCGTGCGACGGGATCGGCGTCGAGGGCGTGCCCTGCGTGGGCGAGGGCGGGGGGAGCAGGCTGGGCAGCGACGAGATGGCCGCCGCCTTGCCCGTCTGGCGCGTCGGGGCCGCCGCGCCGGCGCGCCGGGCGATCTCCTCGATCTCGACGCCGCGGCCGTCGAGCGCCGTGGACAGCACCGGCAGCAGCGAGGCCGACGCCATCAGGATGTCGAGCTCGATCGAGTCCGCGTCGGCGCCGGCGCCGGTGGGCAGGTAGGTGATGATCTCCCCGTGCGGCTTGGCGATGGCCTTGAGCTCGTCCAGCGCCTGATCGATCGTCGCCAGCTGGAACTGCACCCGGAGGCGGTACAGCCGCAGCCCCTGGCTGATGTTGGTGCGGAGGCGGTGCTCCTCGTACTCGGTGAGGACGGCGAGGAGGCTGGTGTCGAGGTCGTAGGGGCCCAGCGTCGACGCCGCGGCGGGGCCTCCCAGGCCCTTGTGGAGATCGCGGACCAGATCGTCCACCTCCGGCAGCGCCTGGTCCTTGCCCTCCTTCTCGGCCTGGAGGATGCGGCCGTAGAGCTCGACCGAGCGGAAGAGCAGATCCAGCACCGCGGCGGTGAGCTCGACGCGGCCGAGCCGGAGATCGTCGAGCAGCTCCTCCAGCTCGTGGGAGAGCGACGCCATGCGGTTGGCGCCGAAGAGCCCGGCGAGCCCCTTGAGCGTGTGCACCGCGCGGAAGACGTCGTTGACGAGCGCCGGATCGACGCGCCCGCTGCGGATCCCCTCGTCGAGGCCGAGCAGATCGCGGCCCAGCCCCTCGACGATCTCCTGCGCCTCGGAGAGGAACTCTTCCCGTGCGCGGTCGCCGCCCTCGGGCATCAGACGCCACCCTCGCGGGGGGGCTTGGACGCGGAGGCCGCGCCGAAGGTGCCGCTCTCGCGGGCGGGCCGGACCTCGTCCCCGGGGATGCGACTGCGCCGGGTGCTCAGGCACTTGGCGACGGTGCCGAGGAGCTGGTCCGGCGCGAAGGGCTTGGCGAGGAACTCGTCGGCGCCCAGTGCCAGGCTGCGGGCCCGATCGCGCTCCGACGACTGGGTCGAGATGACCAGCAGCCCCACCGCGGCGAGGTGGGCGCTCTGGCGGACGAAGCGGATCAGCTCCAGCCCGTTGATGTCGGGCATGTTGATGTCGGTGATGACCAGGTCGTAGGTGTTGCGCGGCAGGAGCCGGAGCGCGTCGAACCCGCTCGCGGCCTCCACGATCTCCAGGTCGTCGCCGAGCTCCGGCGCTCCCTCGAGCGCCCCGCGGACGTAGAGCCGCATCGCGGGCGAGTCTTCGACGATCAAGATGCGGAGCATGGAGCGCACGATAGCCCATCGCGGCGCGGGGACCCAAGAGGCAGCGGGGGGAGGCGGGTCGGGAACGTTCCCGGGCGTTCCCCGGGGTGACCGACGGGGCGCCGGGTCCGGGGAAATGGGCGGTGGCCCTCCAGGGCACGGCAGAACACGGCCTGGTCGCCCTCGCCCTCGCAAGGGTCCCGGAAATCGTCCCCCGAGGTGAGCCGTTTCGGCCTATCGATCCACCTACCTGACGAGCCGCCGCATGACCGAATCCGTGACCAGGCTGGACCCGCGGCGAACCGATGCGTCCCTGGTGATCGCTTCGGTCGCAGGGGACGAGAAGGCAAAGGAGGCGCTCTTCCGCCGGCACGTGGGGATGGCGAGCGGGCTCGCCCTCCGCCTCCTCGGGCGAGACGCGGAGCTGGAGGACATCGTCCAGGAGAGCTTTGCCATCGCCTTCGGCGCCCTCCCCAAGCTCGAGCAGCCCCAGGCCTTCGCGGCGTGGCTGGCGGCGATCGTGACCCGGACCACGATCGCGACCATCCGCCGGCGGCGCCTGCTCACGCGGCTGGGTCTCCTCCGCGGCGAGCCGGTGCAGATCGAGACCCTCGTGGCCCCGGCCACGCCGCCCGACATCGCCGCCGAGCTCGCGTCGGTGTATCGCCTGGTCGCCACCCTGCCCCTGAAGGAGCGCGTGGTCCTCGTCTTGCGCCGCGTCGAAGAGCTCTCGCTGCAGGAGATCGTCGAGCAGACCGGGTGGTCGCTCGCGGCGGTCAAGCGCGCCCTCGTCCGGGCGGAGGGCCGCCTCAACTCGCCGCCCTCTCCGACGAAACCTCCGATGGGCAAGGAGAGCGCATGAGATCCGTATCCCGCCGCCGTATCGCCGACTACGTGCGCCCGGCCCTGGGCGAGGCGCGCGTCGCGCGGATGTGGGCGGTCGTCTCGGAGGCCGAGCGCGTGCGGTCCGGCGGCTCGTCGACGCCGACCGCTCGGCCACTGCGGCTCGTCGCCAACCGCGGGCGGGCGTGGGGAGCCGCGGTGCTGGTGGCGGGGGCGGTGGCCGCCGCGCTCGTGCTCGGCTTCGCGCGCTCCCGTCCGCCGAGCCCGGCGCTGACGGGGCTCCTCATCGACACCGGCGCCGCGACCCAGGAGGTGTCGCTGACCGAGGGGAGCACCTTGCACCTGGCGGCGGCGACGCGCCTGCGCGTCCTCTCCGCGACCGCGGGCGAGTTCCGCTTGCGCCTCGAGCACGGCAGCGTGGTCTGCGACGTCGTCCACCGCGACGACCGGCGCTTCCTCGTGGAGGCGGGGGACGTGGAGGTGGAGGACCGAGGCACCCGGTTCGCCGTCGACGTCACCCCCGGAGCCGGTCCCGACGGCGGAGGGTCCGAGAGCCCCGGCTCGGTCGGCCAGGGGATCGTCGCGGTGCGCGTCGAGCGCGGCGCCGTCGAGGTCCACGACGCGTCGCGCACCGTCCTGGCGACGCTCAAGCCCGGCCAGACCTGGACGACCGCGAGTCCGACCGCCCCTCTCTCGCCCCCTCTCTCGCCCCCGCTCGAGGCACCCAGCCCCGAGGCGCCCAGGCCCGAGGCGCCCAGCCAGGACGACGTCCGCGAGCGCCCTCCGACGCCCGCTCCAGCCGGCAGCGGAGCACCGCGCGCCGGGGCCTCGTCGCCCCAAGCGCTCTTCCGGCGTGCCGATGCGGAGCGCCTCGCCGGCCGCCACGCGGACGCGGCGGCCGACTTCGAGCGGTTTCATCGCCGCTACCCCAACGATCCCCGGGCCGGCCTCGCCGCCTACGAGCTCGGGCGGATCCGCCTCGGCTCGCTCCACGATCCGCGCGGCGCCGCGGAGGCGTTCGGAGCCGTCCTCGAGCACCCGGACGATCCCTTCCGCGAGGACGCCGAGGCGGGCCGCGTCGAAGCGCTCGCGGATCTCGGCGACGCCGAGGGCTGCCGGCGAGCGCGCGACGCCTTCCGCGCCCGCTACCCGTCGAGCCCGCACGCGGGCCGCGTCGCCAAGCTCTGTGGGCGATGATGGGAGGCCGTCGGCCCGCAGCCGCTGGCGCGGCGCTGCTGCTCATTCTCGGCGCGGCTCCCGCCGCCGCGGAGGCGCCGTGCGGCACCTCCGGTCGCGCCGTGGTCGAGCTGGTGCTGGAGATCGAGCCTCCCGATCGCTTCATCGGGACCACCCTGGAGCGGCACCTTCGCGCCGAGCTCGGCGCGCGCGAGATCGACGTGTGCATCGCCCCGGTGCCTGCCTCCGCCGTCCTCCCGCCGCCGGCGCCGCCGGTCTCTCGCTCCATCGCGAGGGTGACGCTGCGGGTCGAGCACCAGGCCAGCGGCGCCTTCATCGCCATCATCCGCGTCGCGGACCTGATCACCGACAAGCGGGTCGAGCGCACCGTCGATCTCGCCCGCATCCCCGCCGACGGGCGGCCTCTCGCGGTCGCCGTCTCCACCGACGAGCTGCTCCGCGCGAGCTGGGCCGAGCTGACGATGCCCGACGCGCCGCCGCCCGCCATCGCCCCGCCGCCCGCGGTGGTCCGCGCGGTCACGACCCCCGTTCGGCCCACGCCGGCGCGTCCCTCCCGCGTCGAGGTCGGCCTCGTCGCGACCGGCGTCGACTTCCTCGGTCACCGGGTGGGCGTCGGCGGCGAAGCGTGGGTCGGAGCCTTCGTTCTCCCGCGCCTGGCGCTCCAGCTCCGCTTCTCCGCCGACACCGGCCTGGCCCGCTCGTCGCGCGACGGATCGGCGCGTGCCGACACGCTCGGAGCCGGGCTCGCGGTGGCCGTGCCGCTGGTGGACCACGACGCGCCGCTCGGCGTGCGGCTGGAGGCCGGCGCCGAGGCGCTCCGTGTCCACCTCGTCGGGACCACGTCCGGTCCCGCGACCGTGAGCGACGGGGTGCTGTGGACCGGCCTGGCGACCGCCACCGTCCGCGGCTGGGCACGGACCGGCCCGGTCTCGTGGACGCTCGGCCTCGGCGCCGTGGCCGCCCTCCACGCGGTCGCCGCCACCGACAACGGCGCCACGGTGACCTCGATCGAGGGCTTCGGCGCCAAGATCGACGCCGGTCTCGCCTGTTCCTTTCGATGAGCGGTCATCCTGCGGAACGCCCGAGAGCGTTCCGCGACATCCTGCGGAACGCCCGAGAGCGTTCCGCGACATCCTGCGGAACGCCCGAGAGCGTTCCGCG
>Ga0302267_10002914_pt1 | contig 20124 bp, 21 predicted proteins | sample III_Bog_E1_3_FD_194555 | JGI IMG/M metagenome (GOLD analysis project Ga0302267, IMG submission 194555) | Peat permafrost microbial communities from Stordalen Mire near Abisko, Sweden - III_Bog_E1_3 | ecosystem: Environmental > Terrestrial > Soil > Wetlands > Peat | place: Sweden: Abisko... | reverse complement strand
TCGCCCGCCTCGATCTTGTCGCCGGTAATGATGTCCGGGCGATTCACGCAGCCCACAATCGTCCCCGCCAGGTCGTACTCGCCGTCGGCGTAGAAGCCCGGCATCTGCGCCGTCTCGCCGCCGATCAGAGCGCATCCGTTGGCGCGGCAGGCCTCGGAAAGTCCGCGCACCACGGTCTCCACCATCTCGCTGTCCTGCTCGCGCAGCTTGCCCGTCGCCAGATAGTCGAGGAAGAAGAGCGGCGTCGCACCCTGCACGGCGATGTCGTTGACGCAGTGGTTCACCAGGTCCGCGCCGACGGTGTGATGAATGCCCAACTCGAAGGCAACCTTCAGCTTGGTGCCCACGCCATCTGCGCTGGAGACAAGCACGGGCTGGGGAAATTTTTCCAGATCGAGAGCAAACAGCCCGCCGAATCCGCCGATCTCCGAGAGCACATGCTTGTTGAATGTCTTGCGCGCCAGCATCTTGATCCGTTGCTTGGCGCGGTCGCCTGAGGTGATGTCAACCCCGGCATCGGAGTAGGTGGCGCGGGCCTTCGCAGCGGGCTTCGCATCTGCGCGCTCTGCGTGGAGCACAGCATCGTGCGTGGAGTGGTCCGGTTGATCTGCAAGGGGCTGGTCTGCGAGGGGCGGGGCGGGCGGATTGGAAGACACTTCAGTCACTCGAGTTCTCTTTTTTCCTGCAAGCCAACCTGCGCCAAACCGGCCTGCTCTGTTCCAGCTTGCGATGCGCACCTCTGGAGCGGGCGTGCGAACGGATTGGGACGCTGCCGTCTACAGAGCCGCACTTCGCCGCGCAAGGTGGCGAAACACCAGTCTATCAGCCGCGCATGAGGATAAATGCGGCAGACGAGTTCCGCCGGGAGGTGAATTATGGTCAGATGCCGAGGAAGTGGGCGCGTCTGGCGGCGGCGGACGAGACGCTCTCCTATACTGGATCAATGCGATCTGACAGCAGGATCAAGCCGCTTGCGCACTCGCGCGACCTAGCGCGCCGGGCAGAGGAGCTCTTCCCCGGCGGAGTCAACTCGCCGGTGCGTGCCTTTCGCGCGGTAGGCGGCGATCCGCCGTTCATCGAGCGGGCCGAGGGCGCGACTCTCTTCGACGCCGATGGCAACCGCTATGTGGACCTCTTCGGCTCATGGGGCCCGATGATCCTGGGCCACGCCTTCCCTCCAGTGTTGGAGGCGATCCGCGAGGCCGCCGGCCGCGGCACCAGCTTTGGCGCCTCCCACGCCGGCGAGGCAGCGTTAGCAGAATTAGTCCGCCGCTGTTTTCCTTCGGTCGAAAAGATGCGCTTCGTCAACTCCGGAACCGAGGCCTGCATGTCGGCGATCCGGCTGGCGCGAGGCTTTACCGGGCGCAACTTCATCATCAAGTTCGAGGGCTGCTACCACGGCCACGCCGACGCGCTTCTGGTCAAGGCTGGCTCGGGCGTGGCAACGTTCGGAATCCCCGGCTCGGCAGGCGTTCCGCCAGAGACGGCGCAGCACACGCTGGCCCTGCCGTACAACGATCTCGCAGCGGTTGAGGCAGCATTCGCCGCCCATCCGGCGCAGATCGCATGCATCCTGGTTGAGCCTGTGGTGGGCAATGCGGGAGTAATTCCTCCAGCGCAGGGCTACCTCGAAGGCTTGCGGCGGATCGCGACCGAGCAGGGCGCGCTGCTGATTCTCGACGAGGTGATGACTGGCTTCCGCCTCTCGCTGGGCGGCGCGCAGCAGCTCTACGGGGCTGAACTGAAGACGGGGCCCGACCTCACCACGCTAGGCAAGATCCTGGGCGGCGGCCTGCCCTGCGCAGCCTTTGGCGGACGAGCCGACGTGATGGACTATCTCGCGCCGCTCGGCCCCGTCTACCAGGCCGGAACGCTGAGCGGAAACCCGCTGGCAATGGCTGCCGGAATCGCGACGCTCTCGCACCTCATCGCGCACGAGGGTGAGATCTATCCGCAGCTCGAACGCGTGACGCAAGGCATTGCGGAGGGAGTTGCAGAGCTGGCGCGCAAAGCCGGCGTGCCGTTGACCACCAACCGCGTGGGGTCGATGTTCACCTGGTTCTTCACCGGCGATCCGGTGACGGGTTATGCGTCAGCAACAAAGTCCGACGGCGAGGCCTTTGCCCGCTTCCACCGGAGAATGATGCAGGCCGGAGTATGGCTGCCGCCGAGCCAGTTCGAGGCCGCCTTCGTCAGCGTAGCCCACGGCCCAGCCGAGGTCGAGCTGGTACTCGAAGCCGCGCGCGCAGCACTCACCCGATAGCCACTCGGCTACGATTGCGCGGCGCGCTCCAACTCCGCGATGACGAGTTTCTTCATCCCCATCATGGCCTGCATCGCTTTGGGGTGTTTGATGAGTTCGACAAGCCGCGCGGGCACAATCTGCCATGAGAGGCCGAATTTATCCTTGAGCCAGCCGCATTGGCTCTCGCTGCCGCCGTCGGCCGTGAGCTTCGACCAGTAGTAATCCACTTCATCCTGCGAGTCGCAGCGCACCACAAACGAGATCGATTCGTTGAACTTGAACATCGGTCCGCCGTTCAGTGCGGTGAACCGCTGTCCGTCGAGTTCGAAGGAAACAACCAGGACGCTGCCCTTCGGCCCTGGAGCATCGCCCGTGTTGCGCATTTCGCTGAGGCGGCGTGAGTTCTTGAAGACGGTGAGGTAGAAGTCTACTGCTTCTTCGGCGTTCTGGTCGAACCACAGAAACGGTGTAATGCGGGGTTGGCTTTGTAGATCGCTCATTGGATTCCTCCTGCAATTGTTGGATGAAATCTCTCACGATTGAGTGCATCCCAGCGCAGCATGTGCAGATGCGCGAATTCAAATTGTTGCCTCAGTCGACGAAGTGGCTTAGCCGGCTGTCGTACTCTTCCTCTGGCTCTTCCACTGGCTTGGCATGAGAGGTTGCAGGATGCTGCTCTGTCTTGTTTGTATCTACATGCGAGTCTGGCTGAAGGAGCGCGCGCAATGTTCGCCGCAGATGTTCCAGGTTCTGGCGTATCACCTCGGGGCCCTGCTTTGCCTTGGCAAGGATGAAAGAGCCTTGAAGCACGGCCTGGATGAAGTTGCCAACGCTCTCGGCGCTCCACGGGGCGGTGGGTGAGTAGAGTTGCCGGGCGGCCTCCACGTCGCGTGTCAGCTCGGCGATGTGCGCCGACAAGGCCCGCTCGCAGGCAGCGCGGATCTTCGGGTGGGTCGCGTAGGTCTCCTGAATCAGAGTGCCCAGCAGGCAGGTGTAGTCGGCCAGTTCGCCGGTGAGGATCGCGGCGCGAAAGTCCAGATAACCGAGCAGGCGGTCCAAGGGGTCTGCCGGTTCGTGGTACGGTGCCCCGGCGAAGAGGTCCTCCGTCATGGCCTCCCAGTGCGCGACAGCGGCCAGCGCCAGATCGTCCTTGCTCTTGAAGTGGTGGAAGAAGCTGCCCTTGGTTACTCCCGCGCGGTGGCAGATGTCGTCGACGGTTGTGGCGGCGTAGCCCCTGGCGCGCACCAGATCGAGTGCCGCATTCAGCAGCCTGGTCCTGGACGGCGGCTTTTCCAGGGGGTTGGATTGCTTTCGGTTAGCCATAACGCTCCTCCCACTCACGCATACTGATTAGTACGGTACCAACTAGTCGGTATTGAGTCAAGGAGCCTATCGTCTCACGGGCACATGCACAGGCAAGCCGCCCGACAGGTTCAGGGTCGAGAAGCAATGCGTTGAATCCAGTGATTTAGGCAGAGACGGCGGCGATGCTGCGGCTGGGGGCCATGGGAGCGGAGGGCATCGAGTACTTCTTGGGGCCGCGCTTGCGCGCCACCAGGATGCGGACGCGTTCCAGCAGCTCTGCTGGCGAGCACGCGCCTTTGGGCAGGAAGACGTCTGCGCGCCCTGCGCGGTCGTACGCGGTGACGGTGCCGGAGACGATCAGCGCGGGCAGTTGCGGGTGCATATCCTTGGCGCGGCGGACCAGTTCGTTGCCGTCCATCTGCGGCATGATGAGGTCCGCGAGCAGCAGATCGAGCGATCCGGGCAGGGAGTTGGCAATCACTTCCAGCGCCTGGTGCGGGTCGGTGAGGGCGATGACGCGATAGCCTCTGGTTTCCAGCAGGAAGGTCCGGACGGAGAGTATCTGTTCGTTGTCGTCGACGCAGAGAATGGTCTTCTTGGGGCGCATGACTTCTCTCTTCTGCCTGCTGACACTGTTGACCGGCTTCAGAACCGGGTCGAGCGGTGCAGCCTGGCGAATTGTGCCGTCGGGCGAGTCTGTTGGTTGGCAGACACGCCGACGGGCGGTGATAGTTGGCCCGCGGTCCGGGCCGAGGAACTCGGCTACGGCGGCTTTGGGAGCTGCTTCGACCAAGCCGGCAGGAGGGACAACCCTTGAAGCCACACCCTCGGGGGCGAAGCTCTCCTGTCTGCTCCGTGTGGAGACAGCTTCCCCGGCCGCCGAACGAGCTTATGCCGGCGCGACAGACCGCGGGGAAGAGAGAGCCGGCGGCAGGTACGCGGGTTGCCAGGCGGAACTCCGGGATGGCAGCCGTCTGGACTGCCGCAGTTCGAGTGGATCGGAGTGTCGCCAGACGATGTGTCTGAGGACCCGAAGCCAATTCGACGGGGGTGTTCAGCCAGAAACTGTGTGCCGGAGAGCCGCGACCGCGAGGCCGTTGGCTTCTCTCAACTCAATTTGTGTGAGAAACAATTACTTTTTCTGATTCAAGTACGGGTATCGGATTGCTATTGCCAAGTAAGCTTTCGTTCCTCAGCGCTTCCCCACAGTACGAAGGGTTACCCATCTTGGCAACTGCGAATAGAAGACGAAAACCAAGAGAAATTTTCCTTGCGCATTCACCGAATTTTCAAAGTATGCGTCCCTGTTGGTGATTTCCATAGTGGACCTGTTGAAATTAAGTGCAACGCGGCAGGAAAACGCGTCCGCTTGCAATAGGAATGGTGCGGCCGCCCACGCGCACATCCGTGACTCGGTCACCAGCCATCGCAGCCTGAACGGTGATGCGGCTGGGACGCAGCATCTCGATGCCCTGTTCGATGACGATCTTCTGGCCGCTGGCAGCGAGCCCATGGCGAACCAGATATGCGGTGACGCAGCCGGAGGCTGAACCCGTGGCGGGATCTTCTCCGTTGTAGAACTGCATGCGCGCGTGCCACTCCGCGCCCGAACCGGCAGCAGCGCGAGTGATGCAGTAGAAGAACTTTGCATCGCTCTGCGCAAGATACGCCTGCGATTCCGCCTGAGGTATGGCAAGTCGCGCGGCGACCTCCAGCGAGCGCAGAGGGACGATGCAGAAGGCCACGCCGGTGGAGACGGTCTGAATCGGCAGCGTCAGGTCGATGTCGTCGAGTGCGAGGCCGAGTGCGTCGGCGACAGCGCGGGGCGAATGCATCTCGCCGAAGTTGGGATCGTTCTGGCGCATGGTTGCGAAGACGCCGGGTTCCTGCTGCTGCTCGGTGAAGTTCACTTTGATGGGGCCGATGCGCAGCTCCAGCGTGATTTCTCGCGCGCCGCGCAGAAGGGGGTGATTCAGATGCAACCAGCTCGCGGTGCCAAGCGTGGGATGGCCGGCAAACTCCAGCTCCTCGCGCGTGGTGAAGATGCGGACCTGGACTCCGCGCTCGCGTTCCACCTCGGCTGCGCGCGGCAGGATGAAGGTCGTCTCGCTCAGGTTGGTCTCGCGTGCAATCGCCTGCATCTCGTCGGTGCAGAGGCCGCGCGAGTCCGTGAAGACGGCCAGCGCATTGCCCTCCAGAGGATGCTCGGCGAAGACGTCGACCAGCGCATACGCGTACTCCTGCTGCGAAGTTTGCGCAGTCAGGACCGACGTTGGTGCAGAAGTTGCAGAACCCGAAGTTGACACAGAGCCTCCTCGAACGTATCTTTCAAGTAGACCGCATTGGAGCAAACTGCTTCAAGCCAGTTCTACTGGATGCGGTGCTGGCACAAGCTGCAAGAAGACAAGATTAGCCATGACGATGACGCCCAACACGAACCTCACCTGCTGCCGCCTCTGTTGCTGCGGTTGTACAGAGTGGGTGTGCGGATAGGCGAATCGCGGTAAGCGAAGATTCGATTCGAGCAACGCAGAACCCACCCAGAGCCAACGAGCCGGGCGGGTTTTTTATTGCGCGCAAGTTCATCCAATCCGACCAGACCAACATCCAATCACACGGGCCAGGAAAGACAATCGAACTTACGAGGTAAAATTTCATGTCACTCCGCATCAATGACGTAGCTCCCGACTTTACCGCAGAGACCACGCAGGGAACCATCCACTTTCATGAGTGGATCGGAGACAACTGGGCGGTTCTCTTCTCGCACCCCAAGGACTTCACGCCGGTCTGCACTACGGAGCTGGGCGCCGTCGCCCGCCTCGAATCCCAGTTCGCAGCGCGTGGCGCCAAGGTCATCGGCCTCAGCGTCGATCCCGTCGGCAACCACGAAAAGTGGTCGGCGGACATCGAAGACGTGGGCGGAGCGAAGGTCAACTTCCCGCTCATCGGCGACCCCGAACTGAAGGTTGCCAAGCTCTATGACATGCTGGCCGCCGACGATGGCAACACCAGCGAGGGCCGCACGCCCGCCAACAACGCGCCCGTCCGCACCGTCTTTGTCATCGGCCCGGATAAGCGCATCAAGCTGACGATGGCCTATCCCATGACCACCGGCCGCAACTTCGACGAGATCATCCGCGTGCTTGACTCGATCCAGCTCACCGCCAAGCACAAGGTCGCAACCCCGGCCAACTGGAAGCAAGGAGGCGACGTCATCATCACCGGCGCCGTCAGCAACGAGGACGCCGACAATATCTTCCCCGGCTATAAGACAGTGAAACCATACCTGCGCACAACCGCGCAACCGAAGTAGCAACAACGATCTTCACCGCCGCCCGCGCGAAGACTCAACGCGAGCGGCGGACTAAGAGCACCGATGGCGAAGTGGCTAACGCGCTGGTCTGCAAAATCAGTATTCGCGGGTTCAATTCCCGCTCGGTGCTCCAAAAAATCTGATGTGAAACAGCGATGGCCCACCAAGCGGAGGGCCATCGCTGTTTTGCGAGCGATGCGAATACAGTACGATGCATGAGGAGGCATCTCTTGCAGCGACTTGGAATCCTACTCTCTGGACGCGGTTCGAACTTCATGGCCATCGCCGAGGCGATCCGCGAGGGCCGCCTGCCCGGCGCGGAGATCGCCGTTGTCCTCTCGAACCTGCCCGATGCCGCGGGCCTGAAGATCGCGCGTGAGCTGGGTCTGCCCGCCATCGCCATTCCTTCGGCGGGCCGAAAGCGCGCCGAGCATGACGCAGAGGTCGTCGCCGCACTGCGCCAGCATCGCGTCGATCTGGTCTGCCTCGCCGGGTACATGCGCATTATTTCTCCGGACTTTGTGCGCGCCTTCCCCAACCGCATCCTGAACGTCCATCCCGCGCTTCTGCCCGCATTTCCCGGACTCGATGCGCAGGCGCAGGCGCTGGAGTTCGGCGTCAAGGTCGCAGGATGCACCGTGCATTTTGTGGATGAGCAGATGGACCACGGCGCAATCATCCTGCAGCGCGTGGTTCCGGTGCTCGACGACGACACCCCGGAGACTCTATCAGCGCGCATCCTGGAGCAGGAGCACATCGCCTACACGGAGGCCATCGCGCGCGTCCTCAGCGGCGATTACCATCTTTCAGGACGCCGCTACATCCATCGCGATAAACAGTAGCGCAAGGCGCAACTCTGACCGCACATCCGTCATCGAACCGGATGAGCGGGGCGGAAGAGGCTGTGGACTGACCCCATGAACCCGAAGGCCTGCAGCAGCCAGACGATGACCAGGACGATCACGATCCCGCGAATGATCTGTTTGATCGTGCCATCCATCGGGATGAGGTCGATCAGATACAGCACCAGACCGACGACGACCAGCGTAACGATAATGCCGATGATTCCAGGCGTGAGCATTCCGGTTCTCCTGCTTTGGTTGGATGCAGGAAATGCGTAGGGCTCTGTGGAATCGGCGGGAATTGGCAGGAAAAATTCCCCTCCGTCAGACCTCCATGATGACGGGCAGGATCAGCGGGCGGCGGCTCATGTTCTTCTGGATGTAGCGCTTCAGGTCGCTGCGCACCTTCTCCTTGATGACGCCGTAGTCGGCCTTCTCCTCGTCGCTTGAGGCCTCCAGCGTGCACTGCACCACCAGGCGTGCCTCGGCGATCAGTGCCGGATCATCGACGGTGAATCCGCGCATGACGACCTCGGGCGCAACCTCGACCTTGCCGGTGCGCTTGTTGATGGTCAGAATCGGCAGCACGATGCCGCCCTCGCCGATGCGCTGGCGGTCGCGCAGGATGACGTCCTCAACCACGTCGATCGAACCGCCGGCGTCGATGCACACGCGTCCCACATTGACCTTGCCGTTCTTCTGCGCGGAGTTCTTGTCCAGCTCGAGGATCTCGCCGTCTTCCAGCAGGATCACCTTCTCGATCAGGCCCAGGTTTCCGGCAAGCTCGGCGTGGCGCTTCAGGTGGCGATAGTCGCCATGCACCGGCACGAAGAACCGCGGCCGCAGCAGGTTGATCATCAGGCGCATCTCCTCCTGCGACCCGTGTCCGCTGACGTGGATCAGGCCCTGTGTGCCGTCGTCGTAGATGACTTTGGCTTCGCGGCGTTCCAGATGGTCGATCATGCGGTAGATCGACTTCTCGTTGCCCGGGATGATGCGCGAGCTGAGGAGCACGGTGTCACCCGCGTCGATGTGCGCGTACTTGTGGTTGTTCACCGCCGCCCGCGACAGTGCCGACATCGGCTCGCCCTGCGTGCCGGAGATCAGCACCATCACCTTGTTGTCCGCCATGTCGCGCACCTGCCCGGGGTTGATCACCAGCCCCGGCGGCAGGTCCAGATAGCCCAGATCCTGCGCAATCTCGGTGGAGTTGTCCAGCGAGCGGCCGATCACCGCGACCTTGCGCCCATGCGCTGCGGCCAGCTCCATCGCAACGCGGATGCGGTGGATCGAAGACGAGAAGCAGCTGAAGAAGAGCTTCTTTTTGGTCTGCGCGAAGATCTCATCCAGTCGCGGACGCACCGCTCGCTCGCTCGGCGTGTAGCCCGGCCGGTCCACGTTGGTCGAGTCCTGCAGCAGGCACAACACGCCCTGCTTGCCCAACTCGGCAAAGGAGTGCAGGTCGAAGGGCTTGCCGTCCGGCGCAGAGAGGTCGATCTTGAAGTCGCCGGTATGCACCACCACGCCCACCGGCGTGTGGATGGCGTAGGCCACGCAGTCCGCCAGGCTATGGGTCACGCGGATCGGCTGGATCGTGAACGGCCCCAGAGTGAAACGCCGCCCGGGCAGGACCTCGACCAGCTCGGCATCGTCCAGCAGATGGTGCTCGTCCAGCTTGCCCTCCACCAGGGCCAGGGTGAACTCGGTGCCATACACCGGCACGTTCAGCTCGGAGAGGATCCAGGGCAGCCCGCCGATGTGGTCCTCGTGCCCGTGCGTCAGAATGATGCCGCGAACCTTCTCGCGGTTCTCGGTCAGGTAGCTGATGTCGGGCACCACGATGTCGACGCCCAGCAGTTCTTCTTCAGGAAACATCAGGCCGGCGTCGATGACGATGATCTCGTCCTGCCAGCGCACGGCGGTGCAGTTCATACCGAACTCGCCAAGGCCCCCCAGGGGGATGATACGTAATTTATCTTGAGCCATTTACCTTGAGTTTATCAGGTGCGTTGGTGGGCCACTGTTGCATGACGCTGGAGGAGGAATAATTTGCGCTCATGGTTGGATGCAGAATCCGGCGTGGGTGGCGCCTGCAACTTCAATAATCCATTGCATATGAATCGAACGCGGAATATTCTCGGCTTAGCCACATCACATCCTGAGGCGAACGTCCATGTTCCTTCCAGCCCTGCTGTCCAGTTTGCTTTTTGCACAATTAGCACCCGCCATCCCAGCCACAGCCCCCGATCCCGACTATCCAATCCACGTTCAACTCGCGCAGGTGGGTGTAACCGGCGGCACGTACTTGAGCTACTACGGACGCGGTAACATAATTGGCGACAATCCAACTGGATTCGATTACGCCTCCGACTGTTACCGGCAATTGGGACCGATCCAAAACCGCGACCCAAACGCCGTCTATCAGGCGCGTTGGAAGAAACAGGATCAGAGACTGGAGATCCTCCTACAGGAGATTGGCAGCACACACACCTCCCGCTGCGAGCTTAAAGTTACGCTGGAGCCGACTCCCTACCAACTCAATACAGCGAATCCAGCCTCTTCGCCGCCGTTCATCGCGGCGACCGCGCCAAATCCCGACTACCCACTCCGCGTTCAACTCACGGTTACGCGCTCGTCCTTCAGCAGCAGCAACGGTTCTCATGCCGAAGGCCGCGGGAACATCCTCGACAAACCCGAACTGGGTTTTGACTTCTCCGACTCCTGCGATCAACGACTCTCCGTACACTACGACCCCAACCAGTTTTTTCAAGCCCGCTGGAAGAAGAAAGACGCAACGCTCGAAATTCTCCTGCAGGAGGTCGGCAGCAATAAGATCAGTTTCTGCGATCTGGAGTTGACCATCCAGCCACATCCCTATGAGCTGTCCCCGTTCCATCGTCTCCCGGAGACTCAGCCACCCCTGTCAACCTCTCCCACGCCAGCACTAAAATAACGTTGCCGCAGCAAGACAGCGTTCTATCGCAGTAATTCTTCCAGCGTCGTCGACAGGTCCGTCTTCTCGTCGCGGTACTTCACAATCACCGGCGTATACACGCTGAGGTTCATCTGCCTGCCGTAGCCTGCGGGCACCGCGCGAGAGCCGGGAACAACCACTGCGCCTTCGGGAATAATCAGCGGCGTGGCTGGAGTCGCCTTCAGGATCGTGCGTTGCACCACATCGTAGACCGGCGTGCCACGCGTCAGGATCGTTCCCGCCGCTAGCACCGCGCCGCGCCGCACGATGGTTCCCTCGTAGACGCCAGTGTTGCCGCCCACCAGCACATCGTCCTCGATGATCACCGGCGATGCGTTCACCGGCTCCAGCACGCCGCCGATCTGCGCCCCGGCCGACAGATGCACCCTCCGTCCGATCTGCGCGCACGATCCCACCAGCGCGTGCGAGTCCACCATCGTTCCCTCGTCGACGTACGCCCCAACGTTGATATACGCCGGCGGCATCACGACCACGCCCCGCGCCACATACGCACCCGAGCGCACCGAGCTGCCGCCGGGAACGATGCGCACGCCATCCTCTGGTGCAAATCTCCGCGCCGGGTAGGTTGATTTGTCGAGGAAGCTGAGCGCGCCGTCGCCGCTCATCTGGGTCAGCGCGCCAATGCGAAAGCCCAGCAGAATCCCGCGCTTCACCCACGCATTCACCCGCCATCCGGTGGGCGCATCCGCATCCGGCTCCGCTGCGCGCAGAGTGCCCGCCTCCAGCGCGTAGCGCAGTTCAAGAAACGCGCTCAGCGCGTCCACATCGCTGACGGGTTCAGCACCCGCGGCAAATGACTCTTCGATTCTGGATTCGAGGCTTGCAGTTGTCATGGTCTGCTCCGATTGTAGCCGCACCCGGAACGACGATGTGGCTACCCGCCCGTCCCGCATGGATGAGGTGAAATGTGAGGCTTCCTGTAGAAATTACCGTCCCCGTCGCCGTACTCGGCATCTGCGCAAGTAACTCGGACGTAATGTTTGCCCTGGAACCGCCAATAGCTGAGACCGGAATCGTAGGCTGAGCCGTGCATTGAGGTGATGATGTCAGGAAGCCCGTGGTGCATACTCGCTTGCAGCTTGAACGACTGTGTAACTTTACTCAGCAGAACCTTGTAGTCGCTGCTCAGGACCCAAAAGGCACAATTACTAGCCGCGCCGCACCACATTGGGGAATATACGCTCTGCACCAGAAAAATATGCCCGGATGCGGTCTTCACTTGCATCGCCAGAAGTTCTACCGGTTTAAGATTCAGCCGTTTTGAGATTCCTTGCTGATCCTGCGCAGGCAAACTGCCGATGGGCTGGCTCACCACTTGAGCGTCTTTCATATCCCAATCGACGCGCTGTGAAGATGCGCATGGGACTGCAGCAAGCAATAAGACGAATAGAACGGCACTGTGCTTCTTCGGCATTCAGAACGTCCTTGGATTCTGAATTAATTTACCAGCAGCCCAAGCTCAATGAGCAGTTGTTCCAGCTTGCGCTGCGTGGCCGCTGTCACCGGCACCATGGGCAGGCGCAGGTGGTCTTTGCCGTGGCCCAGCAGCGCCAGCACAGCCTTCACCGGCGCGGGACTCGGCTCCGAGAAGTGCGCCTGCATCAGCCGGAAGTATTTTGTGTTGATCGCGCGCGCCGTCGCCCAGTCGCCACCGAGCGCCGTCTGCACCATCTGTGCCATCTGCGCTGGAATCGCGTTCGACGCCACAGACACCAGCCCCGCCCCGCCCAGCGCGATCACCGGCAGCGTCAGCGCGTCGTCGCCGCTGAAGACCTTGAAGCCCGTGGGCGCGTTGTTCAGAATCTCGGTGATCTGCGCGATGTTGCCGCTCGACTCCTTCACGCCAATGACGTTCGCCAGCTCGGCCAGCCGCAGAACCGTTGCCGGCTCCATGTTGGTGCCCGTGCGCGACGGAATGTTATAGAGCAGAATCGGCAGCGGTGCCACTGCTTCCGCAATCGCGCGGAAGTGCTGGTACTGGCCCTCCTGGCCTGGCCGGTTGTAGTACGGATTCGCCGTCAGAATGCCGTCCAGCCCGGGAATCTTTGCCACCTTCTTCGCCCGCGCCACGGCCTCGCTGGTGGCGTTGTGAGTGCAGCCGCCGAAGACCGGAACGCGTCCCGCCGCGGTCTTCACTGTGATCTCCATGACGCGCGCGTTCTCGGCCTCCGTCATCGTCGAGGCTTCGCCCGTGGTGCCGCATGCAACCAGAAAGTTGATGCCCGATTCGATCTGCCAATTGACCAGGCTGATCAGTGCAGGCTCGTCGAGACTGCCGTCCGCGTCAAAGGGTGTTACCAGTGCTGTGCCACAACCGGAGAGTTCCATAATGAGTGTCAGTTTACCCTTTCGCGCAGTGGAATTCGCGGATTACTCCGCGAAATTGCAGCCGTCGCCTGCGCCTAAACCCACTCGCCCGCGCGCATCAGCGGTTCCGCCGCGCCGCTCGCAGTGATGCCGTCCACATCCATCTCCGCCGATCCGATCATCCAGTCCACATGGATGAGGCTGTCGTTTGCGCCCAGCTTCGCCAGCTCCTCTTCGTTCATCTTTTCGCCGCCGATCAGGCACGTCGAATACGCCTTGCCCAGCGCAATGTGGCTCGCCGCGTTCTCGTCGAAGAGCGTACTCCAGAACAGTATCCCCGCTGCCGCAATCGGCGACGAAGCGGGCACCAGCGCCACCTCGCCCAGCCGCCGCGCGCCCTCGTCGGTGGAGATCAGCCGGTTCAGCGCGTCCTCGCCCGCCGTCGCCGAGGCCTCCACGATCTTCCCGCCCGCGAACCGGCAGCGGATGTTCTCGATCAGCGTGCCCTGGTGCGAGAGCGGCTTGGACGCGCGCACCACGCCGTCCACGCGCTCCTTGTGCGGCGTGGTGAAGCACTCCTCGGTGGGGATATTCGGCTGGCAATAGACTCCATTTCCCGCCGTCGTCCCACCGCCCGCCCACAGATGCTGGTCCGCCAGCCCCACCTTCAGATCGGTGCTTCCGTCTTTGGATTTGAATCTCAGCGCCGCGAATCGCTTCGCATTCAACGTGTCCACGCGTTCCTTCAGGCGCGCTCCGTGGGCCAGCCAGTCGGCCACGGGATCGTCGCCGGTAATCCGCGACGCAACGAAGATCGCCTCCCACAGCTTCGCCACCGCCTGCTCCACCGGCTCATTGGGGAAGACCAGCCTCGCCCACTCCGGAGTCGCCGCGGCAACAATCGTCCAGTTGATCTGGTGCCGCGTAATCAACTCCATCGCGGGCTTCGCTGCCTTCGACGCGGCAATATTTGCACGCGAGACCTTCGCCGGATCCTGCCCCGCAAGCAGCGCCGGATTCCCGCCCGCAATCGCCATGCGCGCCGCGCCATTCTTGAACGCCGTTGCAATCGCATCCTGCAACCACGCGGGCGAGTAGTCGAAGCTTGCGTCAGGAGCATGCTCGTAACGCGCCAGCACGCAGGGATCGTCGCTGTAGAAGGTCGTCACCAGCAGCGCGCCCGCGCGATACGCGTGCTCCGTAATCCGCCGCACCAGCGGCAGCGCCTCCGTCGGCGCGGTCAGCAACATCTCCTGACCCGCGCGCAGGTTCAGGCCCACGCGCACCGCGACCTCGGCCAGCCGGTCCAGCTTTTCATCGAAAGAGAGCGAGGCAAACGCAGCGGAGTGTGAAGTTGAACTCATGCCATTAGGCTAGGGGGCAGGGAATCGAAACGCAAGTCCAGCCGATCTACGAACGCTCACTCCGGCAGGCCCATGCCGCCAATCTTCCCCAGCTCGCGCTTGATCGCCATCTTATCGAGCGTCGCCAACGGCAGAGCCAGCAGCAGCGAGATGCGCCGATCCAGAATCGTGTACACCCCGCGGTAGGCTCTCGCGATCTCCTCGCGCGTGCCCTCTACAGCCGCCGGATCGGCCACGCCCCAATGCGCCGACACCGGCTGCCCCGGCCACAGCGGACAGCTCTCCCGCGCCGCGTTATCGCAGACCGTGAAGACGAAGTCCATCTGCGGCGCGCCGGGCACGGCAAACTCGTCCCAAGACTTACTGCGCAGCCCATCGGTGCTCAGCCCGGCCAGATCTAATTGCCGCAATGCCTCAGGCCGCACCGCGCCCGCCGGATGGCTCCCCGCGCTGTATGCAGTGAAGTTGGGCGCCCCCTTGCGGTTCAGGATCGCCTCCGCCAGAATCGACCGAGCAGAGTTCCCCGTGCACAGGAACAACACGTTATAGTGCGGCATCCTTGATCTCCTCTAAATGTGTGTAGCTTATTTGGCTTTGATCGCGTAGACCTTCACGCTGGCCGCAGCCGCGTTGATGTCGTACTGCTCTAGCAGCGTCTTCAGATCCGTGTGCAGCGAGTCCTCTGGCTTCTTCGCCGTCGAGCAGCTACACGACCCCGCGCTCGTGCTATCCATCGCAGGCGAACAGCAGCCGGACTGGTTCTCCACCTTGGCGTAGGCGTTCAGATCCTTGCCGCTGTCCACGATCTCGACTTGCTCGAACCCCGCCGCCAGCAGCCCCGCGCGATACTCCTCGATGCGCAGCGCCCCGGCGATGCACCCAACGTACGCCGCCATGCTCTGCGCAACGGCCTCCGGCAGCTCATGCTTCAGCGCAATATCGCTCACCGCAACGCGGCCGCCGGGCTTCAGCACGCGCACAATCTCGCGGAAGACGGCCGGTTTATCCGGCGCAAGGTTCAGTACGCAGTTCGAGATCACGCAATCGACTGACGCATCCGGCAGCGGAATCCGGTCGATGGTGGAGAGGTAAAACTCGACATTGGTATACCCGCCCGACGCGGCATTCGCACGCGCCCGCTCGATCATCGCTGGCGTCATATCGATGCCGATGGCGCGGCCCTCCGGCCCCACCATCTTCGCTGCAAGAAAGACATCCAGCCCGCCGCCCGAGCCTAGATCGACCACCACCTCGCCCTGCCGGATGTGCGCCGTCGCCGTGGGATTGCCGCACGAGAGCCCCATGTTGGCCTCCGCCGGAATCGACCGCAACTCCGCGGCGGTATACCCGAAGGCCTCCGCCACGGCCGTCACGCCTTTGTCCTTGCTCGACAGCGAACTCTCCGCCACTGCCCCATACTTCGCCCGCACCGACTCCAGAATCTGCTCTGCCATTGCACTGCCTCCTGGAAACATATACGCTAAAGCAAATGTATCCTTTGCCAACATATTCGTCAAGGCGTATAAGTAATCCATGGCAAAAAAATCGCCGCGCACCAAGCCAACGCGCTTCAACAAAGAACGCTTCTTTCAGGCCCTGGGCGACACCACCCGCCTGCGCCTGCTCAACATCATGGGCGACCAAGAGCTGTGCGTCTGCTATTTCGTCGAGGTCCTCGACCAGCCGCAGCCCAAGATCAGCCGCCACCTGGCCTACCTGCGCCGCGCCGGAATCGTCGAGGCGCGCCGCGAGGGCAAGTGGATGCACTACCGCATCACTCGCCCGACGGACGCCGGAGCCGCCCAGCTCCTGCGTCAGACGCTTGCCTGGCTCAAGCAGGACCGCGTCATGCAATCCGACCGCGCGCGCCTTACTAACGCCTGCTGCACTCCAACCAAATTTGTAACCCTGCAATCAGCCCCCGCGCCCACCGCCGTCGCGCGCACCCGCACCCGGAAGGCCCGCTAACCATGGCGCAGACCGAAGGCCGCACCTGCGCTCCGCTCGCGCGCAAGCATCTCTCCTTTCTCGATCGCTTCCTCACGCTCTGGATCTTTCTCGCCATGGCCGCCGGCGTTGGCCTGGGTCACTTCGTGCCTCACGTCTCCGGCTTCGTCAACCGCTTCCAGAGCGGCACCACCAACATCCCCATCGCCATCGGCCTCATCGTCATGATGTTCCCGCCGCTGGCCAAAGTCCGCTACGAAAAACTCGGCGAAGTCTTCCGCAACCGCCGCGTTCTCGCTCTCTCGCTGGTGCAGAACTGGATCATCGGCCCCATCCTGATGTTCCTTCTCGCTCTCGTCTTCCTGCGCGGCGAGCCGGCCTACATGCGCGGTCTCATCCTGATCGGTATAGCCCGCTGCATCGCCATGGTTCTTGTCTGGAATGAGTTGGCCGAGGGCGACACGGACTACGTCGCCGGCCTGGTCGCCCTCAACAGCATCTTCCAGGTCCTCTTCTACAGCCTCTACGCGTGGGCGTTTCTCACCGTGATCCCCCGCTGGTTCGGTCTTGCGGGCAGCGTCGTCCCCATCGGCATCGCGCAGATCGCGCGCAGCGTCGGCCTCTATCTCGGCGTACCGTTTGCCGCCGGATTCCTCACCCGATTCATTCTGATTCGCCGCAAGGGAGAAGACTGGTATCGCGCGCACTTCCTCCCGCGCATCGGCCCGCTCAGCCTGATCGCGCTGCTCTTCACCATCGTTGTGATGTTCTCTCTGAAGGGCGATCTCATCGTGCGCCTGCCGCTGGACGTGGCCCGTATCGCGCTTCCGCTGGTGCTCTACTTCCTCATCATGTTTCTGGTCAGCTTCTGGATGGGCAAGCGGCTGGGCGCGGACTATGCGCAATCCGCGGCACTCTCCTTCACCGCCGCGGGCAATAACTTCGAGCTGGCCATCGCTGTCTCGGTCGCCGTCTTCGGCCTCAACTCCGGCGAAGCCTTCGTCGGAGTCGTGGGCCCGTTGATCGAAGTTCCCGCCCTCATCAGTCTGGTCAACGTCGCCTTCTGGATCAGAAAGCGCTTCTTCGCCCGCGAGCCGCTGCGCGTCCCACCCCGCGCTGCCTGAAACCTCGTACCTCGAACCACGAACCTAGATCTGGCAGCTCACCATGCCGCGCTTTTCCAGGTACCGCTGGTGGAACTCCTCGGCCTTCCAGAAGGCGCACGCCGGCATCACCTGCGTCGCAATCGGCTTGCGATAGGCGCCGGTTGCGTTCAGCTCGGCGATCTTCGCCCGCGCCTGCCACAGCTGGTCGTCCGAATGCGCAAAGATCACGCTGCGGTACTGCGATCCCCAGTCCGGCCCCTGGCGGTTCACCTGCGTCGGGTCGTGCATGGCAAAGAACGCGTCCAGCAGCGTATCGAACGAGATGCGCGCGGGATCGAAGGTCACATCCACCACCTCGGCATGTCCCGTGTGGTCGTTGCACACGTCCTTGTAGGTGGGGTGCTCCAGATCGCCGCCCTCATATCCAGCCGCCGTATCGATCACTCCCGGCATCTCTGCAAATCGGGCCTCAACGCCCCAAAAACATCCAGCTCCAAATGTTGCGTGCTCAATTGCCACTTTGTCTTGCTCCTTTACCGTCCCAAATCCTGCCCCGAGGGGTCTTTCGATCGTCCGTCTGTTCAATGCCTGTTTCTATATCGGCGAATCTCCGTCTGGCTTCGCTCTCAACTTCGCGCTCCGGCTTGTCGCTCCAACCTCTCTCTCTATTTGGACGTATCTCACCCCATCCTGTCTTCCACCGCAGTGTTAATCCGCGTGTATTTCTAGGCTCACAGACCCACTCTCGTCAAACCCTCTTTTGGGTCATGCCCACATTGCCAACCCCACCTCGCCACGCCCCGGGCACACCTTCGCACCAGGCGCGCGCGTAAGTCTCAGTTGTTGGCTCATTCACCGCTCATTTACTGAATGGAACCCGTTGCCGGCGGCGTAGTTGCTCCCGTTAAAATCGTCCCGCCGCACCACCCCAAAAAAATCCTGCCGCAAAACCCACGTCTTCAACCAACAACCAGCAACCGGCAGCTCACAACTGCCTTCGTTTCTTCTTCTCCGGAGCCTTCAACTGGGCAAACTCCGGCAGGCGCTTCTTCGGCACCACCTTTTTGCCCGCCGCCGCCCGCCCCAGCGCCATCACCTCGCCCAGGGTCAGCTCGCGGAACTCGCCCGGCGGCACGTCCAGCCGCAGCGCGCCATACCCAATCCGCCGGATCTTCTCCACGTGGTTCCCAATCTCCTCGAACATCTTGCGCAACTGTCGGTTGCGCCCCTCGGTCAGCGTCACCTCGTACCACGGATTCTCGCCTCCGCGCACCATCTCCACTCGCGCCGGAGCGGTCACGATCCGGTCCCTCCGCCCGGCCCGCACCTCATCCAGCCGTCCGCGGTCGATCACGATCCCCCGCCGAATCTGTTCCAGCCCCGCCGCCTCCGGCACGCCGCTCACCTTCACCAGGTAGGTCTTCTCCACGCCCGCCGCCGCCTTCGACAGCGAATTGGCCAACTCGCCGTCGTTGGTCATCAACAACAACCCCTCAGACAGATAATCCAGCCGCCCCACCGGATACAGCCTCACCCGGTCGCCGTGCGGCCCCGCCTTCGGCTTCATCATCAAGTCCATCACGGTAGCCCGCTTCTGAGGATCGTCTGACGTCGTTACGTACCCGCGCGGCTTGTTCAGCATGTAGTAGCGCTGCTGTTCCGGCCCCTTCAGCAGCTTGCCATCCACCCGGATGTGGTCGCGCGCGGCGTTGTGCTTCGTCCCCAGCTCGGAGACCACCTTGCCGTTCACCTGCACTCGCCCGGCCAGGATGATCTCCTCGGCCTTCCTCCGGCTCGCCACGCCCGCCGCCGCCAGAATCTTCTGCAGCCGCTCACCCTTGGGCTCCGCCGTTGTAGCAGCCCCACCGTCAATCCCCTCAATCGCCTTCGTCATCCCTGCCTCATCCTTCTGACCGCGGAATTGTCATCGCGGTCGCATCCATCGCAAGTGGCCAATGCAAATCGGCCCTACACCATTATCGCCCACCCACCGCTCGGCCTCCGATCCCTTCGAGAGTCGTCATTCTGGCGAAGCCAGAATCTCCGTATTGGCCTCAGCCTTCACCCCCTCCGCAGCATCCTTCTCATACGCCAGCAAATCCCCCGGCTCGCACTCCAGCACCTCGCACAGCCGCTCCAGCGTGCTGAAGCGGATCGCCTTGGCACGCCCCGTCTTCAGCACAGACAGGTTCTGCGCCGTAATCCCCACCAGCTCCGCCAGCGTATTCAGCCGCATCTTCCGCCGAGCCAGCATCACGTCCACATTCACCACAATCGGCATCGCTCGCCCTCGCTCAAACGACCAGGTCCTGCTCTTCGCGCATCTCCGCCGCCACAGCCATAAACCACGAGATCGCCACGATAATCAGCCCATTCACCACCATGTCGCCGCTCAAATCCAACCCCAGCCCGCTCGGCGGATGCAGCTCAATCGCGCGGTCAATCAACGGCCACGCAATCTTCATCACGCCCAACAACACACACGTCCATCCCCACAGCCGAAGCTGCCTCACTGCATCCCGCGTAAAGACCTCGCCCTTCGCGAAGTCGCCCAGTAGCCGATGCAGGTGGTAAACGCACTTGAACATGATTGCAAACGTCACTGCGCCCAGTAGGCCCACCACCAGGCGTCCCCGCCCCGTCAGGGCCGCCACCGGAAAAATCCCGTAGTGGGCGCTGATGGCCCCTACCAGGCCTTTT
>Ga0302267_10002911_pt1 | contig 20151 bp, 8 predicted proteins | sample III_Bog_E1_3_FD_194555 | JGI IMG/M metagenome (GOLD analysis project Ga0302267, IMG submission 194555) | Peat permafrost microbial communities from Stordalen Mire near Abisko, Sweden - III_Bog_E1_3 | ecosystem: Environmental > Terrestrial > Soil > Wetlands > Peat | place: Sweden: Abisko... | reverse complement strand
CAGATTGTCGCCATCACTTTCACCATCGCCGCCGCCGCTGAGATGCGTCATCGGATTCTCAAAGCGCTTGCCCAAGCTGCAGCCCGCGACTCCAACCCCGATCCGCTGGCGGTTGCCGCTCTCCAACACGCTCAGGCAAAAAGCTGGAACCTGCTCGACCAGCCTGCCCTTTTGCGCATCTCGACCATCGACTCCTTCTGCCGCGAGCTGGCACTGCAACAACCCCTGCTCTCCGGGCTGGGTAACGGCTTGTCGATCGCCGACCTGCCGGAAGACCTTTACAGGGAAGCCGCCCGCAGAACGCTGGCTGAAATTGACAACGGCCCCACTGAACTTCGGGAAGCAATCTCTACACTTCTGCTGTGGCGCGACAATGGTTGGCACGAGCTTGAAGAACAGCTGGTGACGATGCTGGGCAAGCGAGATCGCTGGATGCAAGACTTCGTCTTCGCCAGCGGCCTTGACGAAAACCTCCTCCGCGCCAGTCTGGAGCGGCCCTTCGCGCGCGCCGCCGCTCAGGCGCTTGAAAAGATTGGCTCACTACTCTCCGCCAACGATTGGACCGAGATTCACATTCTCGCCCAGTTCGCCTGCGCCAATCTCAACGGCGAGCGGTACTTCAGCCTGGCCGGTTGCAATTCCTTTCCCGGAGGCCCGTTCTCCGTAGAAGATGATACGGAATTGGCCGTCGCACTCGCCGTCTACCAAGACCTCGCGAGCCTGCTGATGACCAAGGACAACACGTTCCGCAGACAGGTCACCAAGAACGAGGGCTTCCCTGCCAATACCAAACCCGAGAAGGAGCGCTTGCTTAACCTGATCGGAGACCTGGCTGGCCGTCCCGAGTTTGCTCAAGCGCTTCTCGCCATCGGCAGCCTTCCTCCTGTCCATTTCGCGGACGACGACTGGCGCATCGTCCGTGCCTGCTTCGTTCTCCTTCGCAACGCTGCCGCTTGCCTGAAAGGCATCTTCGCCGAAGTGGGCAAGGTCGATTTCATAGAGGTGGCGCAGATCGCCCAGCAGGCACTCTCCGCAACCGAAGGTGCGGCCGGAGAGGGTGCCTTCGCCGTTGCCGACGATATCCACCATCTGCTTGTGGACGAATTCCAGGACACCAGCCGCCGGCAGCACAAGTTGCTGGCCGGCTTGATCTCTCACTGGCAGGAACGCGAGGGACGTACTTGTTTTGTAGTGGGCGATCCTCTACAGTCCATTTACTTCTTCCGCGACGCCGACGCGGAATTGTTCCCTCGCGTCCGTAACTTCGGTCTGGAGCTACCGGACGGGGATGCGCTCACCTTTGAACTGGTGCAGCTGACCTCAAACTTCCGTACGCTTCCCCCACTCGTCGACCGATTGAACGCCTTCTTCGCCGGCGTCTTCGCCGGCAACGACGGCAGCGGACTTACACACACAACTGCGATACCCGCCCGTAAGGAGGGGGCAGCATCGCCCGCCAACTCCACACATTGCGAGCTGCACCTGGAGTTTGTTCCCGCAAAGGTCCCGTTTAAGCCCTATTCGCCGGAGCAGACTGCCGCGAGTAGCCAGGCGAAGGAGGCCCAGGTCAAGCAGATCGTCGAAATGGTTCAAACCTACATGCCCCGTCTACAACAAGCCCGCGACCAGGGCGAGATGTTCCGCATCGCAATCCTGGGGAGGGCTCACAAGGCGCTCATTCCCATCGCTGCCGGACTCCGCGCCGCGGGAATTCCCTTCCGCGCCATTGACCTCGAACCGCTGGCCGGCCGTCCTGAAGTCAGGGATGCGCTCGTGCTCGCGCGCGCCCTCCTTAATAAGGAGGACCGCGTGGCCTGGCTGGGCGTACTCCGGGCGCCGTTTTGCGGCCTGTCCCTGGCGGAGCTTCACCAACTAACCAGCGCGGATGACCCGGCGGTTCTCTCCCGCCCCGTCCCTGACTTGGCAGCCGAGCATATCCACCTTCTCCGCCCGGACACCCAGCTGGTCGTTCGCCGCGTCCTTGAAGTGGCAGCCGAGGCGGCCTACATGCGCGCCTCCCAGCCTTCACAGGCTCTGGGCGCGTGGTTGGAAGCCGTGTGGTTGCGGTTGGGCGGCGGCGCGTGCGTGGACGAGCAGGCCCGCTCCAATCTCGATCTCTTTTGGTCCGTTCTCGACCAGTTGCCCAACGGGGAGCAGGATTTGGCCGGCCCGGCACTTACTTCAGCTCTCGGCACATTGAAAGCGCAGCCGGACCCGGCGGCTAGCAACGACCGGGGCGTTCAGCTCATGACCATCCACAAGTCCAAAGGCCTGGAGTTTGAGATCGTCATCATTCCCGAACTTCAAGCGGCATCTGGCGGGACGAGGCTTCAAATGGTTTCATGGCTGGAGCGTGGCTTGAGTGAACCCGACGAAAGCGGCGACCTTACCGAGTTCCTTGTAGCTCCCTTCCAAACCAAGGGTGCGAAGGGCGGCGCGGCAAAGAAATGGGTGGATCGAGTCTACCGGGACCGCGAGCGGCAGGAGTCGCGGCGGTTGCTCTACGTGGCCGCCACCCGCGCGCGGGACGAACTGCACCTTTTCGCACGGCCGGAATACAGGGTGAACGAGAGCGACGGACGCCGCTCCCTGGTTTCCCCTGCCGACAACCTGCTGGCCACCGCTTGGCCCGCAATAGAAAGTGAGGTGAGCTCTCAGTTCGCGTCGTGGCAGCCGGCCGCTGCAGGTTCTGCCCCGGCACAGCCCGAAGTCATCGCGGTTGACCGACCAACCCTCCTCCACCGGCTGCCCCCTGGCTTCACTGTGGGCGGCACCACTCCCACGGGGAACTCGCAGGATGCCCGTTTGGCTGAGACAGGCGATCCGCTCTACTCCCGCGAAAGCGGCAGCGTGGAATCGCGCGTGCTCGGACTCGCCGCACATGCGCTGCTCGAAAAGCTCGCGCTGTTGCGGATCACGCACACCTGGGAAAACGCGCGTGCTGCCCTCGAAGACGAGCGCCCACGGCTTGCAGCACAGATACGCGCGGCAGGCCTTTCCCGAATCGAAGCTGCGCGCTTGACCGAGGCGGCGCTGGCGGTTGCCGTGGCCACCTCTCACAACCCAACTGGACAATGGGTTCTCGATCCTCATCTTGAGGCCGATAGTGAAGTTCGCTGGACCGGCTTGTTGGGTGGTGAGATACGCAATGTCCAGGCCGACCGCGTCTTCCGCGCCGGGCCCGAACCCCTTGAACCGGGCGACAGCGTCTGGTGGATTGTGGACTACAAGACCGCAATCACGCCGGGAAGCGATCCTGATGCCGCTGTGTCTGCCTTGCGCTCGGTGTTCGCTCCGCAGCTCGAAGTCTACGCACACGTCCTTCGCCAAATGCACGGAGACGCAATCACTATCCGTGCCGGGCTCTTCTACCCGCGCTGGACACAGCTGGATTGGTGGGAAATTCCACCGCCAGTGGCTGCATTCTAACCAAACAATCGAGGGCGCGGCGGCTTGACGCTTCCCTGCTGCCGGGAGCCGGTCTCATACGGAAATTCACGACCACATAGAGATTCGGCTCCGGCTCACCTTCAACACACTCGATGAACTCCCTCTGGCGGGAGGAGCGGCGGTGCCGGCCGCCGCCGTTGCCGAAGTCTTTGGGTCATTCAGAAGCCTGCGAATTCATCGTTGACGATACCCTCGATCAAACTCGCCTCCTCATCGCTCAGTTTCTCGAACTCGCCCTCACGGCGCCTTTTGGACAAAGTTCCGTTGTTCTGTCTGATGAACATCACCAGGCATTCAGCGGCGCGGTTCACTAAGGATGATCCGAAAGGGATGCATGATGCGATTCGCGCGCATGATCAACGAAAGCGCATCCTCCGGTGAATTCCATTCATCAGCCTTCAGCTTCTGAATCTCAAGGATCTCCCTCGGAGTGGGGAAATCGAATGTATACTTGCCGTTCAACAGGTAGTAGAGGGTGAGGAGTAGGCTGATTCGTAGAATCAGGCTGGAACTTCATTACCTTTCCTGGGGAGCGTTATGTACCAGAAGCAGCTTAGCTGTGCTCTGACGGCAGCCCGCGAAGCCGCGGTCTTTCTGCGTCCTGCTTTCCACGCGGGATATCAAGAGCATCTTGACGAGGGTTTGGAGTGCAAACTTCGTGTCCTCCTGACAGAAGCCTTTCCGGAGTATGGTTTCAGAGGCGAAGAGACGCGGCCGGATACTTCGTCACGGGACTCTCGGGGTCATCTCTGGCTTGTCGATCCTCATGATGGAACACATGCCGCAGTAAAGGGTCATCGCGGCTCGGCAGTATCGATCGCGCTCCTTCGCAAGGGGCTCCCGGTTCTGGGCGTTGTACTCGCCTACAGCGCCCCGGACGATGAGGGCGATCTGTTCTGGTGGGCCGAGGGCGAGGGGCCCTTGCGTCGCAATGGCAGGGAAATCAAACGGGAATGGACGGCGTCTCCAAGTAGCAAAATGACGGCGCTAATCTCACAAGATGCCGACGGCGCCGCCTCGGTGAACGCTTCGATTGCCTATCCTATGCGGTATCGGGGGATTCCGGGCATCGCTTATCGGCTAGCTCTTGTTGCCGCCGGAGAAGGCGATCTTGCGATCTCCTTGAATAGCCCAACTGGCTGGGACGTGGCCGGAGGTCACGCGCTTCTTCTGGGAGCAGGCGGTGACCTGTTCGGGCGTGACGGGACCCCGGTCACGTACAGCACCACTGGTACTCCGCAAGTCTCGCTGCATTCCTGCTTTGGAGGCTTTGCGGAACTGGTTGGGAGCGTCGTCCACAGAGAGTGGCGCAGTGCGCTTCATAGTCCGCCGGAGGAAGCACAAAAAACTCTCGCATACCTTGAACCTGGGAAGACCGTCCCAGATGCCGCGGTTCTCGCACGAGCGCAAGGTTGTCTTCTCGGCCAGCTTGCGGGAGATGCGTTGGGTTCACTGGTCGAGTTCAAGAGCTCCGGCAGCATTTCCTCCCTGTATCCTGGCGGTCCCCAGCTCCTGGAAGATGGTGGCATCTGGCACACGATCGCCGGTCAGCCCACGGACGATTCAGAACTAGCCTTGGCATTGGCAAGGTCCATCGTCAAGAAGAACGACTATAGCGAGGAAGAAGCGGCTACCGCTTATGCGCAGTGGTACGATTCCCATCCTTTCGATATCGGCAACACAACTAGCTTGGCCTTGAGCCAGGCAAGCCATGCCTTGCACAAGGCGAAGCCGGTTGCGGAAGCCGCGCAGGCGCATGCTAGCCATTCGTCTCAGGCAAACGGAGCCCTTATGCGGTTGAGTCCGCTGGCGATCTTTGGCACCGCGTTGGAGCCATATCAGATCGCCAGATTAGCACGCACGGATGCTGGGTTAACACACCCGCATGAGGTGTGTCGCGCGGCGAATGCGGTCTTTGCGGTTGCCATTTCTTACGCCATACGAACGGGCAGTAACGCGCAGATGACCTATCGATACGCCTGGTCCTGGGCTCACGACAAGGCCATGGAACCCGCAGTGCTGGAGAGCCTGGAGGCTGCCGAGTTCGAGGCTCCTCGCGACTTCATGACAAACCAAGGTTGGGTACGGGTAGCATTCCAAAATGCGTTCTATCAGCTTCTTCACGCATCCACTCTGGAAGAAGGCGTTATCAACACCGTGCGAGCCGGTGGCGACACCGACACGAACGCTGCCATTGCTGGCGCGCTGCTTGGTGCTGTGCACGGACGGCGTGGGATTCCCGCGCAGTGGATGGACCGTCTGCTGACCTGTCGCCCAATCAAAGGCTTGCCAGGCGTGTTGAAGCCCCGGCCTGCAACTTACTGGCCTGCAGATGCCCTAGTGTTAGCAGAGCGGTTGTTACTCGCTGGCCTCCACAATTCCTACGGGCACAAGTTTCCCGCAGCAAAGGAATTCGAGGATGGTGATGAGTGGAAAGATCGCACGTACAATTTCAAACCGCTGGGATATGTCCCTTCCCCGGCGGACCTCGACGTCGTTCTAGGCTTCATCCCCATGCTGGAGAAGAACCCAATTGAGTTGTTCTACCGGTGGGAAGGAGATGGGGTTGGTGAGGACGGCGTCCTAACCATTGCACGGCCTGTCCGGGACTGGAAGATCGATGAGTTCATCTGGTGCCTGATTAACCACGGGTTCGTTCAGGATTTTGACTGGGGCGAGTGGGCAGTGGAAGCCAATCGGTACGAGGAAGACCCCAAGCTGATCGAGGGCGCTGACCTCGCAACCTGTATCAAGCTCCTGACTGCCTACCAGCGCGGAGACCGCTTTGTGGATGGGTTATTGGCTCACATGATTGAGTCAGGCCAAGTTGTGCGAGTTCTACACCGCTTACGTGCCCTGCGAGATTCTGGCGAACTACCGGAGACAAGATTGTGAGACTAGTAGGAGGCACCCGCTTCCTCGACGCTCTTTGATCTCAGGGAAGTTTCTCGGAGCGCTCTTACAGACGCTCTGAGGACGGCGGCTGCGAACATAGGTTCTAACGACCATGTTGGAGAGACACCATGCCGAGTGACAACGCGCTGCTACCACCAACCATCCACCTGGGGTATCTGCCCGACAAGATGGTGATCGCTCACCTGCGTCGTGCCAGGGAGACGATCCGATTTGTCGGTCCCGGCCTTTCATTGTCCGTTGCAAAAGAACTGACGAAGCAGTGGCATGAATTGGGCTCCGGTGCCGTCGAGGTGGTGATCGACGCCGACGCTGACCTCTGCCGCCTGGGCTATTGCGACGGAGCAGCCATTGAGCTTCTGCTCAAGACCGCCAAAGAGCTTGACTCAACTGTTCACAGGCAGTCCGGTATTCGCCTGTGCGTGCTGGGAATCGACGGTGAACGGATCATCTTTGCCCCTACCCCGCGCCTGGTTGAGGAATCGGACACCTCAGCCTCACAGATCATTCTCGTCCCAAGCCAGCACATGTCTAACCAACCGGGACTTTATGACCCACAGTTGAACTCCGATGATATCGGCCAGGACAAGAACTTTCTTGAGCAGATACTCGCACCTCCGGAACTCGCTCCTCGTCCCCTGACTGAAACGGATGTCAAGCGCGTCTCCGACGACTTGAAGCAGAATCCGCCCCAGCAGTTCGACCTCGCCCGCCAGGTGCGTGTGCTAAGCACGCAGTTTCAATTTGCGGAGTTCAGTCTTCTGAAGGCAGCTCTCGCTCGAAAACGCGTCCCTGTTCCACCTGACCTACTTGGGCTGGCTGGTGACCCAGCCACTGAAGAACTTCTTCGCGCGAGCTTCCAATTGGTTGGCAAAGATGACGAGATCTCCGGCGAGAAGCTCATGAAGCGCCGGGACGAGATCGACAAGAGGTACCTGGTCACCATCGCCCATTACGGGAAGGTGATTCTGCACACGAATCGCGCAGACTTCGACAAAGAAGTGGAAGCTTTAAAAGCGGAGGTGGATGCGTTCCAAACAGGTGCGCTGACGAAACTCAAAGCGGCGATCCAGAAGAACTGCTCCGAAGTGGTTGCCCGCCTTCTTCCGGTCGTAAAGAGAAACCTGCCTAAACGCTGGACGGCGAGTCTCGGTCCGAATCCGTCTGTGCATCTGATCGAGCGGCGTCTCAAGGAGGAACTTGAGCGGGCCTACGGAGACGCAAGTGGCTACCTGGAAGAGATCAGAGTCCGGCTCATTTACAAGAACGTCACTGTTGAGATGCTGCGCGACAAGGATTTCGTTACAGCAGCCGAGAAGGCAAGGCTTTATCTGGAGGGGATCTACGAGGAATATCAGGCTGCCCGAGCGCGAGGGTAGATTGAAAGAACCAGCGAAACGTATGAAACCAAGTTCCGTTCAAAAACTCCCACCGTCCGATCTCATTTGGGATGAGGTAGTAAGCACCGGGACGCTCGAGAGACCGCTGTCACGGCAAGCCATTGTTTCGCTCGCTTCTTTGTTTTGGACAGATCTGCCGTTGTCAGCTTCGCAACGACCACCTCAAGTGCCCTTTCCGCAGCCCTCCGCTCCTTCCCCTTCATCTCTGGAGCAGCAAGGCTCAGCCAAAAATAGGCATCCCCATAGCTCTTCCGCACGCCTTGGCCTTTGATGTAAGACTCGCTTAGGTTGCTCTGCGCACGGGGATTGCCCTGCTCAGCGGCCTTGCGGTACCAAGCCGCAGCTTGCTTGTAGTCCTTCCGCACACCCTGGCCATGGTCGTAAAGCACGCCGAGGTTGACCTGTGCCAAGGAATCGCCTTGTTCTGCCGCCTTGCGGTACCAAGCTGCCGCTCGTTTGTAGTCCTTTCGCACGCCTTCGCCCTTGCGATATAGCGAGCCAAGGTTGTGTTGTGCATGGGCATGTCCTTGCTCAGCTGCCTTTCGATACCAAGCTGCCGCTCGTGCGTAGTTCCTCCGAACGCCCTGGCCATCGTGATAGAGCCCACCTAGATTGAATTGCGCACTCGCGTCGCCCTGCATTGCTGCCTTTTGATACCAAGTAGCCGCTTGCGTGTAGTCCTGCGCCACGCCTCGGCCTTGGTCATAGAAATTGCCAAGGTTGGACTGTGCTATGGAGTAGCCTTGTTCTGCCGCCTTCCGGTACCAAGTCGCGGCTTGGGCGTAGTCCCTCCGCACACCATGGCCTTTTTCGTAAAGCCAGCCGAGGTTGGATTGTGCCCACGCATGGCCCTGCTTTACTGCTTTGCGGTACCAGGCAGCCGCTTGAGCGTAGTCCAGCGACACCCCTTCCCCTTGGGCGTAGTTATTGCCGAGATAGAACTGTGCACTCGCGTGGCCCTGCTCAGCGGCCTTACGATACCAAGTCGTCGCCTTCGTACAGTCCTTTTTCACGCCATGGCCTTGGTCGTAAAGCCAGCCAAGGTTGAACTGTGCATCAGCATTGCCCTGGTCGGCTGCTCTACGGTACCAAGCGGCCGCTTGCGCGTAGTCCAGCGGTACCCCCTGGCCATTGTCATAGGCTTTCCCAAGATTGAATTGCGCCTGCGCATGGCCCTGTTCTGCCGCCTTGAGAAACCAATCCGCCGCTCGCACGTAGTTCTTTCGAGCGCCAAGGCCGTCATCATAGAGGCAACCTAGCTCGAATTGTGCATCGACATTGCCCTGCTCTGCTGACTTGCGGTACCACGCGATCGCTTCTGCATAATCCTGCGGCACCACTTCACCTTGTTCGTACAGCAAGCCAAGGTTGAATTGCGCAATGGGATTGCCCTGCTCTCCTGCCTTGAAGTACCAAGCCGCCGCTTGTTCGTCATCCAGGGGAACGCCTTGGCCAGTTTGGTAAAGCTTGCCGAGGCTGACTTGTGCGTCAACATGGCCCTGCTCTGCCGCTCTACGATACCAAGCCGCCGCTTCAATGTAATTCTGGGGCACACCGGCGCCAAGGGCGTAAAGCGACCCAAGCAAGCCTTGTGCAACAGCATGGCCTTGCTCGGCAGCCATGTGGTACCAAGCCACCCCTTTTGTGTAGTTCTTCCTCACGCCAAGACCGAGGAAATAAAGTCCGCCGAGTTCTGCTTGTGCATGGACGTGTCCGTGCTCAGATGCCCTACGCAACCAACCAGCTGCTGCTGCGTAGTCCTGGGGCACACCTTTGCCCTCCCGGTAGAGCCAGCTGAGTCTGGATTGTGCATCAGCATTGCCTTGCTCTGCCGCCTTGCGAATCCAGGCCGCCGCTTCTGAGTTGTCTTGGGCCACGCCTTTGCCCTCACGGTAAAGCTCGCCGAGGTTGAATTGTGCAACGGGATCGCCTTGCTCTGCCGCCCGCCGGTACCAAGTTACCGCTTCTGCGTAGTCCTGCCGTACCCCTTCTCCATGGCTGTAAAGCGTGCCGAGGTTGACTTGGGCATGGGCATCGCCCTGCTCTGCTGCCTTGCGGTACCAAGTTGCTGCTGTTGTGTAATTCTGTGGCACGCCATTGCCGTGGGCATAGAGTAAGCCGAGGTTGAATTGCCCATGGACATCGCGTTGCTCTGCCGCCTTTCGGTACCAGGCCGCCGCTTGTACGTAATCCAGTTGAACGCCTTGGCCTTGGGTGTAGAGTGCGCCGAGATTGGACTGTGCGTGGGCGTCGCCCTGTTTTGCTGCCTTGAGGTACCACGCTGCCGCTTTTCTAAAGTTCTGGGGGACGCCCTGACCTTGGGCGCACAGAAAGCCGAGGGTTAACTGTGCACTCGCATTGCCTTGCCTTGCTGCTTTGAGAGCCCATGCCGCCGCCTTTGTGTAGTCCTGGAGAACACCTTGGCCTTCGGCGTACAGCCCTCCAATGAAGAGTTGGGCATCAGCGTCGCCTGCTCTTGCCTTGGCCAGCAGATCTCGGTCTATCATTGCGCCACCCTTTCGTCTCCAGTTGCCTCTCAAGCAAACTGGCCGGAGGACATACAGCCAGCTGATGCCGCTGCCCAAATTGCGTCGAGCCATTTTACTGCAAGAATACGCCCCTCTCGTTCAGCGTTGATCAGACGGAGAATTAGGTAGTTGGCCTTGTCCAAATCTAAAGTCGCCTCGCTCTTAGGACTCACTCCATTCTGTAACCAAACGAGTATTGTCGCCGCCCAAACCCAAAGCCTCGATTCACAACGAGCGACATTGGGCATAAAATGAAGAATGGCTGAAAAGAACTTTGCTGTCGTTGCCCACCTTCCGGCTGCGGTCGAAATCACTAAAAGAACAAGCCAAAACTCTTTGACCATTGAGATCAAGGACGGCTCAAAGAAGATAGGCACACTCGTTGTCGGGCGCGGAACCGTCGAGTGGTGGCCGGAGAGCAACAAGATAAATGCGCATCGTGGAAATTGGTACCAGTTCGCGGAAGTGATGGCCACCCTGTCCCAAAAGAGATCGACGCGAAAGCCAAACTGAGCCGCCGATCGCTCGAAATCAGGACGGGCGACACGCGCTAGGTTCTTTGTTTCGGAGTGCCTGGTCTTTTTCCAGCCTCGTGCGCTACGCTTGAGCAACTGGCCGCCCAAGGACGTTCCATTGCGGTAGATTGCGAATTATGCGAGAGCACCCGACGCCCCACTGCTCCCCGAACTGTCGCGGTCTACCCTGATCCTGCGGGTAAGCAAGAGGTGCAGAGGTAGAACTATATGCCGCACCGGCACACCATCGTAGCGCACGGTCGACTAGCAAAGCGCGAACTGCGGCTGGTGGCCGCACGGGAACGGCGGCACGGGCGCCAGATCATGACGTTCGAGCAGTTGGCGGCAAGGCTTGCAGGTGGATTTTCAAGTCCGGTCGATATGGAAAGCCTCCGGGCAGCCATCCAAGTGGCGTTACCCTTAACGGCGCTAGGTGAGCTCGACAGCATCAAGCTGCTGCCCGGTATGGTCGACGCAGCCGCAGATACGCTGCACAAGGCGTGGCGCGCAGGAATCAATCTCCAGACGCGAGCCGGCGATCATCCCCGCCTCCTATCAATCGCCCGCCTTGAAGAAGCGGTCCTAGCGCAACTGCCGCCATGCAAGATGCGACCGCCGGACCTCGCAACGGCCGCTTTGTCGCGACTCAATTACGCTGAAGCGCTGCTCGGTCCGGTTGACATTGTTGGCATCACTGAAATGTCGCCCTGCTGGCGTCCGCTATTGAAGGCCTTGGCGGAACTCACGCCGGTTCGATGGATCGCAGGCCCTAGGTCGATCCTAGCCTGGCTCGACGGAAGCAGCATTGAGATCGAACGTTCCGAACCGGAAAACCCCGATATCACTGCCATCAGCGCATCGACGAGCTATCACGAGGCCGTCGAGGCCGTCCGTTGGGCGCGCGAACTTGTAGCCTCCTGTACAGCGGAGCCTGCGGAAATAGCCATCGCTTCGACCATGCCGGCGGAGTTTGACGACCACTTCCTCTCCCTCCGATCCGACGCTAACTTTGACCTGTATTTCGTACACGGTGTCAGCGTAACGACCACACGGGAAGGGCAAGCAGCGGCAGCTCTTGCCGATATCCTCATGCGGGGTGTTTCCCAAACCAGGATTCGGCGGCTCGCCACGCTTCTCAGCGCCGAGCCCGGCCCGTTTCATGCTCTTCCTTCCGGCTGGACACAGGTCCTGCCCGCCGATGCCCCGCTTACCACGCCCGACGCTTGGAATAGACTTCTTGTACGCCTTACGGCTGCCGATTGGCCGGATGGAGAAAACCACGCCGAAACACTGCGCAGTATCATCGCTCTTCTCGCAAAAGGGGCCGAAGCAGCCTCTGAGATAGGTGAATCGCTACTCAACGGCCGTGCCTTGGCAATCTGGCGCAAATCCCTCCTTACCGGTCCTGCGGCCTCACTGGACATGACGATGGGCGCGCTCAAACAGAGTGACGGGCCGGAACCGTGTGTCTCCATTGCATGGATGGCGGCCAGTGAACTCGCCGCTTGTCCGCGGCGCTTCGTCCGCTTGCTTGGTCTCAATTCGTCGCGATGGCCGCGTAGCATTTCAGAGGACCGTCTGCTCTCCGATCACATCATTCCCTCCACCGAACTCGATCCCCTGCCCGTCAGCGCCGCGGACCGCCGTGATTTCGAGACAATCCTGTCCACGACCGAGAGCCAAGTTGTCTTGTCGCGATCACGGCGCGACAGCGACGGGCGTCTTCTCGGCCGAAGCGCACTGCTCCAAGGACAGCCGGTCGAAACATATGTTCGGCGCAACGCGGTGCCAATCCATGCTATGAGCGAGACCGACCGGCTTCTAGCACGACCGGAAGAATTCGCGGTCGTGCCGCAGGCGATTGCAGCCGTGACCTGTTGGCGAGACTGGCATCGCCAGAATGTCACTGCACATGACGGCCTCGTTCGCCCCAATCACCCACTTCTTCTGTTCATTCTGGATCGGACCCAATCGGCCAGTTCGTTGCGCCGGCTCCTGCGCAACCCACTCGGCTATGCATGGCAATATGGCTTGCGCTGGCGTGCGCCTGAGAGCAGTGCAGATCCGCTTGTTCTCGACGCGCTGGGTATCGGCGACCTCGTTCACTTGACTCTCAACCGCGCCCTGCGTGTGCTTGAGTCTGAAGGTGGTCTCGCCACAGCAGAAGCGGCGCAGATCGCCGCGGCCGTCGATCAGGCGGCTACCGAAACGGCGGGTCTCTGGGAAGCCGAGAAGGCCGTGCCGCCAAGTGTGATCTGGCGACTGACGCTGGACGAGGCACGATGGCTAGCTGGCCGCGCCTTAACCTATCAGGATCAGCCGCTAGCCGACGCCCATTCATATGGCGAAGTACCCTTTGGCGGCGCCGAGGCCAAATCGGTCGGCGAGGCTCCTTGGGACGTGCGGGCGGTAGTTGAGATTCCCGGCACGGGGTTCCGCATCGCCGGCTATATTGACCGGCTTGACATCTCTGGAGACGGTCGCGGCGCCCTGGTGCGCGACTACAAGACCGGAAGACCGCCGAAAGACAGGATTGTCTTGGACGGGGGCAAGGAACTCCAGCGTTGCCTTTACGCTTTTGCAGTCAAAGCGTTGCTTGGGAACGATGTTGCGATATCTGCGTCGCTTCTATATCCGCGCGAGCAGATCGATCTGCGGCTCGACGATCCCAACGCCGTGCTTGACCAAGTCTCGGGGTATTTGCGGTCCGCGCGTACTAGCTTCGGGGCAGGCAACAGTTTAATGGGTCCGGATACTGGCGGCGCCTACGACGATCTGGCCCTAGCTCTGCCCGCGAATGCTGCCGCAAGTTATTGCAAGCGCAAAGTCGCCGCCGTGAACGAAAAAATGGGTGACGCAGTGCAAGTCTGGGAGGCCATGTGATGAGCTCCCCTACAAGGGTTCTTGCAGATGATGCGGCGCGCCGCGCCGCCATGGCTATCCACGATCGATCCCTCTTGGTCGAAGCCGGGGCCGGGTCGGGGAAGACTGCCGTTATGGCTGGACGAATTGCCATGATGTTGGCGCAAGGCATTGCGCCTAAGTCGATCGCCGCAGTCACCTTCACGGAACTCGCCGCCAGCGAATTGTTGATGCGCGTGCGCGATTTCGTCGGTGACCTCGTCGCAGGTCAAATCCCATCGGAATTGTGGGTAGCGGCGCCCGAAGGCTTATCAGATGTGCAACTGAACCACCTCGCAAGGGCAAGCTTGGCGATTGACGAGATCACCTGCTCGACGATCCACGGTTTCTGTCAGCGCCTGATCATGCCCTATCCGGTCGAGGCCGATATCGATCCGGGCGCGTCCGTAATGGATCGTAACCAAGCGGACCTCGCTTTTGTCGAGATCGTCGAGGCTTGGCTGCGAGAACTGCTTTCAGGCACCGAGGGCGGCCTGATCGCCGAGATGGTGCTTCAGGACCCGGTCGAAACAGTGCAACTCATCCACAAGATCCTCGCCAACCTGCGCCGGCGGCGGACGGTCGTTGCGCCGCCGGTCTCCCCCCTGCCGCCTTTCGTTCGGTGCTTTCAGGAAAAGACTATCGCGTTCGCCGATTTCATCCGACAGTCTGCGGCAACGGAGGAAGAGACAGCCACCATTGCCGCACACTTTGAAGAAATGGCCGGAGCGCTCACCTTTGGTCTGACTGCTGACGATCCTGCCAGCCTCGTGCGGCTGCTTGTTTCTCGGCCCCATCCTGATCTCTGTACCAAGGCCGGCGCCTTCTCTGCTTTCAAGAAGAAGGGCAAATGGGTCGAGGCGGCCAAGCGCGCAGGCCTCGCCAAAGCTGATGGAGAGCGCTTCAACGCAGCAGCCGAGAGCCATTATGAGGATTGCTGCAAAGCTTGGCAGACGATGCTGCAAAACGTAGCGAGTCGGGTACTTGCGGACTTGATCGCCGCGGTACAGCCAGTCATGCGGCGATTCCGCGACCATAAGCGATCGGCTGCGCTATTGGATTTTGACGACCTGATCTTTGCTGCTCGTGGGCTGCTCCGTGAGCATGATGAGGTCCGGCGGGCACTTGCCAGCCGCTACGCGTATGTCTTGGTCGATGAATTCCAAGATACCGATCCGCTTCAAGTAGAGATATTTTGGCGCCTATGCGGCGAACCGCCGGCCAGTGAATCTTTGGAGAAGTGGACGGACTTCCGAATTCGACCTGGCGCACTCTTCCTTGTTGGCGATCCGAAACAGGCGATCTATAGGTTCCGTGGCGCCGATGTAATTACCTATGTCCGCGCGCGTGACGCATTTTATGCGCAGGATAACGACAGCGTACTTTCGATCTCAACCAATTTCCGCTCTTGTGCACCCATCCTCACCTACGTGAATGAACGCTTTGAGACGCCGTTGTCAAGCGATGGTCAGCCTGGCTTCACACGCCTTGACCCTTTTCATGGCGATCGAGGCGAGGCCCTCTGCGTGGCCGCTCTCGACGTTGCCGTCGCTGACGAAAACGGAAAAGCTTCGGCCGAGCAGCAACGTGATGGGGAAGCCGAGGCAGTTGCCAATGTGTGCGCACGCCTGATAGGCCGTGAACGGATCATGGATCGAAAACTGGGTGAGATCCGCCTGTGTAGGCCCGGCGACATCGCGCTCCTAGCGCCCACCGGAAGTGATTTGTGGCGTTACGAGGAAGCGCTCGAGCGTCACCGCATTCCTGTTGCCACCCAGGCAGGCAAAGGCCTGTTCCGCCGGCAGGAAATCCAGGACCTGATCGCGCTAACCCGCGTTCTCTCCGACAGGCGCGACACCCTCGCGCTTGGCGCTTTGCTCAGGGGGCCGCTCGTCGGCCTGACGGAAGAAGAGTTGCTCGACATTGTTTGGGCGCTCCCACGCTCCGAAGAGGAACCGAAGTCTTTGCCACACCTTGATCTGGGCGTCGACCTGGAGTCCGTCCGGCATCCCTTGGCCCGAGAGATTCTTGAGAAGTTGCAGGCACTTCGCCGTCGGGCGAACAGCACAACGCCGCATGATCTTCTGTCGCAGGCCGTCGATGTGCTGCGTGTACGTCCGATACTCTTGCAGCGCCATCGCGGGCAGGCTGAGCGCGCACTGGCCAATGTCGATCTCTACATTAGTCTGACCAGGGCCTACGCGGTGCGCGGCCTGCGCGCGTTCGCCGAGGCCATGACTGCGGCTTGGACTGACGAGTCGCGTGCGGTCGAAGGACGCCCGGACGCGCAGGAAGAGGCGGTCGCGCTGTATACGATACACGCCGCCAAAGGCCTGGAGTGGCCGATCGTCGTTCCGGTCAACACCATGACGGCAATCATCGCGCCCGATACTGCCGTCACCGACCGGGAAAGTGATCATTTCTACTGTCCCATCTTCGGCGTTCGGCCGGTCGGTTATGACGAAGTCCGTGACTCCGAAAAAGCAGAACTCGACCGGGAGCGCATCAGGCTCTGGTATGTCGCCGCCACCCGGGCCCGCGAACTCCTCCTTATCCCCCGTCTTGACGCTTCCGCGTCGAAGTCGGCGTGGATCTCCTTGGTTGACCTGTCGCTGGACGATCTCCCTGCACTCGATCTCTCTCATCTCCCGGCCGAAATCGGCCCCACGGATGCATCGCCGGCAAACAGCCAGACGCGGGAAGCCTTCGCACGAGAGGCCGCGGCCATCGCTGACAGACATCGTCGTCTAATCTGGATGGCACCGAGCCGTGATGAAAGCATAGGCAGCCCTGTCATGCAGCCCGAGACGCCTGGGACTATTGTGCCTGAGGAGGATGACGAGCCAGCCGGGGATGGCACTTCTGCAGACGTGCAAGGCGGTCGCGAACGCGGGCAGATAATTCATAAGCTCCTCGAAGAAGTACTGACAGGAGAGACTGAGGGTGATCTGTCGGTTCTTACCGAGCGTGCAGGCGTACTCATCGGTGCGCTTGGTCAGCCGATTGTCGAAGACCCGGCCAAAGGTTTGTCTTCGGTGGAAATCGCAGGCTGTGTCGCGCGCAGTCTGGCTCTGCCCGAGATCGCCGCCCTGCGGCCGACGCTAGTGCCGGAGTTTCCGGTATATGCGTCTGCTCTGGTGGGTGACGTAGAGCAGGCCACCGTAGGTGTCACGGATGCGACAAGCTTCGCGGCAAACGGAAAGCCCCAGGTCGTTATCGACTGGAAGAGCGATGTCGATCCTGCGCCCCAGACCATCGAGCACTATCGCGCACAGGTTCGGAACTATCTTGAGACGATGGGGGTTGAGAATGGCCTGATTGTCCTCGTGACCTCAGGTACTGTGGTGCCGGTCAAGGCTTCAGTCATGGGGATGTTGTCCCACACAATCTAAAAATCTCTCAAATTCGGTTAATTCCATCTGCCTCACACTCCATAACTATTCTGATGAAGAGCGTTGCGGATGGTGCACAGCTAACATTCTACCCTCATGCACAGTTCGCTATACGCCGCACTTCCACAAAGCCTTAATCAATTGGCAAGCTGGTCTCTCCTGCGTCTCGGGCTTGCATTCCTATGCTTCGCCAGACCACAGCTTCCATCGGTTGCGGAGATACCCGTATACTCCTCCCTTCGGAGCAAAGGGAGGATATATCTGACAAAACTGGCGAAATGCTTCATCAAACGAGGCCATTGGCAAGCGATTTGTGTAATTCCCCATGTAGAGCATTGCAATGGCTGGTGAACGAGACAAACCCTGATTGCAATGAACCAAGACGTGTCTGTCGGAAGCTAGATTTTCGTGAATAAAAGCCAGAGATGCATCAATGATTTCGCCAGGTATGTATGTCGGGTCATCAGCATCGATCAAATTCAAGATCAATCGGTTAGGACGCCTTGCAATTAGGTATTCCGGGTGGGTTTTTGACACCGCCCGGCCTGAGTACCCGAGTGCCTGCCGATGATATGGTTCTTTGCAGGCGTGAATTACTGCCCATCCGCTGAAGAAAAGCACATGCGACTCATAGTCCGCCTGCGAGCCAACAAAGAGATTTGGATGAACTTCCAGCATATGTTCTCCTCCGCCAGCCAACTCCACTTTAACGTTCTTTCCAGACACCATTCCAGCCGTAGGCTTTATCGAAGCTCGCTACTCCAGTTCCTCCAATCTAATCACTGGGCCAGTCAAGCCTAGATATCTGTGCTCATGACAAGTAAGAATAATGATTTGGTGTCGTTTGGATGCAAATGCCAGGGTCGCCATGGCGTCGGCGAAGCGTCCATCGTCAGCATAGACCAGGGCATCGTCGAGGATGATCGGAGCATCGACCCCTTCGTCAGCGAGAAGGTCGGCGAAGGCGATACGCGTCATCATAGAGAGTTGCTCACGAGCTCCTACGCTTAGGCATTCGAATGGCTCAGTCACAGTCCCCCGCTGGAGTCCTTCGATCGTCATGTCTGTCCCAAGCTGAATCTGGGAGCCAGGGAGAACTCGGTTCAAGTACGGCTGGACCCGGCGGACCACTGGCTGGAGGAACTGGGTATTGGCCTCCTTCTCAACCTGCACGATCATGTTGTACGCCACGCGGACCGCATTGGCCTCTCGTTCAACAGCTGCCGAGCGAATTTTTGTTGCATTCAAATCGGATTCGATTGCCGCGCACGCTTCACCCAATCCCTTCTGTCCAAGCACGTCAAGAGTTATCCTTAGCTTGTTGATCAAGCGCTCTGCTTCGGAAATCTGTCCTTCAAGCGAAGTCAGGGCAGCTGTCGTCGTCTCGACGCGAAGTGCAATCCCCTCAGGATCCTCGCTCTTGTACTGAGCTTCCAGTCCGGAGTAAGCCTCCTGAGCTGCGCTCTCATCAACCTCAGCGGTAGCGGCTTCGTTACTGACCGTCTCATCTGTTTTGATGGCCCTAGCTGACGCAAGTGCCTCGCGGGCTCGACCTAAGTCCTCGGTCGTTGAGCGCAATTCAGTCTCTTTGGCGGTCCTCAACGTGCGCGCGCCATCTCGCCTAATCCGAAACTCGCCCACTTCGGCGTCGATACGTTCCACCTCTGACCTGCCGTGCTGTTCCTGGCCTTCAAAACATGCGACAGCATCGGTAGCGGAATTCAGCTCGGGTAATTCCATATCGCCCAGTATCCCGCGCAAGGTTCGGATCTGAGCCTCTTGAGAGCTTGCTTCCTGGCGCAAGGTGTCCAATCCATCGGGTGCCAACGCGTGAACAACCAGCTTGTGGGTGTTGATTGCAGATTCAGCGTCCCTGCGATTCTGGTCAAGCTCGTAAACCGACTGAGATGACGGAACCCCCAATTCTGCCAAGGCGAATGTGAGGGCGTCCTGCGCCGCCACATGCTGCTGGCGACGACTATCTAAACCTTCGCCTCCCGGACTGACGCGGATTTCTCCGATCGCCTGAATCGAGATCGAGACCACATCCGTTGCCTGCATCTCCCGTGTCACGGGGATAGGTCCGCCATTAACAGTTAGCTTTGAAGTGTCGGCGATCTCGAAGTCTATTCGAGTTGCGGCCGACTTCAGGTTCGCCTCCGCCTGGAACAAAGACTGTTCTAACTTCCGAAGCCGTTTGACATCGTTGGCGGTAACCCGAATTGCGGCTGCTATCTTTCTCGATTCGGCCTCCTTGTCGGCTGCCGAGGCAGCGTCGGTAAGACGCTGGGCAGCCACGGCATAGGAAGCGCTCAGCTTGACGAGTTCGAGCACCCTGCTCGTCTGTATCCGTTGGCCGGTCGCCAGCTTCACCGCGCTTCGTGCCGCTTCAAGCTTCTCGATGCCGGCCTGCAATTCGGCTTCACGCTCTTTAAGATCCCCCTCGGCCGCCCCATCAGCCTTGTTACAGTCCAACAGTCGCTGCTCCAGTCGAGATACTTCATTTGCCAGGACGAGGCGCTGCTGCCGCGCTCCTTGCGCATTCTTAAGGAGCGCACTCTTGAGTCGCAACTCATTGTCCGCTTTGGTTCGCTGTTGCTCCAGAACCTCCAACGTGCGGGCTTCAAGGAGAGCTTCTGCCTTAGCCTTCTCCAGCCGTTCCCTCAGCGCTGGATCGGTGAGTTTATCGCGCCTTGCTAGCGCGGTCTCGAGTGCAGCCACCTCCTGACCTAGTTGTGCGAGCTCAGACCGTTTATCACTGAGAAGTGTTTCGAGCCTTGATAGTTCCTTCCTGGCTGCGCTTAGTTCGCCCGTTGCAAGGCCGGTCTTCGCTGTAAAAAACCTGCCGTAAAGCTCGGCGAAACGGTTCTTAAGGCGGCTGCCGCTCTCCCCCACCAGAATGTCGCCAACTTCCTTCCGGAGGCTGGATTGCACCGTAGCTCTCACGCCCGGATTGATATTCAATGCCTGAAACGTGGTACCCTGCTCGACCCAGAAAAGGGGCCAAATCCCAAGCTCGTGAAACTTCGTACCGCCCCTGGACGCAGCCTGG
>Ga0302267_10002906_pt1 | contig 20163 bp, 16 predicted proteins | sample III_Bog_E1_3_FD_194555 | JGI IMG/M metagenome (GOLD analysis project Ga0302267, IMG submission 194555) | Peat permafrost microbial communities from Stordalen Mire near Abisko, Sweden - III_Bog_E1_3 | ecosystem: Environmental > Terrestrial > Soil > Wetlands > Peat | place: Sweden: Abisko... | reverse complement strand
GGGACCTACCCGGCCCCGCGGCGCGCGTGGGACCTCTACGACTTCGTCGGCGACGCCGATCGCGCGCTGCTGCTCGAGCGCGGCCTGCTCCCCTGGTGGTCCCACCCGCACCTCACCGTGCGCTTCCTCCGGCCGCTCTCCAGCGTGCTGCTCTATGCGGACCACAAGGTCCTCGGCAACCATCCGCTCCTCTCCCACCTGCACTCGTTCGCGTGGTGGGCTCTGGCGGCGCTCGCGGCCCGGGCGCTCTACCGGCGCGTCCTCGGCCCGCGGGCCGCCCTCCTCGCCACGTTCATCTTCGCCCTCGCGCCCTGCCACGCGCTCCCCCTGGTGTGGCTCGCCAACCGCGAGGTGCTGGTGTCGGTCACCTTCGGCCTCCTCGGGCTCGGCGCCCTCCTCCGGTTCCGCGAGGGCGGTCGGCTGCTCCACTTGGGGACGGCCACCCTGCTCTTCGGTCTGTCCCTGCTCGGCGGAGAGTACGCCATCGGCCTGGGCGGGTACGTGCTCGCCCTGGGGCTCACGGACGGGCGCACCGCGATCGGCAAGCGGCTCCTCGCGCTCCTGTCGTTCGCGGCGCCGGCGGCCGCGTATCTCGTCGTCCGCGCCCGGCTGGGATACGGCGCCGAGGGGTCGGGGTTCTACCACGACCCCTTCCGCAACCCGGTCGCGTTCCTCCAGCGCGTCCCGCGCCGCCTGATCACCTTGCTGGCCGAGAGCTGGCTCACGCTCGATCCGGACACCGTGGATCCCGCGCTCCCGGCGTGGGTCCTCGGCGTCATCCTCGTCGTCGGTGTCGCGATCCTGGTGGTGCCGCTGCGGCGGGCCCTCGCCCGGCTCGATGACGAGGGGCGCGGCCACGTGCGGTGGCTGCTCCTGGGGTCGGTGCTCTCGCTGGCGCCCGTGCTCGCCGTGATGCCGGCGCCGCGCGTGCTGGGAGCGAGCCTCTTCGGCGTCGCCGCCACGGTCGCGTTGATCCTCGATCGCGCCTGGTTCCCCGGCGAGCCGGAGGCGCGCGAGCGGGCCGGCGAGCTGTCCGCGCTGGTAGCGCTCGGGCTCGGCTTCGGCCACCTGATCCACGCGCCCGGCGCGGCGTGGGTCTTCGGCCGCGCCTGCCGGGCCGAGGCGGTGGCGTTCGCCGAGCACGCCGAGACGCTGCGAGCGCGCCTCGCGGAGCCGGTCACCCCGGGCGGCGCCCCCCGATCCCCGGCCGACGCCGACGTGGTCCTGGTGCGGGGCCTGGGCGGCAGCGTGTTCGTCCTTCCCTATGCGCTCGACGCGAAGGGCACGCCTCCGGCTCGGTGGCGGATCCTCGGGCTCACCGGCCACGTGCTGATGCTCCGGCGCGACGCGCGCACCATCGAGCTCGTGGTCGCGCGGGGCCGCGGGCTCTTCCCCGACGGCGAGGGCAACCTCTTCCGCGGGGAGGGCGCTCCCTTCGTCGCCGGAGACGTCGTCCGTCTCCCCGGGATGCGCGTCACCGTGCTCGAGGTCGGCGACGCCGGTCCCCGCCGGGCGCGCTTCGAGTTCGACGAGCCCCTCGACGCGCCCTCGCGCACCTGGGTCACCGACCGCTTCGACGGCCTCTACGACGCGACGCCGCCCGAGCCCGGCTTCGGCAAGCCCTTCGATCCCTGGCCGCCGCCCGAGGACCCCAAGCCCGAGTGATCCTCACGCCGCGAGGCGCTCGCGGACGCGGAGCGACGGCTTCTCGACGAGGACGTGGAGCGCGTACGCGAGCGACATCGAGCCGACGATCACCGTGAGCAGCGTCCCCGGCCAGAGGAGCATCATCGACACGCCGCGCGCGTGGAGCGAGCGGACGGCGGGCAGCAGCACGTAGTGGATGATGGGCATGTGCACCAGATAGACGCCGTAGCCGAGCGTCGCGATGCGGCGGAACACCGGGTGCGAGAGGGCCCGCGGGATCAGGCCCTCGCCGCCGAGGAGCATCAGCAAGGGGCCGAAGTACATCACGCTGGTGATGGTCCCCCAGGCGAACACGTAGACCAGCAGCACGTTCTGCGGCCCGAAGAGCGCCGGGTTGTGGAGCGGCCACACGCACGCGAGCGAGAGCATGCCCACCAACGCGCGGTGGAACGGGTCCTTGAACCAGGCGGCGATGGCCGCGCCGTAGCGCTGGTGCACGAAGACGAGAAGGATGCCCGCCACGAGCGTGTCGAACCGCGTGTGGGTCCGGAAGTACAGCGCCAGGTGGAGGTCGTAGTAGTTCCAGTGCGCGCCGCGGAGGTAGATGAAGAGGCGCACCGCGGGCGCCAGGGCCCACAGCCCGAGCAGGAGCGCGAAGCGGTGCGAGTCGCGCCGGAGGCGGTGGAGGACGAAGAAGAGCAGCGGCACCGCGAGGTAGAACTGCTCCTCGAGGGCGAGCGACCAGCCCCAGATCATCACCACCGACTGCGGCTCGAGCGAGGCGAAGTTGGTCCCGTACAGGTACTCGAGGCGCAGGTTGTGCCGCTGCTCCGCCGCCAGGGTGATGGTCAGCGCGAGGACGGTGAGCACCACCCAGTACGAGGGAAAGGTGCGGAAGATGCGCCGCAGGTAGAAGCGCCGGATGTTCTGGGTGCCCTCGAGCTCGAGCGAGCGGAGCAGGATCGAGCCGATGAGGAACCCGCTCAGCATGAAGAACAGGTCCATGCCGAAGAAGATCCAGTACGACTCCCGGATGAAGCTCGGGTCGAGGAGGTCGTTCCTCTTCTTCACGAAGTCCCCGGCCAGGATGTACGTGCAGTGGATCTGGAGCACCGAAAGGATCGCCACGACCCGCAGCCCGTGCAGCGCCGGGTAGCGGTTGTCGAGCAGCTCCAGGGCGAAGAAGCGGCGCAATGCCGAGGGCTTGGCAGGCACGTCGGGCGAGGACATGGGCCCGCGCACGCTAACACGGCGCGTGGCGCGCCCCCTCACCGTGCCCGCAGGATGCCCCGTCGCGGAACGCTCTCGGGCGTTCCGCCCGATGACGCGTCGCGGAACGCTCGAGGGTCGCGTCAACAGGAGTGTCCCACACGAGACTGTTGTGTAGGCAAAATAACTCGCGTATTGTTGCTTCAATAACGTGAAGCACGTCAAACGCACCCAGGTTGCTTTGTTCTTCGCGAGTGCCGTCCTCTTCGTTGCCTGCGCGAGCGGTAACGACACAGAGGTGGCCGGGGGCACGGGCGCCTCGGTGGGTGGCACGACGGTCGGCTCGACGTCGAGCTCGACGTCCGGTGGCGGCAACGCCGCCACGAGCACGAGCTCGAGCAGCAGCGCCTCGGGGGGCGGCAGCAACCCCACGAGCTCCACCGCGAGCACGTCGGGGGGCGGCGGATCGCCGGCGGGCTGCGCGGCGATGTGCAACATCGACGCGGACTGCCAGAACACCTGTCCTGCGCCTGCGGCGGGAAGCATCTTCTGCTGCGATTCCAGCAGCACCTGCTTCTCCTCCCAGACGGCGACCTGCCCGAGCTCGGGGACGTCGTCGACGACCTCCTCGGGCAACACCGGTACCTGAGACACCTGAGCGGCCCGTGAGAGGCGTCCGAGAGCGAGGTCCTCGCTCTCGACTGCCCCCGGGCGCTCCGACCAGCGGCCAGCCAATCCGGGGGGCGCCTGAGAGCGTTCCCCGACGCCCTTCCATATCGTATACGGTGCGCACCGCATGGCCGAGCGCGATGCCCAACGCCCACCCTCCTCCCGAAGCCGCGACGTCGCCGGTGAGGATTTCCTCTTCCATCTCTACCGCGGGAGCGAGCTGCTCCAGGACAACCGGGTCCACGACGCCAAGGCCGAGCTGGAGCAGGCGCTCTCGCTCCAGCCGAGCGATCCCAAGGGCCAGGACCTCCTCGGCATCGTCTACTTCCGCCTCGGGCTCTACCCGCGCGCCATCGCCATCTACGAGCAGCTCATCAAGCTCCACCCCGATGCGCTCGAGCCGCGCATCAACCTGGCGCTCTCCTACCTGAAGACGGGGCAGCCGGCCCAGGCGCGCTTCGAGCTGGAGAAGGTGGTCGAGCAGAGCCCCGGGCACAGCCGCGCCTGGGGGTACCTCGGCCTCGCGTTCCAGCGGCTCGGCGACTACGAGCGGGCCAGCTACGCGTTCCAGGCCGGCGGTCACGACGGGATGGCGCGGCGGCTCATCGACATGGCCGCCACCGGCGGGGCGCTCTCCATCAACCCGGAGCCGCCCGCGCCCGCCAAGGCCGAGATGCGCAAGGCCGCGGGGGACGCCCTCGCCGAGATGGATCGCGAGGCTCCGTTCCACAGCGCCGAGCGCCGCACCGGGGCCGCCGAGGCTCCCGACGACGAGCGAGCCCCCATCGACCTCGAGGTGCGCATCCCCAGGGCGCCGCCTCCGCCGACCGGGACCTGGCAGGCGGTCGAGCCGGGCCTGGTCGACCCGCCGCGCTCCCAGGCGACCTTCGATCGCGGCTCCGGCGTCGAGATGGCGCCCCTCGTGCCCTCGCTCGCGCCGGTGGCCCCGCGCGTCCCCGCACCGGGCATGCTGGGAGAGCGCCCCGCGCCCGTGTCGCGAGCGGGTGCCGTTGCTCCGATCGGACCGCGCCGGCCCGCCGAGGCGCTGCGCGACGCGCTGCTGGTCTTCCCGCGCGATCTGGCGGTCTCGCTCCACCCCTCCGGCCTGGTGCTGGTGCAAGCGACCAGCGGCTTCGCGGTGCGCATCGACGCCATCCGCTCCCTCTCGCACACGGCCGGGCAGCGGAGCACGCCGCTCCCCCGCCGCGCTCGCGGGCGCATCCTCGACGAGCCGCTGGGCGGCCCCTCGTCCCCGGTGGTCGAGCTGGCCGGCAAGGTCGACCTGGCGCTCGGGCCCGAGGGCGGGCACCGGCTCTGGGCCATCGCCCTCGAGGACGAGCCGCTCTACCTGCGCGAGGACCTGCTGGCCGGCTTCGAGTCGTCCGTCACCTACGAGAACGGGCGGCTTCCGGTCGGCGACGGCGACTCCATTCCCATGGTGCAGCTCCGCGGGCCCGGCAACGTGGTGGCCTCCGTGCCCGACGCGATCGCCGCCATGGAGGTGACCGAGGGCCGCAGCCTGGCGGTGCGCGCCATCTCGGTGCTCGGCTGGCTGGGGCGCGTGGTGCCGCGCGGCCTCTTGCCGAGCGAGGCCCCGGGCGGCCTGCGCGGCTTCGTCGCCTTCGCCGGCGAGGGGATGGTGTTGCTCGATGGCCACTGAGCGTAACTCGTCGGACGGAGGCCCCCCCTCGTCCGCGGACGGCGGGGGCTCCCCGACGCCGACGCCGGTTCACGACGAGAGCACAGCCACGCCGACCCTGTCGTTGCGGAGCCTGCGGGCGCACCGCCGCCGCACCCTCTGGGAGGACGCGCGCAACCTGCCCAACCTGCTCACGTTCCTCCGGGTGCTGATGATCCCGGCGGTCCTGCTCCTGCTCAACCGCGGCGCTCCGCGCGACTGCTACTGGGCGGCGTGGGTCTATGCGCTGGCGGCGATCACCGATCTGCTCGACGGCTGGCTGGCGCGTCGCAGCGGGCTGGTCACGGTGATCGGCAAGTTCCTCGACCCGCTCGCGGACAAGCTCATCGTCGCCGCCACGCTCATCTGGATGGTGCCCATGGGCCGCATCTCCGCGTGGGCGGTGGTGCTGCTCATCTCCCGCGAGATCACGGTGACCGCCCTGCGCTCCATCGCCGGTGCCGAGGGGCTGGTCATCGCCGCGGGCGAGGGCGGGAAGGCCAAGACGGCGCTGCAGATGATCGGGATCATCTGCCTGCTCCTCGGCTACCCCTACCACCTCTCGCTGGGCATCCTCGACTTCGGCCTGGTCGACCTGGTCCACGTGGGCCGGCTGCTCATCTACTGCTCGCTCTTCTTCTCGATCACCAGCGCTGCCCGTTACATGGGGCTGTTCGCCGACGCGATCGACGCCAAGAAGGCCGAGGGCGGCGCCGACGGTGCCGGGCCGTAGGCTAGGCAGCGGGACCGGGTTCTGCTAGAGCACCGCGCGTGAAGCGCAGCCGCATCCTGCTCGTCCTCGCCCTGTTGCCGTTCGCGGCCGTCAAGCTCTCCACGGGCTGCAGCGCCCAGGGCGAAGGCCAGCTCTGCAGCCAGCTCAACAACAACACCGCTGCCAACACCAGCGACGACTGCCAGACCGGCCTCGTCTGCGGGCCCAACAACGTCTGTTGCCCGCCCAGTGGCAGCACCGATCCCGCGTGCGAGGGCAGCAGCAACAACCCGGATGCCGGCACCGGGGCGGGCGGCTCCGGGGGTAGCTCGGGAACGGGCGGCTCGGGCGGCGGCGACGCGGGGAGCGACGGCAGCGCGGCGACCGACGCTTCCAGCGACGGAGGCAGCGACGGAGGCAGCACCGACGGCGGCGAGGACGGCGGCATGTCCAGTGACGCCGCCGACGCCGCCGGCTGAGGCGGGTCGTGCCCACCCCGGCGGGAGTGACCGTTCGGGCGTTCGTCCTCTCGCGCTTCTCGCTCGACGGGGGCGCAATGCACGGCATCGTGCCCCGAACCCTGTGGGAGCGCGTCCACCGCGCCGACGACAAGCACCGCATCCCGCTGGTGGCCCGCGCACTCCTCGTGGATCACGCGCCGAGCGGCTCGCGCACGCTGATCGAGGTCGGCATGGGGCAGCGCTGGACCGACAAGGAGCGCGCCATCTACGACCTGGCACCCGGTCCCGAGGCCCCGGAGGTCTTGCGCGCGGCGGGCATCGATCCCGAGACGGTGACCCACGTCGTCCTCACCCACCTGCACTGGGATCACGCCGGCGGCCTGGTGCTGGCGGGGGGCGAGCTGGCCTTTCCTCGCGCCGAGCACGTCGTCGGCGCGACCAGCCTTACCCACGCCGAGAGCCCGCACGAGAAGGACGCGGGCAGCTTCCGCGCGGCCGACGTGGCGCTCCTCCTCCGCGCAGGCCGGGTGCGCCGCTGGCGCCTCGGGGAGCCCCTGGCACCCGGCATGGTGGGGCGCCTCTCCACCGGGCACACCGAGGGGATGATCCTCCCGCTGATCGAAGCGCGCGACGACGGCCCGCCGCTCGCCGTGCCCACGGATCTCGTGCCCACGCGCAGCCACCTCAAGCCGAACTGGGGGATGGCCTACGACAACCAGCCCGCGATCACCGTCGCCGAGAAACGCGCGCTGTTTGCAGAGCTCGCCCGGATCGGTGGGGGCGTCGCGCTGTACCACGATGCCGAGCATGAGGCGGCCTGGAGCGTCGCTGGAGAGCTATCCCCAGGGCCCTTGTCGGGGCCCGTCTCGAGCGCCAGCGGGCCGACGTGAACGGGGGCGCCGCGAGCCCGACGGCGCACCGGAAGCGAAGATTCGCGGGCCGAAGTGAAGACGGCCGCGCCCCGAGCACGACGGATTCTGCCGGAGTGCGAACGCGTCCCAAGCAGGCCGGCTGCAACTCGGTTGCCGCCGGCATCGGGCCGAGCGGTTACACCTTGCGGAAGACGCCGACGACCACGCCGAGCAGCATGGTGGGGCGGAAGTCCGAGGCGCGCACCAGGATGGGGGCCATCTTGGCGTTGGCGGGCTGGAAGCGGATGTAGTCCTTCTCGGGGTAGTAGTACTTCACCGTCGCCTCGTCGCCGATGAGCGCGACGACGATGTCGGCGCGCTGCGCGGTGATCTGCTTGCGGACGAAGATGTAGTCCCCGTTGAAGATGCCCGCCTCGATCATCGAGTCGCCGTTGACCCGCAGGCCGAAGACGTCGCGACCGCCGCGGACCATGCTGCGCTCGATCCGCACGGTGTCGAGCACGTGCTCCTCGGCGAGGAGCGGCAGGCCGGCGGCGATACGGCCGAGGATCGGGATGTCGACGATGTCGGCACCCTGATCGTTGGCGGGCGCCGTCTCGACGCCGCCGTTGGCGGCCGCTCGCTCGGAGGCATCGAGATCGCGCGGTCGGAGGGCGCGGCTCTTCATGTCCTCGCGGGTCAGGTACCCCTTGCGCTCGAGAGCGCGCAGGTGATCGTTCACCCCGTTGGTGGAGCGGATCCCCATGTGAGCGCCGATTTCGCGGAGGGTCGGCGGGTAGCCACGCTCCGTGATCGACTGGCGAATGTAGTGAAGAACCTGCTGCTGGCGATCGGTGAGGCCCTGCATCGGTCACGCACCCTACTGAACAGTTGGCGAGATGTCAAAAGGATGCCACTGATCTGGTGAATAACCGAATTTTCTGCAGCCTTTTCGCCACGAGAGCGCTCGCCGACGGCGTCCCGCGACCGGCGGGCTGCTCCGGATCTGGGCGTCAGGGCACGGCGGAGCGCCCAGGGGGATCGGCGCCGCTGCTGCAACCCTGAGCGGATGGCTCCCGCGCTGGGAGCTCCGCCCTCAATCCACCCGAGGTTGCGGGCTCTATCTCCGGGCGGGTGGAGCGCCGGGGGCGCCGCGCCCTTCCATCAGGGAGCGGAACTCGTCGGCGTCGCCGGTCGCCTCGAGGGCGGTCTCCAGCGTGATCTGCCGCTTCTGGAAGAGGGAGAAGAGGGTCTGGTTCATGGTCTGCATGCCGCTGCCCGCCTGGCCCATCTGCATCTGCGAGTAGATCTGGTGGAGCTTGTCCTCCCGGATCAGGTTCTTGATGGCGGCGTTGGGGACCATGACCTCCATGGCCAGCACGCGACCGGGGCCGCTGGCGCGCGGGAGGAGGACCTGCGTCATCACGGCGGTGAGCGTGAACGAGAGCTGCGCCCGGATCTGCCCCTGCTGGTGAGGGGAGAACACGTCGATGATGCGGTTGATCGAGCTGATGGCGGAGTTGGTGTGGAGCGTGGCGAAGACGAGGTGGCCCGTCTCGGCGATGCTCAGCGCCGCCTCGATGGTCTCGAGGTTGCGCATCTCGCCGATGAGGACGACGTCCGGGTCCTGGCGCAGGACGTACTTGAGGGCGTCCTTGAAGGAGGCCGTGTCGGCGCCGACCTCGCGCTGGTTGACGATCGAGGACTTGTGGCCGTGCAGGTACTCGATCGGGTCCTCGATCGTCATGATGTGGAGCCGCTGCTCCGTGTTGATCTTGTCGATGATGCTGGCGAGCGTGGTGCTCTTGCCCGAGCCCGTGGGCCCGGTCACCAGCACCAGTCCGCGCGGCTTGTTGGCGATCTCGGTGGCGACGGGGGGCAGCCCCAGCTCCTCGAAGGTGAGGATCTTGTAGGGGATCTGGCGGAAGGCCCCGGCCACGGCGCCGCGCTGCACGTAGATGTTGGCGCGGAAGCGCGAGACGTTGCGCAGCGGGAAGGAGAGGTCGAGCTCGTTGCCGGCCTCGAACTTGGCGCGCTGCTCCTCGGTGAGCATCTCGTAGCAGAGCTGCTTGGTGTCGTTCTTGGTGAGCGGCGGCAGCTTGAGCTGGACGATGGCGCCGTCGATGCGCAGCACCGGGGGCGATCCCGCGGTGATGTGCATGTCGCTGGCGCCCTTGTCGACCATGGCGCGCAGCAGCTGCTGCAGGTTGTACTTGAGCGGCTCGGGCGCCTGCGGCGGGTTCTCGTCGGCCATCGACTAGTCTCCGATCGTGACGCGCCCGACTTCCTCGGTCGTGGTCATCCCCTGCATCACCTTCTCGATGCCGCTCATGCGCAGCGTGGCCATCCCGTTGCGCACCGCCGCGGTCTTGAGCTCGGCGGTCGAGGCGCCCTGTAGCACCATCTCCTTGAGGGCCTCGTTGAACCGCATCACCTCGTAGAGGGCGATGCGCCCCTTGTAGCCCGAGCCGTTGCAGGTCTTGCAGCCGGTGCCCTTGACGAGCTGGGCGCGGGCGATCTGATCCGGCGTGAAGCCGAAGTCCGCCAGCACCTGCGCCTCCACCTTGATGGGGGCCTTGCAGTCGTTGCAGCACTTGCGTGCGAGCCGCTGCGCGAGCACCAGGTTGACGCTGGCGGTGATGAGGAACGGCTCGACGCCCATGTTGAGGAGGCGCGAGATGGTGGCGGGCGCGTCGTTGGTGTGCAGCGTGGAGAGCACCATGTGGCCGGTGAGCGCGGCCTTGACCGCGATCTCGGCGGTCTCGAAGTCGCGGATCTCGCCGACCATGAGGATGTCGGGGTCCTGCCGGAGGAACGAGCGCAGCGCCGCGGCGAAGTTGAGCCCGATCTCGTCGTGCATCTGCACCTGGTTGATGCCGTGGAGGTTGTACTCGACGGGATCTTCGGCAGTGGAGATGTTGTGCGCGATCTTGTTGAGATCGCTGAGCGCTGAGTAGAGCGTCGTGGTCTTGCCCGACCCGGTGGGCCCGGTCACGAGGACCATGCCCCAGGGCTGGTTGATCGCCCAGAGGAAGTCGTCGAGGGGCTTCTTGTCGAAGCCCAGCTTGGTCATGTCGAGCTGGAGGTTGCCCTTGTCGAGGAGGCGGAGGACGATCTTCTCCCCCCAGATGGTGGGCAGGACGGAGACGCGGAAGTCCATCTCCTTGCCCTTGCCCATCTTGAGCTTGATGCGGCCGTCCTGGGGGAGTCGCCGCTCGGCGATGTCGAGCGAGGCCATGATCTTGAGGCGGCTGGCGATGGCGTTCTTGAGCTTGATCGGCGGCTGCATCTCCTCCAGGAGGACGCCGTCGACGCGGTAGCGCACCCGCACGTTCTTCTCGTACGGCTCGACGTGGATGTCGCTGGCGCCCTTCTTGATGGCGTTGAGGAGGATGGCGTTGACGAGGCGGACGACGGGCGCGCCCTCGGCCTGCTTCTCCAGCTCGAGGACGTTGACGTCGTCGTTGTCCAGGGAGACCTCGACGTCTTCGTCGGCGAACTCCTGGAGCATGTCGTCGTACGACGCGGCGGCCTGCGCGGACTGGTTGTAGGCGCGCTCGATGGCGGTGGTGATCGCCGTCTCGGAGGCGACGACCGCCTCGACGTTGAAGCCGGTGAGGAACTTGATGTCGTCGATGGCGTGGAGGTTGGTCGGGTCCGCCATCGCCACCACCAGCGCCGAGCCGGAGCGGGAGAGCGGGATGACCTTGTGCTTCTCGCAGACCTCGCGCGACACCAGCTTGGCGATGTCGGGGTCGATCTCGTACTCGTCGAGGTTGACCGCCGGGACGCGGTACTGCGCCGAGAGGAAGTTGGTGATCTCGCCGTCGGAGATGTAGCCGAGCTTGGCGAGGGCGTAGCCCAGGTTGTTCCCGGACTTGCGCTGCTCCTCCTGGGCCTGACGAAGCTGTTGCAGACTGATGAGCTTCTCGCGGACGAGGAGCTCGCCGAGGCGGTTCTGGGATGACATGCGCGGGTCTCGCAATGGTCGTCTCCGGCCGCTTGCGAGTCAACACTCGTAAGGCGGCCTCGCGGGGGGGCCGTCGGGGGGCGCGTCGGGGGGCGCGTCGGCGGGGCGCGACAAAGCGCTGGCGGGAGGCTAACCTGGGCTCTCCTGTGGGCTTCTTCGATCGGTTCGTCTCCAAGTCGAAGCGCGAGAGCAAGAGCGCCCGGGCCGCCCGCGAGCGGGAGAACGCCGGAGATCTGGGCTCCGCGGCCGACCTCTACGCCCAGGCCGGGCTCGGCGACGACTCCGCGCGGGTGCTGCTGCTGCGCGCCGACGCCGAGCGTTCGGTGGAGAAGCGGATCGCGTTCTGCGCCCTCGCCGCTCAGCGCGCCGAGACCGACGAGGTCCGGCGCCTCGCGCGAGGGCGCAAGGCCCGGGTCGCCTTCGATACGCTCCGCAAGAGCGGGGGCTCGTTCCTGGAGAGCGAGGTGCTCACGGTGGCGCGCGAGCTCGAGGAGGCGGGCGACCTCGAGCGCGCGGCCGACGCCTACGTGCTCGCGGGCGACCACGACGCCGAGGTGCGCGTGCTCACCGCCGCGGGAGCGATCGAGCGCCTGGAGGCCCGGCTCCGCGAGAGCGAGCAGTCCACCCGCAGCGAGCGAGAGCGCGAGCAGCAGCTACGCCGCGTCACCGATCTCGACCGCACCGCCGAGCGGCGCGAGGCGCTCGAGCTCTGCCGCCGCGCCCTCGCCCAGCACGATGACCCCCGCATCGCCGACGTCGCGCGCGCCATCCGCGGGCGCCTGCTCCGCGGCCCGGTGGTCGACCTCGAGATCGACGGCGACCTGCGCCGCTACGCCCTCGGCGCCGAGGTGACCATCGGCCGCGGCGACTCCACCATCGTCATCGGCTCCCGGGCCGTGAGCCGCCGACACGTGCGCATCTGGCGCGAGCACGGGGCCGCCTTCGTCGAGGACCTCGACACGCGCAACGGCACGCTGCTCGCGGGGGCGCGCGTCGCCGGCCCCCTTCGCGTCGGCGACGGCCTGCGCCTGGTGCTCGGCGGGGAGGTGCCCTGCGCGGTGCTCCCCGTGACCCTCGGCGCCGACGCGGAGGCGCCGCTCGGCCCCGTCGAGATCGGCTGCCTCGCCATCGAGATCGCCGGCGGGCGCTACCTGGCGCCCCTCGGCACGCTCGCGGTCGACGGCTGGCAGGTCGAGGTCGCCGCCGGCTCCGACGGGGGCGCCGCTGCCTCGGACGAGTCGTTCGTGGTGCTGGCCTCGCCGGGCGCGGGCGCGCGGCCCTACCTGGGCGAGTTCCAGCTCGCGGCCCGCGTCGAGCTCTGTCACGGCGACGAGCTCCGCGGCGCGCGCGGCGGTCCGGTGCGGCTCCGCGTGCCCACCGCCCGCGGGGGCGCCCCCGGCCACGACGACACCGATTTCTCCCGCTCCCACGAACCATGAGCCTGCTCTCTCGTGTTCGCTCCTGGCTCGTGGGGTCGGCCGGCGCCGATCCTCGCGGGGATGAAACCGAAGGCCCGGGCCCGGGGCCTCGGAGCTTCGATCCCCCCGATCCCTCCGGGGCTCCCGCCTCCAGGCTGTCGAGCTCCGCGGACGAGGGAGCGCAGGCCGGCGCGGCCCGCGAGCCTCCGGCTCCGATCCAGCGCCTCGCCCTGGTCGGCCTCCTCGACGGCCCCACCGTCGACGAGGCCATCGCGGTGCTCCGCCGGGTGCGCGGGACGGCGCTCGAAGCGACGGCGGTCGCGTGGGCCCTGCGCGGGGTGGGAGCGCGCACCGTCCCCGATCCGGTGCGGGTCGCCGTCGCCGACATCCTCGCTTCGCGGGGCGACGACCGCGCCGCGCTCCGCGTGCTCGAGGGGATCTCCTCGACGCCCGGGCTCATCCTCGCGGCCGACCTCCACGCCGGCGCCGGGCAGCTCGCGCGGGCCGTGGGCACCATCGAGCGGGTGCTGGCACGCGATCTCGACGCGCCCGGCGCTCGCGAGCGGCACCAGCGCTGGAGCCTCTCGCTCGGCTATGCCCGCCAACCGGCGCGCCGCCTCGACGAGGCCACCGTCATCGCGCCGCAGACCACCACCGGCCCGTTTCGCCTGCTCCGCGAGGCCGCGCGCGGCGGCGCCGGCGCCGTGTACGAGGCCGAGGACGAGCTGCTCGGCCGCCGCGTCGCGTTCAAGGTCTACCACGGCCGGGGGAAGGACCGGGCGGTGCTCGAGCGCGAGGCGCGGACGGCCGTGGCGCTCGCCGGCCCCGGCGTGCTCAAGGTGCTCGACGCCGATCCGGTCCAGGGCTGGGTCGCCCTCGAGTGGGTGGCCCGCGGCTCCCTCCGGGACATGCTGCGCCACGGCGATCTCGCCCCCCTCGCGCCCGTTGGACGCTGGGCGCGCCCGCTCGCCCATGCGCTGGCGCGCGTTCATGCCGCGGGCATGGTCCACGCCGACGTCAAGCCGGCGAACGTCCTCCTCCGTCAGCCCCACGACCCCGTCCTCGCGGATTTTGGCATCGCCCGCCCTGCCGGCGCTCCCGACGAAGGCGGAGGCAGCGCCGGGTACCTCTCTCCCGAGCGTCTGGCTGGTCAACCGAGCGACCCGCGAGACGACGTCTACGGCTACGGCCGGGTGCTCGAGGACGTCATGCACCGCCTCGAAGAAGCGGGCGCCGACCCTGCGAGCAGCGACTTCACCGCCTTCCGCACCCTGGCGCTGGCCTGCATCGGCCCCGAAGACGCCCGGCCTTCGAGCGGTGCGGACCTGGTGCGGCGTCTCCCCTGACGACGGGAGCTACGGGCGCCCGTCGCAGGCCGTGATGCACGTGGCGTAGCTGGGCAGGTTGCCGTTGATCGCCGCGCACGTGGACTGGTTGATGCAAATCGACTGGCAGAGGCGCACCCCCGCGCATGTCTGGGTCACGGCGTTCCCGCCCGTGGCCGAGCTCGAGGTGCTGGCCGAGACGGCGCAGTTTGCCACCTGATCGTCGGCGCGGTCGCACTCGTCCTGCGCGCAGCCGAGGTGGGCGGGGGCGCCGGTGGTCACCAGGGGGAACAGCGCCAGCGCAAACTTCCAGTTCATCGTCGCTACTCTCTACTGCGGGGGCTCCCGTGAGACCAGCGCCGCCGCGGGGCGTTTGGGCGGAGCCCGCCGGGGCGGAGCCCCCGGGGTCGCGACGTCGTATATCTCGACGACGCGCTCCGTCAACATGTCCCGGCGGCACCGGGACCCAATCGCCGTGGCCCCGGCGCGGATGCTGCGCGCGGCCACGGAGCCCTGGTAGATTGCCCGCGATGACAGACGGTGGAGGACTCTGATGCGGCTCGCCATGGTCGCGACCCCAGCGGCGCTGCTCGACCTGCGGCCCGCGCCAGGGTCGCTCGACGGGGACGTGATCCGCGCGCGGCTGCCGCTCCCGGACGCCGGGTTCCTGGTCGTGGATCTCGATCCGGCGATCGACCTCGCCGAGCAGATCGAGCTGCTCTTCGAGGGCGAGGCCGGTGGAGGCGAGGTGCTCTTCTACGCCTCCTGCCGCGTCATCCTCAGCGAGGACGGGGAGATCTTCCTCAGCTTCAACCCCGCCGAGCCCGACACCGGCGACTCCCTCCGCGACATCGCGCTGGTCTTCCGCGAGCGCGCCCGGGGGCCGGTGGCCTTCGTGCTGGAGTGTCGTCACGCGCCCGATCCCGACGATCCGTTCCGCGGCGCCGCCATCGTCGCCGCCGCCAAAGAGGCGGTGGCCGTCGCGGGCGGCGCGATCGAGCTCCTCGTCGCCGCGCAACCGGTCGGTGAAGGCGAGAGCGAGGACCGCACCTCCCCCCTGACCCGTGCCCTGATCGAGGCGCTCGACGACCCCGACGCCGAGCACGGCCTCACCCTCGGTCGCTTCGTCGCCCTCGCGCGCGAGAACCCGGACATCGCGGCGAGCGTTCCTTGCTTCGCCCACGTGCGTGGACGCGCCAATTTCGAGGTTCTGCCCCAGATCGAGCGTCCCGCCGTCCGGCAGCTCACTCAGCCGCAGTTCGATCGGCTCTCCTATCCCGAGGCCTCTGTCGAGACCAGTCCCGCAGCCAACCCGGAGCCCGCCCCCGAAGCCGAGGTGGCGGAGGACGTCGAGCCGTTCGCCGAGCCGGAGGCCGAGCCCGAGCGAAGGTCGGCGCCCGTTCCCGCACCCGCGCCTGACGCGGCGCCCGTGCGGATGCCGGGGCCGCGGCCCCCGCACGAAAGCGAGGTGGCGTCGAGCCCGGGCCCGGCCGAGGAGCCTTCCCCGCCACCCGCGCCCGAGCCCCAGCCGCCCTACCGCAGCGAGATGGTGTCGATCCCCGTCGTGCTCGACGAACCTCGCCTCCCGGAGCCCCGCGCGCCCTACCGTAGCGAGGCGTTCTCGGTCGATCTCTCCGACATGGAGCCGGCCGCCCGGGCCCCGTTGCTACCCGAGCCTTCGAGCCAGCTCGTGGGCGGCGCCGTCCTCCCCGAGCAGAGGTCGTTCCTCAAGTCCGAGCCGGCTCCCCCGCCGCGCGTCGTGGTCTCCACGCCTCGACCGTCCGAGCCTGCGCCGGCGCGGCACACGCCGCCACCCGAACCGGCAGCCCGCAGCTCCGAGCCGCCCAAACGAGCCAACGCTGCGCCGCCGAAGGCGATCTCGCCCGCCGACCACATCGCCCTCGGTGACGCGCTCAAGGGGGCAGGCGACGCCGAGGCCGCGCTCACCTCGTACAAGCGCGCGCTGGGAATGCTCGGACCGAACGCGGCGGCCGAGCGCGCGGAGGTGTACGTGCGGCTCGGGCAGCTCAAGCAGTCCCAGGACAAGCGGCGCGAGGCCATCGCCAACTTCGAGAAGGCGCTGGCGCTGTTCCCCGCGCTCGAGGGCGGGGGCTCCCCGCTCCCCGACGCGCAGCGTGCGGCCATGGAGGCGCTCATCGACCTCAACGTGGCCGAGGGCGACCACCGCGGCGTGGCCGGCGCCGAGGACCGGCTCCTCGCGACGCTCGCCGACGCCGACGAGCGCTTCTGGCGCCTGCTCGAGTTCGGCGGGCGCTGGCAGGACGAGGCCGGGGATCCGCAGCGGGCCCGCGCCGCCTTCGAGCGGGCCCGCGCGCTCAAGCCGGACGAGCCCGCCGTGCTGGAGAAGCTGGCGGCCATCTACCGCGTGAGCGGCATGGCCACCGAGGCCCTGATGACCGGCCAGAGGCTCGCCGCGCTCACCCGGGACCCACGCGAGCGCGCCGAGCGCTACTTCACGCTGGGCCAGCAGTGCATCCACGAGCTGCGCCGCGACGAGCTCGGGCTCGAGCTCTTCGACCTCGCCCTCGAGAGCGACCCCACCATGCTCGAGCCACTGGCGCTGGTCGCGCGCGTGCTCGCTGACCGGCAGGAGTGGAGCCAGCTCGAGCAGGCCTACCGGCGCATGCTCGGGCGCGTCGATCACATTCCCGAGGGGACGGTGCGCACCGAGGTGACCTTCGAGCTCTGCCGCCGCCTCGGCCTCCTGTTCCGCGATCACCTCGAGGATCCCGCCCTCGGCCTCGACGCGTTCGAGGATGCCGTCCACACCAAGCCCGCGGATCTACCGATGCGCCTCGCCACCGCGGAGCTCGCCCGATCCCTGGGCAAGCACGACCGCGTCGCGATCCACCTCGCCGAGGCGGCCGCCCTCGATCCCGGGCGCGTCGCCACCTTCCACGAGCTCTTCGAGGCCTTCCAGAAGCTGCGCCGCCCGGACCAGGCCTACCAGGCCGCCTCCGTGACCATGCTGCTGCGCCAGGCCGACGCGCGCGAGCGGTTCATCTTCGAAGAGCACAAGGTGGAGGGCGTCGCCAAGCCCGCCTACGCGATGCCCGCCGAGGGCTGGGAGTGGCTCCGCCCGCACTCCCGCGACGTCCAGGCCGAGGCCGTGCTCGCGGCGATCACGCCGGCGGCCATCGCCGTGCGCCTCGCCCAGCTCGCCCAGGAGGGGCGGCTCTTGTCGCTCGATCCTGCCCTCCGGCAGGATCCGGAGAAGACGACCGTCTCGATCGTCCGCTCGTTCGCCTGGGCGAGCCACTTCCTCGGCGTGCCCGCGCCGGCGATCTACCTCAACGACGACCCCGAGCTGAGCATCGCCGCCGTCATCGCCGACGAGCCCACCGTGTTCGCCGGCGGCAAGGTGCTGCGCAACCGCTCGCTGCCCGAGCTGGCGTTCCTGGTGGGCCGTCACCTCGCCTACCACGTGGGCGGCCACCGTCTGCTGCTCTACTACCCCTCGATCGAGGAGCTCACCGCCTGCTTCCTCGCTGCCATCCGCATCGTGCTCCCCGACGTCGCGGCGCCGGTGTCGATGCGGGCCGCCGTCTCCGAGCTGGAGCGCGGCATCGCGCTGCGAATCTCCGAGGCGAACCGCGTCGATCTCGCCGCGGCCGTCGCCGCGTTCGAGGCCAACGGCAGCCGGGTCCACATCGCGGACTGGGCGGCCGACGTCGAGCGCTGCGCGACGCGCGCCGGCTTCCTCCTTGCCGGCGACCTCGAGGTCGCCACCGCCGTGCTCCGCAGCGAGCCGCGGGCTGTCCTCGATCCGGACGCCAAGATCGCCGACCTGCTCGCGTTCGCGGTCTCCGAAGAGCACCACGCGCTGCGCGAGTCTCTCGGCATCGCGATCCAACCCTGAGGCCAACCCTGAGGCCAACCCTGAGGCCAACCCTGAGGCCAGCCCTGGGGCGACCCCTGAGGGCAGCGTTCACCGCATGGGATCTCGCGCTCGCCCGGCGTGCCGCCGCGATCGCGGGCGTGGCGGTGCTGCTGACGCTGCTCGTCGTCGCGGCGACCGACGCGGGTGGCTCCTGGCCTTCGCGGCTCGGGATGACCGCCGCGCTGGCGCCGCTGTGCGGAGCGGTGGGGACGCTCGCGGCCGTGAGGGTCGCTGCTGCTCGCGGGGAGCTGCGCGCGCTGGCCGCCCTGGGGGCAGAGCCCGGCCGGGCGGTGCTCGGAGCTCTCGCGGGGGGCAGCGCTCTGGGTCTCCTGGGGCCACTCGTTGCAGCGTCCGGGCTGGCCGACCTCGATGGACTGTTCCCGCGGCCCCCTGCGGCGAGGCTCTGGACGATCGAAGGGGTCGGCCTTCACGAGGTGACCCTGGGACTGCACGTCGGCGCTCACGGTGATCTCGCGCTCGGGGCGCCGAGCGTGGTCGCCTCGGCGCTGGCGGCGGGGACGACGGGGTTCACGCTGGCCGCGCTGGCCGCGGCGGCGATCGCCGCCCCTGCGTGGCTCTCGGTGGCCCGCGCGTCCCCGGCGCGGCGAGCGGCCGTGGGAGCGGCTGCGGTGGCGCTCGCTATCGCGGCGTTTCAAGGCGTGGCTGCGGGTCGGGTGCCTCCGGTGGCGCTGGTGCTGGGGCCGGCGGTGCTGGCCCTGGATGGGTTCTACGCCCGTCGTCGACCCTGACTGCCGGCCGCGCTCGACCCCCGCTGCGAACCGCGTTACGCCGCCGGTCCATGGAGAGCACCATCATCGGCGTGGCCACCGCGGTCGGCGTGGCGATCGGCCTGGGCATTCACCAGGCGCGGCAGAGCAAGAAGAACGCGAGCCTGGCCGAGGGCATCCTCCCGCTCCTGACCGCGCGCGGTCCGCTCACGCTCCCTGTCCTCGCAGAGGAGCTGGGGATGAACGGGCTCACGGGGCGCGGCAAGGTGGCGATGGCGTTGAACGCGATGGTCTCGGAGGGCACGCTGGTGGTCGTCGACGCCCCCGAGGGGACACCGCAGCTCAAGAAGGTCCACTTCATCCAGTACAAGGTCCGCGGCTGACGCTCCGCGCCTCCCCGATGTCCGTCGCCATCCTCATGCCCGCCTACAACGAGCCCGGCCGGCTCGCCGACACGCTGGCGGGCATCCGCGCGTGGGCCGAGGAGCTCGGCGGCGTCTCTGTGTTCCTGGTCGACGACGGCAGCGAGCCGCCGATTCCGCCCGACTCTCTCCCTTCGCCCACCCCGTCTTTCCGCCTCGTGCTCGCTCGCCACCCCCTCAACCTGGGTCAGGGCGCGGCGCTGGAGACGGCGCGCCTGCTCGCGCTCCGGGAGCCGCCGTTCGCCACCTACGTGACCATGGATTCCGACGGGCAGCACCGCATCGAGGATCTCGCCGCCTTGGTGGCCGCCGTGGCCAGCGGGGCCGATGTCGCGCTCGGCGATCGCTTCCGCGGGGACTCCAACGTCCCGGCGGCGCGTCGGGTGCTCATCCATGCGGCTCGCCTCTTCGAGCGGGCGCTCACCGGGCTGCGCCTCTCCGACGCGCACAACGGCTACCGGGCCTTCAGTCGCCGCGCCCTCGAGCAGGTGCAGATCCGCGAGAACCGCATGGCCCACGCCACCGAGATCACCCGCCAGATCTCCCGCGGCCGCCTCGAGATCGTCGAGGTGCCCGTCTCCGTGCGCTACACCACCGAGACGCTGGCCAAGGGGCAGCGCTCGCTCGGCGCGTTCGCCATCCTCCGCGACCTGCTCTACCGCTACCTCTTCGAGGAGACCCGGTGAACCTCGCCGCCGTCGCGCTCCTCGCGCTGGTGTTCGGCCTCCTCTTCTACGACTGGGCCACGCTGCGGCGCGGCCGGCAGGCGCGGCGGATGCTGCTGCTGGAGGGCGTCGTCTTCACGGGGGGGGCGTTCTTCATCGCCTTCCCGGACGTGGCCACGGCGGTCGCGCACCGGGTGGGCATCGGGCGCGGCGTCGACTTCATCCTCTACCCGCTGGTGATCTGGCTGGTGCGCGAGTCGCTGCTCAACCGGCGGCGGCGCTGGGAGGACAGCGAGCGGCTCACGGCGCTGGTGAGGGCGCAGGCCATCGCGCAAGCGGTGGTGCTCCCGATCCCGCCGCGGGAGGACGGAGGCGACGCGCTCACCTGCGGCAGCGAGCGGACGAAGTCGTAGGGCAGCGCCCTGTGATGCTTTCGCGGCGCCGTCTCTTTCTTCACGCTTTGCTCGGCGCCGTCCTCCCCGCGTGTCGCGCCTCCCCATCGCCCGA
>Ga0302267_10002905_pt1 | contig 20164 bp, 15 predicted proteins | sample III_Bog_E1_3_FD_194555 | JGI IMG/M metagenome (GOLD analysis project Ga0302267, IMG submission 194555) | Peat permafrost microbial communities from Stordalen Mire near Abisko, Sweden - III_Bog_E1_3 | ecosystem: Environmental > Terrestrial > Soil > Wetlands > Peat | place: Sweden: Abisko... | reverse complement strand
TGAATGCGGTCCCCGACTGGTGTTCCACTACGATTTCACCGATCGCGACGCGATCGGGAGAGCTCACCACGGTACGACGGGCGAGCCGTGGGAGGCGCAAGCCGCAACAAGCAAGGAGGGCAAATGCCTAAAATCGCCAAGAAACAGAAAGCAGCACAAGAGCAGGTCGATCGAGCGAAGAAGCACACGCTCGAGGAGGCCTGCGCGCTCGTGAAGAAGGCGGCCCCCGCCAAGTTCGACGAGACCGTCGACCTTGCCGTGCGGCTGGGCGTCAACCCCCGCCACGCCGACCAGATGGTGCGCGGCGCGGTGGTGCTCCCGCACGGTACCGGGCAGGCGCTCCGGGTCCTGGTCTTCGCCAAGGGTGAGAAGGCCAAGGAGGCCGAGGCCCACGGAGCCGACTTCGTCGGTGCCGAGGACCTCGTGGCCAAGGTCCAGGAAGGCTTCATGGACTTCGACCGGGTCATCGCCACCCCGGACATGATGGGGCAGGTCGGTAAGCTCGGGCGCATCCTCGGCCCGCGCGGCCTCATGCCTAACCCCAAGGTCGGCACCGTCACGTTCGACGTAAAGACCGCCGTCTCGGAGGCCAAGGCGGGCAAGGTCGAGTACCGCGTCGAGAAGGCGGGCATCGTCCACGCCCGCATCGGCAAGGTCTCGTTCACCGAGCAGGCGCTCTTCATCAACGCCGACGCGCTGATCCAGGCGCTGGTGCGGGCCAAGCCCGCGACTGCCAAGGGAATCTACCTGCGCAGCATCACGCTGTCCTCGACCATGGGGCCCGGCGTCCACATCGATCCGCTGCACTTCGGCGGTGCCAAGACCGAGGAGACCTGAGCCATGGAGCGAGCGCACAAGGAGACGGTCATCAAGGCCATCACCGCCAAGTTCGATCGCATGACCTCGGCGGTCTTCCTCGACTTCAAGGGCCTCGACGTCGCCACGGTGTCGAAGCTGCGCGACGAGTTCCGCAAGAGCGGCGTCGAGTACAAGGTCGTCAAGAACACGCTGATCAAGCACGCGATCAAGAGCCACGCGTGGGCGAAGAACCTCGACAAGAGCCTCACCGGCATGACCGGCGTCGCCTTCAGCTACGAGGATCCGAGCGCGGCCGCCAAGGTGGTCAAGGCCTTCCGCAAGGATCCGGCGCACGACAAGCTCAAGGTCAAGGCCGGGCTCATCGACGGCCAGGTGCTCGCCGGCGAGGCCGTCGAGACCCAGCTCGCCAGCATGCCCGGGAAGAACGAGCTGCGCGCGTCGCTCCTCGCCACCTTCCAGGCGCCCCTCACTCAGCTGCTCCAGCTCCTCCAGGCGCCGGCGCAGAACTTCGCCTACTTGCTCAAGGCGAAGGAGGACAAGGCGAACGAGGCGCCCCAGGCGAACGAGGCCGCCGGGTGAAGGATCGGGGGGCGCTCCGCAGCATCAGCGCCTAGCCCCCTGCCGTCCCCGCGTGCCCGGTCGTAGCGCGAGCTACCTGGGCCAGTGTCGGCGAAGACGCAAAGTTTGCGCCGACCGTCACTGTCAAGCAGAAAGGGCATTGCGCCCTCTGGATTTTGTTCTACACACGTCTTCCCCGGAACGTACCGGCGGCGTGTTCGGGATTCGAAGGAGTTCTTCCCATGGCTGAGATCACGCGTGAAGTCGTCGTCGACTACCTTTCCCAGATGCCGGTCATCGAGCTCGCGGGCCTCATCAAGACGCTCGAAGACAAGTGGGGCGTGAAGGCTGCGCCCGTGGCGATGGCCGCCGGCCCGGCCGTCGCTGCCCCCGTCGTCGAGAAGGAGGCCGAGAAGACGGAGTTCGACGTCGTTCTGGCCGCCGCCGGCGCCAACAAGATCCAGGTCATCAAGGCGATCCGCGAGATCACCGGCCTGGGCCTCAAGGAGGCGAAGGACCTCGTCGAGGCAGCCCCCAAGACCGTGAAGGAGCAGGTCTCCAAGGCCGATGCCGAGGAGATGAAGAAGAAGCTGACCGAGGCTGGTGCGACTGTCGAGCTCAAGTAGGGCTCTTCCGTTCCCCCCGAGGGAAGGCGGATCCGCCCGGAGGGGCGGCAGAGGCGAAGGTCTCTGCCGTCCGTCCGCGTTTTGTACTTCGTCTAGTTTTCCAGGTCGGGCGCGCCCGCTCGCCCTGGGCCCCCCGAGTGCGCTCGCCAGCGCGGTCGGGATCCAGTGCGCTCGGCGCACTGGTCGAGATTGCAGCCTCGATCGGTGGGACGCAGGCCCCGCCAGCTGCTCGGTTCGTGTCGCGCGGATCCAGCCCGCGCACCGGTAGAGCCGGAGGAAATCGATGCCGTCGGTCGTCCAATCCAACTTCCGCGTCCGCAAGAACCTCGGTCGGGTCAGTCGCATCATCGACGTGCCCAACCTCATCGACATCCAGAAGTCGAGCTACGACAAGTTCCTCCAGATGAACGTCCCGCCCAACGAGCGGGAAGAGGTTGGGCTCCAGGCGGTCTTTCGATCGGTCTTCCCCATCAAGGACTTCAACGGCACGAGCGAGCTCGTGTTCGTCTCCTACAACCTCGAGCCGCCCAAGTACGACGTCGACGAGTGCCGCCAGCGCGGCATGACGTTCTCGGCACCGATCAAGGTGACCAACCAGCTCATGATCTACGACACCCGCGACGGCGGCGAGCGGATCGTGCGCGACATCAAGGAGCAGGAAGTCTACTTCGGCGAGCTCCCGCTGATGACCGAGACCGGCACGTTCATCATCAACGGCACCGAGCGCGTCGTCGTCAGCCAGCTCCACCGGAGCCCGGGCGTCTTCTTCGACCACGACAAGGGCAAGACCCACTCGTCCGGCAAGCTTCTCTACTCGGCGCGCGTCATCCCCTACCGCGGATCCTGGCTCGATTTCGAGTTCGACCCCAAGGACATCATCTACGTCCGCATCGACCGCCGCCGGAAGATGCACGCGACGGTGCTCCTGCGCGCGCTCGGCTACTCGACGCAGGATCTCCTCAACTACTTCTACTCGACCGAGACCGTCTACATCGAGAAGGGGGACAAGTACTCGAAGAGCATCGAGTACGACCTCCTCGCCGGCCAGCGCGCGACCCGCGATGTGAAGCTGGGCGCCGACGTCCTCGTCAAGAAGAACACCAAGTTCACCCGCGCCGCCATCCGCAAGATGAAGGAAGCGAAGCTCGAGCGTATGCCGGTCGAGCCGGACGAGCTGGTCGGCAAGGTTGCCGCGCACGACGTCGTCGACCCCGAGACCGGCGAGGTTCTGGTCGAGGTGAACGAGGAGCTCACTGAGGCCAAGCTGGAGCGACTCCGCGAGGCGACCATCGAGAGCTTCAAGATCCTCTTCATCGACGGCCTCAACGTCGGCAGCTACCTGCGCGACACGCTGCTCGCCGACAAGGTGAAGACCCAGGAGGACTCGATCCTGGAGATCTACCGCCGTCTCCGCCCGGGTGATCCGCCGACCCTCGAGACCGCCAAGACCCTCTTCAACAACCTGTTCTTCAACGCCGAGCGCTACGACCTGAGCAAGGTCGGCCGCCTCAAGCTGAACTACAAGTTCTATCGGGACATGCCGGATGACCAGCGCCCCGGCATCGATCTCACCGTGCTCACCCCCCAGGACATCCTGGAGACGGTGCGCCACCTGATCGAGCTGAAGAACGGGCGCGGCTCGGTCGACGACATCGATCACCTCGGCAACCGCCGCGTCCGCGCGGTCGGTGAGCTGATGGAGAACCAGTACCGCATCGGTCTGGTCCGGATGGAGCGCGCCATCAAGGAGCGCATGAGCATGTCGCAGGAGATCGACACGCTCATGCCCCACGATCTCATCAACGCCAAGCCCGTCTCGGCGGTGGTCAAGGAGTACTTCGGGAGCTCGCAGCTCTCGCAGTTCATGGACCAGACCAACCCGCTCAGCGAGGTCACTCACAAGCGCCGCCTCTCGGCCCTCGGGCCCGGCGGTCTGACGCGCGAGCGCGCCGGCTTCGAGGTCCGCGACGTTCACGCGACCCACTACGGCCGCATCTGCCCGATCGAGACGCCCGAAGGACCGAACATCGGCCTCATCGCCTCGCTCTCGACGTTCGCCCGCGTCAACGAGTACGGGTTCGTCGAGACCCCCTACCGCAAGGTGGGCCACGGCCGCGTCAGCGACGAGGTCGTGTGGCTGAGCGCGCTCGAGGAGGAGGGCAAGTACATCGCCCAGGCCACCGTGCAGATGGACGAGAAGGGCCAGTTCCGCGAGCCGCTGATCAGCGCTCGTTACAACGGCGACTTCAAGATCGTCATGCCCGAGATGGTCGAGCTGATGGACGTCGCGCCGAACCAGATGGTGTCGGTCGCCGCCGCGCTGGTGCCCTTCCTCGAGCACGACGACGCCAACCGCGCGCTCATGGGCGCCAACATGCAGCGTCAGGCCGTGCCGCTGGTGCGCTCGCACGCGCCGCTCGTCGGCACGGGCATGGAGAACCGGCTCGCCCGCGACTCCGGCGTCTGCGTGGTCACCCGCCGCCCGGGCACCGTCGAGAGCGTCGATGCGACGCGCATCGTCGTCCGCGCCGAAGGCGAAGGCGCCGAGGTGCCGGACATCTATCACCTGATGAAGTTCCAGCGCTCCAACCAGTCGACTTGCTACACGCAGAAGCCGATCGTGAGCACCGGCGACATCGTCAAGGCCGGCGACGTCCTCGCCGACGGCCCGAGCTGCGACATGGGTGAGCTGGCGCTCGGGCAGAACGTGCTCGTCGCCTTCATGCCCTGGCAGGGCTACAACTTCGAGGACTCGATCCTCGTCTCCGAGCGCATCGCCAAGGACGACGTCTTCACCTCGATCCACATCGAGGAGTTCGAGTGCGTCGCCCGTGACACCAAGCTCGGCAAGGAGGAAATCACCCGCGACATCCCCAACGTCGGCGAGGAGGCCCTCAAGGACCTCGACGACTCGGGCATCGTGCGCATCGGCGCCGAGGTCCGCCCGGGCGACATCCTCGTCGGCAAGATCACCCCCAAGGGCGAGACCCAGCTCTCCCCGGAGGAGAAGCTCCTCCGCGCCATCTTCGGCGAGAAGGCCGGCGACGTGCGCGACAGCTCGCTCAAGGTGCCGCCGGGCGTCGGCGGGATCGTCATCAACGCCCGCGTCTTCTCCCGCAAGGGGACCGAGAAGGACGAGCGCGCCCGTGACATCGAGGACCAGGAGCGCGCCCGCATCGAGCGCACCCGCGACGAGGAGATCAAGATCCTCCGCGACTCGTTCTACCGCCGCGTGCGGGAGATCCTCCTCGGCAAGATCACCGGCGGCAAGCTGGTCGACGACAAGGGCAAGGTCCTCCTCCAGAAGGGCGCCCCCATCACCGAGGCCGACCTGACCGAGATCCCCCGCAAGTACTGGGGCGAGATCCCGGTCGAGGAGACCGAGCAGGTGCAGCAGATCCTCCGCGACCTGGAGGACCTGGTCCGCACCCGCGAGGAGCACTTCCGCGACAAGATCGAACGCCTCTCCAAGGGCGACGAGCTGCCGCCGGGCGTGATCAAGATGGTGAAGGTCTACATCGCCATCAAGCGCAAGCTCCAGGTCGGCGACAAGATGGCCGGCCGCCACGGCAACAAGGGCGTCATCAGCCGCATCCTCCCCGAGGAGGACATGCCCTACCTCGCCGACGGCAGCCCGGTCGATCTCGTCCTCAACCCGCTCGGCGTGCCGAGCCGCATGAACGTCGGGCAGATCCTCGAGATCCATCTCGGGTGGGGCGCGTACGAGCTCGGCCGACAGCTCCAGGCGATGCTCGACGAGCAGCGCGCAGCCCAGGACATCAAGGATCTCCTCAACAAGATCTACAAGGGCGACGCGGAGATCGAGGAGCAGATCGGGCGCATGGATGACAGCGACGTCAAGGCGCTGGCCAAGAAGAGCAAGAACGGCGTCTTCATGGCCTCGCCCGTCTTCGACGGCGCGGCCGAGGCCGACATCAAGGGCGCGCTCGAGATCGCGGGGCTGCCGCAGAGCGGCCAGGCGATCCTCTTCGACGGCCGCACCGGCGACGCCTTCGACCAGAACGTCACGGTGGGCATCATGTACATGCTCAAGCTCCACCATCTGGTGGATGACAAGATCCACGCCCGCTCCATCGGGCCCTACTCGCTGGTCACCCAGCAGCCCCTGGGCGGCAAGGCGCAGTTCGGCGGGCAGCGGCTCGGCGAAATGGAAGTCTGGGCGATGGAGGCCTACGGCGCGGCCTACGCGCTGCAGGAGTTCCTCACCGTCAAGAGCGACGACGTCATGGGCAGGACGCGCATGTACGAGGCCATCGTCAAGGGTGACTACACGCTGGAGGCCGGCCTGCCGGAGAGCTTCAACGTGCTCATCAAGGAACTGCAATCTCTCTGCCTGAACGTCGAGCTCGTCGAGTCGACCCTGGCCGAAGCCAACGCCGCCGAGGAGGAGTGATCCATGCGTGACATCTTCAGCTTCTTCGAGAAGCCCAAGGACCCGCTCTCGTTCAGCGCGATCCGCATCTCGCTGGCGAGCCCGGAGAAGATCCGCGAGTGGTCGCACGGCGAGGTCAAGAAGCCCGAGACCATCAACTACCGCACCTTCAAGCCGGAGCGGGACGGGCTCTTCTGCGCCAAGATCTTCGGCCCGGTGAAGGACTACGAGTGCAACTGCGGCAAGTACAAGCGCATGAAGCACCGCGGGATCGTGTGCGAGAAGTGCGGCGTCGAGGTGATCCAGTCCAAGGTGCGCCGCGAGCGCCTCGGGCACATCTCGCTCGCCACGCCGGTCGCCCACATCTGGTTCCTCAAGAGCCTGCCGTCGCGCATCGGCAACATGCTCGACATCACGCTCAAGGATCTGGAGAAGGTCCTCTACTGCGAGGCGTACATCGTCATCGACCCCAAGGAGACGGGGCTCGAGCGCGGTGATCTGCTCAGCGAGGAGCGCTACCTCCAGCTCATCGAGGAGTACGGCGACGACAAGTTCTCGGCCGGCATGGGCGGCGAGGCCGTGCTCGAGATGCTCAAGCAGGTCGACGTGCACGCGCTCGCCGAGATGCTCCGCACCGAGATGCGCAGCGCCACCAGCGAGGCCAAGCGGAAGAAGCTGGCCAAGCGGCTCAAGGTGGTCGAGGCCTTCCGCGAGAGCGGGAACCGGCCCGAGTGGATGATGCTCACGGTGATCCCTGTGCTCCCGCCGGATCTCCGCCCGCTCGTCCCCCTCGATGGCGGCCGCTTCGCGACCAGCGATCTCAACGATCTCTACCGCCGCGTCATCAACCGCAACAACCGCCTCAAGCGGCTGCTCGAGCTGAACGCGCCCGAGATCATCATCCGCAACGAGCGCCGCATGCTCCAGGAGGCGGTCGACGCCCTCTTCGACAACGGCCGCCGCGGCAAGACCATCACCGGGCCCAACAAGCGCCCGCTCAAGTCGCTCAGCGACATGCTCAAGGGCAAGCAGGGCCGGTTCCGCCAGAACCTGCTCGGCAAGCGCGTCGACTACTCGGGCCGCTCCGTCATCGTCGTGGGCCCGACGCTGCGCCTGCACCAGTGCGGGCTGCCCAAGAAGATGGCCCTCGAGCTCTTCAAGCCGTTCATCTACAACAAGCTGGAAGAGCGGGGCTACGTCAACACCATCAAGTCTGCGAAGAAGATGGTGGAGAAGGAGCGCCCCGAGGTCTGGGACATTCTCGAGGAGGTCATCAGCGAGCACCCGGTCCTCCTGAACCGCGCGCCCACGCTGCACCGCCTCGGCATCCAGGCGTTCGAGCCGGTGCTCATCGAGGGCAAGGCCATCCAGCTCCACCCGCTGGTGTGCGCGGCCTTCAACGCCGACTTCGACGGCGATCAGATGGCCGTCCACGTGCCGCTCTCGGTCGAGGCGCAGATGGAAGCGCGCGTGCTCATGATGAGCACGAACAACATCCTCTCGCCCGCCAACGGCAAGCCCATCATCAACCCGACGCAGGACATCGTCCTCGGGCTCTACTACGCCACGCGCGAGCGCAAGTTCGAGCGCGGCTGCTACCGCGAGGGCAGCTTCACGGTCGACGACAAGGGCCACGCCCACGGCTACCTGCGCGGCGTCTACGCCTCCGTCGACGAGGTCCGCATGGCCTTCGACAACGGCGAGGTCGCTCTCCACGCCGGCGTGCAGGTGCGCGTCCCCGTCATCGACGACGAGGGCGTCCCCGTCCTCGACGAGAAGGGCCACCCCAAGCGCCGCGTGGTGCTCACCACGGTGGGCCGCGTCCTCATCTCCGAGGTGCTCCCCCGCGGCATCGCGTTCGAGCACGTCAACAAGGTCCTCTCCAAGAAGGCCCTCAGCGAGCTCATCGACATCTGCTACCGCGTCCACCGCAACAAGGAGACCGTTCTCCTCGCGGACCGCCTGCGCACGCTCGGCTTCGACCACGCGATGCGGGCCGGCATCTCCATCTGCATGGATCACATGGTGATCCCCAATGCGAAGAAGGTGCTCCTCGGCGACGCTCAGAAGCAGGTCGAGCAGGTGGTGGAGCAGTACCAGGAGGGGCTCATCACCGACGGCGAGCGCTACAACAAGATCGTCGACATCTGGGCCGGCGTCGCCGACGCGGTCACCGACGAGATGATGAAGGGCATCGGCACCGAGAAGGTCATCGATCGCGAGACCGGCAAGGAGTCGATGGAGCCGTCCTTCAACCCCATCTACATCATGGCCGACTCCGGCGCGCGCGGATCCAAGCAGCAGATCCGCCAGCTCGCCGCCATGCGTGGCCTGATGGCCAAGCCCTCGGGCGAGATCATCGAGACGCCGATCACCGCGAATTTTCGCGAGGGTCTCAGCGTGCTCCAGTACTTCATCTCGACCCACGGCGCCCGCAAGGGGCTCGCCGACACCGCGCTCAAGACGGCCAACTCCGGCTACCTCACGCGCCGGCTCGTCGACGTCGCCCAGGACGCGGTCATCAGCGAGTTCGACTGCGGCACCCTCGACGGCATCCGCGTCACCAAGCTGGAGGAGGCCGGCGAGGTCATCCAGGCCCTCGGCGAGCGTATCCTCGGGCGCGTCGCGCTCGAGGACGCGGTCGACCCCCTCACCGGCGAGGTGCTGATCAACGCCAACACCGAGCTCGACGAGGCGGCCGTCAAGAAGATCGAGGACGCCGGCATCGAGGAGGTGGTCATCCGATCGGTGCTCACCTGCCAGACCCGCCGCGGCGTCTGCGCCCTCTGCTACGGGCGCGATCTCGCCCGCGGCTACCGCGTCAACATCGGCGAGGCGGCCGGCATCATCGCCGCCCAGTCGATCGGCGAGCCGGGCACCCAGCTCACCATGCGCACCTTCCACGTCGGCGGCACCGCCGCCCGCGGCAAGATCGTCGCCAACTACCTCGAGGCCCGCACGGCCGGCACGGTGCGCCTGCGCCGCGCGGTCATCGAGCGCAAGAAGGACGGCACGGTCGTGGTGATGAAGCGCCACGGCGAGCTGGTCCTCGTCGACGAGACCGGCCGCGAGCGCGAGCATCACCGGCTCGTCTACGGCGCCTCGCTCAAGGTCGCCGAGGGCGATCACGTCAAGCCCGGCGTCGTCCTCGCCGAGTGGGATCAGTTCGCGACGCCGCTCCTCACCGAGGTGTCCGGCATCGTGAAGTACGGCGATCTGGTCGAGGGCGTCAGCGTCCAGGAGCGCCTCGACGAGGTCACCGGCCTGTCGCGCAAGGTCGTCATCGAGTCCAAGGCGGGCGACATCCGCCCGCGCATCTCGATCAAGGACCCGGTCACGGGCCAGACGCTCAAGCTCCCCAACAGCGAGCTCGACGCCCGGTACCTGCTCCCGGTCGGCGCCCACATCATCGCCCAGGAGGGCGACGCCATCGAGGCCGGTGACATCATCGCCAAGATGCCGCGCGAGTCGACCAAGGTGCAGGACATCACCGGCGGTCTGCCCCGCGTCGCCGAGCTGTTCGAGGCCCGAAAGCCCAAGGATCACGCCATCATCAGTGAGATCGAGGGCGAGGTCTCCTTCGGCAAGGACACCAAGGGCAAGCGCAAGGTCCTCGTCACGCCGATCACGCCGGAGGGCACCGTGCTCACCGACCAGGCGCGCGAGTACCTGATCCCCAAGGGCAAGGACATCCTGGTCCAGCCGGGCGATCGCGTGCAGGCCGGCGAGCCGCTCCAGGCGGGCCCGCCCAACCCGCACGACATCCTCCGGGTCAAGGGCGAGAAGGAGCTCGCCGCCTGGCTGGTCAACGAGATCCAGCAGGTCTACCGGCTCCAGGGCGTCGGTATCAACGACAAGCACATCGAGGTGATCGTCCGCCAGATGCTCCGCCGCGTCCGCGTCAAGGACGTGGGCGAGACGAACTTCCTGGTCGACGAGCAGGTCGAGAAGCACATCTTCGAGAAGGAGAACGAGCGCGTCCTCGAGCGGCAGGGCCGCCCGGCCATCGCGGAAGCTCTCCTCCTCGGCATCACCAAGGCGAGCCTCTCGACCGAGTCGTTCATCAGCGCCTCGTCGTTCCAGGAGACCACCAAGGTGCTCACCGAGGCGGCCATCCAGGGCAAGACCGACGATCTCCGCGGCCTCAAGGAGAACGTCATCATGGGCCGCCTCATCCCCGCCGGCACCGGCCTGCCCGCGTACAAGCGCATGCAGCTGGTGGTCGAGGGCGACGTGCAGCACATCGCCCCCGCGCCGGCGCCCGCGCCCCGCGCTCGCGTCGAAGAGCCGCTCGTGGCCGTCAACGAAGAGTAGCGGCACCTCCGGTCGGGGCGCCGGCGGCCATCCGCTGCCGCGCCCCGACGTTCGCGCGGAGTCACGGGGTCCCCCCATCAGCTCCCAATGATCCTCCACCAGGCAATCGTCGAGCAGACCGTGGACCGCGACGAGCGGGACCGCTTCGTCAAGGAGCTCTGCGTCGTCCGCTTCCGCGGCGCCGGCGGCAGGGAGGTCCCGCTGGCGATGATCCGCAAGCGCCACGCTCCCCGCCGCGGCGCGGACGCGGCGCTCGGGGGCACCCTGGCCCCGGTGCTGCTCGTTCACGGTTACGGGCAGAACCGCTATGCCTGGCACCTTCCGGCGCGCTCGTTCTCCAACTACCTCGCCCGCGCGGGCTTCGACGTCTTCAACCTCGATCTCCGCGGCCACGGCCGCTCCCGTCACCTCGGCGCGCGCCGGCCCATCCACATCGCCGACCACGTCCGCGAGGACGTCCCCGCCGCCGTCGAGGAGGTGCAGCGCATCTCCGGCGCTCGCCCCCTCTATTACCTGGGGCACTCCATGGGCGGCCTCATCGGCTACGCGGCCGCTGCCTCGCTCACCGGCGCGCTCGCCGGCGTCGCCACGCTGGGCAGCCCCTATCACTTCACCCGCGGCTCCTGGCCCCTGATGCTCGCCGGCAGCGCCCTCCTCGCCATCGATCGCGGCGGGTCGCTCGACCGGCACTCGGCCGCCCTCAAGCCGCTCGGCGAGACGATGCGGCTGCTCCGCGCCTTCGTCGAGAGCCCCCTCTTCCCGCTCCCGATCCGCGGCTTCGACGCCGGGTCCATGGAGCCCGAGGTGCTCGGCCAGCACATGTCCCTCGCCATGGACTCCGGCAGCATCGTCGTGCTCAAGAACCTCTTCCTGGGCGGCCTCGAGTCGCGCCAGAGCGGTCATCGCCTGGGCGGGCTCACCGGCTACGCCGGCGCCTTCGAGAGCCTCGACCTGCCCCTCCTCATCCTCGCCGGGACCCGCGACGACCTGGCTCCCCCCGCCTCCGTCGAGCCCGCCTACGAGCACAGCCGCTCGCGCGACAAGACCTACCGCACCTTCCCCCGCGGCCACATCGACCTCATCGTCGGCCGCGACGCACCCCTGACCGTCTGGCCGCTGCTCGAGGCCTGGATGCGCAAGCGGGTCCGTGCCGCCGCCCCCGGGAGGCCTCGCGAGCCCCTCGGTTGAACCGCGCCTGCCGTGCTAGTCTCGCCGGGCGATGGCACTCAAAGACAAGCTGATGTCCGAAGGCATGAAGCTCGCCGCCAGCCCGGCGGTCGCCAAGCTGATGCAGGACGAGCGCTTCATGAAGCTGGTGATGACGGCGATGGCCATGCCCGGCCGGATGAACACCTTCACCGTCGAGCAGAAGGAGCACTTCGCCAAGGCCATGGGCCTCGCCACCCAGGAAGAAGTGCGCGATCTCAAGCGCACTGTCTCCGCCCTGGAGCGCGCCGTCGCCCGCCTCGAGAGTCGGTAGGCACCCTGCGGAGCGCCCGAGAGCGCTCCCCGACGGCCCACAAACGCGAAGCGCCGGAGCGGTTGCCCAGCTCCGGCGTCTCGTGCAGTCAGGCTTCGACTACTTCGCGTCGCCGCGCGCGTAGATGCTGGCCACGTAGTCCAGCACGTCGCGCGCCGAGACCTCGTTGTAGCCGAAGTACTTGATCATCCGCGTCTTGATGATGTCGATCTTCTCCTGCGTCTCCTTGTCGATGACGCTCGACACCAGGGTCTGCAGCTTGATCGCATCCTTCTGATCCTCGAACAGCTTCAGCTCCAGCGCGCGCCGCAGGCGATCGTTGGTGTGCCACTCGAACTTCTTGCCATCGACGGCGAGCGCCCCGATGTAGTTCATGATCTCGCGCCGGAAGTCGTCCTTGCGGTTCTCCGGGATGTCGATCTTCTCCTCGATGGACCGCATCAGCCGCTCGTCCGGCTCGACGTCCTCGCGGGTGAAGCGGTCCTTGACCTTCTCTTTGAGGGTGAAGGCCTTGATCGAGTCGATGTAGTTGGCTGCGAGCTTCTGGATCGCGTCCTCGTCGGCGCTGATGGCGCGCTGGACCTCGTTCTTGACGATGTCGTCGTACTCGCGCTTCACCATCCCGATGCACTCGGCCCAGCGCTTGCGCTGCTCCTCGTTGGTGATGAGGGAGTGGTGGCGCAGGCCCTTCTCCAGCTCGCTCATCACCATGAAGGGGTTGATGGTCCCCTCCCCCATGTCGTTGACGAGCGCGTTGGAGATCTTGTCCTGCACGTAGCGGGGGCTGATGCCCTCCATGCCCTCGCGCGAGGCCTCCTTGCGGAGCTCCTTGACGGTGTCCTGCGTGTAGCCGGGGAGCACCTTGCCGTCGTACAGCTTCATCTTCTGCACGAGCGAGAGGTTGTGCTTCTTGGGGTCCTCCAGCCGGGTCAGCGCGGCCCACATCGCGGCCACCTCGAGGGTGTGGGGGGCGATGTGCTTGCCGGCGATCTTCTCCTTGCCGAAGTCCTTCTCGTAGATGCGGATCTCCTCGCTCACCTTGGTGATGTAGGGGATGTCGATCTTGATGGTGCGGTCCCGGAGCGCCTCCATGAACTCGTTGGAGAGGAGCTTCTTGTACTCGGCCTCGTTGGTGTGGCCGACGATGACCTCGTCGATGTCCGTCTGGGCGAACTTCTTCGGCTTGATCTTGTGCTCCTGGGACGCGCCCAGCAGATCGTAGAGGAAGGCGACGTCGAGCTTGAGCACCTCGATGAACTCGACCATGCCCCGGTTGGCGATGTTGAACTCGCCGTCGAAGTTGAAGGCGCGCGGGTCGGAGTCCGAGCCATACTCGGCGATCTTGCGGTAGTTGATGTCGCCGGTGAGCTCGGTCGAGTCCTGGTTCTTCTCGTCCTTGGGCTGGAAGGTGCCGATGCCGACGCGGTCCTTCTCCGAGAGCACCAGGCGCTTGACGCGGATGTGCTGCATCACCTTGGACCAGTCGCCGCCGTACTTGTCCATGAGGCGGTTGAAGATGAAGCGGCACGCCGGATCGAGGTCGCCCTCGACCTTGACGTTGTACTGGGGGTTGGAGAGCCCGAGCTCCTTGATGGCGCTGGCCCGCCACGACGGGGGGATGAGCCGGAGCGGCTCCTCGTGCATCGGGCACTTGAAGACGGCGCTCTCGGCGCCGGCCATGCCGACGTCGTCGAGGTTCTGCCAGGAGAAGGTGTAGAGCGCGCCGTCGGGGGTGGTCGAGTAGTGCTCGAGGCCCTTCTTGAGGAGACGGGCGATGGTCGACTTGGAGGAGCCGACCGGGCCGTGCAGCAGGATGACGCGCTTCTCGGGGCCGTAGCCCTCGGCCGCGGCCTTGAACACGTGGACGAGCCGCATCAGCGGGATGTCGAGGCCGAAGACGGCGTCGGCCCCGCCGGCGTTCTCGTCCTTGAAGAAGTTGTAGCGGATGAGCTTCTTCTTGTTGTCGGTGTACTCCTCGATCCCGTAGCGGATGATCATGTCGTACGCGCGCTGGAAGGCGTTGCGCGTGACCTGGGGGTTGCTCTTGACGAGGCCGAGGTAGTCCTCGAACGACCCCTCCCAGGACAGATCGCGGTAGAGCGCGAAGTCCTGCATCGCTGCGATCTTCTCGACCATCCCTGTGCGCGTCTCGCCCATGCTCTTCACCCTCTTCGTATTCGCTGCGCGCCACGCTGCCAGGTCGCGCGTTCGGAGCCGGAGCTTACACCACCGATCTGCCCTGCGCGACCGCTCCGAACGGCGCCCCTGCCCGCCCTCGCCGTCATGATCAGGGGGTTTGGGGGGGCCTTGGCCCCCCCATCGTGGTCAGGGAACGTGCCGCGTGGTGCAGCTCGCTTCTGCGCCGGGCGTCTGGGGGCCCCCGGCGTGAGGGACCGACGCGGCGTCCCAGACGAGCCCGCCGCCCTCGATCACGCCCGGCCACGCGTCGACGTAGACCGAGGGCTCGCTGGGCGCGGAGGTGTCGATCCAGAACGGGTGGCCCGATCCGGGGCGGCGCACGTCGATGTGGACGAACTTGTTGTTGGGGTAGAAGCCGCACCCCACGTCGTCGAGCTGGTGGCAGAGCTGGAACAGCGCCGCGTTGGGCACCCCCATCACGTACACGTCGAGCGCGCGCGCCTCGCTGTGCATGCTGTGGTGGGTCCCCGGCTTGGGCCGGCCCCCCGAGGGATCGTGCCGGTAGCCGCTGAAGATGTAGATGGTGCGCCACGGGAACGCATCCGCCACGCGCTGCATCGCCCAGAGCAGCCGCGGGTTGACGAGGCGCACCCCCGGCGTCCACTCGCCGCGGGGGATCGCCTCGGGATCGGGCTCGTCCGGGAGGAGCTCGCCCGGGCGCGGGGCGCTGGTCTCGCGCGCCATGAGGGTGAGGCGATCGAACGCCTGGGCCGCGACCGAGCCGTCGCAGCGCACCAGGAGGAACGCGTCGCTCTCGCCCGCGTAGCGCGCCATCCGCACCGGGCGCCGCCGGCAGCGCCAGTTGGGGATCGGCTTGGACGGCGGGAGCGACCACAGCGCGTCGAAGCCGTCGGACGCGAACATCGCCGCGGGCGTCTTGATCACCGGGGTGGTGAACGAGGGGTCGAGCCAGCGAGAAAAGCTCAGCAGCAGCGGGGACGCCGTCGGCTCCCGGTCCTGGTCCTCTCGCTCCTCACCGCCGCTCGGATCGAAGACCGACAGCTCCCTGGCGGCGCTCACCGGCACCACCTCGTTCGCGGAGGACGCCCACGTCAGCGGCCACCACGGCTGCGCCCGCCAGCGCCCCCAGGGGCCGGAGAAATAGTGCCGCAGCCCACCGGAAGCATCGACGGCGGCATCGCGGAAGGCTTCGAGGAGCGGGAGGCGCGCGGCGCCGTAGGCTTGCGGCTCGGCCCCGTCGAGCTTGAACGTGTAGAGCTTGGGCGGCTCGTCGAGCCAGGTCACGCTCGGGACGCCGGGAGCGACGGCGACCGCCGCGCGCGCCGGCTGCAGCGCGGCGCTCACCAGCGCGAGGGCGAGGGTGGCTGCCGAAGCCATGCGGGCGAGAGCCGACGAGCGCATCCGCGGAGTGGTGTGCCACAGAACGAGGCGACGCGTCACTGCTCGCGAGGTGTCCCCGCTCAATCCGCGGCCGCGCGGCTCAAACGGTCCCGCACGGCGGCCCAGGCGCCGCCCGCCGGGGGGGTGGCGATCACGATCACGGCGCACCCGGCGTCCTCGAGGCGGTGCAGCGCCGCATACAGCCCCGCGGCGTAGCCCGCCGCCTCGTCCGGCAGCACCTCGCGCGGGGCCTCGGCGACCGTTCCGGGCGCGACCTCCAGGGCGCCGGTGCGCTGCCCCCCGGATCGCAGGGCCGCGACGGCCCCGCTCACCCCCTCGGCCGGGAGCAGGCGCACCTGGGCGCGCGGCGCGTAGTGCCGTGCGTGCGAGCCCGGCGCGGCGGCACGCTCGCCCTCGGCGACGATGACGCCGGCGCCGTCGATCACCGGCGTCCGCGCCGCGATCGCCCCGAGCGGGATGGCGCCATGACGGAGCAGCACCGCCGGCTCGCGGGTCACGTCGACGATCGAGGACTCGATGCCGAACCCGGTCGGCCCCCCATCGAGCACCGCGTCGATGCGCCCGCCCAGGCTCTTGAGCACGTGATCCGCCGTGGTCGGCGAGATCCCCGTCGAAACGTTGGCGCTCGGCGCCGCGATCGGCAGCCCCGCCGCCCGCAGCAGCGCCAGCGCCACCGGGTGCGCCGGCACCCGCAGCGCCACGCTGGGTCCCCCGGCCGCGACCTCCTCGGCGACGCCGCCGGCGCCGAGGCGCCGCTTCACCACCAGGGTCAGCGGCCCGGGCCAGAACGCTGCCGCGAGCGCGGCGGCCGCCGCCGGCCACTCCTCGGCCACGGCGCGTGCCGCCTCCACGTCGGCGACGTGGACGATGAGCGGATTGCCCGCGGGCCGCCCCTTGGCGGCGAAGATCGCGCTCACCGCCGCGCTCTCATCCGCGCGCGCACCCAGCCCGTAGACCGTCTCGGTGGGGAAGGCGACCAGCCCGCCCTCCCGGATCCGCGCTGCCGCGCGCGCGATGGCGGAGGCGGAGATCGCCAGCCGCTCCGTCACCGCGGCTTGTCCACCGTGCGCTGGGGCCCGGTCGCGGGACGGCGCAGATAGATGGGATCGTACGGCGGCATGGTCGCCAGGGTCAGCATGGCCACCGTCTCCGCCAGCTGGCTCACGCCCGCCTGGCTGTCGGGCGGGATGGTGACCACGTAGCCCCGCTGGAGCGCGTCGACCGCGGTCGCCTGGATGCCCAGCTCGGTGGCGCAGCCGGTGAGGATGATCTCGTCGGCGCCGAGCCCCTCGAGCACGGGGGCCAGGTCGGACCGCGCGAAGGCGCTGTAGGTCGGCTTCTTCACCACGCGATCGCCGGGGAGCGGGGCGAGCTCGGGCCAGACCGCGCCCCCCTCGCTGCCCTCCAGCGCGTGGACGGGCCAGACGGCAAAGTCCGGATCGCCCGCCTGGTGGCTGTCGCAGGCGTACACGATCGGGACGGACCTGCTCCGCGCGTCGGCCAGCCGCAGCTGGAGCGCCGACACGATGCCCCGCGCCCGCGGCAGCTCGAGCGGGCGGCCGGGCACGAGGTGGTCGTTGATCATGTCCAGCACCACCATCACCGGCCGCTGCGGTCGGCGCGGCCGGGCTCGGGCGGAGAGGAGGCGCTCCCGCAGGCGAGCCGAGGGCGCCACCGGGGCGGCCGAGTGGGCCAGCTCGGCCAGGTCGGCGCGGAGTGACGCTAGGTCAGCGGAATCTTCCGGCGAGAGGGCAACCAGGGCATCGAGGGCGCGATCCGGCGCGCGTGCCAGCAGCAGCGCGAGGAGCTGCTCTCTTCCCATCGGTTGCATCATGGCGGTGCTTCAGACCCTACGCACCAGACCAGATTGAAGATCCCACCCATTCCGTCAAGAGGATCATTTCGCCCGGCCATGTTCGCGCCGGACGGTCCGAGCCGGACGCACGCTCGCAACGGGCGGTCCAGGGTGAGCGCCCGAGGATCTGCCGCCGGCGAAGCCGGGGGAGGGGGGCCGGAGCCCCCATCGTGGTGGGTACCGCGAGCGATCAGGTCGGGGAGAGGGCGTTCGCGCTCTCCCGAACCGTCACAGCAAGCAAGGCGTGACGCACGTGGCGAACGCCGAACAAGCCGCCGCCTGGCCGCAGGCCTCCAGAGCTGCGACGCTACACGACGAGCTGCTGCCCATCGCGCCCTGAGCTTGAAGACAGGTGCCACAGGCCGCGACGGGCGTCGTGCCGTTCGCCGTCCCGCTGGTGCACGAGGCGGTGCAATCGCTGGCGCAGGGCGAGCCCGTCGCACAGCCACAGTTCGTGATCTCCTCGCCCTCGAACGCCATGTACGCCGAGGGATTGTTCGTCTCGCAGGCCGCCTCACAGGCCGCGCTGCCGCCGGCGCCGGACGAGCTGGTGCTGGAAGAAGTGGAGGTCGAGCTCGAGCTGGAGGTCGAGCCGGAGCTCGAGCTGGAGGTCGAGCCGGAGCTCGAAGTGGAGCTGGAGCTGGACGTGCCGCCCGTTCCCGTGCCGCCGGTGCTGCTAGAGCTACACGCGATGGCGAGGGCAGCAGGGGCGAGGAGCGCGAGGAGCTTGATCGAAGAACGAACCATGGAAAAGTCCTTTCGACACGCAGAAGGATCCGGTAGCGCGCGTGCCCGGTGGCCATAGTAGGCGAAAGTCCCGCGATTGTGCCAAATTTGTGTCTCACGGTAACGCGCGAACGTGCCCCCCGCGAGGCCGGTCTCTCGAGAGGCCAAGGGCATCTCGTTGCTGAGCAAGAGCATCTCGTTGCCGAGCAAGGGCATCTCGTTCCCGAGCAAGGGCATCTCGTTCCCGAGCAAGGGCATCTCGTTGCCGAGCAAGGGCATCTCGTTGCCGAGCAAGGGCATCTCGTTGCCGAGCAAGGGCATCTCGCGGCCAGCCGAGGGCATCTCGTTGCCGAGCGAAGGCATCTCGTTGCCGAGCGACGGCATCTCGCTGCTGAGCGAGGGCATCTCGCTGCTGAGCGAGGGCATCTCGTTCGCAAGCGAGGGCATCTCGCGGCCAGCCGAGGCTATCTTGCTGCTGAGCGAGCGCATCTCGCCGCCCGCCGAGCGCATGCGCCTGGTAGCCCAGCGCATCGCGCTGCCAGCCGACCGCATCGGCAGGCTGGAAAGGGGGCCGCCTCGGTGAGGCGGCCCAAGGGGTGGGGGGCGCGTGAGCGCGGTCAGCCGCCGGTGGAGATCTGCCTGACGCAGTCCCGCACGCGAAGGCTGGAGGCGTGGATGGCCGCGTTGTCCTTCGGGCGGGTCGTGTGGCCCATCCGGGGGTTGTAGCGGCGGCCGACATCGGCCACGCACTCCATGTCGGAGCAGAGGCACACCTCGTCCGCGTACTGATCGAGGAAGGCCTCGACCGCCACGGAGGGGGTCGACTCGTGTCGGGGCGAATCGTCCACCGCTGGGGACGCCAGCGGCTGAGGCGGTATCGCCAGAGCGCGCCTCTCTCCCGCGTTCAGCAGCGCGGTCGTGAGCGCCGTCCTCAGCTCGCGCACCGCCGTTCTCCCCGGCGCCCGACTGCCGCGCCACCACAGGAGCGCCAGCAGGGTCGCGGCGAGCAGACCGGCGATGGCCAGTCTGCGCTTCACGGCGTGCACGCTCCCGCGAGGTTGAACGCGTTCGTGAGGTGGGCGCGGGCCGGGCTCGCCCACAGCCGGTTCTGCGCCTGCAGCGAGTTCGGCATCGGCGCCTCGGCGCCGCACACGTACGTCCAGGCGACGGGGGCGAAGGGCTGGAACTCGATCTCCGTCGACCAGTCGAGGCCCGTCGTGTTGCTCAGGTGGCAGGTGCGACAGTAAGGCTTGATGAGCTCGTTGTAGAGCTCGGTGGAACCGCCCGCGGTGAGGGTGGAGCCCGTGGCCGGCGACGTCCAGCCGGCCGGCACGTAGGTGTCGTCGAAGGTCGAGGTCCCCGTGGGGCCGGCCGTGGTGTGGTATGCACCGTTCAGGAACGCCTGGGTGGCCGGGCTCGGATCTGCCATCTGCACGAGCATCGGACCCTGCTCGTAGGCGGGGCTCGCGTTCGAGAACACCAGGTTGGCGGTCGGCGCGGAGACGTTGGCGGCCGGGTCGAACGGGAGGAAGTATGCACCGGCGACGACGGACGCTCCGCTCGTCACGGGGGTATAGGTGCTCGACGTGCCGTGGCAGGTCAGGCAGTTGTTCGGGATGTTGACGTTGGCGTTGGACGGGGTGGTCGGGTGGGCGATCGCCGTCAAGCCCACGTTGTCCAGCGCGGCGAAGTCGAGAAGGCCCCCGGTTCCGCTGTAGACGATGAACTGGACGGGGTTGGTGACGAGCGTGGGATTGTAGATCATCGCGACGGTGGCGACCGGGTTCGTCCCGGCGATCACCTGGGCGATCACGGTCTGCGGGTCGAGGCCG
>Ga0302267_10002904_pt1 | contig 20170 bp, 13 predicted proteins | sample III_Bog_E1_3_FD_194555 | JGI IMG/M metagenome (GOLD analysis project Ga0302267, IMG submission 194555) | Peat permafrost microbial communities from Stordalen Mire near Abisko, Sweden - III_Bog_E1_3 | ecosystem: Environmental > Terrestrial > Soil > Wetlands > Peat | place: Sweden: Abisko... | reverse complement strand
GCTACCTGCTGAATGATCTTCTTCCCCACGACGAACAGCACAACCAACAGAATGGCAACGTTGATCGTGGTGGAGATGCCAATGGCCACTGGATTGGCCTTGACCGCCATCCGGTCCGGGACCGGTATGGGCTTGGAGGTAAGTTCTAAGGGCGGAAGCTTGGGCGGGAAGAAGATGTCGCGAATGCTCTCCCACAGACCTGCCCAGATGGACTTCTCCTCGAAGGTCTTGCCCATCAATGCTTCCAGCAGTGGATCGCCGCTTACGGGCACAACAACGCCTTCGCTTCCCTGCTCTGATTGTTTCAACTGATCGTCTGCCTTAGTCACTGCTGGCTCACACACCTTCGGCTGCCCGGCTTGCTCTGCCCTAGGGAGCCAACGCTCATCTATGTCGATTCCAACATTATGCTTGACTGCGCCTAAACTTGTCTCGGCGCCGGGACCACGAATTGGCTCGGTCTCGGGCTCCAGAATTCCATAGACGGCCTTATCTTGTCCTTCCATAAAGAATAGACGGTTCCCGCGCCTAGTTTGTTACCCTTTTTTCTTTGTTCCTCCATTTACACTGGAGAGTGAACAAGATCGCAACCTCCCAGGGAGTCAAAATGTCCTCTGCGCCGGAACTGAAGGCGACCCTTACGCTGCCCCAGACTGCCTTCCCGATGAAGGCCAATCTGCCGCAGAATGAACCGCTTCGCCTTGCCCACTGGGCCGAGATGCGGCTCTACGACGAGATTCGTAAAGCTCGCGACGGCCAACCCGGCTACCTGCTCCACGACGGTCCTCCGTACGCCAATGGTCCCATTCACCTGGGCCACGCTCTGAATAAAGGCCTGAAAGATTTTGTCGTCAAGTCAAAGACCATGGCTGGCTACGATTCCCCTTACGTCCCGGGATTCGACTGCCATGGACTGCCGATCGAGATCAAAGTTGACGAAAAGCTGGGCCGCAAAAAGCTGGAGATGCCGGTTCCTTCGGTTCTGAATGCCTGTCGCGAGTATGCGCAAAAGTACATTGACCTGCAAACCACGCAGTTTGAGCGTATCGGCTGCCTGGGCCGCTGGGATAAACCCTACCGGACCCTTTCGCGCGACTACGAGGCCAAAACTCTCGAAGCCTTCTACGGCTTCCTAGAAAAGGGCTTTGTCTATCGCGGGCTCAAGCCGGTCTACTGGTGCATCCACGACCGCACCGCACTGGCCGACGCCGAGATCGAGTACGCCAACCACACCAGCCCCTCGGTTTACGTGCGCTACAAGCTCACCAGTGACCCAGCCGCCATCGATCCAGCGCTGGAGGGGCAATCAGTCTCCACCATCATCTGGACCACGACGCCGTGGACGCTGCCAGCGTCGTTGGCCGTCGCCTTCCATCCGGACTTCGAGTACGTGGCGCTGGCGGTAACGCCGTGCGACTCCTGCTGCCCGTCGAGTGACATCTACATCGTCGCAGCCTCGCTGGTTGAGCAAGTAGCCGCCGCCTGCAGCTGGACCAGGACTGAAGAGATCGCCCGCTTCAAGGGCTCGGCGCTTGACCGCGTCACCTTCCAGCATCCGTTCCTGGAGCGCTCGGTTCTGGGCGTACTGGCCGACTACGTTACCGCCGACACCGGCACCGGTGCAGTCCACACAGCACCCGCGCACGGCGCAGACGATTTCTACACAGGCGTACGCTACGAACTGGACCCCATTTGCCGCGTTGACGCCTCCGGCCACATCCATGTGGACACCGCAGCTTGGCCACAGACCACGCCACCTGCCTTCGACGGCAAGCGTGTGTGGGAAGCCAACCCCATCATCATCGCGCTGCTTGAAGAGCGCGGCGCACTGCTCGGCGGCGGGCCCATTGAGCACTCCTATCCGCACTGCTGGCGCTGCCACAAGCCGGTCATCTTCCGTGCCACCGAGCAGTGGTTCATCAAGCTCGATACGCCTGTTGAAACCGCCAATGGCGCGGAGAAGACTTACCGCCAGCTGGCCATCGACGAGATCGACAAGGTAACGTGGGACCCGGCATGGGGCAAGGAGCGCATCACCAACATGATCGCCACCCGGCCCGACTGGTGCATCAGCCGCCAGCGCATCTGGGGCGTACCCATCGCGGTTTTCCTGTGTATGCAATGCAACGAACCCATCATCGACGCAGCGCTGAACCGCAGCGTTGTGGACCTGTTTGAACGCGAAGGCATCGAGGCGTGGCACTCGCCTGCCGCTGATACTCTGCTGCCTGCCGGAACCAAATGTGCGCACTGCGGCAGTGTGGATTTCCGCAGGGAGAACGACATTCTCGACGTCTGGTTTGACTCGGGCGTTAGCTGGTTCGCCGTCTGTGAGTCTGACGAACAGTTGAGCGAAATGTACAAGCGCTTCCAGAGCGACGACGGCACGAAGGTCCTGTACCTTGAAGGCGGCGATCAGCATCGCGGCTGGTTCCACTCCTCACTGCTGACCTCAGTGGCCTTGCGCGGCCACGCGCCGTACTCCAACGTGGCCACGGCTGGCTGGACGCTCGACGAACAGGGCCGCGCCATGAGCAAGAGCCTCGGCAACGGCGTTGATCCGGTGGACATCGCCAACCGCATGGGCGGCGAGATTGTGCGCCTCTGGGTGGCCTCGGTAGACTTCCGCGAAGACATGGCCGCCAGCGAAAACCTGATGGCGCGCTGCTCCGACATTTATCGCAAGCTGCGCAACACCTTCCGCTTTTTGCTGGGCAACGTGACGGGATTCGACCCTGCCACCGACCGCGTGGCTGAATCGGAACTGCTGCCGCTTGACCGCTACATGCTGGCCCGCACCCGTGAGCTGACTGAGAAGATTCTCGGCTGGTACGAGGCCTTCGAGTTTCATCGCATCTATCACGCGGTGAACGAATTCGCCATCGCCGACCTAAGCGCCTTCTACCTCGACGTGCTGAAGGACCGCATGTACACCTTCGCCCCGACGAGCAAGGAACGCCGCTCGGCGCAGACCGTGCTCTGGCAGATTACTGAAGCTCTGGCGCGGCTGGTTGCACCCATCCTGAGCTTCACGTCAGACGAAGTCTGGGAGTATCTGCCCAAGGTCGAAGGCCGTGAGGCGAGCGTGCATCTTGCGCAGTTCCCCAAACCGGAAGAGATCTTCAGCGAGAACCCCGCTCATTTGATTGAGGAATGGAAACAGCTCTTCGTGGTGCGCGACGTCGCATTGCAGTACTTAGAGAGAGCGAGACAAGACAAATTGATCGGGAAAGCCCTCGAAGCTGATTTGTCCATTTACGCAAAGGAAAACTTATTCAAAGTACTCGATAAGTACAGGGGTTCCCTCAAGGAGCTCATGAATGTCTCAAGAATCGCAGTAAAACAATACGATCAGGAACTTCCAGATTCAGCTCTTGGCCAGGTGATTGGTAATCTCATTTCCTCTGACTCCCTGCGCATGGCTGTCACTTCCGCTACCGGCCACAAGTGCGCCCGCTGCTGGAACTTCATGCCCGAAGTCAGCAGCTACGGCATTTGGGAGAACGTCTGCACCCGTTGTCAGTCAGCGCTTGAAGAGATGGGCATCGCCCGTCCGGAGGCTGCCCAGTGAGCTTTCAGATTCCAACCCGCCTGCCATGGCTGACCGTCGTCTCAGCCGCTGTTTACGCCTCTGACCGGCTCTCGAAAGTCTGGGTCGAGCGGCACATCCCCATCGGCGGAGCCATTCCCGTGGTTCCGCGTATCTTCCGCATCACGCACTGGACCAATGACGGCGCAGCCTTCTCCATGTTCGCTGACTCAGCCTCGCCACACACGGTGCGCTGGGCGCTGATCGGCTTTACGCTGCTGGCCGCGTTGGTGGTCCTCGGTTTGCTCATCCGTCTGGGCACTCGCATTACGCTCACCACCGTTGCACTGGCGCTCATCCTGGGCGGTGCGCTCGGCAATCTGCATGACCGAGTTGCCTACGGATCGGTCATCGACTTTATCGAGGTCCACATTTTCAGCTATCACTGGCCAGACTTCAACATCGCGGACTCGGCAGTGGTCACTGGGGCATGCTTGCTGTTTCTCGACTCCTTGCTGCCAAAGAAAGAAACCCAAGCGCGCCAAAGCGAATAATGTACAGGGCCATTCGCACACGACCTCGCATAGCCGGCAGCATTTAGAATCAAGAGATCGATCGTACAGATCGCGCTCTGACTGTAAGCCGCCAACCCAGGCAGAGCCAGAGCTCCGATCATACGTCTGCTTTCGTCTTGCGAGGATTCCCATGCAACTCCGTCATTTTCTCTCTCTGGCGCTGACTGCCGCGTTCACACTGGCCACTGTTCTACCTGCCAGCGCCCAGCGGCTTGCCTCCACCGTTCAGCCGGAACACTACACGCTCGCGCTGACTCCCGATCTGAAGGCTGCCACCTTCACCGGCGTCGAAACCATCGACATCACGCTCAATGAGCCCTCCAGCACCATCACGCTCAACGCCATCGAGATCGCCTTCCAGACAGTAACGGTGACCGCGACAGGCAAGCAGCAAACGGCTGCGGTCTCACTCGACGAAAAGAAGCAGCAAGCCACCTTCACCTTTGCTGCGCCAGTCCCCGCAGGCAACGCCACCCTGACCATCCACTTCACCGGCATCCTGAATAACGAGTTGCGTGGCTTCTACCTGTCGAAAACTCCCAAGCGCAACTATGCCGTCACGCAGTTCGAATCTACCGATGCGCGTCGCGCCTTCCCCTGCTTCGATGAGCCGGCCTTCAAGGCCACCTACGATGTTTCGCTCACCATCGACGCGGCCGATACCGTCATCTCGAACAGCCCCATCGAAACCGATACGCCCGCAGCAGGTGGCAAGCACACGCTCAAGTTCTCTACCACGCCGAAGATGTCCACCTATCTGGTTGCTTTCCTGGTCGGCGACTTCCAGTGCTCGGCCGGATCGCAGGACGGCGTTGCCATCCGCGTCTGCTCCACGCCCGACAAGGTTGCGCTCACCCCTTACGGCGTCGATGTGGCCAAGTACGTGCTCCACTACTACAACACTTACTTCGGCATCTCCTATCCGCTCAAGAAGCTTGACCTGATCGGCATTCCCGACTTCGAGGCCGGCGCCATGGAAAACTTCGGCGCCATCACCTATCGCGAAACCGATCTGCTGATCGACCCCAAGACAGCCTCGGTGCGCGCCAAGAAAGAGGTTGCCCTGGTTATCGCCCATGAGATGGCGCACCAGTGGTTTGGCGATCTGGTCACCATGAAATGGTGGGATAACCTCTGGCTCAACGAAGGCTTCGCCACCTGGATGGAGAACAAGCCAGTCGCCGCCATGCATCCCGAGTGGAACATCGACCAGACGGTCGCCGCCGACAAAAACACTACGCTCAACACCGACGCCCAACCCACTACACGCGCCATCCGCGCCAAGGCCGATACGCCCGAAGAGATCAACCAAATGTTTGACGGCATCGCCTACGGCAAGGCCAGCGATGTGCTGCTCACCGTGGAGAACTTTGTTGGGCCCGAGGTCTTCCGCAAGGGCGTGCATAACTATCTGGCCGCGCACCTCTACTCCAATGCCACGGCCGAAGACTTCTGGAATGCGCAGAGCGCCACCAGCTACAAGCCCATCGACAAAATCATGGACTCGCTCGTAGCGCAGCCCGGCGAACCAATTCTTACCTTTGGCGATCCGGCGAATGGCTCTGTCGCGGTCGCGCAGAAGCGCTTCTTCCTGAGCCCCAGCAAGACTGCCGACCCCGCGCAGAAGTGGACGCTGCCCGTCTGCTTTAGAACCGGCGCAGGAACGCAGGACTGTCAGATTCTCACCCCGGAAACCTCCACTCTTAAGATTCCAGTAGCGCCGTTCTTCTTCGCTAACGCGGGCTCCATGTGCTACTATCGCTCGGCCTACACGCCCGCCGCATACAAGGCAATCGCGGCGCAGGCTGAGACCGTTCTCACGTCCGTAGAGCGCATCGGACTTGCTGGCGACGAATGGGCTCAGGTTCGCGCCAACAAAGCCACCGTCGGCGATTATCTCGACCTGATCAACGCCCTCAAGTCTGACCCCAATGCGGACGTGCTCACTGCTGCTCTCGGCGGCTTCGCGTCCATCAAGTGGCAGGTTGCATCCACCAAAGAGCAGCGCGATACGCTCAACGCCTGGATCGCCGCTACCTTCCTGCCGCTCTACTCCAAGCTTCCTGCGCCTTCGCTGGACGACTCACCGAATACACGCGAGATGCGCGCTCTCCTCGTTGGCATTCTTGGTGGCAACGGCATGAATCCAGCCGTCGTGGCTCAGGCTCGCGAGGTTGCAACGAAATACATGAGTGATCCGGCCTCGGTAGATGCAACTCTGGCGCAGACTGCTCTCTCCGTCACCGTCGAGCACGGCGATGCAGCGTTGTTTGACAAGCTGCAGAAACAGTTTGAGACCGCTACCAATCCTGAGATTCAGGAGAACGCGCTCCGCCTGCTCGTGCAGTTCGAAGACCCGGCTCTACTGCATCGCGCTCTGGACTACGCCGTCTCCGGCAAGGTGCGCAATCAGGACGCGGCCATTCAGTTCGCCATCGCTTTGCAGATCCCTGCTTCGCGCGAGATTGCATGGCAATACATCAAGGACAACTGGGACAAGGTGCAGGCTCAGCTCACCACCGAGATGGGCGCCGTTCTGGTCGGCTCCACCGGCAGTCTCTGCTCTGCGGAAGCACATGCCGACGTGGCGCAGTTCTTTGCCACCCACAAGGTTCCGTCGTCTGACCGCTCGCTCCGTCACGCGCTTGAGCGCATTGACGGCTGCGTGGAGTTGCGCAACTTGCAGCAGCCCAACCTAGCGAAGTGGCTCGGCGCTCAACTCAAGTAAAATCCACCCAACAGCAACAAGAAGGCCCGGCCTTTCCGCACCGCGCGGAATCAAGCCGGGCCTTCTCTGTTCTTGCTGCAATCTCTATCGCTACTAGACGAAGGCCTGCGCGTCCATCGTCTTCACTTCGCCAGTCTTCTCTGCACCGATCAGTGGACGAAAAGCCATGAACGGTAGAATGTCGCGCTCGATCTCGATGCCAGGCGCAATCTCGATCAACCGCACGCCTTCCGCGTCCAGACGAAACACTGCTCGCTCGGTTACGTAGAGAACCTTCTGTCCATGCGCACGCGCGTAATCCGCTGAGAAAGTGATGCGCTCCACGCGCTCAACCAGTTTGCGCACCTTGCCCGGCCGAGCAACCGTGAGCTTGCCCTCACGCCACTCCACCTGACTTCCCGCCGCATCGAAGGTTCCACAGAAGACGACCTTCTTTGCGTTCTGCGCAATCTCCATAAAGCCGCCCGGCCCAATCAGATTCCCGCCCAGGTGCGATACATTCACGTTGCCTGCCGCATCGGCTTCGCCCATGCCCAGAAACGTGATGTCGATGCCGCCGCCGCTGTAATAATCGAACTGCTCGATCGAAGGAAGAATTGCATCGGCATTGCGAGCTGCGCCAAACAAGCGATCGTCGAGCATACGACCGTTATGTACGCCCTGCTCCACACTCATCCAGAAGTCTTCGCCCGTTCCCTGCTCGGCAATTACTCCAAAAATTCCGCCCGGAATGCCGAAACCGAAGTTTGTCGAAGCGCCCGGCTCAAGTTCCATCGCCGCACGCCGCGCAATGATCCGGCGCTCAAGCTTCGCCGGTATCTCCGCTTCAAGCTGGCCCATATGCGCGCGCAACTGGCCGCTTACAGTTCGGTCGTAGTCCACGCCGTAAAACAGCTTCTGGCCGCAGTCCTCCACTACCGCATCCACCATGATGCCCGGCACACGCACGCTGCGCGCCGCCAGTGCGCCTGCCTCCACCACCTGTCGCACCTGCGCCAGCACAATGCCACCGCTGTTGTGCGCCGCCAGCGCCATGGTATGCATGTCCAGATCCACAGCCTCTTCCTCGGGGCTGATGTTCCCCCTGGTATCGGCATAGGTGCCACGCACGATGGCCACGTCTACCTTGAACGGTTTGTAGCGCAACACCTCCTGGCCGTCGATGGTCATCAACTCAACCAGGCTCTCCTGGCTGCGCTGGTTGCAGCGGCCGCCATCCTGGCGCGGATCAACGAAGGTGCCAAGCCCGGAGTGTGTGAACAGTCCTGGCCTGCCTGCACCAATCTCGCGCAGCAGTTGCTGCACTACCCCACCCGGAAAGCAGTAGGCCTCTACCTTCTCTTCGCGGATCAGCTCCTGCATCTTTGCCGACCACGTAAAGTGCGCCGCAATCACTTTGCGCACCATCCCTTCATGCGCAAAACGGTTGGTTCCCAGCTCTCCACGGTCGCCCAGACCGAGCGAGTGCACCAGTGTCAGACCGCGCGGCTCGCCTGTTTCAAGAAAGCGCTTCTCCACCGCCGCCAGTATCGCCTCAGCCGAGATCATTCCCGCGCCATTGCCGCAGATGGCAACTGTATCGCCACTCTTGATGCGCTTTGCCGCCGCTTCCGCCGTCACAAACTGCGTCCTGCTCATCCCTGTCTCCAACTCAACGATTTCTGTATACGGGCTTGCGTTTCTCGATGAAGGCCTGCACGCCTTCCTTGCAGTCCTCCGTACTTGCTGCGTGAGCAACCGCAGAAGCAAACGCCTGCCGCATCTCCGCATGCATCGTCTTCAGCAGTCCCTTGGTCAAGGCCATCGCAATCGGCGCATTCGCAAGCAGACGCTCCAGCCAGACCATAATCTGCGCATCCATCGCAGCCGCGTCCTCTGCCATCGCATGAATCAGCCCCCACGCCTCGGCCTGCTCCGCGGTAATCGGCGTGCCCAGCAGCGTCATCTGCCGAGCTCGCGCCACGCCTATCGTCTCTGCCAATCGGCGCACACCGCCCCAGCCCGCGATCATGCCCAGCCCCACCTCGGGCACGCCGATCTTTGCCGCGCGCACAGCAATGCGCAGATCGGCAGCCATCGCCAGCTCCAATCCACCGCCCAGCGCATGTCCGCCAATAGCGGCAATCACCGGCTGAGGCAGCGAGGCAATCCTTTCCAGCACTTCCATTCCGCGCAAGATCCAGCTCTGCCCCATCACGGTCGGCGTCAAACTGCCCCACGCCTTGATGTCGCCGCCAGTGCAGAAAAACCGTCCATTGCCACGGATCACTACCGCCCGCACATCCTTGTCCCGCGCAATGCGGCTGGCCATCGACTCCAGTTCGTCGAGAATGGCAAAGTTCAGTGCATTGCCTTTATCGGGCCGGTTCAGCACGATCTCGGCCCACACCACGCCATTCAGTTCCTTCTCTTCATACAGAATCTCGGCTTCCATCGCTCCCCCTCTCAGAACCTCGGCATCACCATGCCGCCATCCACTGCCACGGCCTGGCCAACGGTGTAAGCAAGCCTCCCCATGGCCATGCTCACCACAATCGAGGCCACGTCTTCCGGATAGCCCCACCTTCCCATCGGCACCAGACCCTCGGCGATCAGCGCGTCGTAGCGCGGCTTGGAGGGCGCGGTCATCTCCGTCAGAATTAGTCCCGGCTGCACCTCATAGACACCGATGCCCAATGGCGCCAGGCGGAGGGCGAACAGCTTGGTCGTCATCGATGAAGCTGCCTTTGACACGCAGTATTCGCTACGGCTGATCGAAACCGCTTCCACATTGCTCGACGTGATGTTGACAATGCTGCGATGCGCTCCTGGCTCGCCCTCTGCGCCTGCCATCTGCCGCGCCACTGTCTGGCACAGAAAGAATACCGCGCGGGTATTTACCGCGATGCAGTTGTCGAAACTTTCCGGCGTAGCATCCAGCAGATCTCCGCGGCTCTTCACCGAAACGCCGGCATTGTTCACCAGGCAGTCGATTCGCCCCCATCTCGCCAGCGCGCGCTCCACAAGTGCATGATGAAGATTTAGATCGGTAACGTCGCCGAGGATCAACTCCGCCTCGACGCCAAAGCTGGCCAGTTCACCTGCGTAGGTCTGCTGCAATAAACGGTTTTCTTCCGTATCGCGATCATTCACAACCAGGAAGAATCCCGCCTGCGCCAGCGCTCGCGCACATCCGCGTCCAATGCCGCGAAAACCTCCCGTCACAATGGCAACTGGGTGTCTGCTGTTCTCCGCCGCCATTATTCCTCCGTTACTGAGTTCTTGCAATCAACCAACTGGTTGGTTACTATACACCCGTATGCAAACGGCGGACAAGATGAAGAAAGCTATGCCCACGAAGAGCGGCACTCGTAATCCCGAGCAGACACAGGAGCGCATTTTCTCAGCCGCGACACGCATCTTTGCCCGGCAGGGTTTCGACGCTGCCCGCGTTGATCGCATCGCCGCCGCTGCCCGCATCAACAAGCAATTGATTTACCACTACTTCGGCAGCAAGGACGAGATGTTTACCGCGGTTCTGGAGCGCGCATACGCCCGATTCCGCAGCGCAGAAGCAGCGCTCGATCTCGACGCCCTTCCCGCCGACCAGGCCATCCTCGCTCTGGTTGAATTCACCTGGAATTACTACCTGCGCCACCCTGAGTTCATCCGCCTGCTCAACAGCGAAAACCAGATGCTGGCGCGGCACCTGAAATCATCGCCGCGCACCAAGCAGATCAACGCCAGCCACATCTCCATTGCCCGCAGAATTCTGCTTCGCGGCAAGCGCGAGCGTTCCATTCGCCCGGAGATCGACGTGCTGCAACTCAATGTCAGCATCGCTGCTCTGGGCTTCTTCTACCTCATCAACCAGCACACGCTCTCCATGGTCTTCGAGCGCGACCTCGGCTCAAAGCGTCTATTGAACAAGCGGCTCGCTGTGATGAAAGAGATTGTTGGCTGCTGGATTCGCCCGCAGAAGAAGCTCCGCGGGCGCTCGTAGACTACTTCAGGTCGCGCCAGTTCGAGCCAAACGCCATCGATGCCACCAGCGGCACATTCAACTTCACGACACCTTCCATCTGGCTGCGTACCAGCGCCGCGACTTCATCGCTCTCGGCCAGCGGCACTTCGAAGAGAAGTTCGTCGTGGACCTGGAGCACCATGCGCGTGCTGAGCTTTCGTGCCGTGAGTTCGCGGTCAATGGCGATCATGGCCAGCTTGATCATGTCGGCCGCGGTTCCCTGCAGCGGCGTATTGATCGCTGTCCGCTCGGCAAATCCACGCTGATTCGCATTGCGGCTTTCAATGTCTGGGATTGGCCGCACGCGTCCGAAGAGCGTGCGAACACTGCCCTCTTTCCGCACCGCAGCTAGCGTAGTATCAATGAACTCGCGTACGCCGTGGTAACGCACGAAATAGCGGTCGATATAGGCACGCGCTTCGGCTTGCGGAATGCCAAGCTGCGCTGCCAACCCGAACGGCGAGATGCCGTAGACGATGCCGAAGTTTACTGCCTTGGCACGGCCGCGCGTCTCCTTGTCCATATGATCGAGCGGCACGCCAAAAACCTCACTCGCCGTCAGCGAATGAATATCGATGTCTTCGGCATACGCCTTGTGCAACAGAGCGTCCCCTGAAAAGTGCGCCAACAGGCGCAGCTCAATCTGCGAGTAATCCGCCGAGAGCAGCCGCGTCCCGTTCGACGCAGTGAATGCCGCGCGAATCTCGCGACCGAGCTCGGTACGCACCGGAATATTCTGCAGGTTCGGATTCACGCTCGACAGGCGGCCGGTTGCCGTGGCAGCGGCCTGAAATGTTGTATGCACGCGCGAGTTGCTGTCTGCCAGCAACGGTAATGCGTCGATATAGTTGGACTTCAGCTTGGTCAAGTGCCGGTATTCTAGCACCAGACGCGGGACATCGTGCTGTTCGGCCAGATGCTCCAACACATCCTGCGCCGTTGAGACGGACTTGCTCTTTCCGCGCGCGGCAGGCGCAGGCAGGCCGAGATGCGTAAACAGCACTTCGCCAAGCTGCTTGGGAGAATTGATATTGAAGACGCGCCCCGCTGAAGCGAAGATGAGCGCACTCACCCGTTCCATCTCCGCGCCTAGATGCTTTGAGAGTCCATCCAACATGCGCAGATCGATACGAACACCAACCTGTTCCATGCGATACAGAACCGGCTCCAACGGCAGATCGATCTCCGTGTAGACGCGTTCCACCTGAGCCTTGACAACCTCGGCCTTCAACTCCGGAACCAGCGCGCGAACCGCAGCTGCGCCGGCCGGCAGTGATGCTGGAGCCTGTTGCCCATGCCGCGCCGCAACATCGGCCAGGGTCTGCGTCGTATGGGTCGGATTCAGCGCGTACGAGAGCAGCATGGTGTCATCCACTGGCCCATGCAGTTTCACCGCCTGCGCATCGAACGCACCAAGCGCCAACTTCCAATCGTGAACCTGTTTAGCGACAGCCGCATCCTCCAGCAACGACCTCAACTGCTCTGTCAATGGAAGCCGCAGCGCACGTTCCGGTTCAGCCGAAACGCCTATCTGGAAGTTGGCCTTCTTCTCCGCTGCTTCCGCCACATCCAACAACGATTGCATTGGCGGTGGAGGATCGTCCTCATCCTCGGCGACAGTTGACGTCGCTGGCAGGAAGAACGCAAATCCATTTACCTTCGCTGCAGCGTAGAAGGCCTTTGCCTGCTCGTCGGTTGGCTCCTCAATCAGCTCAACCACCACGGACGGGACCGACGGCTCCAACTCGCGCAGCATCGACGTAAACTCAAGCTCTGTGAACAGTTCCCTGCACGCTTCCACATCGGGAAGCTGAGTTATCATCGCCGTAAGATCCAGTTCCAGCGGCACGTGCGTATCGATCGTCACCAGTTCCTTTGACAACAGCACCGCAGCGCGATTCTGCTCAAGCGACTCGCGATAGGTCTTGCGCTTCACCTCGCTGGCATGGTCGAGCACCGCTTCCACGCTACCAAACTCGCGGATCAGTTCGACGCTGCCCTTGTCGCCAATTCCTGGTGCGCCGGGAATGTTGTCCACCGAATCGCCGCGCAGAGCCATTACATCGATAACCTTTTCCGGCGGTACGCCCAGCGTCTCGGTAACCTTGTCTGGATCGAGAATCAGATTGTCCTTTTGCGGATTGAGCATCTTCACGCGGCTGGTGACCAGTTGCATCATGTCCTTGTCGCCGGAGACGATGAAAACCTCGTGCTCGCGTTCGGCTGCCACACGTGCGAGGGTACCGATCACGTCGTCCGCTTCAAAGCCCTCAGCTTCGAGGATTGGAATGCGCAAGGCTTCAAGAGCGCGCCGGATATACGGAATCTGACGGCGCAGATCTTCGGGCATAGCCTCACGATTGGCCTTGTAGCCATCGTAGCTGACCTCGTCAAAACTCTGTGTCTTGCCGTTCCACTTGCGCAAAGGGCCCATGGTACGCGCACGTTCGTCACGGAAGACCTCGCCGCTGACGTCGAAGACCGCCGCAAAGTACTCGGGCGCAAAGTCCTGGCGCAGCTTCTTGATCATGTTCACGAAGACGTAGATGGCAGCCGTGGGCAGGCCGCTGCGCGTTGACATGGGCCGTGAGCGCTGCATGGCGTGGTAGGCGCGGAAGATGAACGACATGGTGTCGAGCAGGAAGACTGGCGGTTTGCTTTGTTCGGTCACGCTTGAGAGTCTATCAGGAAAGGAACATGCAATCGCCATAACTGAAGAATCGGTAGCGATTCTGGACCGCATGGCGGCAAGCGGCCAGCACGGCTTCGCGCCCGGCAAAGGCGCTCACCAGCATCAGCAGGCTCGACTGCGGCAGGTGAAAGTTGGTCAACAGCGCGCCAATCAGGCGGAACCGGTAGCCGGGCGAAATGAAGATCCCTGTTTCGCCGGTGTGCGGAGCAAGTGGCTGGCCCTGCGCGACGGCTGCGCAATGCTCCAGCGTGCGTACGGTGGTGGTTCCAACGGCAACAATGCGCCGCCCATTGGCCACCGCACGATTCACCGCATCAGCCGTCTCGGCTGACAACGTGTAACGCTCGCGATGCAGCTTGACGTCGGCCACGCGCTCCACGCGCAGAGGCGCAAAGGTGCCCAGGCCCACATGCAGCGTGACGCGCGCAATCTCCACGCCACGCGCGGCAATGGCTGCCAGCACCTCCGGCGTAAAGTGCAATCCCGCTGTGGGCGCGGCGACAGATCCGCGCTGCTGCGAGTAGACGGTTTGATAGCGTTCGCGGTCCGCAGCGGTGTCGTCGCGATGGATGTAAGGCGGCAATGGAATGTGGCCGATCTGCTCAAGCGCGCCGAAGAAGTCGTCCACGGGATCGAAGCGCAGCAGGCGTTCGCCGAATTCGCCGCGCTCGACCACCTTGGCTGCCAGTACGGTTGCGTCATCCGCACCAGGAAACACCAGCCGCTCGCCGACGCCCACTTTGCGACCGGGCTTGACCAACGCGCGCCAACTTCCATCGGCTTCCGCCCTGGTCAGCAGAATCTCAATGCGGCCTGTGGGCTGCTCGCGATCACGTACCAGCGTGCGCCGAGCATAAAGCCGGGCTGGAATCACGCGGCTGTCGTTGAGCACCAGCAGATCGCCGGCCTTCAACTGCAAGGGGAAATCTGCGAAGCTGGCATCGGTGAGAACGCCACTGCAACGATCAACCTTCAACATGCGGCTTGTGCCGCGCTCCGCAGGCGGCTGTTGCGCGATCAACTCCTCGGGCAGGTCGAAATCGAAGTCGGCAACCAGCAACTTGCGCGCTTCGTCGGCTTGCGTTGTATCGGTCCCGTTCACTGCGCGGCCCTTCCAAAATGGGCCAGGGCCCGCATCCGAGCGCGTTCCAGCGCGTTGTTCAGTTCCTGCCGTTTGGCTTCGTACTGCTCAAGCGGCAGATCGGTGGGAACCAGTGTCCACTGCGCCCAACTGACCGCGATGCGCGTAAACGGCTTGGGAATCAGGAATCGATCCCACGAGCGCATGGTCCAAGCATGTTCGGGTTCCAGATGAAATGCGCCGATGGGAGAGCCGCTGAGATGCGCCAGACGCACGGGCCCCATCTTGGTTTGATAGATGGGCCCGCGCGGACCGTCGGCGGTAAAGATGGCGGTCTCACCACGCGCCAGCACGTGCTTCAGGCCCAGCAATCCTTCGCTGCCGCCGCGCGAACTGGAGCCGCGCACCGCGTCGTAGCCAAACATTTGCAGGATACGCGTGATCAGTTCGCCATCGAAGCTGCGACTGATCAAAATCACAGCGTGCGAGTGCCGGAAGTAGACCGTACACGGCAGCACGCACTGGTGCCAGAAGCAAAAGATCTTGTCGGGCGATTTTTCGCCGAAGACGATGGGCGTAACACCTTCTTCGGCGATGACCTCAAAGCGCCAGGTGCGGCCCAATACGGAGAACAATGCCCAGACCAGACGCGGCACCGTCGCCAGCACCAGACGCTGGATGAGGGAGAATTTGGGATGGGTGTCCTTGCTCACTCCTTCGATTTTAGCTGTACCGAAGCCAGCGGACGAGTTCCGGAAGCGTGGCGCGCTTGCCGTACATCAGAATTCCAACCCGGTAGAGCTTTGCCGAGATCCACAGCGTGACCCAGATGCTGGCTGCAAGCAAGCCTATCGAGAGCGCAATCTGCCACAGCGGCGGCTGTTCTGAGGCCATGCGCAGGAACATCACGATCGGTGCGGTGGGCGGAAACAGCGATGCAGCCACGGCCCACACGGAGTTCGAGTCGCTCATGATCATCGCAATCATTGAGAAACTGAGCCAGGTGGGGCCTGCAGCAAGAGGCATGTACATCTGCAGTTCCTGTTCCGTCTCACAACTGGCCGCAAGCCCGGCAAACAGCGCGCTGAACAACAGATAACCAAGCAGGAAGTAGAGCGGGAACAGCACCGCCTCAGCGAGCGAAAAGTGCACTTCGAACTGCCCGGTCAGCATAGCGCTGGCCAGCGGCGAGGCAACCAGGGCCCCGGCAGCAACCACCCAGATCAAGATCTGCGTCAGCCCCACAGCGCCCACGCCGATCAGCTTGCCAGCCAGCATGTCAGCCGGTTTGGCGATGGCCAGCATGACCTCAAAGATGCGCGAGGTCTTTTCTTGAATGATGGACCGTGCTACGTTCATGCCGTAGATGATGGTGGTCATCGACAACAGGATGGCCATCACATAGCCCTTCCAGAACGAGGCCGCCGCATTGCTCTTGACGATTGCGCCGTCTTTCTTGACCTGGTAGCTCTCCACCTTCACGCCCTTCAATAGGGTGTTCGATTCGGCAGGAGTGAATCCTGCCGAAGACAGCCGTTCCTCAACCAGAGCATCGCTCAGCACACTTTGCAGCTTGGATGCGGTCATGAAATCGCCAGCGGACTTGGAGGTATAGCTGGCGACGGGCTTGCCATTGGCATTCTCAATGGACACAATGCCGCTGACGGCGCTGTCTTTGACCGCCTCAATCAATTCGGCTCGCAGGTCGTCTGTTATCGGAGCCACTACGGTGACGGTGGGCTTGTGCTCCTTGTTGGCCAACAGGCGGTCGCGCGCAGCCTCAGCCAACGCCAGGTTCGACGAAACCACGACGAAGTGCTTGTGCGAACCAGCGCCCCGGCTCGACCAGGCGCCAATGGCAAGCACCAGCGCGAACAGTGCCGGAAGACCAATGGTGGACATGCGGAAAGCACGGCTGCGAATCTGCTCAAGATACTCGCGCCTGGCGATCAAGAAAATATTACGCATCGGACTTGCCTCCCACGGTCTGGATGAAGATTTCTTCAAGCGATGGCTCGACCAGCTCAAAGCGGTAGATGGTGGCCTGCGCCGAGGCTTCATGGAGCAGCTTCTGCGCGTCGCCGTGCGGCTTGAGACGAATTTCGGCGTGGCCGGAGAAGTTCTTCGCCTCGGCAATTTCAGCACTGTTCAGGAAGCCTGCGTCGCCCTCGAACTCCACAATCACGTGGTTGCGCTCGTAGCGGCTCTTGATCTCGCGCACTTTGCCGGAGAGCACAGAACGGCCGTGATTGACCAGGCAGATGGTGTCGCAGAGCTTCTCCACCTGATCCATCCGATGGGTCGAGAACAGAATCGCGCGGCCCTCGCTCTTGAGTTCGAGCAGCGTCTTCTCAACCAGGGCGGCATTCACAGGGTCCAATCCGCTGAACGGCTCGTCCATCACGATCAAACCGGGCTCGTGCAAGAGCGAGCCGATGAACTGGATCTTCTGCTGCATCCCCTTTGACAGCTCTTCTGTCTTCTTGCCGAGCGCCTCGTCAATCTCCATGCGCTTTGCCCAAGCCACCGAACGGGTGTGCGCCTCAGCCCGGGAGAGCCCATGCAGTTCACCAAAGAAGACCAATTGATCGAGCACCTGCATCTTCTTGTAGAGACCGCGCTCTTCGGGCAGATAGCCGACGCGCTCCAGGCTCTTGCGCTCGAAGGGCTTGTCAAACAGGCGAACGGAGCCCGAGTCCGGCATGGTGATGCCCATCATCATGCGGATGGAGCTGGTCTTGCCGGCTCCGTTGGGGCCAAGAAGGCCGAACATCTGCCCGGCTTCAATCGTCAGGCTCAAATCGGCAACAGCGATTTTATTCTCGTAGGCTTTGTTCACTCCTGCGAGTTCAACGACGCTCATGGAAGCTCCAGATTCAACGGTGGTAGGGCGTTCAGCAGCAACACATCGATTGCGGCAAGTGTAGCAAAGCCGCCAGACGGTGCTCGCCTTGCTCTCGATATACGCAGGCCCAGCCGTCCCGGTTCCCTTGCGCGAGAGAATGCGCTTGAGCCCGCGTTGTGCCCCTCTGCCCAAGCCATTTAGCATCCATGATGTGCCAGGCCTCGAAACACCGGTAATGTATGTGAAGGGCGTGGGTCCGCGTGTAGCGGAGATGCTCGCGGCCAAAAGCATCCAGACCGCCGAGGACCTGCTCTACCATCTGCCCTTCCGCTACGAAGATCGCCTGCATCCGCGCTCGCTCTACGAGCTAAAGGCGGGCGAAACGGCCAGCATCATTGCCGAAGTACGTGGCTCGGCCATGCTGCAAACGCGCCGCGCGCCCATCTTCGAGCTCACCGTAGGCCAGGGCCGTTGCGCGCTGAAGTGCGTCTGGTTCCACGCTACCTATCTCGTCGGCAAGTTCGAGCCGGGCCAGACGGTTGCGCTCTTCGGCAAGCTGGAGCCCTCCCGCTCGTCGAGCAACCTCAAGATGATTCAGCCGCAGTTCGAGGTGCTTCCCGATTCAAGCGCCGACGCGGAGACCCGCCTGCTCGAAGTAGGCCGCATTACGCCCGTCTACGAGTCGCTGAGCGGCAACAAACTCACCTCACGCTGGCAGCGCAAGGTCATCTTCCACCTGCTTGAAGCGCTGCGCGGCGCGGTGCCCGAGTGCCTGCCGGCCGCGATGGTCAAGCGGCTTGCCCTGGTCAATCGCGAAGACGCGCTGCGCGAGGTTCACTTCCCTTCTGAAACCACAGCGTTCACCGATCTGCAAGCCTGCGCCACGCCAGCCCATCGGAGGCTGATCTTCGAAGAGTTGTTCTTCCTCGAACTGGGTCTCGAACTCAAGCGCCGCCGTCTGCGCCAGCGCCAGGGCGTAAGCTTTGCCACTTCAGATAGCGTGCGCGAAGCCTTGCGCGAGATTCTTCCCTTCCATCCCACCACCGCGCAAAAACGCGCCCTGGGGGAGATTGTTACAGACATGCGCGCGCCCAGCCCCATGCGGCGGCTACTGCAGGGTGATGTGGGCTCGGGTAAGACCATCGTCGCCTTGCAGGCCATGATGGTGGCCATCGAAAACGGCTACCAGGCCGCGCTGATGGCTCCCACGGAGATTCTGGCCACGCAGCACTTTCTGGCCGCGCGCAAGTTGCTGGAGCACTCCAGTCGCAAACCTAATGTAGTGTTGCTCACCGGCTCGCTCGATGAGGATCGCAAGCGCCGTACCCGCGGCCAGATCAATCGCGGCGAGGCTCAGTTGGTCATCGGCACTCACGCGCTGATCGAAGAAAAAGTGGAGTTCGACCGGCTGGGGCTAGTCGTCGTGGATGAGCAGCACCGCTTCGGCGTGCTGCAGCGTTTCAAGCTGATGAAAAAACCCAACCAGGCCGAGCCCGACGTGCTGGTGATGACCGCAACGCCCATTCCGCGTACGCTGGCGCTCTCACTCTATGGCGACCTGGACCTGAGCGTGCTGGATGAGCTGCCGCCGGGCCGCACGCCCATTGTCACCCGCCGCTTGCCCGAAAAGCGCTCTGCCGAGGTGTGGGATTTTGTTCGCAAGCAGGTAGAACAGGGGCATCAGGCTTACATCGTCTACCCGGTCATCGAGGGCACGCGCGACGATCAGCCTGAGCTGGACTTCTCGCACGATGAGCCGGCCGCAGGCATTTCGCCACCCGATTCCGCTCCCAAGAAGAAGGCGCGCAAAAGCAAGGCCGGCACCCTGTTTCCGAAGGTAGTGGCCGAGGCGAATCCTTCGGCAAAGTCAGGGCTCAAATCCGCCGTTGAGATGCACGAGAAGCTGCGCACGGGGCCGCTGGCGGGCTTGCGGCTGGGCCTGCTGCACGGACGGCTCGATGCGGACGACAAGGAAGTGATCATGCGCCGCTTCCAGCGCGGCGAGATTGATGTGCTGGTCTCGACCACCGTGATCGAAGTGGGCGTGGATGTGCCGAACGCGTCGGTGATGGTGGTGGAACACGCTGAGCGCTTCGGACTGGCTCAACTCCACCAGCTCCGCGGCCGCGTGGGCCGTGGCGCGGCCAAAAGCTATTGCATTTTGATCACCGGGCCCCGCGTCTCGGAACTGGGCGAAGAGCGCCTGAACGCGATGGTCCGCACGCAGGACGGATTTGAGCTTGCCGAGCTCGACCTCAAGCTACGTGGTCCCGGCGAGTTCTTCGGGACGCGCCAGGCCGGGCTGCCGGAGTTCCGCGTGGCCAACCTGGTGCGCGACCGCCAACTGCTGGAGTTGGCTAAGCAGGAAGCTGTGCGCTTTGTGGCCGCGCCGGAGCCAGAAGGCACTGAGGCTGAGCGCGCACGCGTCTGGGCCAGGCTCAAGGAAGCATGGCAGAGACGGTATGGACTTGTTGAAGCGGGTTGAGACGAAGTAGTTCAGTCGATCCTGAATAACGCATAACCTATTAAATAATCAACGACATAGCGTTATTCTGCGGGGTATAATATTCTCAGAAGTTGTTCAAAACAGAGCGAATTCCGGGGAAATTATGCGCCCTAAGAGTGAGCCCAAGCACCCGCAACGTGAGCTATTCCAGATCGATCTGGAGCAGTTGATCGACCTCGCGCATCCACTGGCCGTACTTGCCGATAAGATC
>Ga0302267_10002903_pt1 | contig 20171 bp, 11 predicted proteins | sample III_Bog_E1_3_FD_194555 | JGI IMG/M metagenome (GOLD analysis project Ga0302267, IMG submission 194555) | Peat permafrost microbial communities from Stordalen Mire near Abisko, Sweden - III_Bog_E1_3 | ecosystem: Environmental > Terrestrial > Soil > Wetlands > Peat | place: Sweden: Abisko... | reverse complement strand
ATCATACCCAGAACCTGCTTTCTCATCCAATCTGGTCAGGCGGCAACATGGCGGACTCTCTTGCTAACTCCATAAATCGGACAAGCCAGACAAATACCCCAGATGATACTATTCAAAGCTGAACACAGAATCAGAGCAAACGTGAAATAGGTGCTACTCACGCCATCCATTAAAATGGATGCCGGTGCGCTCAATATCACAAACATCCACAGGAGAAAGTCGAAGAAATGTGAAGATGGCGAAGCCGGCGCAAAACCAAAGAACTGCCAGAGTGTGACGTGCGCTATGACAGCCATCAGCAATCCGTAGATAAGCCAGAAACATAGAAGATTGCTGGCCGCTACGATGCTCGCTATCTTGATGAACTTCTTCATAGAATCAATGCCACCTAACAGGAATTGTCTTGAATTCTGTGGCCTATTTTAATTGGTCTTGGTCGCAGGGTTTCGGCCACTTTCTGGTTGATTTTACGATTTGTCAAGTTCACTAACCCTGGCAGCGTCCTGATTTGAATTTGGTAGGACGCATCGCTGCCGCACCGCCCCACCAAGCTAACTCAATAATTCGCGCTGCCAGTTCATCAAGTCTGGCGCGTGTTGCTCCCAGTCGCGGGCGAGGTTGCCGAGGACGGATTTGGGCGCGATGAGCGTGGGGTCAATCTGCAATTCCTGCGCGTGGCGGTTGCGGGTTCGTTCCAGTTCGCAAAAACGCTTGAACTCGGCCTCGGTCGGGCGCTGGGAGCGGTGCCGGATTTTTTCCGGGAATTGTTCCGGCGGCACGGCCTGCGCGGCGCGGATGGCGGCGAGCAGGTGTTCGCGGCGGCGCGGGTGCATGCGTGGCGGAATCAGTGGCTCAAACGGCTGCGCTTCGGAGACGGCGACGGCAAGCGCGATCATCGTCTCGTGCGACAAAACAAAAAACGGCGGGCGGCTCGCGGCGACGGCTTCGGTTTCGCGCCAGTGCCACAATTCGCGCAGGACGGCGAGCGCGGGACTTTCCAGAAACGTGCTCCCCTTGATGCGCCAGACGTCGTCGGGGTCAATGACGGGCGGCACGGAACTTTCCGCGATGAGCCGCGCGCAACTTTCCTGATGCCACGCGAGGCGATTTTTGGCGGTGAGTTCGGCGCGCAGTTTTTCTTCCAGCGTCTTGAGATGCTTCGTGTCGTTGCGGGCATAGTCAATCATGCGCGGCGTGAGCGGGCGCTGCGCCCAGTCGGCTTTCTGCGGGCCTTTGTCGAGCTTGATGCCGAGAAATTTTTCCACGAGCGCGCCGAGGCCAAATTGTTTTTCGCCGAGCAAACGCGCGGCGAGCATGGTATCGAAAATTTCCGTGGGCGTGAAGTCGTGATGTTTCTTCAGCAGCCGCAAATCGTAGTCGGCGGCGTGAAAAATCAATTCGCGGCCAACGAGCGCGTCGAGGAACGGATTGATGTCCATGTCCGCGAGCGGGTCCACGAGGCGGTCGCCGGCGGTGGTGCTGATCTGGATGAGGCAGACTTTTTCCGGGTAGGCGTGGAGGCTGTCGGCCTCGGTGTCAATCGCGAGCCACGCGGCGGATTTCATCACGGGCAAAAACGCGGCGAGCTTTTCTTGGGTGTCAATCACGGTGCGGCCAGTTTGCCGGAAGCGCGGGCGTTTGAAAAGATTTCCTGCAAGTTTGAACGCGCGTCCGCTTGTCAAATCCAAGCGAGTGGTCTATCGTCGCCTCATGTCGTTGAAGAAACATCTCGTGTTCGCCGCGCTGCTCGGTTGTGGCGCGCACGGCGCGCTGGCCGACACCGTTCAGCTCCGCGACGCCTCGGCCATCACCGGAAAAATTCTCGCCGAGAAGCCCGATACGCTGGTCGTGGACGTGGGTTACACTGTGCTGCTGATTCCGCGCGCTGTCATCACCAGCATCACGAAGTCCGGTGCCACGGCGACCGCCGTGAACGCCGAGCCATCGGCGGATGGACAATTTTATGCCGCGACCACCAAGCCCGCGGTCGCGCGCGATGTGAGTTCGCTCGTGCAGCAGATCGGCGAGGCCGTGGTGCAGGTGCGCACGCCGGAAGGTCTCGGCTCGGGATTTTTCATCAACGAAGACGGCTATCTCATCACGAATTTCCACGTCATCGAGGGCGAGACGGAAATTTCCGTGGAAGTTTATCAGGAAAAAAACGGCCAGCTTGACCCCGAGACTTACAAGCAGGTCAAGATTATCGCCATCAATAAATTTCACGACCTAGCGCTGTTGCATATCGAGGACAAAGACGCGCCGAAGTTCAAGCCGGTCACGCTCGGCAGTTCAGACGCGCTGAGCGTCGGCGACGGCGTGTTCGCCATCGGCAGCCCGCTCGGTCTCGAACGCACGGTGACGCAGGGCATCTTGAGCACCAAGACGCGGCAGCTGGAGGGCGAACTTTATTTGCAGACGAGCACGCAGATCAATCCCGGCAACAGCGGCGGCCCGCTCTTCAATCTTGCCGGCGAAGTCGTGGGCGTGACGAACATGAAGATCACATTCGGCGAAGGCCTCGGCTTTGCGATCCCCGTGGAGCTGGTGAAAAGTTTTCTCGATCATCGCGACGCGTTTGCGTATTCCACCGATAATCCGAACAATCCGTTCCGCTATCTTGACCCGCCGAGCCGGACCAAAACCAAGCCGACCGACAAATAAGTTTCCGGCGAAATTGTGGTGGACGGCAAAAGGAAACCATGAAAACCAAACTAACTGCTTTGCTCATCTGGCTGGCCTTACTGGTTGGCATTCAGTCTGTATTCGCGCAGCCAGTGTTAGGAATTGTGCCGACGAATAATCAAGTCATTCTCTTCTGGCCAATCACCACCAACGGCACGAACGGTGTTTTGCAGAGCACGACCGGTCTGGTTTCGCCAAATTGGTTGTCGGCCACGGATGCTTTTCCGGTTAATTATGGTTCGCAGATAGCCGTTTCGGTCACCAATGCCCCTTCCGCAAGGTTCTTTCGGTTGTCACTGGTTCCTCCCACCACTGACGGCATGGTTTTGATTCCGGCGGGTCCATTCACGATAGGCGATTCACTGGATGGCTTGATTAGTCCCACAAACGTCTATGTATCGGCGTTTTACATGGACGTGTATCTGGTGACTTCCAATTTATGGGAGGGGGTTTATACCTATGCGACGAGTCAAGGCTATGTTTTTAACAATGCGGGTTCGGGCAAGCCGCCGTATTTACCGGAGGCGGGATATTATCCGGTGGACAATGTGGACTGGTTTGATTGTGTGAAGTGGTGCAATGCGCGGTCGCAGCTGGCGGGTTTGACGCCGGTTTATTACGCAGATGCGGGTTTAACGCAGGTGTTTACGAATGGGGACAATGGAACGACGGTGTATGCGAACTGGGGGGCAAACGGTTATCGGTTACCGACGGAAGCCGAATGGGAGAAGGCAGCGCGGGGCGGATTAAGCGGGCTACGGTTCCCGTGGGGAGACACAATTTCCGAAAGTCAGGCCAACTATGCTCCTCGCTCCGGTGAACCCTACGATTTGGGCGGGACACAAATATATGGATATCCATACTCGGCGTGGCCTTGGACGAGTCCGGTGGGTTCATTCCCAGCGAATAGTTATGGCTTGTATGACATGGCTGGGAATTTGTGGGAGTGGTGTTGGGACTTGTATTCTGGTTCGCCACCAACCGGCAGCGCTTATTTGGGAGGTGCCGACCCACACGGCCCATCTATTATTCCTCCATTTGGACCACGTGTGTTACGCGGCGGAGTTTGGAGCGGCTACGCCGATCTCCAACGAACCGCCGGTCGCATGAACTTGCTTCCTGGTTACGTCGCTGACGTCTCTGGTTTTAGGTGTGTGAGGGGGTTTTAGTTTTTGTTCTTTTGCCGTTTAAACTTACGGCTCCTAACTGTAAAATCAACATATGGTGGCAGATTTTTCGTGTTGAATTGCCAAATTAAAAGTTTTAATCAGGATCGTTTCCCTGTAACCTAACAACTTGCCGTCGCGTATGCCTATTAACACCGGCAGCCAAACGCGCCGGCCAAAACGAAACCGCCATCCCATGTTCATAATTATGAAGTCAAACCTCTGGAAACTCACTTTGTGCGCCGCCTGCCTTTGTGCCGGCAGCCTGGCCGTCCGCGCCGACATCGCGCCGGCGGAAAATCTCCTGCCGGCGGACACGCTGGCGTTCTTCACCGTGCCGGACGCCAATGCGTTCCGCGCCGCCGGCCAGATCGCGCCGCAGATGATGTTTTGGAACAGCGACGCGATGAAGCCGTTTCATGACAAGTTCATGGCCAAGTTCAACGAGAAGTTCGTCGCGCCCATCGAACAGAATCTCGGCATCAAGTTCGCGGATTTTCTCGCGCTGCCGCAGGGCCAGTTCACGCTCGCCTTCACGGTCAACGGCTCGAACGGCCATGACAGCGTGCCGCCGGGCATCCTCCTGCTGCTCGACGCGAAGGATCAAAGCGCGCTGTTGAAAACGAATCTCGCCACGCTCACGAAAAAATGGACGGACGCCGGTCGCACGTTGCGCACGGAAACCATCCACGGCCTCGCCTTCACCGTCGTGACGATGAACAGCAATGATTTCTCCGGCATCCTGCCCACGCGCCCGCCCGTCTCTGAAATCGGCCAGACCCCGCCGCCGCCGCAATCGGTGCAGATTTATTTCACGCAGTATGGTTCGCTGCTCGTCGCGGGCAACTCCGCCGGCGTCGTTGACGCCGTCGCCGCGCATCTGACCGGCGGCAGCATCCCGGCCATCGCGGACGACGCGACGTTCGCCGCCGACAAACTCTCGCAGTTCCGTGACGCGCCGACGTATTACGGCTGGTTCAATGCCGTCAAAGCTATCAGTCTCCTGTCGCTCGCCGGCAGCGCGGACGACAATGCGTCTCCGATGGGACAATTTAGTCCGAGTGTAATCCTTGGCGCCACCGGCCTCGGCAGTTTGAAATCCGTCAGCTTCGCCGTGCGCGAAAAACCGGATGGTTCCAGTATCGCGCTGCACCTCGCCGCACCGGAAGCCGCGCGCAGCGGGTTGCTGAAAATTCTCGCGCTGCCAGCGAAGGATGCTGGCATCCCGGCGTTTGTGCCCGCCGACGCCATCAAGTTCACGCGCGTCCGGCTGGACGGCAAACAGACCTGGGCCGAACTGCAGAAGATGGTTGCCGACATCTCGCCGCAATGGCTGGCCTATCTGAACTCCGGCATTGACATGGCTAACACGCTCGCCCAAACGAAAGACCCCAGCTTCGACCTCCGCAACAACCTGTTCGGTAATCTCGGCGACGACATCATTTCCTACGGTAAACCGCCCACCGGCGACTCACTCGCCGATTTCGCCAACGCGCCCGAAATCTATCTCGTCGGCGTCGCGAACCCGGATCAAGTCGTCAGCAGCATCAAGAATCTCGCCTCGCTCGCCGCGCCGCAGGACAGCGTCACCGCGCCGCGCGATTTTCTCGGCCACAAGATTTACACCATCGCCCTGCGTCAGCAGCCGACCATTGGTGACGCCGCCACGACTCCGCCGCCGAATTATCTCTACTTGAGCGCGAGCAGTTCCTATCTGGCCATCACCAAAAACACCAGCATCCTTGAGGAATTTCTGCGCAGCCCCGAAGCCGACAAACCCCTGCGCGAAGCGCCCGGCATCGCCAGCGCCGCGAGCCGCGTGGGCGGCACGGGTGGCGGGATGTTCGGCTACGAAAACCAGCGCGAAACCATGCGCGCCGCGTTCAAGCTCCTGAAATCCTCCACCGATAATGCCACCGTGAACATGATCCCGCCCGCCGTCCGCGACTGGGCGGATTTCACGCTGTTGCCGGATTACGACACCGTGGCCAAGTACTTCTATCTCTCCGTGACCAGCGGCAGTTCCGATGCCGATGGCCTGTCGCTGAAAATCTATGCGCCGCGCCCGCCGCAGTTGAACTGAAAGATTCTTTCGCGCCAAACTTCAATCGTTGCCCTGGTTCGCCGGGGCAACGATTTTTTAATTTTGAAATCCAGCGGAGCAGGGGAAAGCCAGCCCGTCGGCACCGGAGCGGCGAAAATAATTGTCTGATTTTCCGGTGTGGCGGTCATAATCTCTCAAATGCGTGATGCCAACGACATGGAATTGGTGCGGGAATATGTCCGGGTCAATTCCGAAGCCGCCTTTGCCGAACTGGTCCGGCGGCATATCAATCTGGTTTATTCGAGCGCGCTGCGTCATGTCGGCTTGGCCGCGTCGGCCGAGGAGATCACGCAGGCGGTTTTCATCATTCTGGCGCGCAAAGCGGCCAGCCTGCGCCCGGAAACGATTCTCGAAGGCTGGCTTTATGAAACCGCGCGGCTGACGGCCCTGAGTTTCCGGCGCGGCGAACGCCGCCGCCAGTTGCGCGAACAGGAGGCTTATATGCAATCCACCTTGGATGAAAATTCTGCGCCCGGTGCGGTTTGGCAACAGCTCGCGCCGGTGCTGGACGAAGCCATGGCGCGCCTCAGCCAAAAAGATCGCGACGCCGTGATTTTGCGGTTTTTCAAAGACCAGAGCGTGCGGGAAGTGGCGGCGGCCTTGCAGGTGAGCGAACCGGCGGCGCAAAGACGCCTCCAGCGCGCGCTGGAAAAGCTGCGCGTCCGGTTGGTGAAACGCGGCGTGACGCTGACCGCCACGGTGATTGCCGGCGCAGTGGCCGCGAACTCCGTGCAAGCCGCGCCCGTGGCGCTGGTGCAAACCATTTCTGCCATTGCCGTGGCCAAAGGCGCAGCGGCAGGAACGGCAACTTTAACACTGGTGAAGGGAGCGTTGAAAATTATTGCTTGGACAAATGCGAAAACAGCAATTGTAGTTAGCGTTGCAGCGATTTTAGCTGCAGGAACAACTGTAGTTACGATTAAAGAAATCAAGAAAAAGAGCGATTCTTGGAGAAACCTTATTAATTTTTACAGCGCATCAGCCATGGACGCTGATTTGGATAAAACGCCGCCGCAAATAACAATCCTTCCAACTATACATCCTGAATGGGGAGCAATGTGGTGGTTCGACAGAAATGGACGCAGACTTGGAATGAATTCATCGATCACAAATCTACTGTCGGATGCATATGGCGTGCGCAACACGCACATGGTTTTCTCGGAGCCGATGCCGGGTGGAAAATACGATTTCATCGCCAATCTACCGCAGGGTTCCGAGGCGGCTTTTCAAGAGAAAATCAAAGAACAATTTGGTGTGGTGGCGCACAAGGCGGTGATTGAAACCGATGTGTGGGTGCTGAAAGCCGGTGACCCTGACAAGTTGAACGCTAGTGTCAGCAAGAAGAATAGCCCTCATTCTGAACTGAAATACGTTGATGGGAAAACGATTGCAGTTATGGAAGATGAATCCACCGCCCAGCTCGCCGATGCGCTGGAAGGATGGTTGTTGCAGACACCAGTCGCGGACCGGACGGGTCTTTCAGGACGTTATGATTTAAATTTGAACTGGGATTACCATGACAAGCCAAATAGCACTACGGCACTCATCGATCAACTGCATGTGGCCGGCTTCAAACTTGTGATTAGCCGCGAACCCGTCGAAATGCTCGTCGTCGAAAAGGTGAAATAGTTGAAAAGTCGTATCTGGTTTATGCCAATGAAAGTTAAGATTACGCAATGAAAACATTCCGCATTATTGGTTTGGCGCTTCTTCTCGTGGGCTGCATCAGCAAACCACCTACCGCAACACTAACTGCAGAGGAAGCCAAGACCCTCGCCATACGTTTGGCAAACGAGAAGGCTGCCGTGACCTATCACAGCCAGCCGTTTCACGACGGAAAGCCTCCCAGTTTTGTGGCTGGTCACTGGACTTGGAGTCAGCTAGGCACAGATGATATTGAGGCCACCGTCGAGTTGGCAGCAGATGGTTCAACCAATAGTGTCAACATTATTCAGTTGGTAGATAAAGAAACTAACCGCCCCGGCTTCTGAAAATAGCCCACGGCTTTAGCCGTGGGTTTGCGTCCGCCCCATTTCCCCGTCCCGTCCGGCTTCAATCCCAAGGGGATTGCCTCGTTCAGCCCAAGGTTGCGCCTGCTACCCTAGGTCAAATACAGACGCAAGACCATGAATGGTGTCTTAAAGACTCCAGAGAGCTGGCCAAACATGGAATACCCGAATTGATTTAGGAATTGCAATCTGGCCATTCTCAACTGCATCTTGTAAAAAACAGGGCGATCACCAAGACAATATTCAATCAGAAGCTTGAAATCAGAATTGAGCCTGCCCGCCGCGCTTTCCAGCAAATACCGCCCCGATATTGACGGGTTGCGGGCATTGGCGGTTATGGCGGTCTTGTTTTATCATGCCCAGTTGGGCTGTCCCGGCGGTTTTGTGGGGGTGGATGTTTTCTTTGTCATCTCCGGCTACCTCATCTCCTCGCTTATTTCGGATGAACTGACCGATGGCACATTCAGCCTGCTAAATTTTTGGGAGCGCCGCATCCGGCGAATTGTTCCAGCCGCGTTGGCGATGACCGTTGCCACATTCATTGCCGCGAGCATCTGGTTTTTGCCCGGGGATTTCGCGTCCGTCTGCAAATCCATTGCCTGCCAAGCCATACTGGGATCCAATTTTTTCTTTTGGCAACAGAGCGGCTATTTCGCACCCGGAACCGAGACCCAACCTCTGCTCCATACCTGGTCGCTGGCGGTGGAGGAACAGTTTTACCTGCTGTTCCCTCCACTGTTAATATTTCTGGCCCGTTATGGCCAAAGGATTTTTTTTGCGGGCATTTTGGCGGTGGCCGCGTTGTCTTTCGCCGAAAGCGCGACCGCCGACTACTCGCCGGACGCACTGAAAACGACCTTCTTCCTTTTGCCCGGCAGGGCTTGGGAGTTGCTGCTGGGCGCCTTGCTGGCGACAGCGAGAGGAAGGATTTTCCCCGGAGTTGCAATGAGAGAGATTTTGGGCTGGCTGGGATTGGCCCTGATCGGGTGGCCGATATTTTCTTATTCAGCCACCACCCGTTTTCCTGGAATTGGAGCATTGCCTCCCTGTTTTGGTGCCGCTCTGGTGATTTTCTCCAGCGAAGCAAAACTTTCTACCGTTGGCTCCATATTGTCATTCGGGCCGATAGTTTTCATCGGGCTGATTTCATATTCGTTGTATCTCTGGCATTGGCCTTTGCTCGCCTTCGCTAATTATTCCTCAAAAGACCGGATGGAAGCCATGGTTCGTATCGGGCTGCTGGTAGCAAGTTTCATATTGGCTGTCGTCTGTTGGCAATGGATTGAGAAGCCATTCCGCCAGCGCCGGGTTTTTAAGCGACGCCGGGAAATTTTCGGTTTTGCCGGTCTGATGTCGGTGATCCTTCTGTGTCTCGGTCTGGCATTGGGCATGCAGCCAGATAATCAGCCGGTGAACATGAGTTTTTATGCCAGCGGGCGGCCGAATAGTCTCTATGCCCGGTTTGCGGTCGCTGAAAAAACATGGGATGAACATATCCTCAACTTCAATGCCGCCGGAACGAATCCACCAGCGAAGGTGGTGATTTGGGGCGACAGCCACGCGCTGGCCATGGCGCCCGTGATAGACATGCTTTGCCAGGAAAAGGATTGGCATGACATGGCGGCGACCCATAACGGCACGCCGCCAGTGTTGTGGGGTTCGCACCCTGACAATTCCGTGAAACGAGCGGCGCTTTTTTCCGAGGCGGTTTTCAAATACATCGCCCAAACCCGTCCCGCCAGCGTGGTGCTCACGGCCCGCTGGACCACCTATGTCGCCAGCGATACATTTAAGTCCAACTTGGTGGCAACCGTTCAATCCCTGCTTGATCTGGGAATTGAAGTTTATGTGGTAAAAGACGTGCCTTATCCGGGATATGATGCGCCCCGGTTCGCTGCATTGACCGCTAGGCAGCACGGTGACATCAGCCAACTGGGCATCACGCAAAAGATTTACGAACAGCGGAATCGGGAATTGGCGCCGGTTTTTGACCAGATTGCCCGGCTGGGCGTGCAGGTGCTTGATCCAACTCCATTTTTTTTGAATGGTGACGGTTTATATGGCATCGAAAATGATGGGAAAATCCTTTATACTGATGGCGATCATCTGTCAGTGTCCGGGGCGATAATTTTGGCTCCGATTTTTGAACCAATATTCCACGCTAAATGATTCCAAGAATCGCCGGCTGAAACGGGACGTTGTCCGTGGACGGGAAAGACGGCCGCATGGATCGCTTGCACGGTGCGAAGGAAAGTTGCACCTTTGTGTAAAAATTGCTTTCATGTCGATCGCCGCCTTCGACGCTGAATTTTACAAATGAAATAAAATTTTATGGCCCTCGCCAAAATTGTTCCGAAAACCGTCCTGGTCATTGACGTGGGTGGCACGAATCTGAAAATTTGCACCACCGGCAGCCGCAAAATCATCAAGATTCCTTCCGGCCCGATGATGACCGCCGCCCAGATGGCCGCCGTCGTCCGCAAAGCCGTGGTCGGCGTAAAATACGACGCCGTCTCCATCGGCTATCCCGGCCCGGTCGTGAATAATCGTCCTCTGATCGAGCCGCACAATCTCGGCAAAGGCTGGGTGAAGTTCGATTATCAACATGCCTTTGGCCGGCCCGTTAAGATCATCAATGACGCCGCCATGCAGGCGCTCGGCGATCATTTGGGCGGACGCACCTTGTTCCTTGGCCTCGGCACGGGACTCGGTTCCGCGCTGGTGGTTGACGGAAAAGTTCTGCCGCTGGAGCTCGCGCATCTGCCTTACAAAAAAGGCGGCAGCTACGAGGATTTTCTCGGCAACGCCGGATTGCTGCGCGCGGGCAAAAAAAAGTGGCGGCGTTACGTCAGCGATGTGGTTGACCGCCTGAAAAAGGCGTTGCTCGCGGACACCGTGGTGCTGGGCGGCGGCAACGTCCGGCTGATCACGGAATTTCCGCCCGGCGTCCGCCCCGGCAAAAATGCCAACGCCATTCGCGGCGGTTACCGGCTTTGGAACCAGCCTTGAATTTGCGCCAGCATGGGCAGGCAGCGCGGCACCCGCCCGGAATTTTCCACGGACACTTTAGGTCTTTCCGTTTCGGTGCAGCCTACGGATAAATCAAACGGTAATAATTATTAAGGTTGGTGTTGATGATGGGGAAGCTGATGGAATTGGTGGCGGTTGAACCGGGCACGGTTGCCCAGTCGTTGATATTGGCGCTGACGCCGTGGTTGAGATTATTCGTCTGCGTCAATAGCCGGTAGCCCAGATGATCTGCCGGCCAACTCAAGTTTAATGAGCCGCCGCTTCTTACGCTGGTCAGCACCGGCTTGGTCTGGCTGGGCTGTTCCACGACGTTCACCGTATAAGTCTGTATGGTCACGCCGTCCTGCGCCGTCACTTGCACTTGGACCACGTTAGTCCCGCCCAGCGTCAGGTTCAGTACCGGCGCGGAACTCGCCACCCCTGAGGCCAGTTGATTGGTCGCTCCGTTGTAGATCAACTGGTTGGTCGCCGTCAGGTCAGCGTTCGTCACCGTCACCGAAGGCGTGGTCCCATAGGCTTCCGTCGCGGCGTAGCTCATCACATTGGAGGCAAAGGCCGGGGCAAAGGTCAGCGCCGGATTCAACGTCAGCGACGTCAGATAGGCATTGGTGCTGGCGACGGAGCCGGGAATTGTCACGTTTACCGTGTACATCTGCACGGTCACGCCGTCCTGCGCCGTCACCTGCACCTGCACCACGTTCAGCCCCGGCGCCAAGGTCAGGGGAGCGCTCGGCTGGCCCGAAGTCAGTCCATTGGTGACTCCGTTGAAAATCAACTGGCTGATGGCGGTCGGGTCGGCGTTGGTCACCGTCACCGTCGGATTGCTGCCCAGGGCATTCGTCGCGGTGTAGGTGAACGTGTTGGTGGCAAAAGCCGGGGACAGAGCGCCGGACGGATTCATGGCCAGCGACGTCAGATACGCATTGGTGCCGGGCACGAACGCAGCGAGCGCCGACAACCGCACGTTGTCGAAGTCAAAGAACCCGGTGCCGGCGGAACTGGGAACTTTGAATCCAACCACAATGTCGCCATTCCCGCCTTCACTGCCCGTCCCCGTGTAGGTCACATTGAAGGGGGTGAACTTGCCCAGAGTGAGGTTTGCCGAATTGATGACCGTGGACGCGATCACCGTGAGGTTCGTATTCAGCAGTGCCACCGAGCTTCCAGTGTCGAAGGAGGTCCCGTTCTCCAAGCCGAAGGCCGCCGTCAGCTGATAAATCGTCCCCGCCTGATATTTGACGCCGGTGTCCTGATAAACGGTGCCCGTGCCGCCGGTGGCTGTGCAGAATATCTGGCAATAATTGCTGCCATCCAAACCAGCCGGGCCGGCTCCATAGCCTCTTCCGTCGGTGGGGCCGGGATTCACGACGGCCACGATGGCATTAGCCACGCCGGAAGAACTCCAGCTCGGCGGAGCACCCGTGCCAAAACTGGTATAGGTGTTCTCGGTCACCACCGGATTCTCAAAGGAATAATTATTGATGGTGATCTGTGTGCCGACGGTCAGGATCGCCGGCGGAGCACTGGTGACGGCACCGTAGCTGTTGCTGACAATCACCCGATACGCCAGCGCCAAATTGGGCGTCACCCCGGAAATTGTCAGGACGTTGGAGTTGACTCCGGAAATCTGGCCGGCATTCCCCAGATTCATAAAGCCACCGCTGACCCGGTTGGTGACCTGCCATTGATAACTCAATGGCTGCACCCCCGCGGCGGTCACATTGAAAGAAACGGTTGCGCCCAAAGTGGCCGATTGCGATGCCGGAGGCGTAACAATGGTCGGGCTCAATTTAACGGTTAGCGTGGCTGGCGGAGCACTGGTGACGGAGCCTTGGTAGTTGGTCACAATCACAATATAGGACAACGCCTGATTGGTGGTGATGGCCGTGAGTGATAATGTGGCATTGGTGGCGCCGGAGATGTTCCCGCCATTTACCAGGTTGGTGTAGGGCCCGCCCGGCGGCCCGGCCTGCCATTGATAGGTCAACACCGGGTAGCCCGTGGCCACGGCCGTGAACGATACGTTGCCCCCGACGGAGTTCGTCTGCGAAGCCGGCTCACCCGTGATGGCTAGCACGAGGGGCGTCACATTGACGCTGACAATGGACGAAGGTAGACTCTCGGTAATGCCGTTATAAGCCGTCATGTAATAGTAATCGGTGCCGCCGGGCGCCTGATTGTCCGTATAGCTGGTGCCCACGCCGGCCGCAATCTCGGTGAATGGTCCATTGGCATTTGTGCCACGATACACGTTGTAAGAGGAGGCATTATAGGACGCCGCACAGGTGGTCGTCACCGAACCCGGGCCGTTCACGCTGGCGGCCATGGTAATTGGAAAACCGGTCAGCGAATACGCGGTGATGGAGGAGCCGGTGCTGCCGCCGGCGTTCACCGCGATGACATTATAGTTAAATGCCGCTCCGGACGTTCCAACATGCACGTCAGTAAAGCTATTGGTTGGCACATTAATGGCAATCCACAAACCGTTTCGCTGGATGTCATAATAGGTCGCTCCGGGCACTTGGTTCCAGGAAAGTTTAATCCATTCGCTTGAGTCAAATTTTGGGGCATTGGTGAGTGCTAGATAAGTCAGCCCGGTTGGCGCTGCCGGAGCGGATGGAACTGAATCGCTGACGACCAGAGAGCTTAATTCGGGGCTGGTAGCGCCAGGATACGCCACTTGCATTTTGACCTGGTTATTCTGGGTCGTCAAGGTGGCAGACGTGGTGATGGTGCTATATGTGGTCCAGGCACCGGTGGGCGGGAACGTCAGCAGGCTGGGGGCACCGCCATTGACAATCATGTTCATCGTCACGTTGGTGGATGTGCCATTGGAATAATGGATGGTCAATGGGCGGCTGCCGTTCACGGTCGAGCTGACAATGGACCAGTTCAACAAACCATTGGTCGAGTGGTTGGCGTTAAAATCCACGACGCCTTCGGTTGCGCTGCCCGATCCATTATAAATCGTTGACCAGTCGGCCGTGTTGTTCACACCAGTCACCCCGTCCGCCAAGACGGCATCATACTGGTTCGGACTGGAGCCCGAGGCGATGTCGGCGACCGGGCCATACGAATAATAGAGATCGGTCGAGTTACCGTTGAAGTAGTCGTAGAACAACCCGACACTATCGCGGACAGTGGCACCATAGCCATGGTTGAATTCAAAACGCGTGCCTTCGGCATAACCAGCTAGGTCAGTGTCAATGCCATCACCGTCACCTCCGGATTGTCCATTAAACTGAAACTTGCAACCATTGATGTGAATATCATTTCCGGAGCCGTTGTAATTCTGGTTCAAAATGCCAATGCCAGCATTGCCGTTAAATTCGCATTGACTGAAAATGTTCGGCACCCCGATATCGCTGGAAAAGTCCAAATGGGCACCATCGCCCGCCCGGCACCAAGACGAAATGCAGTTATACATCTCGACATCATAGTCACCCGTAAAATAGATGCTGTGGTCAAAACCGCTGGGATAACAATTGTCATGGAAGTTACAATTGTAAAGATGAACTCCAGAGACGTTGACAATCTGCATTGCCATGCCGGTGTTCTTGATCTCCACATTTCGAAAGGTAAGATTGTGGGTGTCAACCGGGTAATAGGCACCGATTAGCACTCCCGCGCCAACCACCTGCCCCACGCTCATGGCGCTACAGGAGAGACCGCCGTCAATCAAGAGGTTCTGGATGGTCTCATTGTCCCGGTAAAACGCGTTGCCGGAGTCGCTGCCATCGGTGATTGAAGTAATCACCGAGTTGGAACCGGCCCCGTTCAAGGTGACATTGGCCCACATGGAAATTGCGCCATAGTTACCAGCTCCCAAGTTCACCGTCCCGCCGCCAGCGGAATAGGCCGTATAGATTGCACTGTTCGCATTTCCGCCCGGGGGCACATAGACGCCGGAAGCGGCGATGATCAAGGCGGCGGGAGAACTGGTGATGGACCCGACGCTATTAGTCACGATCACGCGGTAGATTCCCGCCCAATTCCAATTGGGTTGCACGTAGCTTGCGGTCGCGCCAGCAATCGTCAGCACGTTGGTGTTGGACCCTAAAACCTGACCGCCGTCCATCAGGTTGGTAAAACCGGTCCCGCTATAAACCTGCCACTGGTAACTAAATGGCGCGGTTCCGCCCGCGGTGGCATTGAAGGTAGCCGTGGACCCGGCCGGAACAGTTTGTGAATTGGGCGCGACCAACAGGGACGGATCGTTGGTGGCCGGAGCGAACTGCAACTGAAAGCCATTTACCTCGGTAAATTGCTGACCGGTCAAATTGGTGCAGGTGAAAGTCAGGGTGCCATTGGTCAGGGTGCCGTTGAAAGTATTATAGGCCACCCCCGGACCGGCGGAGATCTGACGTGATACGCCGCTGGTGTTCAACGCGCCGCTAGTGTTGCCGCCCGTGGCGCCCAACAACACAAAACTGCCGCCCTGACCGCTGTTGTCCCCGGCTGAATACACCACCAGAGTAAAGGGCGAATTGATGTAAGGTGCCAGCCCGGTGAGGCTTACCGTGACGGATGAATTATTGCCATAGGCATAATCCTGCATCAAGGCGGTGGTGGCGGCATCCATGGTAGTTCCGCCAGTGTCGGTGAAGACACCCGAGCTGGCCAAGGTCAGTCCGACTCCGCTCAAAGTGGCGTTAGCGGTATTCTTAATAGTTCCAGTCGTGGCGGAGACAGTATTCCAGACATCGCCTAGAGCACCCACAACCGCTGCACCAGACTGGGTGGCACCGGAACCAAAATCGACATTGATGTTGAGAGTGTTCGGATAAACCGTCAGGCTGGCCACACTGCTGGTGATGGAGCCGACACTGTTGGTCACGATCACCCGGTAAGACAGTGCCCAATTGCTGCTCAAATTCGAGATGTTTAGGGCATTGGTGCCGGAGCCAAAAATCTGGCCACCATCGGCCAAATTGGTATATCCGGAGCCGCCGTTAGCCTGCCATTGGTAGCTTAACGGTGCTGAACCCAAGGCTGTGACATTGAACGAGGCCGTGTTGCCGACCACCACGGTTTGGGAGGTGGGTTGGCTGGTAATGACCGGAGCAGTTTGCACCGCCAGCAGGGCCGGCGAACTGGTGACCGAGCTGTTGCCGATGGAAACGATCACCCGATAGGCGAGCGCATTATTTGTAACCAAGTTGGCGATGCTCAAGGTGCTGGTTTGTGATCCCGAGATCTGTCCGCCATCCGTCAAACTAACAAAGGTTGCCGTGCCGCTATTCGTCACCTGCCATTGGTAATTCAAAGTTCCCGTTCCCACGGCACCCACCGTGAACATGGCGGTGCCGCCTTGAGAAGCTGTTTGCGAAACGGGCTGGGCTGTAATTAACAGCGGGCTGAACTGCAGTTGCAGGCCGTTCAAGTTTACCCCGCCAGTGCTCGCTTGTGTCAGTGCAAAAGTCAGTGTGCTGTTGGTAAGTATTCCCGTGAATGTCTGGTAGGCCACCCCGACACCGGCGGAAATCTTCCGCGAGCCCGAAGTGCATACGCCACTGGCCGGGGTTGTCCCCGCTGAACCCGCCGTCACGGTGACTAAGGCTGCTTGCGTCCCGCTGTAAGTCGTTCCGGCCGCATAAACCACCAGCGTATAGGGATAATTTATATATGCCCCCAACCCGGTCACGCTCGTCGTCAATGTCCCAGTGTTGAAGAGAAAATCCTGCATCAAAGGCGTGGTGGCGGCATCGAGGGTGCCAGAGGTGGTGTCGTTACCATAAGCATAACCAGTGCTTACGTTTAAGCCAACCCCGGTCAAGGTGTTGTTGCCAGAATCATGGAGATTTGAAAGGGAGCTGGCATTAACCGATGAATAGCTGTTCCATGCAACGTCGCTTGCGGTTCCCAAAACTGCCGCACCGGTTTGAACCGGGCCTGAGCCGACATCCACATCAATCAAGGCTGGCGCAATCACCGTCAGGCTGGCTGGAGTGCTAGTGACGGAGCCGTAGCTGTTGGTCACAATCACCTGATAGGCCAGTGCATTATTTACCGTCACACCATTAAGCGTCAAAGTGCTGGTGCCGGATCCGGATACAATGCCGCCATCGGTCAGGTTGGTATAACCCGAACCGCCATTGGCCTGCCATTGGTAGCCAAACGGCGAGTTACCGGAAGGCACCACGCTGAATGCTACCGTGGCTCCCGTCGGATTCGTCTGCGAAACGGGCTGGGTCGCAATCCCCGGATTCGGAAGTTGAATTTGGAGCTGGAAGCCATTCACACCGCCGAAGGTGTTGCCGTTGTTGGCGCAGGTGATCGTCAGCGTGCCGTTAGTGAGCGTGCCCGTGAACGTCTGATAGGCCACGCCGATCCCCGCAGAAATCTGCCGCGAGGCGCCCGTGGTGGTCAGCGTGCTGGCCGAGTTGCCACCCGCGGCCCCGGCCAAGTTCAGATTATCCCCCTGATTGGGATCGCCCACCGAACCATAGACCACCAGCGTAAATGCATCGTTGACGTAAGTATTCAACCCGGTGAGGCTCACCGTGAAGGTGGCGTTATTACCATAGACACAATCCTCCATCAGCGGGGTGGTGGCTGTATCCATGACGGCATGCGGGCTGCCGGCGGTTTGGATATTGAAACCCGAGTAGCCAGCCACGGCATAACCGACGCCGCTCAAGGTGGTGCCGGTGGAATCCGTGATGGTGCTCGTGCCGGTGGTGACACCGTTCCAAATATCACCCGCAGCCCCCAAAACCGACGCACCCGTTTGCACGGCACCGGCGCCGATATCCACATCGATGAGTTTATAAGTATTCACGGCCAAGCTGGCCACGCTGCTGGTGACGGAGCCGGCGGTGTCAGTCGCAATCACCCTATAAAACTGAAGGTTATTGGTTGAAACATTTGAAATTGTCAGAACGTTGGTGTTGGCACCCGCAATCTGGCCGCCATTCACCAAGTTGGTGAAGCCGCCGGTGGCGCTGTTCGTCGCCTGCCATTGATAGCTGAACGCCGATGCCCCAATTCCGCTCACACTGAACGTAGCCGTCTGGCCGGGCGAAACCGTCTGCGAAGCGGGGGTGGTAACGGACGGATCGGGTGTCGTGTAACTGATGGCAAAATCATCAATCCACATCCCACCCACACTCGCTTGACTGGGGACATGGAAGGCCACCACGACATGTCCATCTCCCGGCTCACTGCCGGTCGCAGTGTAGGTCACCCTGTAATTTAACAATCCATACGCACCATTTGATATGGTCGTGGAATTCAATTGGGTAAGTGTGCCGCCGTTGTTGGCGTCAATCGAAAAAGTGTCGCCCGTATTCGGGGGATTCCCGCCGGCGGGTTGCCCCGCCCGGGCGGTCATCGTATAGGTGGCCCCGGGAATCCACTTGTTGGTCAATTCTTGATAAATATAACCGGCTGCTCCATTTCCCCCATTATATGCCTCAAGCACTTGCGCGGCATCCACATTCGTAACAGTCCCGGTATAGCTACCATTTAAACTGCCATTGGTGTTCCGTGTGTCCCAATAACCGGCTTGGGTTGCAACCGTTGTCCAACCAGTCATATACCCCGATGTGCCCGTAGTATTACTAATGTAAATATATTGAGCTGACGACGCAGGGGTCTCAAAAGAATTATTGGTGATGTAAAGCGAGGTCTGGGCGAACGCCGGGCCGATACACATCAGCAGCAGCACAACACCGAGAGAAATAGTCGAGAGTTTGAGTTTCATTCGCATGGAAAGGCAGGGTGATTAAAAGATTTGTGTCCGGTATGGCGTTGATTGTCAATACAAGCTACTCGGTTTTTTGGAGAAAACAATTTTTTTTAAAAAAAATTTGGGATTATGTAGATGACAAACTTTTGGGGTGGCAGGGGCGCCGCGCACTGTCCCCACCTTGATAGTTTGTGAACTGCATAATCCCAAAACAAATTTGGTCAATCATGCCGCCGTCACTCCACACCCGGCTTGACGTATTGCTCGAGCCGGTGCAGGTCTTGCAGGTCGCCCGGAGAGGTCGTCGGCCAAAAGACGCCATCAAAAATCTTGGGCGCATTCCACCGCCAGTGTTCGGCGTGGCCGTCGGCGAAAGTCAGGTTCGCACCCTGACCGTGCCGGTCGGCGGCCAGATCAAGCCAGTAATCCGCCCACGGGCTTGACGGTGAAAAAATGCCGAATGTCGCGTCGTAGATGTCTTGCTCCTGCGTATCAATCAGCACAAAAAGATTGCTGGGTGGCGGCTCCGTGATCTCGGTAAATTTATGATAGGTGCTGGCCACGTCCGGGCAATTCAAACTGATTTCCATACAGTAACTCCGAGTGCGCAACAACCCTGGATAGCCGCTCACCGTGGACTGATCTGCCGGACAATGGTAAATCGCCGGAGATTTGGTGTAAGTGTAAAGCAGCCCGCTTTCGACATTGGCCGGAGTCGCATCCAGAGGCGCAATGCCCGGACACCAAGACATCGTGTTTGTCACCATCTGCGGCGAATTCGTCGAGGACGCGCCGCTGACAAATCCCCCGACTTGATTTGGCACGAGATAATCATCGAAGTCCAATGTGTAAAGATGGCAGCCGACTTCCAGTTGCTTGACATTATTCAGGCACACAATGGTCTGCGCCTGCTGTTTGGCCCGGCTCAAGGCGGGCAAAAGCAGCGCCGCCAGAATGGCGATGATGGCAATCACGACGAGCAGCTCAACCAAGGTGAAACCACCAGCCAAAAACTTTCGGGAACTTTGGTTGGCAGATTTCTGGCGCATGACGGACTTGATCGAAATATTGTTTTTTTAGTGCTGAACCGGATGTCGCGCAAGTTAAATTAAAAATTGTTCACATAACTTTACACCAGCCATGCCCGATGTGGACTTGCTTTGGCCGGACTCCTGATCTAAATTAGAATTCACATCCTAAATTACATGCCCATCATCGTGTCCGCAAAAAACTTGCGTCAGGCAGCCGTCGCCGTCGTTCTTGGCAGCCTGTTCGTCTCGCGTGCCCTGGCCGCAAACTTGATCACCAACGGCGGTTTTGAGTCTCCAAATGTAGGCGCCGGCAATTACCCGCAATACGGCTCGGGCAGCACCGCCATAACGGGCTGGACAGTGGATGCCACGCCTGCAGACGGGGTTTCGCTCATGGCGAGCGGTGTCATTGCCGCAAACGATGGCACACAGATTCTGCAACTGACGGGCGGCGCTGGT
>Ga0302267_10002900_pt1 | contig 20193 bp, 18 predicted proteins | sample III_Bog_E1_3_FD_194555 | JGI IMG/M metagenome (GOLD analysis project Ga0302267, IMG submission 194555) | Peat permafrost microbial communities from Stordalen Mire near Abisko, Sweden - III_Bog_E1_3 | ecosystem: Environmental > Terrestrial > Soil > Wetlands > Peat | place: Sweden: Abisko... | reverse complement strand
AAAAGCATCAATCTGCTCATGGCTTGTGCTTTGAACTACGGGCGGTCGGTGTGACCATGGATTAATCTCGCGCAACAACTGTTCAAACCGGTACCCTCTAAGGGTGTTGTTGGCCTCAGAGCGAAGCCGCACAATTTGTTCATAGATTGTGTAGTCGAATGGCATACTAGATCTCCTAAAAGAGATTCGGCCTCATCGGCGGGTGGCCACATCTCACGCGAATTAAGATTGAGTTGACCGGGCCGGCCACCCTCCTTTTAGGTTGGAACCGACCGGTGAATTGGGGGGCGCCCGCCGTTTTCTTACGAGCTTTTATCGGGTGAAGGACTGGTCGGTGTGCTGTCGCGGGTGATGCCTTTGAGGTGGGTTTTGGTTCCTTGAAGGAAGAGATTGAAACGCTCTTTGGCGACATCGATTTTCGCTTCGAGACCGTCCTGATATTCCTTCTGCAACCGTTGATATGCCTGTATGGCTTGGTCGCCCTGGTGGTCCATGGCGGCGTCGAGATAACGGCCAAAGGAGAGGAGGCCCTGCTCATGATTGGCTACGGATGTGGAGTCGCCTGCGACTGGGACCGGCGCGGATATTGAGGCTTGAACGCTGGTGGGCGTGTCGGCTCGGGGGGGACTGATGAAGTCGAGCGCAGCGGCGATGGAGTTGGCTGCGGCATCGCGCTGATTGAGTGGTGGAAGGCCCCACTTATCTTCTGCGTAATGCAGGATGCTGGTGTGATCGAACACAGTGTGGACGACACCTTTGGGCGCCATGGGGGAGATGAGAATGGCGGGAACCCTGGGACCGTATTGGTCGAAAGAATACTCGGCGGTCTGCGCATCGGGAGGCACGGCGGCGGGGGGCACGACGTGATCGTAGAAGCCACCGTGCTCGTCGTAGGTGAGGACGAGAAGACACTTGTTCCACATGGGTGAAGATCGAACGGCGTTGTAGACATTGGCGATGAGCAACTCGCCATTCATGACGTCCGCGGGAGGGTGCTGATCGTCTTCGGCATCGCCACGAAAGGCCGGCTCAAGGAAGCAGTAGTTGGGCATGGGATAGTCGGCGCGGTCGGGGTTCTGGCACATTTCATAGAAGCGCTGGATGGGGTGGAAATGGAGGGGATGGTCCCAAAGTTTTTCGAGGAGCAGGGCCTGGGAGAGTCCGTTGTGGAAGATGCCCCACGAGATGCCTTTGTCCTGGAGGCGGTTGTAGATGGTGTCCTGTGGCTGATGGAAGGCGGGGATGTCGGGATGATAGAAGCCGTCGGGCATGGAGACGTGTCCGTTGCAGGAGGCGCTGTGGACGAAGAAGCGGTTGGGCCAGGTGGGGCCGGGGAGCGAACAGAACCAGCGGTCGCAGATGGTGAAGTTTTTGGCGAGGGTGTGCAAGACGGGCAGGAAGTCCAACGGGTAATAGCCCATGACGGCTGGGTAATTGGCTGGGGTGGAGCCGGGGACGGTGGCGTAGTCGTCAATGAAGCCGCTCATGTTGTTGGAGATCTGGAGGAGGACGTCGCGCTGCTCGTGGAGCGGGCTGGGATTGAGTTGGCGCTCAGTGTTGGGGAGCTGCTGATAGGTGATGTTGGTATGGGAGTCGGTGTCAGTGTGCGTGGAGCCGCCGGGGGGGATGCCATCGAGATCGGGAATGAATTGCTGGAGGTCGCCCAGCATGTGGTCGAAGGAACGATTCTCAAGCATGAGGACGATGATGTATTCGATTGGGTCTGGAGGCATGGGAAACATCGTATCTCAGGCGATGGGAATCGACACTTGAAAACTTTGGGGATGGATGAAGACGTGAGTATGAATGTTGAGGCGGAGTCATGTCACAAGAATAAAGAGCGTGGTTATGGCCTTTCCTTTTAAGTAACTAAAGGGAAAGAGGCGTTGCGCAGAATTATTTCTTTGTTGTATTTTTCTGGCACTGAGATGTGTTATTAGTTGTTCTCGCCTGACGAAGAGTTGTATTGCGCTCTCCGAAAGGTGCAGCCGTTCCCCCAACTCCCCTTGTTCGCCTAACTCGCGAACACAACACGGCAATCTCGACGCAACCCTGGTCACTAACACATCGAACATGGTTGTTGTTACAACTGTGTCGTCATTCTGAATGGCTGATTGATGTATCCGGCCAACTGACACGACTCGTTCGCGAGGTAGATCCCCCATGGCAATTTATCAGGCTCTTGGAGCCGGCCCGGTCTCGTTTGTTGATGAAAACCTGAATCAGCAGGAACTCCCGTTGAGCGCGGTTTTCTTTACCGCGAATGGATTGGATGCATCGTCCTCTCCACTGAACACGGCCGCGAACCAGGCGGTGATTACAGCCCTGTTGCAGCAGATGGCGGCGCAGGGCTACCTGGCACCCGGGTCTCAACCGCTGTCTCCACCGACGCTGGAGTTTACGGCGGCGCAGGCGGGGCCGATGGGAAACACGATCAGCATCGTGGTTTCGAATCCATCGCCTTCGTTGGGCACAGTCGACATTGAGGTGACTGCGACGGAGGTTTACTCAGACTTGGCGCCGGGAGCGCTGGCTGCGGCGCTGGGCACATCGGCGGCAACGGCAACCGGGCTGGTGTATTTTGTGTCGGGCAGCGGCAATATGCCCGCGGCGGGATCGAAGACGATTCCTGCTGGTTTTGAGGTTGCTTTCCTAGAAGCGGCAGACGCAACGGCTACGGCGTTTACGGTTGCGGCAACCAATCAAAGCGATGCCGCTGATGCGGAGAAGGTGACAGTCGCGGTGGCGCCTGCGTCTGGTGCGAGCCCCACAACCTTTGACCTGACCGTAAGCTGGTCAGCGACGGCAACCGGAGTGACGCTGGCGTCGCTGCTGACCACCAATCCATTTGCTTACGTGGTCACAATCACCGGGCAGAGTGGGCCTCTTCCGGCTGCCGGCACGGTAACGCTGCAGGGTGGCGCGGCAGCTTCGGGGTCTACTCCGGCGGTTGCAGCGTCGGCCAGTTTGCTGGCTGGATCCTGATAACTCGCTAACCCACTTTCAGGGTCTCCCATTTTATTTTCGGTTTGTTTGTAACAAACGCTCGAGAACAAACACTATCCAGTTACGAGGTCCGCGCATGTCGACAGCAGTGAGCTATCCCGGCATCTACGTTCAAGAGTTGCCGCTCAGCACGCAAACTATTTCGCCGGCACCCACGTCCATTACGGCGTTCGTGGGCTACACGCATCCATGGAAGACGTCCGCGTTCAACACCGCCGTGCAGCTGTTCAGTTTTACCGACTACCAGACATATTTTGGGGGGCTGTACTCGAGCCTTATTCTGACCTCCGATGTAGCGCGCGCGGTGTACGCCTTTTTTCTGAACGGCGGAAACAATGCGTATGTGGTGGGTTTGCAGCCCTCGGCTCAGGGAGGGACGCCGTTGCAGGCGTTTGGCACTCAATCAGGCCAGATTGCCCCTGTCGGCACCATTACGCAGGCCGACATAGGGATTCAACTGAACGGCCTGGAACCCACGGATTATGTCACGATGACAGCGACTGTGACCAACTTGCGGCAAAAGTCGGGCTCGTCGGACTACACGATTTTTGATTTGGTGATCACGTATGGCACGCGCGTGGAAGTGTATCGGGGCGTGGACGTGACCATTGCAAAGGGGCAGCCGAAGAGCCTGGATTTGCTGATCAATGGCATTTCATCGCTGGTGACTGTGCAGCCGACTTCCGGCACATCGTACGGAACCAAATTTGCTTCTGGCACTGCGCCGGCGCCGGTACCTATCCAGTGGACGCTGCCGGTTGGCTTCTCGGGTACATTTGCCGCGGGCGATTTTCTGATTGGCCCTTCCGGCTCTGTGCCCGTGTTTCAGGAAAACTCCTCGCTCGATAACGTCGAGATCTTCAACCTGCTGCTGGTTCCCGGAGTTGCGGACAATAACATCCTCAGTGCAGCGCTGTCGTTCGCTGAGCGCAAGCGCGCATTCGCGATCATCGATGCGCCTGCGAATGCGACGGCCTTCCAGATTCCGGGGAGCGCGCTGCCGCCAATCGATTCATTCATGAATCCGAGCCCGACTCTTCCGCTGAGCCAGAACGGCGCACTTTACTTTCCGTATTTGAACACTACGGACCCCATCAGCGGCCAGCCGTGGGCAGTGGCACCGGGGGGCTTTGTCGCGGGCATTTATGCGGCGACTGATGCATCGCGCGGAGTGTGGAAAGCGCCGGCGGGCATTGCGACTTCTCTGCTTGGGACCACTGGGCCTGTATCCACAGGACTGATGAACGACATGCAGCAGGGCGTGCTGAACCTTGACTCCATTAATTGCCTGCGCAGCTTTGCGGGCACAGGGACTGTGGTTTACGGAGCGCGCACCCTGGTTGCGAAAGACACGGCCTTTGCGCAGTCGAAGTATGTTCCTGTGCGGCGCATGACGCTGTTTATTGAGCAGACGCTGGTGGCCAATTTGAAGTGGGTGGTATTCGAGCCCAACGACGAGCCGCTGTGGCTGGCGATCAAGAGCTCGATTGAAGCGTTTCTGCTGGCGTTGTTCAATCAGCAGGCTCTGCAAGGCTCAACGCCGAGCGAAGCATTTCAGGTGAAGTGCGACTCCACTACTACGACGCCCGCGGATCAACAACTGGGCATAGTGAACATTGTGGTGGCAGTGGCGCTGCTGAAGCCTGCCGAGTTTGTGGTGATCACTATTTCGCAACTGGCAGGGCAGACCGCCTGATCGCGGTTTCCGACCTTGTGAATTGAACTTTCAGCTATCAACGAAGTTGAATCAAGGAGAACGAACCCATGGGAAAGCCATTCACTGTCAACGTGAATCGTTTTGATCCGTACAAGAGCTACCGGTTCCTCGTGTATTTTGGAACCTCGACCCAGCCGGTGGCGGTGGTGAGCAAAGTCGGATCGCTCAAGCGCTCGTCTGAAGCGATTGAGTACAAGTCTGGCGGCGACCCCATTACCCGCAAGGGGATTGGGCGCACCAAGTACGAGGCCATCACGTTGGAGCGTGGCCTGACGCAGGACCTGGACTTTGTGGCATGGGCGAATTCTTCGCAGGTGCTGGACAAAGGATCGCCGAGCCAGTCGCTGGCGAATCTCCGCAAGGAGGTGCGCATCGATCTGCTCAATGAGGAAGGCCAGCCGGTATGGCGCTTCTTCGTGCATCGGTGCTGGGTGTCGGAATACCAGGCGCTGCCTGATTTGGACGCCGGGGCAAATGCCGTGGCCATTGAGCATATCAAGCTGGAGAACGAGGGCTGGGAGCAAGACACCACGCTGCAGGAACCCAAGGAGACCTAGCGATGGAGTTGCCTGTAAGTGGGATGGAAGTAGTGTTCCGCGCCCCTGACGGCAACGACGACCTGGCGATTCTGGAGGCAGCAGGCGGACCGGTAGAGCAGGGACTGACGCTGTTGAAGCGGATGGCTCGGGTGCAACCGGGCGAAGGCGGGCCGCGGGAGAACGGCCTGGACCGGCAGTCTCAATGGGCAGAATTTACAGTGACGGACTTCGAGACCGCGCTGCTCGGGCTGCGTCGATTTCTGTTTGGCGACAAGGCCGGGTGCGTATTGCGCGCAACCACTCACAGTTGTGGAGTACCGATGGAACTGGAGTTCTCAATCGCGTCGTTTCTGCAGGATGTGAAGCCTGAGATGCCGCGTCGCGTGGAGCCAAGCCGCGAACACCCCGGCTGGTTTACGTTGGAGGGCACCGATAAGGAGCAACTGAGGTTCCGGCTGCCGGTTGTTGACGACCAGGTGAGGGCATTGAACCATCCGGACGGCGTTGCGCTGTTGTCGAAACGGTGCATCAGCGCGGCCAGTTTGAATGCGCGCATGCGCGCGAGGGTGGAGCGGGCCATGGAGGCTATGGCTCCGACGGTTTCGCGGCCGGTCACGGGCAACTGTCCTGATTGCGGCGAAGCGTTAACCATGACGCTGCATGTGCCGCGGCTGGTGGTTGACGAGATGCGCAAGTCTGCGGCCGGTGTTCATGAAGAGATTCATGAAATTGCATCGACCTATCACTGGGACGAGGCTACGATTCTGGCGATGCCGCAGGTGCGGCGGCAGTCGTATGTGGCAACTATTCGACGCCAGGCGCGAGAGGGCGTATGACGGCAGGCAAGGGAATCGCGCGTAGTTACCTGGCTCAGTTGGCCGAACCCGTACCGCAGGGGGAGCCTGTGTTTACTGCGCGACGCGGTGCGCATTCTGGTGCGAGGGAATTGCCGGTTGAGGCACCTGTTATTGAGGATGTGATTGAGAGCCGTGAGGCGCTGAGGAGTTCGCGGCCTTCACGTGTGGTGAGACGAAAGGCGGGCGCCGCATCGGCACACGCGAAGCAGATGCCTGAAACCGTGCAGACGGACGACTCGGCAGATGCGGGGGCGGCTAGTGCGGGCGTTGGCGAGCAGAGGGTAAGTCCTGCGATTCAGCCGCAGGAGACAGGGCGCAAGCAGGAGGGCGGCGGTCATCCCAATGCGACGGTCGTTCAGTCTGCAGCTGTTCCTCGTTCATCGCATATCAATCGCGTGTCTCCACGAATGGAAGAGACGGAAGTGCGTAGCGCGGAGCCGATTGATTCGAATGCGGAACGTCGCTATGAACGGCTAAAGGGCGCTGAAAAGGCAACGAAGCTGGTGGTAGAAGATGTTGTCTCTGACGCTCGTACTGGCAATGCAGAGCCTGTGCATCGGGAGTCATCTATCAGGCCGGTAACAAGTACTCGTTACACCGTCAGCCAGCATGCAGACAAGCAGGGGGTGCGGGTTGAGCAGGTGTTTCGACCGGTGATGCAGAGTGGAGTGCGACACGCGGAGGAGCCGCTCTTGGCTGAGGCACGCACGGCTGCTGCCGATGAGCCTTCTCGAAATGAACGCACGCTGCCTCGGGAATTTGTTGCCACCGCTGGCGGCAAGAAGACTGGCGTGAGTGTGCGCATTGGGACGATTGAGGTTCGCATTTCGTCTCCGCCTCCACAGCCTGCACAGGCCGCAACACAGGCAATGAATGAGGCTCAATCCAAACCTGCCGAATCGCACCTCGGCCCGCGCCCCACGTCCCGGGAATCACTTTCAAGCGGGCTGGCATGGCAGTACGGACTGATTCAAGGTTAACGGGGATAACGGCGATGGCATGGGACGTTCAAGATCTCGCGCAAGTAACTCACCTGCTGATTCATCAGTTGAGTGAGGCGGTGAAAGCTTCGCCGCGCTACAAGCAGAATCATTTTCAGTTCGAGGTTTCAGGGCTCATGCCTGCTGTCTCCCGCAACGATGGCCATAATGTGTTGAGCCTCTATCTGCTGCACGTGGGGCGCGATCCGCATTGGAGAAATACGCCGGTCAGTGGTCAGCGCGGCCAGCCGAATACAATTCAACCGCTCAGCCTCAGTCTCTCTTATCTGCTTACCAGTTTCTCTGAAAAGAACTGGGCGATGGAGCAGTATCTGATGAGCGTGGCGCTCGCGTATTTCCACGCCAATCCAATTTACATAAGTTCGAGTGCCGAGTTCACCGTGACGGTTGAGGCCGATTCGATTGAAGAGATGAGCCGCTTGTGGCAGGCCATCACGGTGCCTATCAGGCTCTCCACGATGTTTCGCGTCGCGGTTGTTTTCCTCACGCCGGAGCTACCTCTGCCGACCCAGATGCGCACGCCTGTCGAAGTGCAGCTCAGTGTTGCGCCGGATTTGAATGCTGCCGATCCCGTTCCCGAGCCGGCACCGCGCTTGTTTGAAGTAGCGGTGCAGGTTGCCTATCGCGTGTCGCCGAACGCGAAGGACCCGTTGCAGATTACGCCGGTGCTGTCGCAGCCAGGGGCAGCCGCGGGAGAAAGCCTGCGCTTGCGCGGCAGTGGTTTGGATGGCACAGACGCGGCAGCTGTCTATCTGAGCTCGACGCTCGCTGGTTCGGAGTGGCCGATCACAACATGGCGCGTGCTGGGAACTTCCGCATCCGGAACCGCAGGCGATGCCGATGAATTGGTGCTTGCCTTCCCGAGTGTATACGGAGCACTGCCCGCCTTCAACACGGCGCTGACCGCAACACCTCCGCCGGGAAATTACTTCATCAAAGTAGGCAGCGCGACGCCGGCCTTCCGCAGCAATCCGCTGCCCATCGCTATTGCTCCGCAAGTGAATGGCATCGGCGCCGCGCAGCCCGTGCTGACTACCACTGCACTCCCGCCGTTTATCTATTCGTTCTCTGCAAGTGGCTTGATCGCCGGGGAAGTCTCCATCTTCATCGACAGCACCGCGCTGACGATTGCCGCGACGCTGGCACCGGGAGTGGCCACGGTTGACATCGCCACCGGAGCCATCCAATTTGAACTGCCCGCGACCGGCTTCACCTCTGGAACGTATGTCCCGGTGCGCGTGATTGTGAACGGCATTGAAGCCCCGCCTGGATGGTGGGTGAAGGTTCCCTGATGAGCGAACGGTCGCCAATACGAACCTCGGGCGCAATTGCCGCATACGTGCGAGCCTGCGCGCAGTTGCGCACGGCATGGATGGAGCGGCTGTGGAGCGAGGGGCTCACAAGTCCGGATCAGGGGCTGGCCATTCAGCCTGGAGAAGTGCGTCGTATCCTGGTTGATCCCGAAATTGAAGCGGCGCGGTACGAGAGTTTCCTGCTTGAAGAAGGACCGTCGCAGTTGGCTGCGGCGGCAAGAGCGGCTGAAGCGGAACTCGCTGCAAATACCTTCTGGCGCTGGGTTGTGCAGATTTTTGCACTGACCAGGATGGAGCAAGGACTGCTCGCGTTGTGCGTTGCTGTAGAACTGGATCCGAGGTTGGGCAGAGTGCTTGCCTATCTGGCCGACGACACACGCGCTACGCACCCAACACTCGCCGCTGCAGCCGCACTGTTTAGCTGGGCCGATGGATTGCCCGCGCAAATGACAGGGCTGTTGCGATGGCGGCTGGCGCACACGCTGGCAGGTGAGCCGGATACGCAGGCTGCAGTTGCATGGCAAGCCGACCTTGCTGTTGTGCTCTCGGTGCAGAACGAAAGCTGGGTTGATCCTGCGCTGGACGGCTGCGCGCAATTCATTGGTGTCGACGAAGCGAAAGGCGTGCCAAGCATCTATCCGGAGACTCTGGCGAGCATGGTTGAACAGTTGTCCGCGAGCACATGGGTTGCAGGCGATGCCGATGTCGAGGTTGCGCTGATTGGACCGGAAGGCTCGGGGAGACAGACGTTGGCTGGGCAGTTTGCAGCGTCACTCGGTCTGCCGCTTCTGGCTGTTAAGGTGCCCCTTCTTCCGATTTCGACAGCGACTGAGTTGAAGGCGGCAGATTCCAAAATTGATGGGCTGATTCAGGCTGCACGGTTGGCGCAGGCTACGGGTTCGATCCTTTACTTGCGCGAGGCGGAGGCGATTACTGCACCGGATTGGCTTGATCTGCGGCGTCTGGGTTGCCGTATGTTGCGCGGCGCTTTGACTACGCCGGCGCGAACCACCCACGCTTATAGTCTGGCACCGATGCCCACCTCAAAGCGGCTTGAAGTCTGGGCGCACATCAGCAGTGAGCCGGCGCCGGCAATGGTGCGTACACAGCGACTTACTCCTGCTGAAATTCGGCTGCTGGCAAGTTCTGCGCAAGGCGGCGCGGTGAATGTTGCTCTGCGGCAGGCGATGCAGATTCATGGGGAACTGATGCAGCCGCTGGCTTGTCCCTACACATGGGATGACCTTGTCGTCTCGCAACATCTGGAGCGTACGCTGAAGGACTTTGAATCCCAGGTGCTGCTGCGCTGGGAGGTTTATGAGAAGTGGGGATTCGCGCGGCTCACGCATCTGGGGCAGGGCATCTCGGCGCTGTTTGGTGGCCCCAGTGGCACGGGAAAGACCATGGCTGCGCAGGTGCTGGCGCGTTCGCTTGGGCTTGAACTGTATCGCGTGGATCTGGCCGGCGTGGTGAATAAATACATTGGCGAAACGGAGAAGCGGCTGCGCGATGTTTTCGACGCTTGCGAGCGATCGGGGGCGCTGCTGTTCTTCGACGAAGCGGATGCGCTGTTCGGCAGCCGCATGCAGGTGAAGGACTCGCACGACCGCTTTGCCAACATCGAGATCGATTATCTGCTGCAGCGCATTGAGCAGTTCGACGGCATTGCGATTCTGGCCACCAATCGGAAGAACGACCTGGATGCGGCCTTCCTTCGGCGGCTGCGCTTCGTGGTGGATTTTCTTAATCCTGACAAGCGCGAGCGCCGCATTCTGTGGGAGAAGTCGCTGCCCGCCTGCGCACCGGACGGGGAGAGGATCACGGAGGGTCTGGACTTTGCCGTGCTGGCCGAAGAGATGGATCTGAATGGTGCGCAGATCAAGGCAATCGCTCTCGGTGCTGCGTTTCTGGCTCGCGGTGCGGGTGCGCGCATTGGCATGGAGCACATCGAGCTTTCGGCCCATCGCGAGTTCGCAAAGCAGGGACAGATGCTACGCGCCGCGCTGGGAAAGGGTGCACTGCTATGAACACTGCTGCGACGCGGAGGGAGGCGAGTCCATGGACGACATTCTGATTGAGCGGCTGGTTTTGGACATACCTGGGCTGACGCCGGCGCAGGCCGAGGAAGTTTCAAACCGCGTGGGTAAGGGACTGGCCGAGGCAAAGGTTCCCAAAGGCGACTTCGGGAATTTGACAATCGATTTGAACGAACAGGCAACGAGTAGAAGCCTTCCGCATTTGGCGGACGAAATTGTTAGCTCTCTGCTACGGCAGATTGGATAGGCACTTATGGCTGGTCAATATCTTCGCGGCGCACTGATTGAGTTCACGGAGAGCTTCCCTATCCCTCTGCCCAACGTGATTCTTTTTCAGTACAACCCGGAGACGATGACGCACACATGGACGCCGGCGAAGACGGGCGGAGTGAGTGCGCCGGGACAAAGCCCCAGCAATCCACTTGCAATTACGGGACCGCCAGAGGAGTCGTTCTCTTTCACGGTAATCATGGATGCGGGCGATACGATTGCCGATGGCAGCGCCATTACCGCTGGGCTGGCGGAAATCAGCGGCGTGTATCCGCGCATTGCGGCGCTCGAGATGCTGCTGTTTCCCACTGCGCCGCCGGGGGGCGGACTCATCGGTTCTGTTTCGTCCGCGCTGGGACTGGGTGGAAGCACGCCGCCGGCGACGAGTGTGCCTTCGGCGCAACTGCCCACCGTTCTGTTTGTGTGGGGGCCGGGCCGCATTGCCGCCGTGCGCGTGACGGCTTTGACGATCACGGAAAAACTTTTTGATGGAACGTTGCTGGTTCCTACTCATGCAGAAGCGCAACTGGGGCTGAAGGTGTTGACTCAACCTGAATTGCAATATGTGGATGGTCCGCTGGGCATTCTAGCCACGGGCGCGGCAACTTACATGACCGGATTGCGCGAGGCATTGGCCATCGCGAACCTGGCCAATAGCGTGGAGTCGATTATCGGCATGCTGCCGGTTTAGATAACAGGGATTCTGATTTCAGGGAGAAGCAAATGTTTGCCAGCAACAGCCGCTACGCAAAGCTCGCAACCTACACCGTGAAGCTGCCGGATGGACGGGTGGTGACCGCAACCCGGTTGTGGGTGTCTCCTGTGCAGTTGCCGCTTGCCGGTTATCATCCGCGGGTGCAGGGCGACCGGCTGGATAATCTTGCGGCGCGTTATCTGCAGGACCCGACGCTGTTCTGGAAGCTGTGCGATGCGAACGGTTCGCCGGTTGCGGCTGCGCTTGAGGCTCGGCCGCTGATCGGCATTCCGCTCGGGGGGCAGTGATGGGCAGCAGCACTTATTCGATCCTGATTGGCGGCGAGGATGCAACGGATTTGACCGCCGCAATCGTGGAACTCGAAGTGGAGGAGAACGTGGATATGCCGGGTGCCTTCTCGATTTCGTTACCCATCAGTCGCACGACGGAAGGCGACTACGACATGGTGAACGATACGCGGCTGGCTCCGCTTGCGAATATCTGCATTACCACGGCCGGTAGCGATGGAAATACTCAGTGCATCATGGACGGCTATGTGCTTGCGCAGACCGCGCACCTCGATACAGGCACCGCAAAAAGCAACATCAAGATCTGGGGTCAGGATGCGACGTGGTTGATGAATACCACCGAACAGGTGAAGGAGTGGGTGGATGTGACGGATGGCGCCGTGGCCAATACGATTTTCGGCAACTACGGCATGACACCGGACGATGACAATCTGACAGATGATTCTCCGGCACACACGGCGGATGGGCACAGCCTGATGCAGCGCGCCACCGATGCGCAGTTTTTACGTCGGCTGGCTCGCCGCAACGGCAAGCTGTTTCGCGTTTTTTGTACGGACACGCCGGGAGAGCGGACGGGGTCGTTTGCGAAGCCGTCGCTTGGCGGTGACCCGGCTGCGGTGCTCACGTTGAACGACGCTACTGCGGCAACTGTGGACGCGGTGGACATTACATGGGACGTGATGCGGCCTTCATCGACAATCGCATGGCAGGAACTGTTTACGGATAGCGACCCGCAGGGTGCCGGGGGCACCACCAGCGACTCCGGCCTGGACCCTCTGGAAGCACGCGGGCTGGCAGATTTTGCAGGCACTCCGGTTACTTCGCTGCTGACAACCACTGTGGATGATGGACAGGAACTTACGGAGCGGGCGCAGTCGGTGCTGATTGAAGCTGGGTGGTTTGTGCGCTGCACGGGAACCGCGGATGTGAATCGGCTGGGCACGGTGATGCGGGCGGGAACGGTGGTGCGGCTGGATGCGGCCGGCTCGGTTCACTCCGGCGCTTACTTTGTGTGGTCTGTTCGGCACAAGATTACAGCGGAGAAACACACGATGGACTTTGTGCTGGTACGGAATGCGGTGGGCGCTGCGGCAAGCGCGGGACTGCTGCCGGGAGGGTTAGGACTGTGAACGATCCCTTGCTGCAGGAGTTGATGGACCGTGTGCGCAACCGCTTCTACGGGAAGTATCGCGGCGTGGTGACGGATGTGGATGCTGCAACGATGCGCGTCAAGGCGTCGGTGCCATCGGTGCTGCCGCAGGTGGGTACGGGATGGTGCATGCCGTGTGTTCCCTATGCGGGGCCGCAGGTGGGGGTGGTGATGCTGCCGGAGGTGGGCAGCGGTGTGTGGATTGAATTCGAGGGTGGCGATGTGTCCTACCCGGTGTGGGTTGGAATGTACTGGCATTCCGGCGAGATTCCATCGCAGGCCAGCGCCACGGTGAAGAGCATCATCACCACCGCCGGCTCAATGGCCATGGATGACAACGCAGGCAGCATTACGTTGACCGATGCGCAGCAGAACACAGTGGTGCTGGATTCCAGTGGGATCACGAGTACATCGGGGGCCAGCAGCGTGGCGATTGGATCAAGCGGAGTGAATGTGAACAACGGCGCATTTGAGGTGTCCTGATGCCGGCATTGCTGACAGCTTCGAGCACGATGATGTGTCCGCATGGGGGCACGGTTACGGCTGTGCCTGGGCAGTCGCAGGCTGTGGCGGATGCGCCTGTGCTGCGGCTGTCAGACACCTGCATGATTGCCGGATGCGCGTTCAATATCAGCGGCGTGCCCAACCCATGCATGACCGTGCAGTGGGTTCAAGGAGCGGCGCGGGTGAAGGCTGGAGGGGATTTTGTGTTGAACGAATCGAGCGTGGGGCTTTGCCTGGCTGCGACACAGGCTCCGCAGGGTACGGTGCTGATTGTAGCCACGCAGGCAGTGGCATCGGGGCTTTGATGATGGATGGAGTTGCAGTCGGTTTAGCTGAAGTGCGAAGGCCGCGGAGGGTTGAATGATTCGTCGGGACATACGATATCCGTTTGCTATCGACGCCGCATCGGGCCAGGCGGCGCAGACCGACTACGCCTCGCATGTGGCGCAGATGATCCAGCAGGTATTGCTGACCAATCCCGGCGAGCGCGTTTGTATGCCAACCTTCGGAGCAGGATTGCGGCGGCTGCTGTTTGCGCCGTTGAATGCATCCCTTGGAGCAACGACCAAGCTCGTTGTGACTACTTCTCTGAACCAATGGCTTGGCAATCAAATCACCGTGAAGGACGTTGTTGTGCAGACGCCACAAGGGTCAACCGGGCAACCAATTCCCGGACCGCTGCCGCCCGATGGCGCGATTTTGATCCAGGTCACATACGTTCTAATCGAGACCCAGACCATAGCCCAGACCCAGGTACAGGTGATCTGAGATGACACAACCCCTCACGGAGCCGCGCAATCGCCTGGTGCTGGTGATTCAATCCAGCACGGTGAACGGCATCGACTTTGTCGAGTTGCCGGCAGTGGATGCGACCACGCTCTTCGTGCATTTCCTGAACACTGTCGCTGTTCCGCCTCCATTCCCGGCCGTCGTGTCGGCCACCATTACCGGCGGCGACCGCATTCAGGGCATTGTGGCGCAACCCGTTGCAGCAGGGGATTGGACAGTCGATGCGGACGGCAGACCGATTCTTGCAGTACATGTGAATCGCCCCGGAGATTTTTCGAACTACACGCTGACACTCACAACTGGGACGCCTGATCCGCAGGGCCCGCCCGGCGCGCTGGCGCCGCTGACGACGCTGGACCCGATGTATCGCAGTGCGACGTTCTCATTCAAAGTACTGTGCCCATCGGACTTCGACTGTGCGCCGAAGAGTTCGTGCTGCACACCTGACGAGCCGCCGCTGCCGGCGATTGACTACACGGCCAAAGACTTTCAAAGTTTCAAGCTGGCGCTCTCTGAGTTTTCGGCGCAACGCTATCCCTCGTGGCAAGAGCGGTCGGAAGCCGATCTCGGCGTCATGTTCATGGAGGCGCTCTGTGCTGTTGCGGATGAACTGAGCTATTTGCAGGATCGCGTGGCTGCGGAAGCGACCCTTCGCAATGCCACGCAGCGCCGCTCGCTGGTATCGATGGCACGGCTGGTTGACTATGAGCCAACCCCGACCCTCTCCGCGAGCACAGTGATCCAGTGCAACGTGGCGGGGAACAGCGTTCCGGCGGGCGCGCTGATCACGGCTACCACTCCTGACGGTGCTGTGATTCCGTTTGAGATTGGCGTGGGGCTCAACGACAAAACTGTCTATGTTGTGTCGCCACTTTGGAATGATGGCATTCAACCTTACTGGTTTGATGATAGCCAGCAGTGCCTCAGTTGCGGCGCGACGTCGATGTATCTTCTTGGCCACGGCTATGGCTTTGCGGCGCAGATTGCAGCAGGCGGCATGGCGTTGCTCATCCAGACGGATCTTCCGGGCGAGAGCATTCGCGAAGTGGTTCACCTTACTTTAGCGACCGAGATTCTCGATCCCATTTATCAAACGGGCGGCGCGGATACTCCGGTCACGCTGATTGAGTGGGGCGCAGCGGATGCGCTGACGCGCGCGCACGATTTGAACCACACGCACCTGGCCGGCAACTTGCTTCCCGCTACGCAGGGCCAGCGTTTCTCGGAGTCTTTTGCGGTGGGCCAAGCGCCGGCGGGGAGCGTTGGAATTTCTGTAGCGATTGCTCGCTATGGACCGAACGGTACTGCGTCGCAGCCGAACTGGATCATTCGCTATCCGCTGGCGCGTTCCAGCGCTACGCTGGGGCGGCTTACCTGGCTATCGTCCGCATTGACGGGCGATTCGTCGGTCGATCCGGATGTAGCCGAGCCGCAGCCTGAGCTCATTGTGAACCGCACGCAACCGGAGCCCGCGAGCTTCCAGTTCGCTACCAGTCTGCTGGATGCTACTTCTACCGAGGATGCCTATACAGTTGATCCGGCGGCGTGGCGAGTGGTGGCCATAGACGGATTTGGAAATCCGACGCAATGGGAGTACGACGGCGACCAGGGGGACACACAGCGCTTCGGCGATGGCACGTTTGGGGCGCAGCCGGAAGAGGGCGATGTTTATACCGTGCAGTATCGCATCGGACTTGGGGCAGCCGGCAATGTGGCGGCAGGCGCCATTCAAAATGTGGATCCCAGCGCCACGGCATGGCTGAACAGCGTGCGCAATCCATTCATAGTGACGAATGGCTCTGACGCAGAGACAGCGCAACACATTCAGCGGATGGCACCGCAGGCTTTTCGCGCCGTGCAATATCGCGCTGTGACGGCCGCGGATTATGAAGCAGCAGCCGAGACGCTGCCCTGGGTGCTGAAGGCAGGCACAGCTTTCCGTTGGACTGGGAGCTGGCTCACAGTGTTCACGACGGCCGATCCGACAGCGGCCGGAACCGCCGGCACCACAGCGACGTTGTCCGAGCAGGAGGATCTGATCGACTTGCTCAATCGAAGGCGGCTTGCAGGTTACGAGTCTTATGCTCCTCCGCCGACGCTTGTGTCGGTGGACCTCTGCATCACCGTATGCGTTGAAACCGGCTGGCTGTCGAGCGATGTGGAGGCAGGCGTTCTTTCGCGACTTGCGGACGCCAAGCAAGCCAACGGTGCACCTGGATTCTTCTATGCTGACTGCTTCACTTTTGGCACGCCGTTTTACCGCAGCAGTCTTGAAGCGGCGATACAGAGCGTAGCAGGAGTGAGTGGCGTGCTCGACGTTGAGTATCGACAGCGCGGCGCGAGCACGGTGTTTCAGCCGCTGCCGGAGGTGCTTACATTCGGCGCGGGTGAGATTCTCCGCGTCGCCAACGACCCCAACTTTCCAGAGCGCGGATCCATTCGCGTAACAGCGGAGGGCGGACGATGAGCACGACCTCGATTTGCCCATGCGATGCGGCCAATCCCGATCCGATCACAAATTTACCGGGACTTCCGCAGATAGCGTATCGCGCAGGAGACTTCAACTCATTTCGTCGTGCGCTGCTTACGCCGCTGCTCGCTGATCCCGGACAGCCTCCGCTTGAACAGGCGCTGACGACGTGGCAGTCCGGTGTAGGCGCGGACCCGTCAGTCGTCGACCTCGCAGTGATGATGGTGGAGTGGTGGGCATATCTTTCTGACATTCTCACCTTCTACAACGAGCGTATCGCCAACGAGGATTACCTGCGCACGGCTGCTTTGCCTGAGACGCCGGGCGAGCTGATCGAGTTGCTCGGTTATCGGCCACGCCCAGCGATTGCTGCGACGGGCACACTGGCTGCGTTGCTTGCGCCGAGCGTGTTGCCGGGGCAGACCGTGACGTTGCCGAAGGGTCTGCAATTCCAAAGTAAGCCGGGACCTGGAGGCACTCCGCAGACCTTTGAACTTTCTTCCGCCACGCCCATTGCTCAGCCCGACCAGGTGCCCGCGGTACCACCACCGAATTTGATTGCGGATCTGGGTGACAGCTTTGTCTATAGCCCATTCCAGCTAAGCGTTGCCGTAGAAGCCAGGAAGCTGATGAAGGCGAAGGCCGGTGGCGGACATAGCCCTTCGCCGGTTCATCAAAGTTCTTGGGCGAACTACGCTGTGCTGCTGCAGGGCAGTGTGACTTCGCTCAGCAACGGGGCGGCGTTGCTGCTTGGCACATTGGACGCGATCGTGGCTCCGACACTGATCACGCTTACGGCGCCCCCGGCTGTACAGACGGTTGCGGGCGGCAAGCAAACGGTGATCACATTTACCTCTGCGGATGCTCCGCCGGCCATGACTGCGTCGAACGCCCGACTGCAAAAGGCCAATCAGAGCGCGGCGCTGTGGACGGTAAATGGCAAAGCCTTCAACGCTACCAGTGAGGTGATTCAACTGGCCACGCTCGCACGCCAGATTCGGCCCAACGACTACCTGGTATTTGCTGCACCTGGCCTGACTCCGCAACTGGCCCAGGTGCAATCAACAACAGACAAGATGGGCGACGCGAGTTCGGCGGGATCGCCCACTACAGTGAGCGCGGGTGGCACCGGCAAGCCAACGCCTGTCCCGGTTCTTCACACGCAGTTGACGCTCACAAGCGCGTCTTCACCGTCGCTGAATACGTGGCTGGCTTCGGCAGGCGCGGCCGCCGTCAGCGTGCTATTTGGATGGGTCGATGCGGGCGTACTTGTCGACCAACCGCAGGCGCCGTGGGATGGAGTGTCTAGCAGTCTTACTCCAGTGCAGCCCGCGCATTTTCCATCGGGAAATTCGATTCCTGTTCTGCTTGCGGACAGTCTTGGCAATGGACAGCAGGCTCTAGCCACCGTTGCCTCCGACGGCAGCCTCAGTTTGAATTGGCCATCGACCACGCCGGTACCGTTGACGCCCGGGCTTCAGGCGCCGATCGAGGTCTACTACAATCTGGTGCCAGTCAGTTGCGGCAAGACGATAGCCAACGAAATCCTTGGCAGCGGAGACGCGACGCAGGCGGGGCAGAGCTTCAAGCTATCGAAGTCGCCCGTCACTTATCTGGCTACGGGCTCGAGTTTTGCGAGCACGATAACCATCACAGTGAACGGCCTGCCTTGGACGGAAGTTGCGTCGTTTTACGGGCAGTCCGCCAATGCGCAGGTCTTCGTCACCCGAGAAGACGCCAGCCAGAACACATGGGTCGACTTCGGCGACGGCATCAACGGGGCGCGCCTCACGACGGGCACCAACAACGTCGTGGCGACTTATCGCATCGGTGGCGGCGCAGCATCTCCACCAGCAGGCAAGCTGACGGTGATCGCGCAGAGCTATCCGGGATTGCAGTCGGTGGTGAACCCGGTAGCTGTGGCCGGTGGCAGCGACCCTGACCCTGCTGGCTTGCTGAAGCAGTATGCACCGCGCTCTGTGCTCGCGTTTGGCCGCGCGGTTTCAGTATTCGATTTTGAGGCACTGGCGGCGCAAGCATCCGGTGTGACCATGGCGTCTGCAACGTGGTCGTGGGACGCAGTCAATCTGCGCGCGAGCGTCACCGTGTACGTTGCGGGACAACCGAACGTTGCGGCGTCTGTGCAAACACTGCTTGCCGCTGCTGGAGATCCGAATCGCCCGGTGAATGTTTTGCCTGCTACTGAAGTGCCGGTCTCGCTCACGCTTGGGCTGATTACCACTCCGGGAATGGACACCACAGCGATTCAAACCGCAGTGCAGACCGCGCTCTGCGATCCCACGTCGGGCCTCTTTTCTCCGGCTGGCATTGCTATCGGACAGGGCCTCTTTGACAGCGTGATTGAAGCGGCGTGTCTTGTAGTTCCCGGCGTGGTTGCAATCAAGTCACTGCAATTCTCAATCAATGGCGTGGTGGATGCCTTGCCGCTGCACAGCCCTGGTGAAGGCGCTTACTTCTCGCTTGACCCTGGCGATTTCTTCCCCAGCTCGGAGGTGGCCGCCAATGATTAGCGACGGTTACGCACAGTGGTACGCCGCCCGGCTGTGGCAGTTGTTGCCCGCAGTCTATCGCACCATGGATGCTGGGCCAACTCCGGGCGCGCCTGGGCCGCTGCAGGAGCTGGTGAACCGCATTGGTGCTCAGGCTGCCGTGGTGCGGCGCAGCATCGATCGCATGGGCGAGAACCAGTCGATTGAAACATGCGATGACTGGGTCATTCCGTATATTGGCGACCTGGTTGCGACGCGACTTGTGAGCTGCCTGGATGCCGCAGCGCAGCGCATCGATGTTGCCAAAACAATCTATTACCGGCGACGTGCGGGAACCGTCGGCCTGCTTGAGGAACTGGCTGCCGACATCGCCTCTCATGATGCACGCGTAGTTGAGTTCTTCCGTCGCATGGGCCGCACGCGGCACCAGTTTGATCCGCCGCTGAGTTACAGCATTGAGAACCAGATCAACGGTCCGGTCGGCTTCACCGGAAACACGCTCGAGATTGCCGAAGGGCTTATTGGAGCGTACAGCGGAACTCCCGCGGGAGGATTCGCGGACCTGCGCAATGTGTATGCCGCGTCCAACACGGGCAGCGCCTTTGATGAATACGCATATACCGCCGACCTGCGCGCAGGCGGACAGACGCTGGGCCATTTCAACATTCGCCATCTGGGCGTGTTTCTTTGGTGGCTGCGTGCGTTCCCTATTTCCGCAGCTACACCAGTGAGCAGCGGAGGCACTTCGCCATGCTTCACCTTCGATCCGACGGGCCGCGACATTCCGCTTTTCGCACCATCGCAGCGTGTGGCCGAGGCCGGCTCCTGGGGCGAACACTGGGTGTCGCCCGATGAATGGGAACTGCCTGTACCCATTCGCGAAACGCTTTGGAATACAGTTCCGGACAAGCTTTATCCGACTACATTTGCGCCCCAGGCATTCTCCGTCGGAATGCTGGCGGGAGGTTCGGGCGTGCCGTTGCCGCTTGCACAACTCTCGATCCATCCCGAGAAGGGCCGCTTCAGTTT
>Ga0302267_10002899_pt1 | contig 20194 bp, 18 predicted proteins | sample III_Bog_E1_3_FD_194555 | JGI IMG/M metagenome (GOLD analysis project Ga0302267, IMG submission 194555) | Peat permafrost microbial communities from Stordalen Mire near Abisko, Sweden - III_Bog_E1_3 | ecosystem: Environmental > Terrestrial > Soil > Wetlands > Peat | place: Sweden: Abisko... | reverse complement strand
GAATGCCGTCTCATTGGTCGGCGTCATCAGCAGGGTTCCGCCCAGCATGGAAACCGGACTCATCGATGTGGGATCCTTCATCCAGCCCGGCGGGCTCCACGGATTGGCCATCAGCTTCATTTGCGGGTTCAGTGCAATCGCCTGCTTGATGAGCGGCAGAATATAGCTCTGATCGTGCGCGATGGAGAAGTTCGCAAGCGTTGGATCGGTCTGACCCACCGGCATGTCGTCAAACGAGTAGACCGAGAGCGCGATATCCGACGCGCCCATGGGAATGCGCATGAAGCTAAGCCCGATGCCGTTTCCATTGCGCGTGAACAGGTCGTTGAGCGTGCCCGGCAAAGACGCCGCCGGCTCCACATTCATCAGCAGATCGGCGGCTGAATCGGTAAACGCCGCCCCGAATCCTTCCATCGACTGATACTGCTGCGTCGGGTCGACGATGATGGTGTTGGTTGTCGCGTCGATGCTGCCTAAGCTGAAATTCACGCTGGGCTGCGCGGCCATCAGCTGTGTTTCGTCATTGGTGCTCAAGACTATCGACACCGCCGGCCCCGTGATCGTATACGTGCCCGTGGCAACCGCGCTGTTGGTGTAGCCGGTGGCAACGGCAATCGCATTGATGGTGGTGGTCGCCGAAACGGCAATGGGCGCAGACGCCGAGTAGAGAGTCGATGACGTCGTTGGCGTGGATCCGTTCGTCGTGTAATAAATCGCTGCGCCGGTCGTCGCGTCAGAGAGCGTCACCGACTGCGCAGAGCTGAATGTTCCCGGCGTTGGAGAGAACGTCGGTGTTGCCGCAACTGGAATGTTGATGGTGTATGTGCCCGTGGCAACCGCGCTGTTCGTGTAGCCGGTCGCGCTGGCAATCGCGTTGATCGTCGTGGTGGACGAAATCTGGATGGGCGCCGAATACAGCAAGGATACGTTCGATCCATTGAGGGTGTAAGAGATCACCGCGCCGGGGGTCGTGTCAGAGAGCGTCACCGACTGCGCAGAGCTGAATGTTCCCGGCGTTGGAGAGAAGGTCGGCGTGGCCACAACAGGAATGTTGATCGTGTACGTGCCCGTAGCAACCGCGCTGTTGGCGTAGCCCGAGGCAACTGCAATCGCATTGATGGTGGTCGTCGACGAAATTGCGATGGGCGCCGAGTAGAGCGTCGATGCTGTCGAAGGCGTCGATCCATTGGTCGTGTAATAAATCGAAGCGCCGCTGGTCGAGTCGGAAAGTGTCACCGACTGTGCCGATGTAAACGTTCCAGGAGCCGGAGAGAAGGTCGGCGTGGCCGCGGCGGGCAGGTTGATGGTGTATGTAGCCGTGGCCACATTGCTGTTCGTATAGCTCGGAGCATCCGAGGCAATTGCCTCGATCGTCGTGGTGGCCGACACCGCGATCGGAGCGGTATAGAGGGTCGAACTCTGAGTCGGAGTGGTGCCGTTGGTCGTGTAATAGATCGATGCCCCACTCGTGCTGTCGGAGATCGTAACCGTCTGCGCCGATGTGAACGTTCCGGCAGCAGGGCTGAATGTGGGGGTCGCCGCCTGTTGCGCCGGAGGAGTACTGGTTCCTCCACCACTGTTTCCGCCTCCACAACCCACCAGGCACAACATCGCCAATCCAACCGCAACCATTCCTCTGCGCATGTCCATCCCCTCATTTTTCTCGTCCGGCTCAACCGTTCTTCCGCTCATCGGCATCCATGGCCGCCGCTCCAGAAACCCGCTGAACCGTAGCCCCTGAACGGGCAACAGATTCCGCGGCCGATTGAAGCCGGTTTTGTCAGACGAACGAGTGTACTCCCTCAAAACGGCGGGGAAAAGTGACGAATCACACGCTCTCCGTCCTTGCTTCAATCGGCGGCAGATCCTCTTCCGTTCCCGCCACAATGATTCGGGCGCCGTCCGCTCTGTGCCATTGACCGGGCTTTCCAGACACTGTACAGTTCAGAATATTGAAGTGGAGAGTTCATGGGTACCCCGACAATTGACGAACGTGGCACCAGAGTAGTCTCAGCCCTGAACGCGCGCGCGAATTTTGGAAAGCTCCTGAATCGTGTGGATGTCCAGCGCCAGTCACTCGTCATCGAGAAGCGCGGCACGCCAAAAGCTGTGCTCCTCAGTATCCGCGATTACGTCAAATTGGCAGCCCCGGAGCCGGAGGTACTGCGCATCCTCGGAGAGGAATCGGAGCGGAGCGGAACCAGCACCCTGACATCCCGCCAGATTGACCAGATCGTCAAGGCTGCACGGTCCCAGAAAACGAAGCAGTAATGCTCTCCCTTCGTCTGGTAATCGATACCAATGTGCTGATCTCCGCTGCCATCAAGCCGACCGGGTTGCAGCGGACCGTCTTGCTAATTGCCACCACCAAACCGGCCCGCCTCTACGTCTCTCTTCCAATTCTCCAGGAATACAGTAGTGTGCTTGCCCGCCCGGAGCTTCGCATTCGCAAAGGACTTCGCCTCCAGCTTCTGCAACTCCTCAGGAATCGCAGCTACACCATTGCTCCAACCCGTCGTCTCGATCTTGCCAGCGACCCCGATGACAATATGTTTATTGAGTGCGCCGATGCCGCGCGTGCGGACTACCTGATCACCGGCAACCTAAAGCATTTTCCGCGGTTTTGGAAGAACACGAAGATCATCACATCCCGCGAGTTCGTCAGCCTCGCTGCGCCGCATCTCATCAAGTAACGGAATCTGCAAAACGGGTTCCATCCCACCTTCCCCGCCCACTCCCCAATCTGCTAGCCTTACCTGTTTTGAGCTTCGCAACACAAAGCAGGCACACATGTCTTTCAAATTCCAGAATTTCGACTTCCTTCATCTCGATTCAAGCTTCTCTGAGGACGAGCTCCTCGTCCGCCGCACCGCCCGCGACTTTGTCGAAGACAACCTCATCCCCATCATCGAAGACTGCTTCCGCGAGGGCCGGTTTCCCCGCGAACTGGTTCCCGTCATGGGCGAACTGGGCTTCTTCGGCGCCAACCTTGAGGGCTACGGCTGCGCTGGCATGTCCAACGTGGAATACGGCCTGGTGATGCAGGAGCTGGAGCGCGGCGATTCGGGCTTTCGCAGCTTCGTCAGCGTCCAATCCGCGCTGGTCATGTATCCCATCTACACCTTCGGCTCTGACGACCAGAAGAATACCTGGCTCCCCGCCCTCGCCAGTGGCCAAAAGCTCGGCTGCTTCGGTCTTACCGAGCCCGGCTTCGGATCGAACCCCGGAGGCATGACCACCGCCGCCCGCAAATCCGGCGATGAGTACATCCTCAACGGCGAAAAGATGTGGATCACCTCCGGCTCCATCGCCGACGTCGCAATTATCTGGGCCAAGGTTCCGGCCGAAGACGACCCGTCCGGCAAGGAAACCGTCCGCGGCTTTTTAGTCGAAACTGCCCGCCCCGGCTTTTCCGCCAAAGACATCCACGGCAAGTGGTCCCTCCGCGCCTCCGTCACCAGCGGCCTTACGCTCCAGGACGTGCACATCCCCGCCGCCAACCTGCTGCCCGGCACCGGCGGCCTCAAGAGCCCGCTCATGTGCCTCAACCAGGCCCGCTACGGCATCAGTTGGGGAGCCATCGGCGCGGCCATGGCCTGTTATGACACGGCCCTGCAATACGCCAAGGTCCGCAAGCAGTTCCATGGCCAGCCCATCGCCAGCCACCAGCTCATCCAGGAAAAGCTCGTGTGGATGGTCAGCGAGATTTCCAAGGCGCAGTTGCTCTCTCTCCACGTCGGCCGCCTCAAGGATGCAGGCACCGTGGGCCACGAGCATATCTCGCTCGCCAAGCGCAACAACGTCTGGATGGCTCTTGAAACCGCGCGCATGGCCCGCGACATACTCGGCGCCAACGGCATCACGGAGGATTACCCCATCATGCGCCACAGCATGAATCTTGAATCGGTAAAGACCTACGAAGGCACCCACGACATCCATGCCTTAATCCTCGGCCAGCACATCACCGGAATCGCAGCCTACTAGGGCCTGTGAATACCGCCTCAGGCGGATGAAGGACAGCTCCGCCTCCGCAAGTTGTTATTGACGTGAGCCTTGGCGGCAAATACGATACCCTTGCGTCTTGTACAACCCGGTCGTCTCCTTCATTTCACAAAGTCAGAAAGATTTTTGAAGGTATCAAGACCCCTCATGCAGACCTTCTACAAGCGCTTCAGTGTCACCATAGGGTTCGCGCTGTTGCTCGCCCTGCTGGTCGCGAACACTTTCGTCATGAGGCGTCAACTCCACGTGCAATTGGAACGTCAGACCTGGGTCTCGCATACCCGACAGGTCCTGTTCGAGTTGCAGCGGGTAGAGTTGCTGCTTACCCAGGCTGAAACAGGCCAGCGCGGCTTCCTTTACACCGGCGATCCAAAGTACCTGGTCCCTTTCGAAGCCGCCATCTCTCAAGTTGATCCACAGATCGACAATCTGGCTCAGCTAACCGCCGACAATCCCCACCAGCAGGTGCGGATCCCTGAGTTGCGCCGGCTGAGCCATGCAAAACTGGCCGAGCTGGCCCAGACAATTTCGCTCTTCCGGTCCAGCAAGCCCGATGAAGCAAAGGCAATAGTCCTTTCAGATCAGGGACTGTTCATCATGAACGACCTTCGCCGGTTAATCATCCAGATGAATCAGGAAGAGGATTCGTTGCAGGCAACCCGGATGGCGAGCTACCAACGAAGTGCGCTCGTCATGAGCCTCTCCATTCTCCTTGCCAGCTCTCTTGCAGCCCTGGGGTTGATTGTTCTGGCCTGGTACATCCTCCGGGAGATGGATCTGCGCGAAAAACACGCCCAGGAGATACGTGCGCGCGAAGAGTGGTTCCGCATCACTCTCACCAGCATCGGAGACGCGGTTATCGCAACCGATCAACACGGAAGAGTTACTTTCCTGAACCCCATTGCCGAGACCATGACCGGGACAAGCCAGGCGAATGCCAAAGGCAAGGATATTCAGGAAGTCTTTCCCATCTTCAACGAGATTACGAAACAGCCGGTAGAGGACCCAGTCAAGAAAGTCTTGAATCTTGGTCTCATAGTCGGCCTGGCGAACCACACTGTCCTCAAGCACACTGACGGATCACTGACTCCCATTGAAGATAGTGCCGCGCCCATCCGCGACGATCGCGAGCAACTCATAGGAGTTGTCCTCGTGTTTCACGACGCAACCAAAGAGCGGAAGGCGCTGGAGATTCTGCGCAAGACTGAAAAACTGGCCGCCGCTGCCCGTCTTTCCGCCACCGTCGCCCACGAAATCAACAATCCGCTCGAAGCCGTCGTGAACCTCGTTTACATCGCAAAGGGCACGTCCGGCGCACCTCCTGCCGTCGTCGAGCTTCTCACTCTGGCAGAAAACGAGTTGGAGCGCGTAGCCCACATCACCCGGCAGACGCTTGGGTTTTACCGTGAATCCACCCAGCCTGAAATGATTGAGATACCCTCCCTGATTCAATCGGTGCTCAAACTCTATTCCAATAAGTTCGATGTCAAAAGAGTCGCAGTAAAGCTGGATTTTGACGATTGCCCGCGCATCCTTGGCGTGCCCGGCGAAATCAAGCAGGTCGTATCGAATCTCATCTCCAATGCGGTGGATGCGGTCAGCCAGAACGGAACCATCCGCATCAAGGCGCAGTCGATTGACAACGGCGCAGGCAGCGGCATACGGATAGTCGTTGAAGACGACGGCCCAGGCGTCTCCGATGACCATGCGGACCGAATCTTCGAACCGTTCTTCACCACCAAAAAGGAAGTCGGCACGGGCCTCGGCTTATGGATAACAAAGGAAATCGTCGAAAGACATGGCGGCACCATCCTGGTTCGCAACCAGGATGCCACTGGCGAAGCCGGAGGCGCCGCCTTCATCATCCACTTGCCCGTCTCTGCCAATGGTCAGAATGGGGTGTCTAAAAGCGCCTGAGGTCCCGAGACGAAACCACGCACTCCATTCCCTGACCGCGGCCTGCAATTCACCCAAAAACATCCATCGACAAGCCAATGCCAATGCGGCATAGTCGTATCCATGCGGAATTTCTGCCTGCGCCCTCGCTTCGTGTTCTGGACTTTTGTGCTGTCTTTCTCTGCCTCAGCATTTCTTGCCGGAGCCATCGCCCACGCCCAGCAGGCCGCCCCCGCCCCCATCGTCCTCCACGCCGCCCGCCTGCTCCAGGTCGAAACCGGCGTCATCCTCCAGCCCGGCGAAATTCTGATAGAAGGCGACCACATCCGCGCCGTCGGCACATCCGTCGACCGTCCCCAGGGAGCCAAAATAATCGACCTCGGCGACGTCACCCTGCTCCCAGGCCTTATCGACGCGCACGTTCACCTCTTCCTGCATCCCGGCGCGGAAGACCTGCAAACGGTGGAAGAGTCCGTTCCCTGGCGCACCCTCCTCGCTGAGCAGGCCGCCAAGGCTGACCTGCTTGCCGGCTTCACCGCCGAACGCGACATGGGTACCGAAGGCGCAGGCTCCGCCGACACCGCCATCCGCGACGCCATCAATCAGGGACTCATCCCTGGGCCGCGCCTGCGCATCAGCGGCAACGCCATCGATATTCTGGGAGGCCACGAAGACGCCAACAGCTTCAATCCCTCGCAGCACGTTCTCTCCAACGCCGACTACGCCAACTCCGCCGGCGAGCTCATCGCCGTCATCCGCGCGCAACACAAGGAGGGCTCCGACTTCGCCAAGGTCTACGAGACCGGCCCGGACCGCATGGTCGCCGATGAGAAAGGCGGGGGCGTTCTGCACACGCCCTACCAGTACACCGAGGCCGAACTGGCCGCCGCCGTGGAAGAGACCCGCCGCCTGGGCACGCGCGTTGCCGTCCACGCCATGGGGGAGCCCGGCACGCTTTACGCCGCGCAGGCTGGCGTGGCTTCCATCGACCACGCCACGCAGCTAAGCGACGAAACCATGCGCCTGATGCGCGAGAAGCACATTCCCGCCGTCCCCACATTCGCCATCTTCGACTACTTTGCGCAGCACGCCGAATCGCCCGCCACGGCCGCCCGCGAGTCTGCCCTGCTTCATTACAAAATCAGCGAGTTCAAGAAGCAGGTCGCCGCCGGCATCCCCTTCGCCGTCGGCTCCGACGTCGGCCCGTTTCCACACGGCACGCAGGCCGTGGAGATGGAGTTGATGGTTCGCTACGGCATGAAGCCGCTGGCGGTTCTACAGGCCGACATGATTGAAGGCGCAAGGCTGCTCGGCTGGGAAGGCCAGATCGGCCAACTCAAACCCGGCTATTTCGCTGACATTGTCGCCGTTCCCGGCAATCCCCTCGACGATATCACCGCGGTTGAGCATGTGAGCTTCGTCATGAAGGGTGGCACGGTGGTCAGGCAGCAATAACCTGCACACCCTTTATGGGAGATCCAAACAAGGCGCGCTTTGAAAGGGCACGAGTTTACTCGTGCCAGAAAAGGCCAACAAAATCGTGGGCTTTAGCCCCTGAGCGATGAATTCCTGCGCGCCCCCGGGCTTGTGCGGAGCTTCCTTAAGGTGTCGTCGTAGCGGGCGGAGGATAGTCGGCCAGGTTGAACGGCCGCGTGGGTCCTCCCGGCGGCTTGACGGCCAGGATGAGCGCGGCGTTCGGCGGCGACCCCTGGAAATACGGCACGTGAATCGTATGGCGGCCGACAGCGAGAGTCACTTTCCCGGTCTTGGACTGGGCCTGGTGAAGTTCATCGTTTTCGATGATCTGCTGGTTATCAATGTTGAGCCTGGCGCCGTCGTCGGACTCGAGATCGAACTTGTATTCACCGGGTTTGGTGATCCAGAACTCGCCGTAGTAATCAATGCCGAACCACATCACGGAGTGCGAAATGCCCGGCAGGCCGACAGCACCCGTCACGTCCTGGTCCTGGATGTTCAATGCATTGGTGTAAAGAGAACCGAGGGGCTCGAGATTCCAAAAATCGGGAATCACCGCGGCGCCGAGAGAGATTTCGTAGAAGTCGCCGCAGAATGAATTCGGGAGCGGCGTGATGACGCCGAAAGCGCGGACGGTCCCGATCGGAGGCAGTTGGAATTTGTCTTTATCGTTCTGCCCGGTAAGAGAGACCGGCCGCGACACATCCACGATGCCCAGGTTGCCGGTCTCGTGCTCGCGGACCGCCAGGCGCACCAGGTACGGCGTTTCGCCGGGAATCTCCACCTGTTTTGCAAGGCCGTGAGCATGGGCGTCCGCGACTTCGGAGGGAGTGAGCTGCTTGTCGGAGGAAATGTGATAGTAGTTGGCAAAATTGCCCGAGGCATCGAAAGTGCACATACCAAAGTCGAGGTGGACCCGCGTGTTGGTTCCGTCGAGGCCGATTAGGTAAAGAGACTCGGGGCGGACAACGACCGTGTAACGCGTCGATCCTCCGCCGGAAACGATCGTCGGGTGCGCGGTAACGGCTATTGTGGCCGGAAGGAGGGTATGGAAGCAGGCTGCGTCGCCCAGGGCGATGCTTTCCGCGGAGTCTTTGGTCTCCTTGGCGGATGGGTTGGGGATCGCGCCCACATAGTACTGATGCCGGAAAGAGAGTGTGACCTGCGCACGCGTGGTTTTTACCTGTATCTGGTGAAACCCGGGCTCTGGCAACGCAGGAACTGTGAGCCTGTAGTGAGGCGTGAAACTGAGTGCGCAAATGGCGCCGGAGTGAATGCTGAAGCCGCTTTCATGTCCTCCGGTTTGGCCCGTATCGCTGTGCGGGTCGATCACCTTCATCGAGAGAATGTGCAGCGGATTCTTATCGGCATTCTTGCCCGCCTGAAAAACCTGGAAGTCGCTCTCCGCAAGATCGCCAACCGGATTATGGTTCTTGTCGCGCGCCACCACGTCGATCACCACCTCGCGGCTGGTGACATGGAGGACATAGGGTGTATCGGGTTGGGCGGCGGCTGGAGCATCTTGCGCGGCCATCGGAAGGCATAGCGCAGGGACAACGCACAATGCGATCAGAAGAAAACGTTGTCTTTTGCTGAACATGGGGATAACTGTAACGCAGGAGAAACCAGATTGGGAAGCGAAATATTCAGGTGAACTTAATCTTCGTTGAACGCCGCAAACCTCACCTCACCCAGGCTCCCTGCGGAACTTGTTGACGCACGTCGCCAGAAAAAGCACTGGCCGCTGGCCAGGTGCCCTTACTCCAGCCCTGCAGCCATCTCTGCGAGCTTCGCAATCGTATTCATGTTGCGCGCGGTGCCGTTTTTTACCGCGGGAATCTTCAGCTTCGAAGTGCCCATGCCATCCGGATAGTACCCGTAGATCTCGCGCACACCGAGCTTGATCTGTTCGTTTGTTTGATTGCAGACTGTCCTCGTCGCATCTGCGGCCGGAGCCTTGTCCAGAAAGAAAGCCATGGTGCGGTTGCCCGGCATTTCTGAAAACGGACTGCCCGCAACAACAGCGGCCATCTCCGCGGCGGTACGCACCAGCACGGCAACCGGCTTCCCGGCGTAGGCCGCCAGCGCTGCTTCAAGCGTCGCCTTTACCTGCGCCTCGGTCTTCGCGGCCTTGAACACCACATTGCCGCTGGCAATATAAGTCCGCACCGATTTGAAACCCGCCGCTTCGCACATGGATTTCAGTTCGGTCATCGGCAGCTTGCCGGTGCCGCCCACGTTCACCGCGCGCAGAAGGGCAATGTAGGCGTTCATGGGATCTACTTCGATGCGGCGGCCGCATCCTGCGTGCGCTTCGACTCAATCTTCTTCATCGTCTCGCGCCACCGCTTCGACTTATCTTCCTTGAGAGAATCTTCCACCGCCTTGCGATAGCCGCCCAGGTAGATGGAATACATGATGGCAAGCGAACACCCTGTGCCCCACAGGAAACCAATGAAGAGCCCAACAACAGCGGCCTGGCCAAATGCGATCATTCAATCCACTCTTTCCTGACACCGGTTACACGGCCACCGTAAAGCTGTCCTCGGTCCGAGTCACCGCGTGGTAAAGCGTATCCCGCTCCACAGGAATCCTGCCTGCCTCGGTAATCAACCGGCAAAGCCCCTTGCGCGTCATGCCCTGCGGCGTGGTCGCCCCGGCATCGTGGTAAATCTTCTCTTCAATCACCGTGCCATCCAGATCGTCGGCGCCAAAGCGCAGTGCGATCTGCGCAATCTTCGGCGTCAGCATCTGCCAGTAGGCCTTGATGTGCGGGAAATTATCCAGCAGCAGCCGGCTCACCGCAATCTGGCGAATGTCGGTCAGGCCCGTCGTCACCGGCAGATGATCGAGCGGCGTGTTCTCCGGATGAAAGGCCAGAGGAATGAACGTCTGGAAGCCGCCTGTTTCGTCTTGCACCGCGCGCAGTTTCAGCAGGTGATCCACGCGGTCTTCGTCATTCTCAATGTGTCCGTAAAGCATGGTCGCGTTCGATCTGAATCCCAGCTTGTGGGCCAGCCTGGCCGTTTCCAGCCATTCGCTGCCGTCGATCTTGTGGTCGCAGATGATCGACCGCACCCGCGCTGCGAAAATCTCCGCTCCGCCGCCCGGCATCGAATCCACGCCCGCATCGCGCAGTTTCACCAGCGTCTGCTCAATGGTCAGCTTGGCCCGCCGCGCAAAGAAGGCTACCTCAACCATGGTGAAAGCCTTGATGTGTACCTTCGGAAAGCGCTGCTTCAGGCCGTGCACCAGGTCAAGAAAATATTCGAGCGGCAGATCCGGGTGCAGCCCGCCGACAATGTGGAACTCGGTCACAGCCTCCGAGTAACCCGACGCCGCCGTCTCCCACGCTTCTTCCAGAGCCATCGTATAGCCGGCCGGGTCGCCCTTTTTCCGTCCAAAGGCGCACAGCTTGCAGGCCGCCACGCATACGTTCGTGGGGTTGATGTGCCGGTTTACGTTGAAGTAGGTAATGTCCCCGTGCATCCGCTCGCGCACATGATTGGCCAGCCAGCCTACCGCCAGCACGTCCGACGAGCCATACAATGTCAGGCCATCGTTGAAGTCCAGCCGTTCCCCCGCCAGCACCTTGGCCGCAATGGGCTCAAGCCGCGCATCGTGGCTCCGAAAGCCGGCAGGTTGACGCGAATCCAGGGTTTCAGCGCTCATATTCCTATGATACAGAAGTCTCTGAACTTAGAACTCTGAACTACGAACTGTGAACTGTGAACTGTGAACTGTCTTTCAAGGTTCCACCAGCACTCCGTCAAACATCGACGCCGCCACCATCTTGTCCCCCGCCGCACGAATCAACCCGATTGCATACCCGGTCTGGGCCCACTTCCATTTCAGCGTCTTGGGATCGATCGCGTACACCTGGTCGCTGCTGCGCGAACTCACCAGAACTTTGTCCAGATGAGCGTCATAGTACAAATCGTCCACATCCCGGAACGGCATCCGTTCAATCCACAGCCATGTCTTGCCCAGGTCGCGCGTAAAGTACACGCCCTCGCGCGCCCCCAGCCATAACGTGCCGTCGGCAGAGAATGCCACCCTGTGAATGCGCGTCAGCATGGTGGGAATCTGCATCGGCATCCACGTCTCACCGGCATCGCGCGACAGAACCACCCCGTCCGGCCGTGCCGCGGCCATTGTTTCGCCTTCAGCCGTCACGGAAAGGTATTCGCCCGGCCCCATGACCGGGCCGCCCTGCCAACTGGCGCCCTGATCCTTGCTCGTCACCAGGCCGTAGCTGGTGCAGGCAAGCCAGACATCTCCCGAAGCATCGAGCGCATTCACCCGGCTCGCCAGCTCAATTACCGGGGCCTTCACCTGCTTCTCGATGTTGACTTTCTTGCCGTAGTGGGTCTCGCTGGCGGTCTTCTCCAACGTGTTCGCAATCGTGTTCCTCGGCTGCCACACCGGCTCCGGTCCTTCCGTATTCAAAGCGAAAAGCCCATGGCTGGTTCCGGCCAGCACCGTCCCGTCCTTGGCCTGCGCCAGGGCAAACACGTCCCGCCCGTCCAGTCCTCCGCCAGGACCAGCGCCAATCTGCGCCCAGGCCGCGCCGCTATTGGTGGAAACAAACACCCCGCCATACCCCTTGTCGTTCACCACGCCTGCGTACATGCGCGCCGGGTCGTTCCGGTCCACCAGCAGCGCTTCCACCTTGCGCGCTGAAATGCCCTCGTTTGATGCGGTGAAGGTGGCTCCCCCATCCTGGCTCGCCAGCACGCCCCCACGATCGGTGGCCAGCAGCAGGCGATTCGAGTCATGCGGGTCCACATACACATCGTTCACAATCACGTCCGCCCCGGTCATGCTCTGGAAAGTCTTTCCAGCGTCCTGCGTCTTGTACAGGCCTTCCGTTGTTCCCGCGTATACCACTTCGTGGTTTTCCGGGTCCTGCATCAGCACCCGCGTCCGCCGCGCTGTGGATGGAATGCCCTGAATCTTGCGGAAAAGCTCGCCGGCAGTTTCGCTTTTGTAAATTCCGCTGCAAGCGCTCAGAAACACAGTGCGCCGCCTGGCCGGATCGATGATGATCGAAAACACATCCGAGTCGTCGATGAGACCCTTCTTGATGTTGTGCCATGTAGCGCCGCCGTCTTCCGTCTTCCACGGCAAATGCCACGTCCCCGCATACACAACCTGCGGGTCGGTCGGGTCCACGGCAAGCGACTCAACCTCGTGAATCTCCTTGCTTCCGTCGGGGCTGATCTGCGACCAGTTTGTCCCACCGTCCGCGCTGCGAAAAACTCCCGCCAGTGTCCCGGCAAACAGCATCTTTGCATCGGAGGGCGACTGCGCAAGCGAGAAAATCGACTGGCCCCGCAGGCTCTCCACCGCGCTCCAATGCCGGCCCGCGTCGCGGCTCACCCAGAGCCCGCCATCCTGCTTATCAGGCTTCCAGCCTCCCGCAAACACAACCGTGGGATTCGAGGCATCCACCAGGATCTTGTAGACCACCAGGTCTTCCGTGGGATCAAGCTTGGCAAGCCGGCGCCACGATGCGCCTTCATCCACCGATTCGTAAATCCAGCTATTGGTGGTGCCCAGATACAGATGATTGGGCTCGCCGGGAACTGCGCCGAACGCGCGCGCATCCCCGCCCGCAGGACCAACTGCCTTCCACGACGTTTGCGCCGCAAGGCCGCCGCATGACGCTGCGATCACAAAACCTGAAACTGCCCGCACACACATCCGGTGCAGGCTTGGGAAACAAAGGGCGATCCGCAAGCGGCTCATCGAAGAAAAATTGCTCCCAGCTTTCAATCAGAATAAGTAAAAAAATAGTCCGCAAAAACTGAAGAGGCCGGCCGGCTTCCCGGTCAGCCTCAAATCAATACAGGAAGAAACTCCCAACTTTGTCGTGGTTCCTCCCTTCATTCCTTGGAATGAAGGGAGAAACCAACGGATTGAGTGCCGAAGACAACCAGGACGCTTATTTTGCGGCCGGGGCAGCCTTCTTGTGGTGGTGCGGCTTCTCACCAAGCGGCTTGCGCACTTCAGGTTTCACTGCAGTCTCATCCACTGCCGTGGTTCCCTGCACGTCGGTCTCGAAGGTCGCGCCGGAGGGCACAAGGTAGTCTTCCACCGTCTTGCCATCCGTGGTTCCAGTCTTGACGATGATGCGGGATGCATCAATGCCCTTGTCTGTCACCAGGTATTCCTTCGTGTTCACTGCGCGGTCCCCTGCGAAGTCAACTTGCTTGGCGTGCTTGCCCTTCTTCGGTGTCTTCTCCGCGGCGGTCGACTCGCCCACAACCACTGCCTTCGCGTCTGCCTGGTTCTGCAGATCGACGGCAACCTGATCGAGGCAGGCCTTGGCTTCGTTGTCCACGCGGGTCGGACGCTTCGTATCCTTGTCGAACGAGATCGAGCAAAGTGCGGAAGCATGTGGAATCGGCTTCACGTACGGTGCTGTAATCGTCACGCTGGTGCCGGCCGATGCTGTCTGTCCCTTATCGTCCGTCACGTTGCAGGTGATGCCGATTGCACCCGTCGGAGCGCCTGCGGAAGAGAACGCCGCTGTCGTCCCGCTGCCGGTGATGGTGCCGGCGGAAGCAGTGTAGCTATAAGTCAACGGGCGATTCTGAGGGCTCACACCCACTGAAGTAATGGTGCTGCTGTCGCCGGGGTTGATGGTGCTGGGGCTGGCCGAGCAACTGATCGTCGGCGGCTCGTAAGCCTTCACCGTAAAGGTGGCCGAGCAATCCGCGGTCTGGCCGGCCTTGGGGCCTTCCTTCACTTCACCCTTGACTGTATAGGGGCCTGCCGAGAGGGAGCCGGTAGCCACTGCGGCCGTCGTTCCGTTTCCCGTCACCCCGGTGCCGGTCCACGTATATACCGCGGTCAGCTTGGGATTCAAGTCGCCCGCCGTCGCCGTCACAGTGACCGGATCGCCGGGGAAGACGGTGGTGGGGCTGGCCACGCAGGACAACGTCACAGGCGGAGGCGGTGCAATGGAGCCAACACCGATAACCAGGCCGGCGCTCAACCGCGCAATGTTCAGGTTGGCGCGACCGCCCGGGATACCCGCTCCGAAATTCACATGCGAGTATTCATAGTCCGCCTGGAAGATCCGGATCGAAAGACGATGGTGGAAAAGCGGAGTGTGGTAGTCCATTCCACCGCCCGCCGTCACCGCCGTGCCCCAGGTGTCCGGCTGGTAGTAAGGTCCGCCCACCAGATCCCCGCCCACCAGTGCATGCACAAACGGGGTAATGTCGGATGTCGGATAGCGCCAGATCAAACCAATAGCGCCGCCGCTGATGTCATCCTTCGGGCTCACCCACGGGTTTTGCGATTCACCGCTATTCACGTGGACGTCGCCGATTCCCTCAATGCCCACAAACCGGTTGAAGTAACGCGCAACGCTCACAATGCCGCCGCCGGTGATCGCTGTGTAAGGCACCGCCACGTAGCCCTGGCTTCCGCCCAGGTTGGTCACGATGGTGCCGTGGGGCGCAATGTAGCTGTAACCCGCAAAGATGTCCCACTTCGTTGCGGAATCCTCCGGGGCAGCTTTGTCGGCTGGCTTGGCTGAACCCTGCGCTGCCAAAGCAACGGGCGCCAAGGCCACAAATGCCAGGGCCAGAACCCGGCTCAAAGATTTCGAAACATGGCTGGACATGCGTTTTTCCTCCACAAAATTCAGGCTGAATTCGACAGATGACTTGGTTTGTGTCGAGCACGAAATTGGCTCAACTTCTATTCCTGCACCGCTACAAGAGAGCCAGATTTCAATCCTGCAGCACCTTCAAACTTACCATAGGAAGATTCTGGCACGTTACATTTTTTCAATGAGTTGCCATCTTTGCAACGTTTTTTGAAGCCGAGACAATGCCCATTACCTAAGTAATGGCTGATCAGCCACCTATTCTCGGCTGAGTCAGTTACCCAACGTTCAGTGTCTTCAAAAGACTGCGAGGTTCGCGCTGAATCTTCTCTTGAAGCAGGGTGATCGCATAGAGCAGTTGTTCCGGGCGTGGTGGACACCCTGGGACGTACACATCCACTGGAATCACCTGGTTCACGCCTTGCAGAAGCGCGTAGTTATTGAAAACTCCGCCGGAAGTCGCGCAGGCGCCCATCGAGATCACCCACTTCGGCTCAGGCATTTGATCGTAAAGCCGGCGAATGACCGGAGCCATCTTTTGCGACACGCGTCCCGCTACCACCATCAGATCCGACTGCCGCGGGGAGGGCCGAAACACTTCCGCGCCAAAGCGCGCGATATCAAACCGGGAAGCCCCCATCGACATCATCTCGATGGCGCAACAGGCAAGCCCAAAGGTCATGGGCCACACCGAGCTTTTGCGCACCCAGTTCACCGCAAAATCCAGCGTGGTCAGGAAGACGCCCTCCGGCTGCTCGTAGCCATAGCTCACTTCCTGCAGCTTCCCGCGGTTCTTCGCGCTGCTTTCCAGTGAGCCAAAAAGGTAGTGGTCACGCTCTGCCGTTGGTGCCATAGCTCTAATATACCCCGACTTTCGTCAACTGAACCTGTTCACTATAGCTCGTTTTTTGCCGCAAACAGTTGCTCCGCGTCTCCCGCTCCCAAAAAACTTTACGAAAAATAGACGGGCTCATGCGCTATCCTTCCCTTTCGCGAAAAACTGTCCGGATTCAAGCTTCATTCCGTTTCACCAGCCATATCCAGGCCGCCGCAATCGGAGCCCGGTCGCAAGGTCGGATGAACGGCAACTTTAACCTGCGCCTCGCTCGCACTTTGAAGCGCATTTGTATTTTGGGATCGAAAAGAAAATGAGCCGTCGCACGATCAGTATGCTGTTCATTCCATCCCTATTTGGGCTTTCCGCTCTCGCCCACGCCCAGTCCTCCTCCATCCCCGCCGCGCAGGCCCCCGCCACCCAGGCCCAGATCGCCGCCCTTCAGCAGGCCGTCAAAAATGCCCAATCCGCGGGCGACAACGCCTGGATGCTCGTCTCCGCGGCCCTGGTCCTGTTGATGACCGGCCCCGGACTTGCGCTTTTCTACGGCGGCCTGGTGCGCCGCAAAAACATTCTCTCCACCATGATGCAAAGCTTTGCCATGATGAGTCTGGTCACCATCCTCTGGGCGGTCGCCGGCTACTCGCTCGCCTTCGGCCATGGCAACCCGTTCATCGGAGGCTTCGAGCATCTCTTTCTCCGCGGAGTCAGCCTTGCGCCCAACCCCGACTACGCCCCCACCATTCCCGAGCAGACCTACATGGTCTATCAGCTCATGTTCGCCATCATCACCCCGGCCCTCATCACCGGCGCCTTTGCCGAGCGCATGAAGTTCAGCGCCATGGCCGTCTTCCTGTCTCTCTGGTCCCTGCTCGTCTATAGCCCCATGGCCCACATGGTGTGGGGTGTCGGCGGGTTCCTCAATTCAACCGGCGGCCATTTCCCCTCGCTCGACTTCGCCGGCGGCACCGTCGTCCACGTCACCAGCGGCGTCTCCGCCCTCGTCACCTGCATCTACATCGGCAAGCGCGTCGGCTATCCCCAAACCCCCATGCCGCCCCACTCCATGGTGCTCAGTTTCATAGGCGCCTGCATGCTCTGGGTAGGCTGGTTCGGATTCAACGCCGGCAGCGCCCTCGCCGCCAGTCCCCTCGCCACTTCAGCCTTCATCAACACCCACTTCGCCGCCGCTGCCGCAGCCCTCGGCTGGACCGTCGCCGAGTGGATCCACAACGGCAAACCCACCGCCCTCGGAGCCATCTCCGGCGCGGTCGCAGGACTCGTCGCCATCACCCCGGCCTCCGGCTTCGTCCAGCCCATGTCGGCGCTCGCCATTGGCCTCATCGCCGGAGTCTTCTGCTCCTTCATGGTCTTTGCAGTCAAAAGCCGCCTCGGCTACGACGACTCACTCGACGCCTTTGGCGTCCACGGAGCCGGCGGAACCCTTGGCGCACTGCTCACCGGCATATTTGCCACGCGCCTTATCAATCCCGCCTTTGGCAAGGACATCGCCACTGGCGGCATCGACGGCCACTGGGGTCAGTTGCTGAACCAGTTCGCCGGGGTCGCCATCGCCTGGGTCGTGTCGATCGTTGGAACTCTCCTCCTGCTCTTCGCGGTCGATAAGGTCATCGGACTGCGCGTCTCCCCTGAACAGGAAGCCGTCGGACTCGACCTCTCGCAGCACAACGAAGAAGGATATGACCTCAACTCATAGTTAGCTCTCAGCTTTCAGCTAAGTCCGCGGAGGGCTGATAGCTGAAGGCTGAAGGCTGACAAAAGCTGATAGCTCACAAAAAACTTTCCACCGGCGCGGAACCAATTACCCCTCCCGCCTGTTACGCTGTCAAACGAGGCAAGTTGCATATGCTCAAGATCGAAGCCATTCTCCAGCCCTCCAAGCTGGATGCCGTCAAGGATGCGTTGCTGGAAGCAGGCATTGAAGGCATGACCATTCTCGAGGCCCGCGGCCATGGCCGCCAAAAAGGCCACACCGAGTTCTATCGCGGCCGCGAATATACGGTCGATCTCCTTCCCAAGGTCAAAATCGAGCTCGTCGTCCCCGACGAGTTGAAAGACAAAGCCATAGCAGCCATCGGCGCAGCCGCCCGCACCGGCCGCATCGGCGACGGAAAAATCTTCGTCAGCCGCATCGATGAAGCCATCCGCATCCGCAACGACGAGCGCGGCGAATCCGCGCTATAAGACGCACTGCGGAACCCGCGGTCCTGGCCGGAACATCAGGGAGCGGTTCATGATTTTTGGCGCACATGTCGTCGTTTACAGCACAGACGCGGAGGCCGATCGAGCCTTTTTTCGCGATCTCCTCGGCTTCCCATCCGTTGACGCCGGCCACGGATGGCTGATCTTCGCCATGCCTCCGGCTGAAGTAGCAGTCCATCCCGCGGAAGTCAGCGGCCGCCACGACCTCTTTCTCATGTGCGAAGATCTGCACTCTGAAATTGCGATGCTCGGCAAAAAAGGCGTAACCTGTTCGCAGGTCGAAGAAGCACGATGGGGTTCGATCACCAGGTTCCGGCTTCCCGGCGGAAGCGAGGTCGGCCTTTACCAGCCGAAGCATCCCACCGCGCTGGCCCTCAACTCAAAATGACTGTGAACCAACGCGCGGACGCGGCGCTGCCTGCTTGGGGAAAACTCAGGCCAGCACCTTCAACCCATGCTTCTCCACAATATCCAACAGCTTCAGTGCCATACCGCTCGGCTTCTTCGCCCCCGACTCCCACTTCTCCACCGTCGATTCGCTGGTATTCAGATACCGAGCGAATACCGGCTGGCTCACTTTCTGCTTCTCGCGAAGCCGCTTGATCCGTTTCGGTTCCATCTGCTGTGGAGCCACCAGGCACGACTTGTCAAAACGCTGCATGGTCGTCTTGTCGATAGCACCGACTCGATACATCGCGGACGCGGAGGAATGAATCGCTTCAAAGGCGTCGCTCTTGAATTTAAGTTTCTGTGCCATTACAAATCTCCGTCCACAAGTTTTCTCGTGTGGCTTGGTTGATCCGCTCGTCGGTCAACATTTCGTAGGTCTTAGCGAGCTCCCGGAATTCGACCAATTCGCCGTACGTGATATTGGCCCGGTCCTTCTTGGCAAACAAGTATTCGTACACCCAATACCGCCCACCTTTCGCCAGAATGATCGAGCGTGACCTGTTCTTGTCCAGCCGCTTCTTGAAAACCCCGCCACCCGAATCGTCCGCCTGGCCCAGCATCACCTGCCGGATGGCCAGACAAAGCTCATTATCTGCAATCAGCGCCTTCCGCGTCGCCTTTGCAAACCAGACTGTCTTGAAAACCCGCGCCGATCTCCGGACTTGCTGGATCACAAACTCAGTGTAGCACCAGGTGCTATCTCATTCAATGCGAAAGTTCTCTCGTGAAGATCGCCAATTCGTATGCATGCTACACTTCGAGCATGAATCTCGGCGTCGCGATACATTCCGATGAGGCTCCCGATCGCAAGAGGCTCCTCTTCAGTCTTGCCGGTGCCCTCCTTATCGCGTCGCTTGCCTTTGCCCTGGTCTTTTGGTTCTTCGCGTGGCTGCCCTACCAGACGATGGCCTGGCTGGATACTCTCCCGCCTGCAAAGGCTTCCCACATCCTGAAGATGATCTCCATTTTCACCAGAGCGATCGCCATCTCCTCCGGCCTCTTTACATCTGTGATCCTCCTCGCAATCGTGGCGCACAAGCAGCGATCCAAGCCGGCGCATCCAATAAAATTGACCCGAAAAAGGCTTAGAGATCTATAGCTCCCGGCGCGGCTCATTTGCGCAGAATGTGCAAAAACGTTCCCGCACCGGCCAACATCGCTTATTCTGTTAACAATTCCTAACTCGCCTCGGCGAGCCAATCAAAATATCTATGACTCCAGTCGTTTTCGCGGTTGACGATCTACGGGAGCAGTATCTGCGGGAGATGGCGCTTGTCCGCCAGACCTGTGAGCGGACCGGTGACGGCACCGCCGCCATCCGCCGCCGCTCCGCCGTTGTCGACCGGCTGCTTATTGAAATGTGGCGTCGCGCCTTTGCCGGACAGCCCTCCCTCAACATCTCCCTCCTTGCCCTGGGCGGTTACGGCCGCAAAGACCTGTTCCCCTATTCGGATATCGATGTCCTGTTCGCCTTTGCCGACGAAAAGGTGGAAGCGCAGGCGGCGGAACCCGTCCGCCTCATTGTCCAGGGCATGTGGGATATCGGCCTCCGCGCCAGCCCCAGTTCCCGCACCGTCAAGGAAGCGGGTAAATTCGACCCCGACAACCTCGAATTCACCCTCGCCACCCTCGACCGCCGCTTCTTGGCCGGCCAGTTCCCGCTCTACCAGCAGTTGCACCAGGTAGTT
>Ga0302267_10002888_pt1 | contig 20238 bp, 14 predicted proteins | sample III_Bog_E1_3_FD_194555 | JGI IMG/M metagenome (GOLD analysis project Ga0302267, IMG submission 194555) | Peat permafrost microbial communities from Stordalen Mire near Abisko, Sweden - III_Bog_E1_3 | ecosystem: Environmental > Terrestrial > Soil > Wetlands > Peat | place: Sweden: Abisko... | reverse complement strand
GAACGCGTCGGTGAGGCGGGCGCGCTCGTTCAGCTTCCACCCGACGGCCAGGTAGCTGTTCCAGCGCTGCGCGAACCAGTGCGGGCCGAGGATGGTGCCGAGCGGCGCGTCGGTGTCGCTGAGCTTCTCGTAGTCGAGCATCCAGGCGGTGCCGTAGAAGAGCTGCACGTCGCTGCGCTGCACGATGCCGACGCGCGCGCCGAGCCCGTCGACCTGGCGCAGCGCCAGGCGCTGGAACTGGTTTTCCTCGATCTGCACGAAGGCCTCGAGGAAGAGGACCGGCAGCACGCGGAAGTTGTAGCGCGCGTGCCCGAACGCCTTGGCGATGGTGGGCTTGCCCGAGTACTCCGCGTAGTCGCCCTGCCCCTTGACGAACATCAGGTGCCGACCGAACGTCGCCCCGGCGAAGGCTGCGCCGATGGCCTCCGCCCCCTCGGTGTTGCCGACGTGCCCGGAGAAGCTGGCCTGGAGCGCGAAGAAGACCGGGTGCGCGTCGAGGTCGGAGCGCAGCGCCTCCACGTTGACCTGGGCGCGTGCGGAGGGCGCGGCGAGGAAGAGGGCGAGGGACAGGAGGGGGAGAAGGAGCGCGCGCCGGACCATGCGGCGCGCATCATGGACGAAACGGGATTCCGGGGGGAGCCCTCAGCGCGCCGACGTCAGCGGGCCACCCCCGGCGAGACCGTCATCCGCGCTCGAGGCCCATCAGGCGCTCCAGCGAGTCGCGCAGATCGGCGAGCTCGCCCTTCTTGATGAAGTCGTAGGCGCCCGCCTCGGTGGCGGGCTTCTTCATGTCCTCGTGCGAGGAGTAGATGATGGCACGGATGTGCGCGGTGGCGTCGATCCCGCGCAGCCGCTCGAGGCAGCGGATCCCGTCGAGGCCGGGCATCCTCACGTCGAGGATGAGCGCGTCGGGCTGGAGGCTGCCCACCGCGACCAGGGCGTCGAAGGGATCCTGGAAGGTCACCAGGTCGAACTTCTTCGCCAGGGTGCGGCGCACGGCGGCGAGGACGGCCGGGTCTTCGTCGACGACGACGACCTTGGGCTTGCCCATCCGCAGCACCTCGGGGATCGGGTAGCCGTACTTGCGCAGGAAATCGAGGACGTCGAGGCGGCGGAAGCGCAGGTGCCGCCCGGGCGTGCGAAAGTGCCGGATCTCGCCCTTGTCCGCCCAGTTGTGGATGGTCTTGAGATCCACCTGGCAGAACCGCGCGACGTCGCTCGCCGTGAAGAGCTCCGGTTGCTGCGTGGTGCTCGTGGGTGCGGTTTCTTTCTCTTCGCTCGTCATCGAACCTGGCTCCAATCGACCGGTGATACGGGGCGCTGCGGTCCGGGGGCGCGAGCCCTCGTCTTGATCGCCCCCCCTAGGGAACGGGGCGTCGTCCGTCGGGTCCTCCATCGAGCTGCGGGGGATCTTCGCCGAGGAAGCGTCCGTCGCGGAGGACGAAGCGCGTCGCGCCCGCGACCCGACGCTCCCGCACGGGGTGCGTGGGGTCGCCGGGGAGGGCGAGGAACGGCGCCCGGTCGTCGGGCACGAAGAGCGGGCAGATGGGGCGGAGCGACTGCTGCTCCGCGAGCGCGCGCGCGCCGCGCAGGTCCGGCACCGGGGCGAGCAGCTCGAGCGTGCGCGTGGTGGGCGGGGCCAGGAAGATCTCCCCGCGGGCCGCGCGCTCGAGGATCGCCGCGGGGCGCCCCCAGAAGCTGTGCGTCGTCTCGTGCTCGTCGTGGCGACCGACCTGGCCGGCGGGGAGCTCGAGCAGGAAGAAGCGGGCGTCGAAGCGGCGGGCTTCGGCCTCGGGGGTGATCCAGCGGGCCCAGGGGATGAGCCTCTCGATCGCCAGGCGCCGCCCGCGCCGGGCGAGCGCCGCAGCGAGGGCGACCTCGCCGGAGGCCACCTCGCGGCGGAGGGCGTCGACCTCGTCGTCGGCGAGGGGCGGATCGACGGGGAGGATGCGCCCCTCTTCGAGCGTCTCGCGGCAGGCGGCCACGGCGAGCGTTCGCGGCGTCACGCCACCCGCCTCCGTCATCGCGGTGCCGCGGGGATCGGGCTCGCCGGTCAGCCCGCCCCAGGCGTCGGCGCCGTCCGCCGGGTCCACCTTTCCGCCCGGGAAGACGACCGCGCCGCCGAGGAAGCTCGACCGCTGGTGCCGCAGCACGCAGAAGACCTCGATCCCTCCGAGCTGGCTCCCCCCGGTCTCGCCTCCGTCGCCGTCGGCAGGAGCCGCCTCCCTCATCACGATCACGGTGGCGGCGTGGCGGGGCACCGCCGGCGGTTGGCTCGGGTCGAAACTCAGCAATCTAGGAAAGGTTTCTTCCACGTGATCAAGCTTTCGTCAAACCTGGAGGGTCCGCGGCGATCTCCAGCAAGAATGCAGGCATCCGGGCTCGTGGGGACCGAGGACGGAAGGCGAAAGGGAGCGGACGCAACTTGCCAGCCCGGCGGCCCGAGGCACGCCGGTTCCCCCGTACATCAATCCGATGGTTGACGAGGAAGAGCATCTCACCTACCGTGTCGCGCCTTTTCGAGCGGGGGACCTTGGTCCTTTCGCCTCGGGCGTGTGGAGCGCGGACGGTTGTCCCGATCCACGATCCGCGCGTCCGGGCTGGGTCGTGAAGGCTGGTGATCTGGTCCTCCCTCAACCCCGACACCCTGGGGAACGCCCGAGCGCATTCCCCGACAACTTGGGGAACGCCCGAGCGCATTCCCCGACGCGTCCCCTGGCGGCACGGGGACGGGTGTCCCGAAGTTTGCATCCGACGGAGCCCAGGCGGCGATCTCCCTGTCGCGGGCGCCGTTACGATGAGGCTCCAAGACCCGCACCGGCCGCACCGGCGCAGGGCGATCGGGAAACAGACATGAACAAGGCGCAGCTCAAGAAGTTCACGGCTCTGCTCGAGGCGAAGCGCGACGAGATCATCAAGAAGGCGCGGCAGACGCTGACCGAGGACATGGTCCTCGACGCCAGCGATCTCCCCGACGAGATGGATCTCGCGTCGAGCGAGTACAATCAGTCGTTGACGTTCCGTCTGCGCGGGCGGGAGAAGTCCTTCCTCGACAAGATCCAGAAGGCGCTCGTCAAGATCGAGGACGGCACCTTCGGCCAGTGCGAGGCGTGCGACGAGGAGATCTCCGTCAAGCGCCTCGAAGCCCGCCCGGAGACCACCCTGTGCATCCGCTGCAAGGAGGACCAGGAGCGGGCCGAGAAGGACTACGGCTGAGGACGTGCCCGCCGTCCGCACGTCTCGCTGCGTTCTCCGACGAATTCACGTAAAGCTGTTGAACCCCATGCGAACCCTGGCCGCGCTCGCGGCGTGCGCTCTCGTCGGCTGCGGACCGAGCCTGCCCCCGCTGCCCACGCCGCCGCCCCCCGCCCTCGTGGCCAGCGTGGCCCCGCCCGATCCAGCGCCGGACGCGCGTCCGCAGGCGCTCCCGGATCCGCTCCAGCTCCAGCCCAAGCCGCGGCCTCCCCCCACACCACCGCCGCCGCCGCCGCCCCCCTTCCCGCCGCCCGCGTTCCGGGCCCCGGGCGAGCACGCGGCCAGGCCGGGCGACGGCACCTGGGCGGCGATGGTCCCCGATCCGGTCGGCGGCCCCGCGCTCCTCTACCGCACCACCGTTCACCCCGATCGCACCAAGCCGCAGGCCGTCGTCACCCTCGTCGCCGTGGACCTCGGGCGCGTGGCGATGCGCCTGGTCGCGGGGACGCTCGAGCCGATCGCTCCCGCGGTGCCGCCCGGCCACCGCACCGGGCTCATCCCCGCCGCCGACTGGCCCGACCTCCTCGCGGTGATGAACGGCGGCTTCATGACCCGCCACGGCGGGTGGGGGATGTGGATCGCCGGCGAGTCCTTCCTCCCGCCCCACGACGACGGCTGCACGGTCGCGCTCTACGCGGAGACGGTGCAGATCCGGACCTACAGCCAGCTCGCGGGCTCGCTCGGCAAGGTGCTCGCGTTCCGGCAGACCCCGCCGTGCCTGGTCGAGCAGGGGAGCGTGCACCCCTCGTTGCTCGGCGAGGACAAGCCACGCCGCTGGGGCCTCTCCGAGACGGGCGGCGTCGACATCCGCCGCTCGGCGGTCGGCCTCGCCGACGGCGGGCGCACGCTCTTCTACGGGCTGGGCGAGGCGATCACCCCGCGCGCCCTCGCCGAGGCCATGCTCGCCGCCGGCGCGGTCGACGCCGCCGAGCTCGACGTGAACTGGTCGTACACGCGGTTCCTCCTCTACGCCGGGAGCACCGCGGCGCCGCAGGTGACGAGCACGCTCATCCCCGAGATCAAGCACGCCCAGGGGGAGTACGTCTCGCGTCCCGCCGAGCGCGACTTCTTCTATCTGGCGCGGCGGCGGTAGTCATCCTGGGGAACGCCCGAGAGCGTTCCCCGACCCATCCTGGGGAACGCCCGAGAGCGTTCCCCGACCCATCCTGGGGAACGCCCGAGAGCGTTCCCCGACCGTCACCGCCAGCGGAAGGTCACCAGCACCGTCTCCTGGCTCGCGTCCTCGAAGCGGCACTCGACGGTGCCCTTGGCGCCGACGATCTCGTAGAGCGTCCGCAGCCCGACCGGCAGCGCGGCCATCCACGCCGCGCTGCTGGTGCACTCCCGGGGCAGCCGGTGGAACCGGGTGACCGCGTTGCTGCGGCCGGTGGAGACGACCTCGATCCAGCCCGCGTTGCGGAACAGGTGCCCCCACCCCGCCGGCAGCCGCTTCACCATGTTGACCGGGGACGCGGCGAAGACGCGGAGCGCCGTCTGCACGAAGCCGTCGAAGAGCGCGCTCCCCATCTCCTCGCGCTGGCGCTTCTCCACGAGCGCGGCCGTCCCGCGAGGGCCCAGCCGCTCGGCGACGGCCTCGATGACCTCGATGTCGATCGCCATCGGCAGCCACGTCGCGGCCGCCGCGCCGTCGAGCGCCGCGCGCGTGTCGGGGCGGAGCGCTTCGAGCACCGACGCGTGCTCGACGGGGGCGTGCTCCGCGGTGAGGGTGAGCAGCGTCTGCGGGTGCCGAGCGCGCACCTGCGCGGCGGTGCTGGCCGGGGAGGAGGGAGGCGGGGCCGGGACGGGGCGTTCCATGGTGAGGGTCGCGCGACCTCACCAGAGTAGGGCCCCAACGTGCCTGGTGTACACCGCGGACCGGCCTCCCGGAGAGCCTACTTCTTCCCGCTTTTCCCGGCCTTCGCCTTGGGAGTGGCTGGCGCCGCCCCCTTCTTTCCGCCGAGCGCCTCCCGCAGGTAGTGCCCCGTGTAGCTCGCCTCCACCTCGGCGACCTGCTCCGGTGTGCCCTGCGCCACCACGCGCCCGCCCCGCTCGCCGCCCTCGGGCCCGAGATCGATGACCCAGTCGCAGCACGCGATCACGTCGAGGTTGTGCTCGATGACCACCACCGTGTTGCCGGTGTCGCGAAGGCTCATCAGCCCCGCGGTGAGCACGTCGATGTCCGAGAAGTGCAAGCCCGTGGTCGGCTCGTCGAGCACGTACAGCGTCCGGCCCGTCGCCTTGCGCGCCAGCTCCCGCGCCAGCTTGACCCGCTGCGCCTCGCCGCCGGACAGTGTCGTCGCCGGCTGGCCCAGGGTGATGTAGCCGAGCCCCACCCGCGAGAGGGCGGCCAGCCGCTCGCGCACCCGAGGGATCGCCTCGAACTGGGCGAGCCCCTGGTCCACCGTCAGGTCGAGCGCGTCGGCGATTGACATCCCGCGGTAGAGCACCTCCAGCGTCTCGCGGTTGTAGCGGCGCCCGGCGCAGGTCTCGCAGGTCACGAAGATGTCGGGCAGGAAGTGCATCTCGATGCGCAGGACGCCGTCGCCCTGGCAGGCCTCGCAGCGGCCCCCCTTGACGTTGAACGAGAAGCGGCCCGCCTTGTAGCCGCGGGCGCGGGCCTCGGGCAGGTTGGCGTAGATCTCGCGGAGCAGCGCGAACACGCCGGTGTACGTCGCGGGGTTGGAGCGGGGCGTGCGGCCGATGGGGGCCTGGTCGATGGAGATCACCTTGTCGATGTGCGACAGGCCCTCGATGCCGTCGCAGTCGCCCACCGGCGCCGAGGCGCGGTAGAGCGACGATCGCGCCGCCGGCAGCAGGGTGTCGACGATCAGGCTCGATTTACCCGAGCCCGAGACGCCGGTGATGGCGACGAACAGGCCGAGGGGGATCTCGACGGTGACGTGCTGGAGGTTGTGCGCCCGCGCGTTGACGAGGCGGATGAACCGGCCGTCCGGCTTGCGCCGTCGCGAGGGCATCGCCATCGTCTTCTCGCCGGACAGGTAGGGCCCGGTGATCGACGCGGGGTTCGCGGCGATCTCGGCCGGGGTGCCCTCGGCGACGATGTGGCCGCCGTGGATCCCGGCGCCGGGGCCCATGTCGACGATGTGATCGGCGGCGAGGATGGCGTCGCGGTCGTGCTCCACCACGATGACGCTGTTGCCGAGATCGACGAGGCGGCGCAGCGCCTGGAGCAGCCGAGCGTTGTCGCGGGCGTGGAGGCCCACCGAGGGCTCGTCGAGCACGTAGAGCACGCCCACCAGCGCCGCGCCGATCTGGGTGGCCAGGCGGATGCGCTGGCCCTCGCCGCCGGAGAGGGTCTGCGCCGATCGATCGAGCGTCAGGTAGTCGAGGCCGACGTCGATGAGGAACCCCAGCCGCGCGATGACGGCGCGCAGGAGCGGATCGGCGATGGCTCGCTCGCGGGCGGGGAGCGGCTCGGCGCTGACGTCGCCGGCGCGGGCCTTGTCGACGTCGCCCGCGACGAGCCCGGCGAGGAAGCTGCGCACCCCGCGGAGCGGCATGTTGCCGAGCTCGGCGATGTTCTTGTCGCCGAGCTGCACGGCCAGCGCCTCCGGCCGGAGCCGCCGCCCCTTGCAGCCGTCGCAGACGCGGGTGACCACGAAGCGGCCGACCTCGCCCTCCCCGACGCCCTCGTCGTCGAAGCCCTCCTCGGCCTCGTCCTCGGCGGCGACGTCGCCGGTGGTGAGCAGGCGCTCGAGCCGGGGGATGATGCCCTCGTAGGCGGCCGCGTGCTTGCCGCGCTTGCGCCGCGACGGCGGCGTGCTGGCCGGCGGGGCCCCCTCGGCGACCGGGCCGCCGACCCCGAAGAGGATGGCCTGCCGCAGGTCCCCGGGCAGCTCGCCGAAGGCGACGTCGGGATCCACGCCGAGCGCGGTCACCGCCCGCTCGGTCTCGGTCGCCAGCGACAGGGATCCGCGGCGCCCCCAGGCCACCACCGCGCCCTCGCGCAGGGTGCGGCGCGGATCGGGGACCACGCGCTCGGGATCGATGCGCGTCCGCGCGCCGATGCCGTCGCAGGCGGGGCAGGCGCCGTGGGGCCCGTTGAACGAGAACATCCGCGGCTCGACCGGCGGCAGCGAGATCCCGCAGTCGATGCAGGCGAAGCGCTCGCTCATCCACATCGGCTCGCGCTTGTCCCGCTCGCCGGACATGTCGACGAGGAGGCGCCCCTCGCCGATCTTGAGCGCCAGCTCGACCGAGTCGGTGAGCCGCCCCTTGACCCCCTCCTTGACGACGATGCGATCGACGACGACGTCGAGGTCGTGGACCTTGGACCGGTCCAGCACGATCTCGTCCCCCAGGTCGATCACCTCTCCATCAATCCGCGCGCGAACGAAGCCCTCGCGACGGAGGCGCTCGATCTCCAGCTTGAGCTCCCCGCGGCGCGCGTGGGCGATGGGGGCGAGGATGGCGGCGCGCGTCCCCTCGCCGAGGGCGAGGATGCGGTCGACGATCTGCTGCACCGTCTGCGCCTCGATGCGCTTGCCGCAGCTCGGGCAGTGCGGCGTCCCCACCCGCGCGAAGAGCAGGCGCAGGTAGTCCGCGATCTCGGTGACGGTGCCCACGGTGGAGCGCGGGCTCTTGGCGAGCGCGCGCTGCTCGATGGCGATGGCGGGGGAGAGCCCCTCGATCGACTCGACGTCGGGCTTGGAGAGCTGCTCGAGGAACTGCCGCGCGTACGCCGAGAGCGACTCGACGTAGCGGCGCTGCCCCTCCGCGTAGATGGTGTCGAAGGCAAGCGACGACTTGCCCGAGCCGCTCGGCCCGGTGATGACCACGAGCCGATCGCGCGGAAGCGAGAGGCTGATGTTCTTGAGGTTGTGCTGGCGGGCACCGCGGACGACGAGCCGATCCATGGGAAGACGGGGCTAGCACGCGGCGGCGCCCGCTGTAGCTCCAACTTTCCGTTTCTTTGCCAGCGGCGCCGGCTGGCCTAAAGAGTGACGGACCCCGTGCGCGCAAGGATCCGCAGCTTTCTCCAATCCATGGGCGCCGGCGCCCTTCTCGGCGCCACGGGGCTCGTCGGTCGCTATGCTCCCACGCATCTCCCGGCGGAGCCTCGCTCCGAAAGGGAAGGGCCCTCCATCGTTGCCGCCGCCGCTTCTCCCTCTCCCGCTCCTCCGCCCTCTCCCGCGAGCGCCTCGCTCGCGACGGAGGCACCCGAGGCGGGGGCGAAGTCTGCTTGCCCCGCCGACATGACCCTCGTCGACGGCGACTTCTGCCCCGCGCTCCCCTACGACTGCGGCCGCCCCACCGGCGCCGTGGGCTGCGCCGAGTACCTCCGCGGCGCGCGCTGCCTCGAGGAGCCCGATCACCGCCGCTACTGCATCGATCAGAACGAGTGGCCCAACCGCATCGGCGAGAACCCCATGGTCTACGTCGACTGGTACGAGGCGAAGGCGCTCTGCGCCGGGGCCGGCAAGCGCCTCTGCCGCCGGTCGGAGTGGATCCTCGCCTGCGAGGGGCCCAAGCGCCTCCCGTTCCCCTGGGGCTTCGTCCGCCAGCCGAGCCCGTGCAACATCGACCGGGCCACCTTCGACTTCGACGTCTCCGCCATGATGAAGGAAGAGACGCGTGAGGGGGAGCTGGCGCGGCTCTGGCAGGCCGACCGCATCGGCAGCCACCCCGACTGCGTCAGCGCCTACGGTGCCTACGACATGACCGGCAACGTCGACGAGTGGACCGACGACCAGGCGGACAACCCCGGCACCCGGCACGTCTCCACGCTCAACGGCGGCTACTGGGGGCCGGTGCGCGACACCTGCCGGCTCACCACCACCTCGCACGGGCCCGACTTCAAGTTCTATCAGGTCGGCTTCCGCTGCTGCGGCGACACCGAAGACGGCGTCGCGGTGCCGCCGCCGCGTCCCTTCGTCGATCACGACGGCCTCGCCAGCCGCCGCCAGCACGCGCCCCGCTGATCATGCGCGAGCGCCTCGGCTTCCTCGCCGTCCTCGTCGCCGCGACCGCCCTCGCCGCGGTGCTGGTGTTCGCCCGCCCGCCGCGCGAGCCCGAGCCTGCGCCCGCGCCCAGCGCCTCGGCTGTCGCGCCCGAGCCGCGGGTCCGCCCCGCGCCCTCGGTCGTGGTGCCCGACGCGGGGCCGCCCGAGCGCGTCCCCGACTACGTTCGCGTCGACCCCCAGAGCTCGGCGGTCTGCGGCGACGGCATGGTCCTCGTCGACGGCATCTACTGCCCCTACGTGGGCCACTCCTGCACCCGCTTCCTCGACGAGCCGCACGACGTCTGCGAGAAGTACGCGCCCGAGGTCCTCTGCGAGGGGCGCCTCTCGCACCGCCGCTACTGCATGGATGTCTACGAGTACCCCAACCTCGTCGGCGTCGTCCCCGCGGTGATGTCCGACTGGAACGACGGCCGCCGCGCCTGCGCCGTCGAGGGCAAGCGCCTCTGCACCGTGGAGGAGTGGGAGTTCGCCTGCGAGGGCCCGCAGATGTGGCCGTACCCGTACGGTACCGAGCGCGACGCGACCGCGTGCAACATCGATCGGCCCTACACGTTGCCGGAGATGGAGGCCTTCAGCGACCCGTGGAAGATCTCGGCGGAGGTCGAGCGCCTCGACAAGCGCGTCGCCTCCGGCTCGCGGGCGCGCTGCGTGAGCCCCTTCGGCGTGCACGACATGACCGGCAACGTCGACGAGTGGGTCCTCAACGAGAAGGGCAAGGTCGAGGACAAGCCCTATCGCTCCACGCTCAAGGGCGGCTACTGGGGGCCGATCCGCGCCCGCTGCCGGCCTATCACCTCGACCCACAACGAGTGGTTCTCCTTCTACCAGGTCGGCTTCCGCTGTTGCCGCGACGCCAGGGACGGGAGCCCCGTGGAGGCGGCGCCGCCCTCGGCATACATCCCGAAGCGGCAGCGCATGGCCGAGCCGCCCGGAGGACCCTCCTCGTCTCCCTGACTTTCTTTGCGACGCCCATCCTGATAATCGAGACCCCATGCTCGAGCGCCTGGAGCTGCGGGACGTCGGCCCGGCGCCCTCGATACAGATCGAGCCGGCGCCACGGCTCAACGTGCTCGCCGGGGACAACGGGGGAGGCAAGACGCTCCTCCTCGACATCGCCTGGTGGGCGCTGACCGGCACCTGGGCCGGCTACCCGGCCGCGCCGCACCGCCGCGACGGCGCGCGCCCCGCGCTGCGCTGGGTCGACCGCCGCCCCACCGAGAGCTTCGCCATCGAGGCGTCCTTCAGCTTCCTCGAGCAGCAGTGGCAGACGCTGTACTCGTCCCGCGCCGGAGCGGCGCACCCGACGCCGGTCCTCTACGCGCGCGCGGACGGCGGCTTCTCGGTGTGGGATCCGCAGCGCACCCTGGGGCAGTGGCCCTTGCCGGCGTACTCGGCGTTCCACTTTTCCCCGCAGCAGATCTGGGACGGTCTCGCCGCGGAGGGCGACCCGCCGCGTTCGGCTCGCTGCAACGGCCTCCTCCGCGACTGGACGACCTGGCAGGCCGAGCAGGGCCCCACGTTCGGCACGCTGACGCGCGTGCTCGAGGCGCTCTCGGAGCACTCCGGCGCGCCCCTCCGTCCCGGCGCCGCCACCGCGCGCATGTCGCTCCACGACCCGCGGGACATCCCCACGCTCGATCTACCCTACGGCCCGGTCCCGGTCCTCCTCGCCTCCGCGGGGATGAAGCGCATCATCTCCCTCGCCTACCTCCTGGTGTGGACCTGGCGCGAGCACGTCGAGGCGGCGACCCTCAAGGGCGTGGCCCCCAGCTCGGAGCTGGTGCTCCTCGTCGACGTGGTCGAGGCTCACCTCCACCCGCACTGGCAGCGCGTCCTCCTCCCGGCGCTCCTGGCCGTCGTGCGCGAGCTCTCGCCCACCCTGGAGGTGCAGCTCTTCGCCACCACCCACGCGCCGCTGGTGCTCTCCTCCCTGGAGCGGCGCTTCGACGACGCCTGCGACGCGCTCTTCCACCTGGAGATCGAGGGCTCCGAAGTCACGGTCTCCAGGGTCCCCTGGGCCCTGCGTGGCGACGTGTCGCTGTGGTTCACCCCGGGGATGCTCGCGCCGGACGAGCGGTGATCGCCATCCGTCCTGCGTAGCGGGAGGTCCGCGACCGAACTGTCCGCACCGTCGCCGTCCCGCAGCCCAGGAAACCACGCCGCCCGTCCGGTCGCCGTCCCGGATGGCGGGCCGTTTTCGGAGCGCTCCGCTCCCGCGCGCACCCTCCATGGCCCTGGACTTGCTCCAGAAAGGAGGCCTCCGCGTGCCGGTTCACCGCCGTGTCGGCGGTGCCCGCCTGCGGCACGGCGCTGGCGCCATGAATACGCACTTCGTTGCGCTGCTCGGACTCCTGGGATTCTCCGCGCTCGGCGCCTACCGAGCTGCCGCGGGTGGTGAAGGCGACGCGGACGACGCCGAGGCGACGCCACCGGTGGCGCTCGCCGAAGACCGCTATTTCACCGCGCGGAAGGACCTCGAGGGCGGCGGCTACCTCCTCCAGGACGTCAATCTCGACGTGCCCGCCCGTCACGCGGCGGCGCTCGACCTCGCCGCCGCCAACCTCGACCCCGACGCGACGCGCGCCGTCGATGATGCGCCCGACGGCGATCTCGTCCTCTACGGGTCTCTCGCGGCCTCCGCGCCCGGCGTCGACACCGAGAACCTGATCGTCAAGGTCGCCTACCGCGGTCTCCCCGGCATGGCACCGGCGCCCGGGGACGGCTTCTTCGTGGTCCGCGATCGCCAGCCGTCGATCGGCTGCGGCGTGGCGCCCGGCGACGACTCGGTCGCGGCGCGCCTCGACACCGGCGACACCTCCGACGTCACCACCGTCGCGGTCGCTCGGGCGGCGGCCCCGCGGGTCGACGAGGCGTGGCTAGCATCGCGGGTGCGCCGCCACGGGGCGGTGGTCGCGGCTCAGCTCCGCGACGGGGTGCTCGAGGTCAGCCAGGTGTTCCTGCGCCTCCCCGACGACGGTGGTCCGTGCCTGTTGATTCGCCACGTCTGCAACGCGCCGCTTCATGCCACGTACACGCGCGACCCCAACCGCTGCCTGGTCTTCGACCACTGCGTCGCGCCGCGCCCGTGCTCGTTCCTGCGCCCGGGGCCGTGCGCGGACGGCTACCGCCAGGTGAGCTGGCCGGCCGACAACGCGCAGTGCGTGGCCTTCGCCTGCGATCCGGCCTTCCTCGCGGAGTAGGGATCGCGCATACCACGGGCGCCTCCGCCCATGCGCCCCCGCGTCGTCCAGATCTCCGCCGCCGACCTCCTCCCCGAGGCCGAGCTGTGGGCCCGCCTCGCCGCGATTGCCCGCCGGCCCGCCGCGGCACGAGCCCTCTTCGCCGTGCAGCTCCGTGATCCCCAGCTCCCCACGCGCGAGCTCGAAGCGCTCGGCGCCCGCCTGCGTCAGGTCACGCGCGCCCTGGGGGCCGCTCTCGTCGTCAACGATCGCCTCGACCTGGCGCTGGCGCTCGGCGCCGACGGCGTCCATCTCGGGCGGCGCTCGGTGAGGGTCGAGGACGCCCGCGCGCTGCTCCCGCAGGCCTGGATCGCCGTCGCCTGCCACGTGGTCGGGGAGGTGATCGACGCCGCCTCCGCGGGGGCCGACGCCGCGGTGCTCTCGCCGATCTTCGCCTCGCCGGGCAAGGGGACGCCGCTCGGTCCGGCTGCGCTCGAAGCGGCGCGGGCCGCGGCGGGGGAGGGGATCCAGCTCATCGCGCTGGGCGGCGTCACGGCGGAGAACGCAGCGACCTGCTTCGCCGCCGGGGCCGACGCGGTGGCGGCGATCCGCGCGGACCTCTCGAGCGTGCTCGCACCGTGGCACAACGCGACAGGTGTCGCGGGAATGTAGCTGCCGGGCGACGTGTGGGTACCCCGTCGAGCGGGGACGGCGGCGCGGGCCCCTTCTTGCTGAGACCGGGCGAGCCGAGCTTGCGGCCCATGCGACGCCGAGCTGCGCGCACCGCCCTGGCTCCCCAAAACGTCTTCATTCTTACGCGGCAAGGAACCGCCCTGGCCTCATGCGCTATTCAAGAATCCTGGCAAGAATTGCCATTTCACTCCCTGCGCTGGCGCTGCTCGCGCTCCCGCGGGTGGCCTCTGCGCTCGAGGGCGGGGTGAGGCTCGAGCCCGGGCTGGCGCTGCCCCTGGGCGCGCCTCAGAACGGGCGCTTCACCGCCGGCGGCGAGGTCTCGCTGAAAGGCTATCTCGGCCTCGGGCGCTACTTCGACCTGCAGGCTGGCATCTCCTTCCTCGCCCTCGGACCCGCGGCGGGCACGATCCCCGACACCTTCGGTACGGCCTGGTCCGACAGCCTCGGACTGCGGTTCAAGCGGCCTCACGACGCCGACCTCGAGCGAGGAGGGTTCTACGCGGGCTCGCCCTGGATCGACGCCGACGCGCTCTACGTCCGCACCGGCGGCCTCGACCGCTTCGGGCTCACCGCCGGCGCGGGGGTCTCGTTCCCCCTCGTGCCCCGCCGCACCCTCTGGCTCGGGCCGTTCGTGCGCTACATGCAGATCCTCCAGCCGAACCGCACCGGCTTCGACGACACCGACGCCAAGCTGCTCTTCGTCGGGCTCAACTTCGAGCTCGGGAGCAGCCCGCTGGCGCCGCTCGTGATGGAGGCGAAGGCCGCCGAGTGCTCCCACTGTGCTCCTGCTCCCGTCTTCGTGGCCACTATGCTCGATCGCGATCACGATGGCGTGGTCGACACCCTCGACAACTGCCCCGATGTCCCCGGATCGACCGAGAACGGGGGCTGTCCCGTCTACAAGTGGGTCATCGTCAGGCCGGATCGGCTCGAGCTGCGCGAGAAGATCCTGTTCGCCTTCGACCGGGCCGACATCGAGGCCGACTCGCTGCCGATGCTCGACGAGGTGGTCCAAGCGCTCAAGGACAACCGCAGCTTCCGGGTGCAGATCGAGGGCCACACCGACTCCACGGGGCCGCGCGACCACAACCAGACGCTCTCGGAGTCGCGGGCGGAGTCCGTCCTCAACTACCTCCGTGACCACGGCATCGCCGCGTCGCGGCTCTCGTACAAGGGCTTCGGTTCGACCGAGCCCACGGACACCAACACGACCGTCCTCGGGCGCGAGAACAACCGCCGCGTCGATTTCGTCGTCCACTTCAGGATCCTCGATCGGAGCGCCCAGTGAAGAACTTCCGGACCATGCTTCTCTTCCTGCTCGCCACCGTGATGGGGTGCGGGCAACAGCTCGTCGAGTATCCGCTCGACGGCGCGCCGACGGTGACCCTCACCGATCCTGCCGACACCTCCACCGGAGTGTCGCCCAACACCCTGGTCAGCGCGGCCTTCAGCGAGGCGATGGACGCCACCACGCTCACCCCCTCGACCTTCACCCTGACGCAGGCGGGCGCGCCCGTCGCCGCCACGGTGACCTACGCGGGCACCACCGCGACCCTGGTGCCCGCCGGGACCCTCGCGACCGGCGCCCTCTTCACGGCCTCGATCACCACCGGCGCCAAGGACTACCGGGGCAACGCGCTCGCGGCCACCTATGTGTGGAGCTTCACCACGCGTGACGCCCCCGACACCACGCCTCCGACGGTGAGCTTCACCGATCCCGCTGACCATGCCGTCGCCGTGCCCGTCGGCGCCGCGCTCGACGTCGCCTTCAGCAAGGTGATGGACCCCGCGACGCTCACGGCAGCGAGCTTCACGCTGGCGCAGGGGACGACCCCGGTCGCCGGCGCCGTGACGTACTCCGGCGTGACCGCGACGTTCACCCCGGCGAGCGCCCTCGCTGGCAACACCGCGTTCACCGCCACCGTCACCACGGGCGCCAAGGACCTCGCGGGCAACGCGCTCGCCGCCGCCTACGTCTGGAGCTTCACGACCAGCGCCGCCGTGCCCGCCGTCACCTTCACCGACCCGGCCGACAAGGCCGTCGGCGTCTCCAGCGGCGCCACCGTCAGCGCTGCGTTCAACGAAGAGATGGACTCGGCCACGTTCACCGCGGCGACCTTCTCCGTGACCCAGGGGACCACCGCGGTCCCGGGCGCGGTGACCTACGCCGGGCTCTCCGCGACCTTCACGCCGGCGAGCCCGCTCGCCGCCGGGGTCCTCTTCACGGCCACCATCACCACCGGGGCCAAGGATCCGACGGGCCAGGCCCTCGCGGCCAACCACGTGTGGACCTTCACGACGGGCGCGCTCCCCGACGTCACCGCCCCGACCGTCGTCTTCACGGACCCGGCCAATCAGGCCACCGGCGTCAGCGCCGGCATCGCGGTCCGCGCCGGCTTCGATCAGGACATGGACTGCGCCAGCTTCGGCGCCGCGACCTTCACCCTGACCCAGGGGACCGCGGCCGTGGCCGGCGTGGTGACGTGCTCCGGTTCGACGGCGACCTTCACCCCCGCGGCTCCGCTCTCCGGGACCCCCACCTACACCGCCACGATCACCACGGCGGCCAGGAACCTGAACGGCGAGGCGCTCGCCCAGGACTACGTCTGGAGCTTCGAGACCGGGGCGCAGGCCGGCGAGGAGCTCGTCAACCTCGGCGCGGCGTCCACCTACGCGATCCTGGCGTTCAACACGGTCACGAACGTGAACAACCCGGGCACCATCGTCACCGGGGACCTCGGCATCTCGCCGGGCGCGGCGCTGGTCGGCTTCCCGCCGGGGCAGGTCACCGGGACCATCCACGCGGGAGACCCGGTGGCCGCGGCCGCCAAGGCCGCCCTGCTCGCCGCGTACAACGACGCCGCCGGGCGCCTCGGCGCGGCGGTCCTGGCCGGGGATCTGAGCGGGCTCACCTTCGCTCCCGGGCTCTACAAGAACTCGACCTCGGTGATGCTCTCGGCGGGCAACGTGACGCTCGACGCCCAGGGCGACGCCAACGCGGTCTTCATCTTCCAGCTGGGATCGACGCTCACCACCAACGCCGCGACCCAGGTCATCCTCGCCGGCGGCGCGCAGGCGACCAACATCTTCTGGGCGGTCGGGACCTCGGCGACGCTGGGGACCAACTCCAAGTTCCAGGGGACCATCCTGGCGGCCTCGGCCATCACCATGAAGACCGGCGCCTCGATCGTCGGCAGGCTGCTCGCGCAGGGCGCCGCGGTCGCGCTGGACACCAACGCCATCACGGTCCCCGGGCCGTGAACCGGGGCCGGGGAGAGCGCCGAGGGACCAGGATCCTCGACGCTCCCCCGTGACCTTGCTAGGGAACCGCCCCATGCAAGGCGACGACCCTCAGGCCCGCGGCACCTTCCTCCCCGTCCGCGGCGAGCTGGATTTCCCCGCCGACGAGGCGGCCGTCCTCGCCTTCTGGAAGCAGCACGGCATCTTCCACAAGACGCTGCGCGCCGACACCCGCGCCACCGGCCCGTCGAAAGGCACCTTCGTCTTCTACGAGGGCCCGCCCACGGCCAACGGCATGCCCCACAACGGCCACGTCCTCACCCGCGCGGTGAAGGACGTCTTCCCCCGCTTCCAGACCATGCGCGGCTACGACGTCCCTCGCAAGGCCGGCTGGGACACCCACGGCCTCCCCGTCGAGGTCGAGGTCGAGAAGGAGCTCGACATCCACGGCAAGGCCGCCATCGAGGCCTACGGGGTCAAGCCCTTCATCGCCAAGTGCATCGACTCGGTCTTCCGTTACACCGAGGCCTGGGAGCGGCTCACCGACAAGATCGGCTTCTGGGTCGACACCGAGACCGCCTACGTCACCTACCACAAGAGCTACGTCGAGAGCGTCTGGTGGGCCCTCTCCGAGCTGCACAACAAGGGCCTGCTCTACCGCGGTCACCGCGTCTGCTGGTGGTGGCCCCAGGGCGGCACCGCCCTCTCCGCGGCCGAGGTCGGCTGGAACTACAAGACCGTCGACGACCCCAGCGTCTTCGTCGCCTTCCCGCTGGTCGACGAGCCCGATACGGCGCTGGTCGCCTGGACCACCACCCCGTGGACCCTGCCCTCCAACGGCTACGCCGCGGTCCGGGCCGATTTTGACTACGTCGTCGTCGACGGCGGCGACCGCAAGCTCATCGTCGCCGCGGCCCTGCGCGAGGGGCTCGCCAAGAAGCTGAAGAAGGATCTCCCCGTCCTCCGCACGCTCAAGGGCCGAGAGCTCATCGGCAAGCGCTACCGGCCCCCCTTCGACGCCTTCTCGAAGACCCTGTGGGACGCCAAGCTCGGCCCGGAGCCGCTCTACTGGGTCGTGCTCGACGGCGCGTTCGTCACCCTCGACGCCGGCACCGGCATCGTCCACGTCGCGCCCGCCTTCGGCGAGGACGATTTCAACGCCTACCTGCAGCGCTTCCGCGATCTCAACCAGCCGGTGGAGGGCAAGCCCATCTGCGCCGTGCTCCCCGACGGCACCTTCGAGCCCGAGAGCACGCCCTTCGCCGGCACCTTCGTCAAGGAGGCCGACCCGGTCATCGTCAAGGATCTCCGCGCTCGCGGCCTGCTCGTGCTCGAGGAGAAGTACCGCCACGAGTACCCGTACTGCTGGCGCGCCGACAACGACCCTCTCATCCAGCTCGCGCGCCCGGCCTGGTACATCCGCACCCAGGTCAACAAGGACCAGGCGATCGCCAACAACCGCGCCGTCGACTGGTTCCCCGAGCACATCAAGGAGGGCCGCTTCGGCGACTTCCTCGCCAACAACGTGGACTGGGCCCTCTCGCGCGAGCGCTACTGGGGCACGCCCCTCAACGTCTGGACCTGCACGGCCGACCCGGCGCACCAGCACGCGCCCCCCAGCGTCGCCGCCATCGAGGCCCTCAACCCGCACGCGTTCGACGCGTTCCACGCGGCGAAGAAGGCGGACCCCACCCTCAACGAGCACCTTCTCGTCCACAAGCCCTGGATCGACGAGGTGACCTTCCCGTGCCCGACCTGCGGCGCCGAGATGCGGCGCGCCACCGAGGTCATCGACGCCTGGTTCGACTCCGGCAGCATGCCCTTCGCGCAGTGGGGCTACCCGCACGCACCGGGATCCAAGGCGCTCTTCGACCGCGCCTTCCCGGCGGACTTCATCAGCGAGGCCATCGACCAGACGCGGGGCTGGTTCTATTCGCTGCTGATGATCTCGACCCTCGTCTTCGACGAGGAGGCTCAGAAGCGGCTCCAGCTCGACCACGTGCGGAGCTATCCGTATCCCTACAAGACCTGCGTGGTGCTCGGCCACGTCTGCGATCGGGAGGGGAAGAAGGAGAGTAAATCCAAGGGTAACTACACCCCTCCCGAGGTCATCCTGGAGCGGGTGCGCATGGAGTTCGCCGCCTTCCGCGCCGCCGACGCCAAGATCGCCGCGGCCAGGGACGGCGTCGCCTGGATCGCCCGCGAGGACTACGAAGGTCTCGACCTCACCGGCGAGTCCGCCAAGGTCACCCTCTACCGCGCCGACCGTGAGGGCGAGCCCATCACCATGGAGCTCAAGCCCGCCAAGGGGCTGCAGCGGCGCGTCGTCGGCCTCACCGACGGTGACCTCGAGCGCCTCGGCCTCGTCCCCGGCGACAAGCCGCTGGCGGTCAAGCCCAACGACGTCCCCGGCCTGCCCGTGGAGCAGAAGATCTTCGTCGAGGATCCCACCACGCCCGCGCCCGGCGCCGACGCCTTCCGCTGGTTCTTCTACGCGTCGTCCCCGCCCTGGACCAACACCCGGCACTCGCTCAGCAACGTGCGCGGCGCGCAGAAGGAGTTCCTGGTCAAGCTCCGCAACGTCTACGCGTTCCTCACCATCTACGCCAACATCGACGGCTGGAGCCCCGCCGCGGGCAACCCCAGCGCCACGGACACCACGCCCGCCTCCCTCGCCGCCAGCACCGGCTACCGCCCCGCCTCGGAACGCGGCCTGCTCGACCGCTGGATGCTCTCCGAGCTCGCCCTCGCCACGCGCGAGGTGACCGCCGACCTCGAGGGCTACAAGCTCTACGAGGCGGCGCAGCGGCTCATCGATCTCGTCGACGCGCTCTCCAACTGGTACGTGCGCCGCAGCCGCAGCCGGTTCTGGGCGCCCGCCTCGGGTCACGATGGGGGGGACTCCCAGACCCCCGGCCCGCAGCAGGACAAGCACGACGCCTACTTCACCCTGTACGAGGCGCTCGTCGCCGTCGCCAAGCTGATCGCGCCCTTCACGCCGTTCCTCGCCGAGGAGCTCTACCAGAACCTGGTCCGCCGCCCCTGGCCGACCACGCAGCCCGAGAGCGTGCACCTCTGCGCCTACCCGGAGCCCACCGCGTCGGCCATCGACGAGCCCCTGGCGGTCGCCATGAGCGCCGTGCGCGAGCTGGTCTCGCTCGGCCTCCAGGTGCGCACGGTGAACAAGCTCAAGGTGCGCCAGCCGCTCGGCCGCGCCGACATCGTGCTCTCGCAGGCGAGCCTCAAGGGCGCGCTCGCCGAGTACGAGGCGCTGGTGCGTGAGGAGCTCAACGTCCACGAGGTGCACTGGCTCCTCCCCGGCGAGGAGCGCGGCGAGGTGCGCTACGTGCTCAAGCCCAACTTCCGCGCCCTCGGCCCCAAGCTGGGGAAGAAGGTGCAGATCGCCAAGCAGGTCCTCGCCGTCGCCGACGCCGCCTCCCTGCGCGCCAGCATGGCGACGGACGGCAAGGTGACCATCCTCATCGACGGCGAGGCGGTCGACCTGGGGCCCGAGGAAATCGAGGTCGCCGTCGAGGCGGCCGAGGGCTTCGCCGCGGCGGGCGGCCGCGCCGGCGTGGTGGTGCTGCACACGGCGCTCACCGACGCGCTGCGGGACGAGGGGCTGGGGAGGGAGATCCTCTCGCGCCTCCAGGGGCTGCGCAAGGAGCTGAACCTCGGCTTCACGGAGCGGGTGCGCCTCGCCATCGACGGCAGCGAGCGCGTGCGGCGCGTGGCGGAGGGGATGCGCGAGGAGATCGCGGCGGAGGCGCTGGCGACCGAGGTGGCGGTGGGCGCGGCCAGCTTCGCCGGGGAGCGGAGGGAGGCTTCGGTGGATGGGGAAGAGGTGGTGATCGTGCTGGGGCGCGGGTAAGCGTCAGCCGCGCCGCA
>Ga0302267_10002872_pt1 | contig 20335 bp, 15 predicted proteins | sample III_Bog_E1_3_FD_194555 | JGI IMG/M metagenome (GOLD analysis project Ga0302267, IMG submission 194555) | Peat permafrost microbial communities from Stordalen Mire near Abisko, Sweden - III_Bog_E1_3 | ecosystem: Environmental > Terrestrial > Soil > Wetlands > Peat | place: Sweden: Abisko... | reverse complement strand
TCGCGGTCGTCCCCTACCGGATGTTCCTGATCAAGCGGCTCCAGGACTCCTACCGGGCGGGTTCGCCGGACGAGCAGGTGGCCGTCCGCTCGCTCTTCGCCGATACCGGCATCGAGCCGTTGCTCGACGTCCGCCCCCGTCGCTGGGTGCAGCGCGCCGACAACCACGAGGTCTGGGGGCCGGCCCAGGAGCCCCGGATCCCTACCTGAGCCGGAGGTTCCCGGGCCGCGTTACAGTCCGCCCCGACACCCCTCCCACGCCACCGCTCGACGCGCTGCCCCACTCCCCTCCCGCGCGCTCGCCCCATCCCAGGAGACTCCATGCCGGACGCCACGACGCTGACTGCTCTCGAGATCGCCCGTGGCGCATCCCTGCTCCCCATCGCCGACGTGGCGGCCTCGATGGGGATCGGTCCCGAACTCCTCGATCCCTACGGTCGCTACGTCGCCAAGGTCTCCCTCGACGCCACCGCGGCACTGGCCGACCGCCCCCGGGCCAGGTACGTCGTGGTCACCGCGGTGACCCCGACCCCACTCGGTGAGGGCAAGACCACCACGACCATCGGCCTCTCCCAGGGCATGAAGCACATCGGGAAGCGGGCCACCGCGGCCATCCGGCAGTCCTCGATGGGACCGACCTTCGGCATCAAGGGAGGTGCGGCCGGTGGGGGCTACAGCCAGGCCGCACCGTTCGAGGCGTTCAACCTCCATCTCACCGGGGACATGCACGCCGTGACGGCCGCGCACAACACGTTGTCCGCCATCGTCGACAACCACCTCCACCACGGCAACGAGCTCGATCTCGACGTGCACGACATCTCGTGGCGCCGGGTGCTCGACGTCAACGACCGGGCGCTGCGCAACATCGTGCTCGGGCTCGGCACCGCCCAGGACGGTGTGCCCCGCCAGTCCGGGTTCGACATCACCGCGGCCTCCGAGGTCATGGCCGTCCTGGCCCTGTCCACGTCTCTGGCGGACATGCGGCGGCGGATGGGGGCGATCGTCGTGGGGTTCGACACCGGTGGACGACCGGTCACCGCCGAGGCACTCCGCGGTGCGGGGGCCATGACCGTGATCATGCGCGACGCCCTGAAGCCGAACCTGTTGCAGACCCTGGAGAACACGCCGGTGCTGGTGCACGCCGGTCCGTTCGGCAACATCGCGCACGGCAACTCGTCGGTGGTCGCCGACCAGATCGGCATCCACACCGGCGACTACCTCATCACCGAGGCCGGCTTCGGCGCCGACATGGGCGCCGAGCGCTTCTTCAACATCAAGTGCCGGGTCTCGGGACTCACCCCGGACGCCGCGGTGGTGGTGACCACCGTGCGGGCGCTGAAGGCCCACTCCGGGGCCCACCGCATCGTCGCCGGCCGGCCCCTGCCGCCCGGACTCCTGGTCGAGAACCCCGACGAGGTCCGGGTGGGCGGGGCCAACCTCATCAAGCAGATCGAGAACGTGCTGCTCCACGGGGTGACGCCGGTGGTGGCAATCAACGCCTTCCCCGACGACCACGCGAGTGAGTACGACGCCATTCGCGAGATCGCCGCGTCGAAGGGGGTGCGGTGTGCCGTCACCACCCACTTCGCCGACGGTGGTGCCGGGGCCACCGAGCTGGCCCACGCCGTGGCCGAGGCGGCCGAGGAGCCCAGTTCGTTCTCGTTCCTCTACCCGTCGGAAGCCACCCTGCGGGAGAAGATCGACGCTATCGCCACGCGCGTCTACGGAGCCGACGGGGTCGACTACCAGCCGTCAGCCGCCAAGCGGATCGATCAGCTCGAGGCCAGCGGCTTCGGCGGACTCTCGGTGTGCATCGCCAAGACCCACCTGTCGATCTCCTCGGACCCCACTCTGAAGGGGGCCCCCACCGGGTGGCGCCTGCCGGTCCGCGAGGTTCGGCTGTCCGCCGGTGCCGGGTTCATCTACGCCATCTGCGGTGACATGCGCACGATGCCGGGCCTCGGGTCCCACCCGGCGGCATTCGACATCGACATCGACGCCTCGGGGGAGATCGTCGGTCTGTACTGACGGCACCCGCCCGTCCGGACTCACGGTCCGGTCCGGTCAGTGCGGGAAGGGTTCGGAGGCCGCCGACAGCTCCTCCTCGGCAAGGTGCACGTCTTCGGCCGACCCCGGCGCCCGGGGTGCCGACTTTTCGAGTCCCACCGCCGCCACCACCGTGCCGATGGCGACCAGGATCGAGGAGATGAGGAAGGCCAGCCGGTAGCCGTCGGTCAGGGCGGAGGCCGTCGTGTGTCCCGCCGCCTCGAGGACGTGGGTGCGGCCGGTGGCGATGGCGCTCAGGATGGCGAGTCCCAGGGCCGAGGCCATCTGCATGGACACGTTGACGATGCCCGAGCCGAGCCCGGCGTCGGTCACCGGTACGTCGGCCATGGCGATCGACAGCAGGGGGGCGAAGGCCGTGCCCGCTCCGGCGCCGATGAGCAGGAACGCCGGGAGCATCACCGAGACGTAGCTGGTGTGGGTACCGAGCGTCGTGAGGAGCAACAGTCCCACCGTCCCGGCCAGCATCCCGGGGATGAGCACCCGCTTGTCGCCGAAGCGGGTCACCAGACGGGCGGTCACGCCCGCGGACAGGATCCCCATGGTGACCGACATCGGGAGGAAGGCGAGGCCCGTCTGGACCGGGGAGAACCCGAGCACACCTTCGAGGTAGAGAGCGCCCAGGAAGAACGTCGTGAACATGCCCGTGGCCAGCATCCCCCGGATGACGCTGGAGCGGGTGAGCGTCCGGATCCGCAGGATGCGCAACGGCATGATCGGGTTTGCCAGGCGTGACTCGAGCACGAAGAAGACGACCAGCATGGCCAGGGACGCCCCGCCGAAGCCGAGGGTGTGGGCCGACTTCCACCCGTACTGGGTGGCGGTCGAGATGGCGTAGATGCCGACCATGAGCGACACCGTGATGAGCACCGAGCCGGTGACGTCCACGCCGGTGCGGATGCCGAGACCGACGTTCTCGGCGATCAGGATCCGGCCGGCGACGAAGGTGAACAGTCCGATGGGGACGTTGATGAAGAAGATCCAGTGCCAGTTGAGTGCCTGGGTCAGGATCCCGCCCACGAGGAGTCCGATCGACCCTCCACCGACGGCCACGAAGATGTAGGCGCTCATGGCCTTGCTGCGCTCGGCGGGCTGTGGGAACTCGGTGACGATGATGGCGATGATGGCCGACGCCGAGAAGGCCCCGCCGATCCCCTGGAGGAACCGGCCGACGATCAGCATGGCCTGGCTGTTCGCCACCCCGCACATGATCGATGCCGACGTGAAGACCACGATGCCGCTGAGGAACACCTTCCTCCGACCGATCAGGTCACCCAGGCGACCGGCCATGAGGAGGCAGCTCCCGAAGGTGATCAGGAAGGCGGTCACCACCCAGGTCAGGCCCGAGGCGCTGAAGTGCAGGTCCTTCTGGATGTCGGGAAGGGCCACGTTCACGATGGACGAGTCCAGGGCGTTCATGAACATGGCCAGACACACCACGACCAGCGCCCACCAGCGCCTCCGGTTGGACCGCGACGCAGCCGGAGCGACCGTTGCGTCCGCAAGTTCCATCACCCCATTCCACAGGGCGGGGCCCCATCCATCAAATCGGCCATCGGACGGGGCCGACCGGCCGGAGGAGTGGGCGGTGATTGCCTCCCCCGGTGCGGGGTGCAACACTCCGCCGATGCGCCCTGCTCCCCTCCCGTCCGCCCCCGACCGCGGCACCACGTCACGGAGGAGCCGGCGCCGTGGCGTGGCCGCGGTCTCCCTGATGGCCGCACTGGTCGCCGGGACGTTGACCGGATGCTCCTCCTCGTCCACCTCGTCGACCACCACGGCAGCTGCCGCGGCGACCACCACGTGTGAGCAGCCGGGTGCCACCCGGCCCGTGGTCAGCCAGCCGGTGTCCGGATCGACCACCGACTGGAACGTCACCTCGTTCGACGGGACGGTCATCCGGGCCCACTGGTTCCCGGTCAGCTCCTACGTCCCCGACGTGGGACCGGGCCCCCACCCGACCGTGCTGATGGGTCCGGGCTGGAGCCTGCCCGGTGACACCGACACCTCCGGGCAGGGCATCCTCGGTGGGTCACCCATCAGGAGCCTGCTGGACGCCGGGTACAACGTGCTCACCTGGGACCCCCGGGGCTTCGGGGCGTCGACCGGCGTCGCCGAGGTGGACAGTCCCGCCTACGAGGCCAAGGACGTCAGCACACTCATCAGCTGGGTGGCGACCCGGCCCGGCGTCCAGCTCGACCGGCCCGGCGATCCCCGGATGGGCATGGTCGGCGGCTCCTACGGCGGCGGGATCCAGTTCGTCACGGCGGCGATCGACTGCCGGGTGGACGCCATCGTGCCCACCATCGCCTGGCACTCGCTGACCACGAGTCTCGACAAGAACGCCACGGTCAAGACCGGCTGGTCGGGGATCCTGACCAACCTCTCGTCCAGCGACCACGTCGCAGCCGAGGTCGTCGACTCCTACCGGTCCGGCGTGGTCGAGGGGGACATCACGCCCTCGCAGGTGGCCTGGTTCGCCGCCCGCGGACCCGCACAGTTCCTGCACCAGGTACACATCCCGACACTCATCGTCCAGGGCACCGTCGACACCCTCTTCACGTTGCAGGAGGGAGTGGACAACTACGAGGCACTCAGGGCGGACGGGGTGACCACCTCGATGCAGTGGTTCTGCGGCGGCCACGGGGTCTGCCTCACGCCGGCGGGTGACACCAACGCCCCGGAGCAGGCGACCATCGCCTGGCTGAACCGGTACGTCAAGCGCGACACCTCGGTCGACACCGGCCCCGGATTCAGCTTCGTGGACCAGAACGGCACCACCTACTCCGCCCCTTCCTACCCGCTGCCCCAGGGCGTGCCGTACACGGCATCAGGGTCGGGCACACTGCCCCTGGTGGCCGCCGGCGGCTCCGGTCCCCTGACCACGACGCCGGCCGACCAGCAGCTCGGCAGCCTCGTGGCGCCCATCACCCCGGCGCCGGCCGCCAACGCGGTGGACGTCCCCGTACCGTTCCCCCGGGCGGGGGTCATCGTCGGGGCACCCCGCCTCGTCCTCACGTACTCGGGGTCGGTGCCGGCCGGGACCCGCCCGACCCGCGTGTTCGCCCAGCTGGTGGACACGCGGACCGGCCTCGTGCTCGGGAACCAGGTGACCCCCATCGCCGTCACCCTCGACGGTGCCACCCACACCACGACCGTCCCCCTCGAGATCGTCGCCTACACGGCCGAGCCCAGCTCGGACGTCGAACTCCAGCTGGTCGCCACCACGGTCGCCTACGAGCAGCCGCGGCTCGGCGGCTCGGTGCACTTCTCCGCCGTCCACCTCGTCCTGCCCGTCGCCCGCTCCCTCACTCCGGTGGCGGCGGTGACCACCCCGGCCACAGCCGGCTGACGAGGGACCACGGGACCCCGGTCCGGAGTCTCAGTCGGGCAGCGTCCGCAGGAAGGACAGGATGACGTCGTTCACGGGACCCGGATGGGTCATGTTGGCGGCGTGGGTGCCACCCTCGATCACGGCGACACCGCCGGAACCGACGAGGCCGGCGGCGAGGGCCTCGGCCTTGTCCATGGAGATCGAGGCGTCGGCCGTCCCGTGGACGACGAGGGCCGGCGCCGTGATCTCCCCCAGGCGGTCGGCGATGCTCTCCCGCTCGAGCAGTGCGCGCCCCGGGTTCCGCAGCGACTCGGCCGGGCGCGATCTCCAGATCCCGGTCCACGTGGCCGACAGCCCGTCGTCCCCGATGATGAGAGCGGCGCTGGCGTCGGCCACCTCGTCCGACGGGCCGTTCGCCACCCAGTCGTCGATCATGGCCTGATAGAGCGGGATCACCTCGGCGTCCTCGGGCCCGGCCTGGGTGTCGAGCAGGATCAGACCCCGGACCCGCTCGGGGGCAAGGAGGGCCACCCGCAGGGCGACGAACCCGCCCTGGGACATCCCACCGATGACGGCCCGTTCGATACCCAGGTGGTCCAGCAGCCCCAGGCAGTCGTGAGCCAGGTCCCAGTAGCTGAAGGGCTCGCCGTCGTACACGGTGTCCCCGAATCCCCGGCTGTCCCACGTGATCACCCGGTAGGTGCTGCGCAGGACGGCGACCTGGTCGTCGAACATGGTGCGGTCCATGAGGAACCCGTGCCCCAGGACCACGATCGGACCGTCGCCACCGGTGTCGTCGTAGGCGATCGTGGTCCCGTCGACCTCGGTTGTCGCCCCGACCACCTCGGGTGTCGCCATGTGCTCTCCTCTGATCCCGCCCTCCCCCGATCGGGGCCCTCGGCGGAGTGTAGGCGGGCGGCCACACCGGGGTCGGCCCGGTCAGCCCGGCGCACCCCCGACGGCGCGGTCAGCGTTTGGCGCGGGGCAGCCCGAGCCCGACCCAGGCGATGATGTCGCGCTGGATCTCGTTGGTACCGCCTCCGAAGGTGAAGATCGTCTGGCCCCGGGCCCGGTTCTCGAGCTTGCCGTGCAACACCGCCCCGGGTGAGCCGGCCGCCAGGTACCCGGCCTGACCGACGATCTCCAGGAGCAACCGGTAGGCCTCGAGGGCGAACTCGCTGCCGTAGACCTTGGTGGCCGACGCGTCCGCCGGGTTGAGACCCTTGTCCGCCGCCCACGCCACCTTCCAGTTGATGAGCTTCAGGTACTCGGCCCGGGCCCACAGTCGGGCCAGGTGCAGTTGGACCCACTCCTGGTCGACGACGAGGCGTCCGTCCGCCATACGGGTCTCCTGGGCCCAGGCTCGCACCTCGGCGATGCTGCGCAGGATGCCCGACACCGGACAGATGGCCACGCGCTCGAAGTTGAGCTGGTTGGTGATCAGTGTCCACCCGGCGTTCTCCTCGCCGACCAGATTGGCCGCCGGCACCCGCACGTCCTCGTAGTAGGTGGAGCTCGTGAACTCACCGGCCATCGTACGCAGCGGGGTCCAGCTGAATCCGGGCGTGTCGACCGGCACGATGAAGACCGAGAGTCCCTTGTGCTTCGGGGCGTCCGGGTCCGTGCGCGCGGCCAGCCACACGAAGTCGGCGTACTGGATGGCACTCGTGTAGAGCTTCTCGCCGTTGATGACGTACTCGTCGCCATCGCGCACCGCCCGCGTCTGGAGCGACGCCAGGTCGGTGCCCGCGCTCGGTTCCGTGTAGCCGATCGAGAAGTGGACCTCGCCGCGGAGGATGGCGGGGAGGAAGCGTGCCCGCTGCTCGTCGGTACCGAGTTGCATGATGGCCGGACCCACGCTGTTGAGCGTCAGGAGCGGTAGCGGCACGCCGGCCCAGTGGGACTCCTCGACGAAGATCATCTGGTCGATCGGACCACGTCCGTGGCCGCCGTACTCGGTGGGCCAGCCGATCCCGAGCCAGCCGTCGGTCCCCATCTGCTTGATGGCGGTCACGTAGTCCGGGTGACCGCCGTCGAGCGTGGTCGAGGCGGCGAGGTCGGCGAAGTAGGCGCGCAGGGTCGCCTGCAGCTCGAGCTGCTCGTCGGTCAGTGCGAGATGCAACGTGGGACTCCCATGGATCCGGACGTTACCAATCCCTGCGACCTGGGGTACCGTCCCCTTCCATGACCGACTCCCCCGCCCCCACGCCCGTCGACGAGCTCTTCAGTGTCGCCGGCAAGACCGTCGTCGTGACCGGGGGATCCCGGGGCATCGGCCGGATGATCGCCGGAGGGTTCGTGGCCGGAGGAGCGGACGTGGTCATCGCCTCCCGGAAGGCCGACGCCGTCGAGGCCGCGGTGGCCGAGCTGTCGCGCTACGGGTCGTGCCGCGGCCTCGCCGCCGACCTGTCCACCGAGGAGGGGGCCCGGGTGTTCGCCGACGCGGTGGCGGCCGACCACGACAAGGTCCACGTGCTGGTCAACAACGCCGGGGCCACCTGGGGCGCCCCGTTGGTCGACCACGACACCGCCTCGTGGGACCGCGTCCTCAACCTCAACGTCCAGGGCGTGTTCCACACGACCAAGTTCTTCCTGCCGCTGCTCGAGGCGGCCTCCACCCCCGACGACCCGTCGCGGGTGATCAACATCGGCTCGATCGACGGCATCCACGTCCCCGTACTCGAGTCGTACTCGTACTCGTCGTCCAAGGCCGCGGTCCACCAGTTGACCCGCCACCTGGCCCGGTACCTGGCCCCGTCGATCACGGTCAATGCCGTGGCCCCGGGGCCCTTCGAGTCGAAGATGATGGCCGCCACCCTCGATGCGTTCGGTGAGCAGATCGCCGCCAGCGCCCCGCTCAAGCGGATCGGCCGCCCGGACGACATGGCCGGGGTGGCCATCTTCCTGGCATCCCGAGCCGGTGCCTACCTCACCGGCGCCATCATCCCCGTGGACGGCGGGATCGCCACCGTCGGCTGACCACCTCCCTGCCGTAACCGGCGAGTACAAGTCCTCTGGCTAAATCACCACTGTCAGTGATACTCTAGCCACTCTTAGTGTGGCACGAGGTTACCGACGAGGGCGAAGGACCGGGGCATGGGGACAGGACGCAAGAAGCTGGCAGCGCTCGTGGTGGCGGCCGGCGCCGTCGTGGGGCTCGGACTGGCCCCCGGCACGACGGCTCCCGCGGGTGCCGCCGCCGTGGCCCACGAGTCGGCGCTGCCCTCGGCGGTCTCGGACAACTTCTGGCTGGTGACGCCGTCGGGGGGCGTCGAGCCCTACGGCGTCCCGTCCTACGGGGCACCGACCGGTCCTCTCAACCAACCGGTGGTGGCGGCCGTCACCGACCGGACCCGAGCCGGCTACTGGCTGGTGGCCTCCGACGGAGGCATCTTCGCCTACGGGGACACCCACTTCTACGGTTCCACCGGGAACATCCGGCTCAACCAGCCCATCGTCGGCCTGGCTCCGACCCCCGACGACAAGGGGTACTGGATGGTGGCGCGTGACGGCGGGATCTTCGCCTACGGCGACGCCCACTTCTACGGCTCCACCGGGGCGCTCCACCTCAACCGGCCCATCGTGGCCATGGCCAGCACGCCGGACGGCAAGGGGTACTGGTTGGTGGCTTCCGACGGGGGCATCTTCTCCTTCGGCGACGCCGCCTTCTACGGATCGACCGGCGCCATCGTCCTGCGGCAACCCATCGTCGGCATGGCCCGGACCGCCGACGGTCGGGGCTACTGGCTGGTGGCCTCCGACGGCGGAGTCTTCACCTTCGGCGATGCGGCCTTCCACGGCTCGGCGGCGGGCAGCGCCTGGGAGCCGGTCGAACGCATCGTCGCCGACAGCAACGGGACCGGTTACTGGATCGTCCAGCAGAACGGGACGGCCGAGGCGTTCGGGACGGCGGCCGACCAGACCCTGCCGTCGCAGGCGCTGGTGTTCGATCCGATCACTCCGGGTGACAAGGCCGTCCTCTTCGCGTTCCAGCAGCTGAACAAGCCCTATATCTGGGGTGGCAACGGGCCGGTGGGCTACGACTGCTCGGGCCTGGCCCTGGCCTCGTGGGAGCACGGTGCCGGTATCGGCTTCGCCCGCGTGGCGGACGACCAGTACCACACGGCCGGGATCCCGGTGGCACCCAGCCAGTTGGAGGCCGGCGACCTCGTCTTCTGGGGTACGAACGCCGACGACTGGACGACGGTGTACCACACGGCCATCTACGTGGGCGGGAACCGGATCGTCGAAGCCACCGGAGACCACGTCCAGCTCAACGAGCTCGGTCAGTGGGGCATGGGCGACCTCATGCCCAACGGACGTCGCCCCTGAGCGGACGTTCCCCGCGGACGGGCGACGGTGGACATCGCCCGCCGGCTCGTCGCGGTCGACGTGACGGTTCGGACCCACGTGGCGGCGATCGTCTCCGAGCCCGCCGTGATCGACCACCGGACCGCCGGGCGACCGCTCGGGAAAAAGCTCGCGGCCCGGGTCCCTGCGGCCCCTCGGACCATGTCCGTCGCTCAGGCCAGTGACAGCCGACTACCGATGTCCCAGTCCGAGATCGACAGGGGCAGGTAGTCACCGATCGCCGTGGGGGCACACGGCCGGGCGTAGAGGAAGCCCTGGGCGAGGTTGCAGCCCAGTTCGGCGAGCTCGAAGGCCTGACCGGGACGCTCGATGCCCTCGGCCACGACCCCCAGGCCGAGCGTCCGCCCGAGGACAACGACGGCCTCGACGATCGCCCGGTCGTCGGCGCCACCCTCGTCGAGCTGCTCGACGAAGCTGCGGTCGATCTTGAGGGCCTCGACGGGTAGCCGCTTCAGGTAGCTCAGCGACGAGTAGCCGGTGCCGAAATCATCGATGGCGAGGTGGGTGCCCAGTGACCGGAGCGACTCGAGGATGCCGATCGCCGCCGCCGGGTCCCGCAGGAGTGCTCCCTCGGTGATCTCGAGCCAGAGGCGGTCCGCCGGGAAGCCGGTCTCGCGCAGCACGCCCGCCACCTCGTCGGCGAAACCGGGCTCGGAAAGCTGCTGGGGCGAGATGTTGACCGACATGACCGGGATCGTCCCGGTGATGCCTGCCTCCGCACGGGCCATCGCCCAGGCTGCGCCCTGGCGGCACGCCTCGCGCAGAACCCAGGCACCGAGCTGGACCATCAGCCCACACTCCTCGGCCAGTTCGATGAACTCCGCGGGCGGCACCAACCCCCGGTCGGGGTGCTGCCACCGCACGAGCGCCTCGGTCCCGATCAGGCGCAGGTCGTTCACGTCGACGAAGGGCTGGTAGTGGAGCACGAGCTGTTCGTCGAGGATCGCCCGGTGCAGCTCGTTGGACATCCGCAGGCTCCGCGACGCGTCCTCGTCGTCGGTGTCCTCGTAGATCACGACGCGTCCGGGCCCCAGGTGCTTGGCCTGGTACATGGCCACGTCCGCACACCGGAGGAGGACCGACGGCGCCATGGTGGCCGAGGTCGACAGTGCCACGCCGATGCTGAGCGAGACGAACTGCTCGAAGTCGGGCTCGACGACCGGGGTCGCCATGGCCTGGCGGAGCCGCGCCACCACTTCGGTGGCCTCGCGCTCGTCGGCGACCTCGGAGAGCACGGTGAACTCGTCACCACCGAACCGGGCCAGCACGTCGTCCGAACGGAGCGAGCGCTGCAGGCGTTGGCCGACCCGTCTCAGCAGGCGGTCGCCGGCGTCGTGGCCGATCCCGTCGTTGACCAGCTTGAACCGGTCGAGGTCGAGGAACATCAGGGCGACGTGGCGACCGGTCGCCTCGGCCCGCTGCAGCGCCTGCTCCAGGTGCTCCATGAACAGGGCACGGTTGGGGAGCCCGGTGAGGGGGTCGGTGACGGCGATGAGGGCGAGCTCCTCCCGCAGGGCCCGGCGTTCGGTCACGTCCTCGGTCTGACCGATGAGGAACAGGGGCGACCCCTGGCTGTCGCGCACGACGGAACCGTTGACCGACACCCACACCACGTGGCCGTCGGCGTGGAAGTAGCGCTGCTCGAACTGGATGCGGTCCGTCTCACCGGCGACGAGTGCGTGGATGAGCGCTTCCGTGGGGGCGATGTCGTCGGGATGGGTCAGCGACCGCATGTCGAACCCCACGAGTTCCTCGGGCTCGCGACCCACGATCTCGGCGAACGACCGGTTGACCTCGAGCAGCCGGCCGTCCAGGCCCAGCTTGGCGATGCCGATTGGCGCCCCCTCGAACAGCTGGCGGACGCTCTCCTCGCTCTCGGCGGCCCCCTCGGTGGCCCGGGCGAGCCGGCTCATCCCCCAGGCCGCGGTCTCGGCCAGCAGGAGGCAGATCGGGATGACGAAGACGGCGGAGGCGAGGCCGATCGGCCTCAGCTGACCTCCCGCCACCACCACGGGCAGCACGTAAGCGGCGAGCAGCAACGGCGCCATCTTGACCGCCGTCCACCGCCGCTGGGTCAGGCCGACGAGTACGAAGACGATGACGAAGGTGACCGAGTAGTTGAAACCGTCCCGGTCGGCGTAGACGTAGCCGAGATCGACGGCCGCCAGTGCCAGCGGCACCATCCACAGCACCGTCCACCGCGGCAGGCGGGCCCAGGGGGTCCACCACGACGCGATGCCGGCGACGGTGGTCAGGCCGCCGACGACGAGCACCGACACACGCGAGTAGGAGCCGGCGACCGCCAGTTCCGAGGCGAGCACCAGCGCACTCCCCACGATCAACGCCATCGAGGCGATCCGTCCGATGACGACGCGATTGAGCGAGCCGTCCGATTCCTTGGTCACCGCGTCTGCCGCAGAGAGCCAGTCCACGGTGGTCCATCGTCCAAAACTCCTGGTCACTTGAGGATTTACCCCTGGTCCACGGCGTCAGACCGGGCCCGTCCGTGGCGTGACCGACCGCGGGACAGGCTGTACCGTGCCACTGTCGGCCGCGTCCGGCACCGCACCTACGAGGAGACGCCCCATGAGTCCCTATCCCTACGTCGACCGGGTACCCGTCCACCGCGCCCTGCCCGAACGGGGCCTCGCCCGCGACGATGTGCTCGGCATCCTCCGCGGCATGGCCACCGAGGAGGACCGCACCTGGGAGTCCGGTAAGTGCTCGGGCACCATGTACTGCGGCGACCACGACCACTACGCCTTCCTCAACGAGGCGTTCTCGCTGTTCTCCCACGTCAACGTCCTCCAGCGTGACATGTGCCCGAGCGCGACCCGGTTCGAGTCGGAGATCATCGCCATGACCCTCGACCTCCTGCACGCCGAGGCCGTGAGTGGCGGCGAGCCCGTCGGCCTGATCTCGTCAGGGGGGACCGGCAGCATCTGCCACGCCGTCCTGGCCTACCGCGACCACGCCGCCGCCACGCGGGGCACGGTGCGACCGAACCTCATCAAGCCCGAGACCGCCCACCCCGCCTTCGACAAGGCCTGCCACCTGTTCGGCGTCGAACTCCGGGTGGCTCCGGTCGACCCCGTCACCACCCAGGTGGACACGGACTGGGTGGCCGGTGCCGTCGACGACCAGACCGTCGCCATCGTGGGATCGGCCTGCAACTACGGCTACGGCACCGTGGACCCGATCGCCACCCTGTCGGACATCGCCCTCGACCGCGGCGTCGGACTGCACGTCGACGGCTGCCTCGGCGGGTGGATCCTGCCCTTCGGCCAGGAGCTCGGCTACGACATCCCGCTGTTCGACTTCCGTGTACCCGGGGTGACCTCGATCTCGGCCGACACGCACAAGTACGGCTACGCGCTGAAGGGGACGTCGGTGCTGACCTTCCGGGACAAGGCACTGCGCAACGCCCAGTACTTCTTCAACACCGGGTGGAGCGGTGGCAAGTACTGCTCACCGGGCATGGACGGCTCGCGTTCAGGTGGGCTGCTGGCCGCCACCTGGGCGTCGATGGTCCAGCTCGGACGCGAGGGGTACCGCGGCTACGCCGAGCAGATCTTCGCCACCTCGGCGACCATGCAGGCGGCGGTCCGGAGCCACCCGGAGCTGCGCATCCTCGGGAACCCGTCCTTCCTGTTCAGCTTCACCTCCGACGAGTTCGACATCTACCACGTCAACGACTTCCTGCGGCTACGCGGATGGCGTCTCAACGGACAGCAGTACCCGAATGCGCTCCACATGGCCGTCACCCGGCCCCAGACCCGGCCCGGCGTGGCGGAGGAGTTCGCCGCGGACCTGGACGGGGCCGTCGCCTACGCCACCGAACACGCCGGCGACACACCGAAGTCGAGCGCCGTCTACGGCGGAGTGGCCGGCGGGCTCACCGACGAGGCCGACGAGTTCATCCGGATGGTCATGGCCGACATGATGGACGGCCAGCAGGCCATCCCGGCCGACGCCTGACCGGGCCGGCTCCGGGTCCGACCTCGACCGGACTCAGGAGTTGGCCACGACCAGGGGGTCGCCGTCGAAGGACTGGCGATGGACCGGCAACGGTGGCCCGAGGAGATAGCCCTGGGCTTCGTCACAGCCGATCGCCCGCACCTCGTGCAACTCGGCCTCGGTCTCCACTCCTTCGGCCACCACGGCGATCCCGAGGCGGTGGGCCAGCTCGACCACGGTGCGGATGACCGTCCTGTCGTGGCGGTCGGCCCCCAGGGCCTCGATGAACGTGCGGTCGATCTTGAGGCGGTCGATCGGCAGTCCCTGGAGGTAGAGCAGCGACGAGTGTCCCGTGCCGAAGTCGTCGATGGCGATGGTCACACCGAGGTCGTGGACGGCCTGCATGGTCGTCCCGACCCGCACGACGTCCACCATCAGCACGGATTCGGCCACCTCGAGCACCAGACGGGCGGGGTCGAGCCCTGAGCGCCGGAGGGCATCCCCCACGTCGTCCAGGAAGCCGTCGTCGGCCAACTGGCGGGCCGACACGTTGACCGCCATCTCCAGACCGGGGAAGCGCGCCTGCCACTCGACGCACTGGGTCGCCGCCTCCTCCAGCACCCAGCGCCCGACCGGCACGATCTGCCGGCTCTGCTCGAGCAGCGGCACGAAGACTTCCGGTTCCACGGCCCCGAGGACGGGATGGTCCCAGCGCAGCAGCGCCTCCATGCCGGCGACCCGTGCGGGCGAGCCGGCGTCGAGATGGAACAGCGGTTGGTAGTCCAGGGTCAGCTCGCCCCGGCTGTGGGCCACCCGTAGGTCGTCGGCCAGCTCGCGCCCGTGTCGGTGACCCGGGCGGTCCGCCTCCTCGTAGACGGCGTACCGGGCCGGACCGCTGCGTCGGGCCCGCTCCATGGCGGCTTCGGCCCTGGCCAGGAGCTCGTCGGTGCCGACGTCCGCCACCACGTCGGTGATGCCGATACTCACCGACGAGTGGAGTTCGCGGTCGTCCACGGCGACCGGTGCGCACATCGCCTGGTGGATGCGTTCGGCGAGTGATCGCGCCGCGGGCTCCGGATCGTCGAAGTCCTCCACCAGGATCACGAACTGGTCATCGTCCACCCGGGCCAGGGTGTCCGATGCCCGGACCAGCCCACCCAGCCGGTGTGCCACCTCCAGGAGGAGCGCATCGCCGGCCGGGTGGCCGAAGCGGTCGTTGATGGCCGTGAAGCTGTCGATGTCGAGGAGGAGCACCATGGGCCGCCTGCCCCGTCGATCCGCGGCACGCGCGGCGCGGTGCAGCCGGTCGTCGAGCAGCGTCCGGTTCGGAAGACCGGTGAGCCCGTCGTGGAGGACCCGGTGGGCCAGTTCGGCCTGCTCCCCGTCGAAGCGCCGCACCGACTCCCGACGGTCGACGTCGAACGCCCGGGCCAGGCGCACGATGCCTCCGTCGCACGTCAGCTGGACGAACGACCGGGCGACGAGGACCGGGTCGGAAGCGATGGACAGCTCTTCCGCCACCTCGTCGAGGGCCGAGTCGCACAGATCACGCCACATCAGGTGGGTGCCGACCGCCGCAGCCAGGTCGCTCCCGGCCAGCAGGGCCTCGAGGAACGGTCGGGTCACCGCCTGGCGTTCGGCCCCGGTCCAGCTGTCCCCGGTCGCCACCCAGCGACCGACGGCGTCGGTGGCGCCACGCGCCCATGCGTCGACCGTCGCCCGCAGCGGTTCCGGATACTGCGAGGCCACGACCGTGGCGATGCGGTCCGCCCGAGCCTGGAGGGCGGCGCCGAGCGCCGTCCGGTCATGCCCGGACGACGTCGCCGGAGACGGGTCCCGCTCCGGGGAATGATCGGTCATGGTGCTGGTGCTCATCTGCCCAGACCATCGACAGGATGATCCCCCAACTTGACGGGTGGCGACCGCCGGGGGCAGGCGGGCGTGAGCCGCGGCGGGCCGGGCCTGACCGCTCCTCCTAGGGTGGTCGGGTCGGGTGATCAGGTCGGGTGATCAGGTCGGGACGAGTGATCGGGGAAGGCCATGAAGGCAGCGGTGTACTACGAGACGGGCGGACCGGACGTGTTCCGGTACGAGGACGTACCCGACCCGACGTGCGGACCGGGCGAGGTGCTGATCCGCGTCGAGGCGGTCAGCATCGAGGGCGGCGACACCCTCAACCGGCTGGGCGGTGCACTCACGAGTGTCCCGCACATCGTGGGCTACCAGTGCGCCGGCGTGGTGCTCGACGTCGGTGACGGCGTCGACGACCTGTCCGCCGGTGACCGCGTGGTCACGGTCGGCGTGGACGGCTCGCACGCCGCGCTCCGGGTGGCGGGCCGCAACTTCTGCTGGCCCATACCCGACGGCGTCCCGACGGAGGAGGCGGCCTGCGTCCCCGTGCCCTTCGGCACGGCGGACGACTCGCTGTTCGAGTTCGGCCGGCTCCAGGCCGGCGAGACCGCCCTCATCCACGCCGGGGCGAGCGGTGTCGGGATCGCCGCCATCCAGCTGGCCAAGCGCGCCGGTGCCCGGGTCCTCGCCACCGCCTCCAGTTCCGAACGTCTCGACCGCCTCGGCGCCCTCGGTCTCGACCACGGCATCAACTACCGGACCACGGACTTCGTCGAAGAGGTGCGGAAGTTGACCGACGGGCGCGGCGCCGATGTCATCGTGGACTCGGTCGGTGGAAGCAATCTCCAGCGCAGTCTGCACTGCCTGGCCTACCGGGGTCGCTGCGTGAGCTTCGGCGATGCCGGTCGCGAAGACCCCTCGACCCTCGACGTCTCCTCCATGCGGTCCCAGAACCAGACCCTGGTGGGCTACTTCCTGGGCGCCGAGCTGTTCCTCGGCACGCGCGCCCACGCCATGATCGCCGGGCATCTCGCCGACATCGCCGCCGGCGAACTGTCGGTGGTGATCGACCGGCGCTTCGCCCTCGAGGAGGCCGGGGAAGCCCACGCCTACATCGAGAGCCGCCAGGCGTTCGGCCGGGTCCTGCTCGTCCCGTGATCATCCGTCCGGCCACCCCCGAGGACGTCGCCACCCTCGTGGAGCTCATCGGCGACCTGGCCACCTACGAACGCGCACCCGATGCGGTCGAGGTCGACACCCGACTGCTGGGTGACGCCCTCTTCGCCGACGACCCGGTGGTCTTCGCCAACGTCGCCGACGACGGAGGGAACGTGCTCGGCATGACCATCTACTTCCGCAACTACTCCACCTGGACGGGCCGGCTCGGCCTCTACCTCGAGGACTTCTACGTGCGGCCGGAGGCCCGGGGCCGCGGGGTGGGACGGGCGCTCGTGGCGCAGCTCGTCGACGAGGCCAGAGCGCACGGCTACGCCCGCATCGACTGGTCCGTCCTCGACTGGAACGAGTCCGCCATTCGCTTCTCTCAGTCCCTCGGGGCGGTGCCGATGGAAGGTTGGACGGGATACCGTCTGTCCGGCGAGGCGCTGGAAATTCTGGGGGCTCTGAACGATGGGGAAGAATGAGCCGTACCGACAAGTCGGTAGCTCGATCGCCGCGTTGGTCGATGGGCCCTCCCGAAAGTGGCTCGTGTTCGGAGTCGTACTAGGTGTTTGGGTCACCCTGGCTTAGAGTCGAATCGCCGCAATATGCCGAGTGACAGAGGGGGTTGACATGACAGCGATGAGTCGGAGTGGCCGCGTGGTACCGATATGCATCAGCCTCTCGTTGGCGGCCCTGTCAATGGCGCTCGGTGGGTCTGCCGGTGCGGCAACCGGGCCCGGTACTCCCCAGGCGACGAGCCCCCGGGATCAGGCCGGGGCACCACCTGCTGGCTACTACCTTCTGGACACGGCACCTGCAATTCAAGTCCCTTGCGACTTCACCACGGGCGTCTTGGCCGACTCGCCGGTGGTCGGTGTTTCCGGTCTGGCGGACGGTGAGGGCGGCTGGGAAGTGTCGGCAGACGGCAGTGTGTTCGCCTGTGCTGCCGCCGGCTACTACGGCTCGGTGCCCGGCCTGGGTCTCCACCCCGCCCAACCCATTGTCGGGATGACCCCCACACCGGATGATCGCGGTTACTGGCTCGTCGCTTCGGACGGTGGTGTCTTCGCCTTCGGCGATGCCCGCTATCTCGGCGGTGCCAACTCCGAACGTCTCAACTCGCCGATCGTCGGCATGGTGGCGGACGGAGATGACGACGGCTACTGGCTCGTTGCCGCTGACGGCGGCGTCTTCGCCTACGGTCAAGCGGCGTTCGAAGGGTCGATGGGCGGCCATCGGCTCAACGCGCCCATTGTGGGAGTCGCCTCTGCCGGCGCCCAGGGCTACTGGTTGGTGGCCGCCGACGGCGGCGTCTTCGCCTTCGGGGCTGCGCCCTACTACGGCAGTGCGGCATCGGTCGGACTGTCGGCACCGGCATCCGGAATCACCGCCACGCCGGATGGGCGCGGGTACTGGATCGTCGCCCGAGACGGCGGCGTCTTCGCCTACGGAACTGCTCCGTTCGATCCCCAGGTCAGTCCGATCTTCGGGACACCCGTGGGTGGCACGCCGGTGAATCCGGTCATCGCCCTGTTGCCTGGACCTACGGTCGGGAGTTACTCGTTGGCAGCGGCATTCCCGGCGATCGAGCCCGGAGTTGGCGGCCATAGTGGCTTCGACCTGGCCCGGCTGGAATTCGCTCTCGCTCCGGCCAGGAGCGAGCCGTACGCGGTCGAGGTCGACCTCGGCCAGGCGTCGGAGTATCTGCTTCTCGACGGCACAGCTGACGGTGCCAGTCCAAGCGCGGTGGCGACATGCTTGGACGCATTCGACCAACTTGAGAGGTACGTCGACGCCTTGTTCTACGGGAGAGCGGGATCGGTGACGTACGAAACCGCTGAGGCCTCTTCGGAGCAGATCACTGCATTCTTCGGTCTACCGTCCGATCCATATCTGCAATTCCTCCAAGTGTGAGCCACACACCGCGAGGTCTCGTTCTTCGCGACGGGGCGACCGCAATTGCCCGCCGGTGTACGCCGACACTTCCGGGTGACCGGCTCGGAATCAGGTCACTTCGGACGCCCGACCGCCGACGGCATCCCAGGTACCTGGAAATGCCTGGTCGGGCGCACGTCATATCCGACGTGGGCGTCAAGGCTTGTGGCCCCAGGCCGGGTACAAGTTCGACTTACCAGCTGCCCGTGTCGACTGGTCCGTCCTCGACTGGAACGAGTCGGCGATCGGCTTCTACCGGTCCATCGGGGCACGGCCCATGAGCGGATGGACCGGCTATCGACTCGACGGCGAGGCCCTGGAGTCGTTCGGCACGGATCAGCACTGACGACCCGGACCCACCCCGGGACCGTGGACTCAGATGGTGAAGGCCAGGTTGTTCACCAGCTGGGCGCCGAGGTCGGGGTCACCCGTGAAGCGCACACCGTCCGCAGGCTCGACACCGGCATCGTGTCGGCCCCCCGTGAGCCGGAGGAAGTGCATGGACGGCAGTGCGACGCCCACGGTGACGGGCCCGTCGAGCGACTCGACCACGGCGGCCCGTCCGTCGATCTGCACGAGATAGGTCCGGGCCGCAGGACCGACCAGGTCGATGCGCACCCGGGACCCGTCGGGCAGGGCCGCCTTGCGCCCCACGATGTACCCGAGACCGGTGGCGACCTCGTCGAGCGACGACGCCACGTCGGCATCCGTCTCCCGGGCGGGCATCCCGAGCGCGAGCCGGATGTCCTGTTCGTGGAGGTAGCAGTCGAAGTGCCGGATGCGCATGAACCGCCCGTAGGTCTCGTCCTTGCCCGCCGGCGTCCACGACGGGGCGTCGAAATCGGCCTGGTCCATGGCGTCGAGCACCGCCAACCTGCGGCCCGAGACGTCCAGCCACCGCGCCACCATCTCGCCCCCGGTGAGGCCACGGTTGGCTTCGACCCAGCGTTCGTTGGCCTCGGCGATCGGATTGCGCATGTGCTCCAGGTGCGACACGTCGACTTCGGGCACCGGCTCGCCGAGCAGACCCGCCTCGGTGCCCGTCACATGACTGAGGACGTCGCGGACGGTCCATCCCGGCAGGCACGTCGGCGTGTCCCACTGGGCCTCGTCGAGGGATGCCCCGAGCTCACCCAACACCGTGAACTCGTTGCGCAGGAGGTCGACGGTTGCCTGTCTGTTCACGATGGTCGCCATGGGGCAAACCTAGCGGCCCCGGACGAGGACTCCCCGGAGTCCGTGGGTCCCGGGCGGCGTCAGTCGCCGGCCCTGCAACCCCGGTCCGGCGTCAGTCGCCGGCCCAGCAACCCAGGATCACGTCGGCCACGGTGACCGCCACCGATCCCGAGCTCGTCGGCGGGACACCGAACTGGGCCGGCAGACCGGAGTTGTCGACCACCAGGACCTTCCAGTCCTTGCGCACGACGACCGACCCGTTCGGGGTCTGGAACGCCGCCTGGCCGAGCGAGGCGAGCGGACGCGACTTGCCCAGTGTGGCGGCCAGGGCGTCGAAGTACGCGTAGGTCTCGTGCCAGCTCGACAGTTCCTTGACCGACAGTTCGAACGACCCGTGCGGCGTCGACGTCGGGTAGTCGTAGGTGCAGGCGTACACGTGTGTCGCCGCCGACCACGTCGGATGCGAGACCTGCGCGGTCTCGCCGAG
>Ga0302267_10002865_pt1 | contig 20372 bp, 12 predicted proteins | sample III_Bog_E1_3_FD_194555 | JGI IMG/M metagenome (GOLD analysis project Ga0302267, IMG submission 194555) | Peat permafrost microbial communities from Stordalen Mire near Abisko, Sweden - III_Bog_E1_3 | ecosystem: Environmental > Terrestrial > Soil > Wetlands > Peat | place: Sweden: Abisko... | reverse complement strand
ATGAACATGGGTTAGTGGCAGTAAGTGTGCTAAGTGGGAACCGCAACTTTGAGGGACGCGTCAATGTGGATGTGCGCGCGAACTATTTGATGTCGCCGCCGCTGGTGGTTGCTTATGCGCTGGCGGGGAAGATTGGGCACAACTTCGATACGGATGCGCTGGGTGTGGATGGGGCGGGCGAGCCGGTGTACCTGAAAGACATTTGGCCGACGCAGGCTGAGGTGGCTGCGGCGATTGAGAAGGGGTTGTCGAGCGAGAGCTTCCGCAAGGAGTACGCGACGGTGACCGATGGCGACGCGAACTGGCAGGGGCTGAAGTTTCCAACTGGCGATGTGTACCAGTGGGAACCGGATTCCACTTACATTCGCAAGGCGCCATATTTCGACGGGATCACGAAGACGCCTGCGCCGGTGAAGGATATTGTGGGCGCGCGGGTGCTGGCGGTGCTGGGCGACTCGGTGACTACGGACCACATTTCTCCGGCGGGGAATATCAAGGCGAATGGGCCGGCGGGGAAGTATCTTGCGGAGCATGGCGTGAAGGCGGCGGACTTTAATTCGTATGGCTCGCGGCGGGGGAACCACGAGGTGATGGTGCGCGGGACATTTGCCAATGTGCGGCTGCGGAACAAGCTTGCGCCGGGTACGGAAGGCGGCGTGACGCGCTTGCTACCCGAGGGCGAGGGGATGTCGATCTTCGACGCGAGCGTTGCGTATGCGGAGCGGGGCGTGCCGCTGGTGATCCTGGCGGGGAAGGAATATGGGTCAGGGTCGTCGCGCGACTGGGCGGCGAAGGGGCCGAATTTGCTGGGTGTGCGGGCGGTGATCGCGGAAAGCTTTGAGCGCATTCACCGTTCGAATTTGGTGGGCATGGGGATTCTGCCGCTGCAGTTTGCGGAGGGGCAGAATGTGGAGTCGCTTGGGCTGACGGGGGAGGAAGTTTATGACTTCTCCGGAATGAAGGCGATGCTCGCGAGCAAGTTTGCTGGAGGGCGTGTGCTGAGGGTGAAGGCTGTGGCTGCTGACGGGGCTGTGAAGGAGTTTGAGGCCAAGGTGCGCATTGATACGCCGCAGGAGATTGAGTATTTTGAACATGGCGGGATTTTGCAGTATGTGCTGAGACAGTTGGCGGCGAAATAGGCAGGCCAGCGGCGAAGCGAACGGGACTCCCCGGTCCCCAAATGCGAGGGACCGGGGGCACCCGGCGATTGTCCCGCCGCTTCGGGAGAATCGGCTCGACAGCGCAAAGGGTGCTACGATTTCTGTATGCAGGTTACCGTCAACATCCCGGATGAGGTCGCTGCGCAGGTGCAGTCGCGCGGATTGAGCCTCGATGCTTACGTGCAACGTTTAGTAGCATCCGACGCTGTCGTTTCCAAGCATGGGCTGGTTCGATTGGGGCCGGGTCCTTACTCGCCCGAGGAGGCTGGACGCTGGATTCGCGAACTCCGCAAAGGCAATCGGCTGGATGGACTTAAAATCAAGGATCTGATTGAGGAAGGCCGCCGCTTCTAATGGCCGACTTTTATACCTTGGATAATGCTTAGGTGCTGCTGAGAACGTAAGATGAGCGAACCTGTTTTCAAGCTGTCCCGCCCCCCAAATGCCCCGATTACGGATGAGGAGCTGATTGCGGATTTGCGCCGTGTTGCGAACATGGCTGGATCGGACACCGTAAGCAATAGACAGTACCAATCGATGGGGCGATACGCCGCAATTACTCAAAGCCAAAGGTTCGGTTCTTGGAACGATGCGCTACGTCAAGCAGGTCTATCAATTTTAAATAGGATGAGTATCCCCGATGAGGACCTATTTGAAAACATTCTCGGTCTTTGGCAGCACTATGGCCGTCAGCCAATGAGAAGGGAGTGTTCCTCGCATCCGTCGAGCATTTCTGAGCGTCCATATAGCCGACGATTCGGTTCATGGATGAAAGCGTTGAGGGCTTTCGTTGATTACGCCAACGGAACCGCGGCTGAACTTGCGGAGCGTCAGGTTGAAACTGGTCCGGACGATCGGCACAAAACCGGCCGAGATCCATCTCTGCGTCTGCGATGGCGAGTACTCCAACGGGACAATTTCAAGTGCTGTGCCTGCGGTGCCAGCCCTGCAATCACGCTGGGTGTTGAGCTGCACGTGGACCATATTCATCCGTGGGAAAAGGGCGGCGAAACGGTTCTTGAGAATCTTCAGACACTTTGTTCCAAGTGCAACCTTGGCAAGTCGAATCTTCTTCCAGCCTGAGAAGTAGCTTCCATTTTTGTCAGTTGGCGGGATGGCGTCGGCGTCCATTAGTTTGCGTTACAGGGAAGAGCGAGAAGCAGATCCTTCGACTCACCACCCCCAGGCTGAAAGACGCCTGGGGCCCCGTTCGCTCAGGATGACAGGTTGCTTTTCTAGGCGGGTGTCAGTTGGCGGGGTGGGGGCGGCCGGAGAAGCCGCTGGCTGCTCTCAGGGAGTCGGCGTCCATTAGATTGCCGCCCATCATGACTGTGCGCGTGTTTCGCAGGTCGCCGATTTTGGTGCTGGGATCGCCTTCTACTAAAACGAGGTCGGCGGACTTGCCTACGGTGATGGAGCCGGTTTTGCTGTCGACCTTGAGGAGGCGGGCGGGGGCGATGGTGGCTGCGTCAAGGGCTTCTTCCGGGGTGAATCCGGCGTTGACGTAGAGCTCTAGTTCGCGGACCAGCTCGAGGCCCGAACCGTCTGTGCCGGCGACGATGGGGATCCCGGACTTGTGCATCAGGGTAACGAGATCAGAGAGCTTCGCGAAGCTCTTGCGGAAGTCTTCGCGGGTCAGGTCTTTGGGGACGGCAAAGCCGCCCTGGCGGAAGCCGCGCTCGGTTGCGGGCGGAAGCGTGCCAGTGAAGGGGGCGTAGGCGGGCGAGAGGTCGCCATTTTCCGGGACGAAAAGCGATTCGGCGACGACCAGCGTGGGATCGGAGGCGATTTTGCGGGCGGCCATGGTGGCGACGAGGGTGCTGATGGGCGGCTTGGTGAGGTCCACATCTTTGGCGTAGCGGCCGGTGCCGTTGAAGCGGTTAATCCCATTGGAGGTGGCGACGACGTCGTCGGGCATTGCCTCCATCATTACGAAATAGATGTGGGTGATTTCGTCGTAACCGTCAGCGATGGCCCGCGACGGACGCATTCCGGCGGGGACGTGGCCGTGGACGTGGAGGCCGAGCTTGTGGGCTTCAGCCGCGGCGGGCGCGACCCAGACGGGGTTGTAAGTTCCGTAGAACTTGATGCCGGTGAAGCCTTCGGCTTTGGCCTTGTCGACGGCGGCGATGGCCTCGGCCTGCGAGGTGACGACGGTGCCAAGCTGGGCGGTATTGGGCCCTTTGCCGTCGATGAGGACGGAGGGATAGACGTTGGGAGAAAGCAGGTCGCCCTTGGCGCGGCGGGCGGCGCGGGCGAGGGTCAACTGGTTGTCGTTGCCGGGGTCGCGAATAGAGGTGATGCCGAGGGCGAGCAGGAAGGGGCCGGCGGAGTCGTCGCTGAAGTGCTGGTGCGAATCCCAAAGGCCGGGGACCAGGGTTTTGCCGGCGCCGTCGAAGATTTGGGCGTTGGCGGGTGCGGGCGTGGTGGCGGCGGGGCCGGCGGCAACGATGAGGCCCTTGTCGACAACGATGGTTTGGTCGGTGGCGAAGTGGGTGCCGTCAAGGAAGGCGCGGACGTGGGTGAAGGCGACGGGGCCGGAGGGGGTCTTAAGCAGGGATTTGACGAGCGCGGGGCTGCGGGCGGCGAGGGCGTCGTCCTGCGTCTTGTCGAGGGCGAGGAGCTGGTCTTCATAGCCGACGGGCAGGACGGCAAGGCCGCCGACGAAGCCGAAGAATTTGCCTTCGGCGGTGGCCCAGACGGGCTGGGGTGAGGGCGAGAGGCCGAGGATGGCCCAGGCGGTGACGGTTTTTTTGAGGGTGCCCTGGCCGATGGTGAGCTCGGTGAGGTGCTCGAGGTGGGCGCGGCCGCCGGGGAGGAGCGCGAGGGACTTATCGGGCGCGGCGAGTAGTGCTTCAAGGAGGAGTTGCGTGCCTCCACCTGCGGTTCCGCCTTGCGCGTTGTAGAAGGCGGGCGAGGTGTAGGGGCTGCTGCCGGTGTCGACTGGGCTCTTCCAGGAGGCTTTGGCGGCGGCGATGTTGAAGGTTTCGGCGGCGTCTCCCTGGGGCGTAACGCCGCGAACGATCAGCGACGAAGGCATGGCGTCGGGGCCGAGGATGACTTTCTGATCGATCTCCCAGACCTGGCCGCGGAGGAGAATGCTTTCGCGGGACATGCGGCTGCCGTCGGGTGCGGTCCAGATGTAGGAGTTTCCATTGGTACCGGAGGTGGAGAGGACGGTGAAGGCCTGCGCGTTGGCGGGGGGCTTGGCTAGCTGGGCAACGGGGACCTGGGCTTGCAGGGGCATGGATGGGGAGAGAAGGGCCGCTGCCGGGATGAGCAGTAAAGAGGAGAGCATGCGCGATGCGCGGTTGCGGCTTGGAGCGCGATGGGAGCGGTTGGCTGCGAGTTTCTCTCGGTTCATGGGTCCCCCGGTGTGGATGTTTTTGTGCAAAGTTCGGATGATTGGGCTGCCGACGGGCGGTATTGGGATTGGTTGCCTGGGGAAAGTGGGTTTGGGTCGCTGGGTGAAATCGTAGCATAGCGGGTTTTGGTGTGGAATGCTCTGGTTGGCTTCGGCATCGTGGCCGGCATCGAGCCCGTGAATATGCATGGAACCGGTGTGGCTGGACGGCCGTATGTGTTTTCAGACCGAGGTGTGCCCGGTTGTTGGCCGACGAGATTCTCTCGAGTGTGGAGGCCGGTTGAGCGCTGTTGCAAGAGGTCAGGGCGGTGAGGGGATGACGTTGCGCCAGGCGGCGCTGACGGTTGGATTCGCCATGCTGGTGATGACGTTGGCCACGCCGTTGGCCAATTTCTATTTCTATCCCAGGGTGGTGATTTCTGGCGATATTGCGCAGACGGTTCAGAATCTTGTAACGCATCGCGGGTTTTTTCTGGGGGCGATTCTTGGTTTTCTAGTGAACTTTACGTGCGACCTGGTGATTGCTTGGGCGCTTTATTTTCTGCTTTCCCCGGTGAACCGGGCACTGTCATTGCTGATGGCGTGGTTTCAGGTGGTGTATACGGTGGTTGGATTTGGGGCGGTGTTCAAGCTGATCTCTGTGGATCATCTGGTGAGCGGGCCGGAGTTTCTGACGCTGCTGGGCGCGGGGCCGCTGGATGCGCAAGTGCGGCTGCTGCTGGAGGGATTTCGCACCGAGTGGTCAGGGGCGATGGTGCTGTTTGAGATTCATCTTCTGCTGCTGGGGTACCTGGTGTTCCGGTCGGGATATATTCCGCGGATCCTGGGGATTCTGCTGGTGATCAATGGATTGGGTTGGATGGTGGATAGTCTGAGCCCGTATCTCTACCCGAATGCGCGGCTCGGGTTCATTTCGATTACATGGTATGGGGAGCTGGTTTTCATGGTTTGGCTGTTGGTGCGAGGGTGGAAGATTCGGGAGCCGGCAGTGGAGGCGTGACGGGGAATGCCCAGTGATTTGGCCGCGCCATTTACACTGGTAGACGGAGAGTTTTGTCTTGATCGATAAGGTATTAACAAAGGTATTTGGGACTTCGAACGAGCGGATCATCAAAAAGCTGTGGCCCGTGGTGGCTACGATTAATGATTTTGAGCCGGCGATCAAGCAGTTGTCGGACGACGAACTGCGGGCGAAGACGGTTGCGTTTCAGACGCGGGTTGCGGCTGCTGCTGAACAGGCCACAAAGGGAATCGAAGACAAGGAAGAGCGCGAGGCTGCGCAGATTGCCGCGGAGAAGGCGACGCTGGATGAGATTCTGCCGGAAGCCTTTGCGGTGGTGCGCGAAGCGGGCTGGCGCGCGGTGCAGATGCGGCATTTCGACGTGCAGTTGATTGGCGGCATGGTGCTGCACCAGGGCAAGATTTCCGAGATGAAGACCGGCGAAGGCAAGACGCTGGTGGCGACGCTGAGCTGCTATCTGAATGCGCTGGCGGGGCACGGCGTTCACGTGGTGACGGTGAACGACTACCTGGCCAAGCGCGACGCCGAGTGGATGGGCAAGATCTACGAGTTCCTGGGGCTGTCGGTCGGCGTGATTGTCCATGACTTGAGCGACGAAGAGCGGCGCGCGGCGTACGCGGCGGATATTACTTACGGGACCAATAACGAATTTGGGTTCGACTATCTGCGCGACAACATGAAGTTCGAGATAAAAGACTGCGTGCAGCGCGGGCACTATTACGCCATTGTCGACGAGGTTGATTCGATCCTGATTGACGAGGCGCGAACGCCGCTGATTATCTCCGGACCGACGGAACAGACCACGGACAAGTACGCGCGGGTGCGGAAGATTATTCCGCAACTGGTGTTGGGCGAGGAGATTGAGTATAGCGACCACAAGCGGCAGGAAGAGCTGGGCCTGGAACTGCGCGAAGGCGAGAAATACCTGACCGGCGACTACATTGTGGACGAGAAGCAGCGGACGATCGGCGTGACAGATAGCGGTTGGGAGACGATTGAAAAGCTGTTGGGGATTGGCAACATTGCCGATGCCGAAAACTGGGAACTGAAGCACTACGTTGAGACGGGCATCAAGGCGCACGCGCTTTACAAACGCGACGTGGAGTATGTGGTGAAGGACGGCGAAGTGATTATCGTCGACACCTTTACGGGACGCCTGATGCCGGGGCGGCGCTGGAGCGATGGGCTGCACCAGTCGATTGAAGCCAAAGAGGGCGTGAACATCCGCAAGGAAGATCAGACGCTGGCGACGATTACGTTTCAGAATTACTTCAGGCTTTACAAGAAGCTGAGCGGGATGACGGGCACGGCGGATACGGAAGCGGCGGAGTTCGAAAAGATTTACAAGCTTGAGATTGTGGTGATTCCGACCAACAAGCCGATGTTGCGCAAAGAGAATCCGGACGTGGTTTACCGGTCGGAAAAAGAGAAGTACAAGGCGCTGGCGGAAGAGATTGCGCTGCTGCATGAGAACAAACAGCCGGTGCTGGTGGGTACGACTTCGATTGAAAAGAGCGAGCGGCTTTCCGGTACATTGCAGCGCAAGGGCGTGAAGCATGTGGTGCTGAACGCGAAGCACCATGAGCGCGAAGCGGAGATTGTGGCGCAGGCCGGGCGGCTGGGAATGGTGACCATCTCGACCAACATGGCCGGGCGCGGAACGGATATTCTGCTGGGCGGCAATCCTGAATTCATGGCGCGGCAGGAGCTGGTGAAGAAGGGCCGGGCGCGGGCTATCAGCGTTGCCGAGGGAGCTATCAACCCGATGGCGCCGGCGGGTTTCCTGCGCTTCTATTACAACGGGCAGGAGTTCGAGGTTGGCGAGGCGGAGTGGGCCGAGGTTTTCCAGGTACATGCGGAGACTGCGCGCCAGGATCACGAGCAGGTGATTGCAGCCGGGGGCTTGTTCATCCTGGGGACGGAACGGCACGAATCGCGGCGCATCGACAATCAGCTTCGTGGACGTGCGGGCCGGCAGGGAGATCCGGGCGAGAGCCGTTTTTATCTTTCGCTGGAAGACGACCTGATGCGGATTTTCGCGCGGGGCATCGCGAATACGATGATCCAGCGAACGATGAATGAGGATGAAGCGATTGAATCGAAGATGATCTCAAAGCAGATTCAGAATGCGCAGAAGGCGGTGGAAGCGCAGAACTTTGAGAGCCGGAAACATTTGCTTGAGTACGACGATGTGATGAACAAGCAGCGCGAGGCCGTGTATGGCGTGCGGCGACGTTTGCTTGAGGGGATGGAGCAGCGGGAACTGATTCTCGAGGATTATGTGGGCGGGATTCTGAGCTCGATGCTGGACGAGTTTGCCGCGGAGAATGTACGGCCCGAGCAGTGGAATGTGAAGGGGTTGGACGAGCGGCTGGTTGGCCAGTTTGGGGTGAACTTGGAGACGGCAGGCATCAAGCCGGAGGAGTTGGCTCGGCACGAACTGGGCGACGCGATCTTCGACAAGCTGAAGGCCGATTACGAGGCCAAGGAGAAGATTCTTGGCGCGGAGACCATGCGCTACCACGAGCGGATGGTGATGCTGTCTGTGATTGACGGGCTGTGGAAGGATCACCTGTTGGCGATGGACCAGTTGAAGGAAGGGATTGGGCTGCGGGGATATGCGCAGCAGGATCCTCTGGTGGCTTACAAGCGCGAATCGTTCGACATGTTTGAAGCGATGATGCTGAAGTTCCAGGAGGACACAGTCCGGTTCCTTTTCCGGATGCAGATTCTTGGGCCCGATGGAACGCCGGTGAATGCGGCTCCGCAGCCACGACGGGAGGTTCCCGCAGCACCGCCAGTGGCGAGCGCCGTGCCCCGCGAGGGACAGGATGCGCCGGCATTGCCGCCACCACCACCGCCTCCGGACGTCGCGATTCGTACGCGGCAGGCTTCGACGACGATTGATGCACTGGAGAAGGAATTCCAACGCAAGAAACAGCGTGAGCTGGAGGCGGCTAGCCTTTCCGGCGGCGGAGATGGGGCCGCTGCGGCACAGAGGCGGACGGGCGAAAAGGTTGGACGCAACGATCCATGCCCATGCGGGAGCGGGAAGAAGTATAAGAAGTGCCACGGAGAGAAGTAGCGCGCGCTGAGGCGGGCCGTGAGCCCGCCGAGCGATGCAGCGCTATTCAAGCCGCAGAGCGGCCATGGGATCGACACGAGTGGCTCGCCGAGCGGGAATCCAAACAGCGATGAGGGCGACTACGGTGAGCAGTAGCGGCGTCGCGATGAAGACGAGTGGGTCCCAGGCTTTGACTCCGAATAGAAAACTGGCAAGGAAGCGCGTGAGCCAGAATGCGCCGCCAATGCCGATGGCGACGCCAATGAGCGTGAGCGTCATTCCCTGGCCGATGACCATTCTCCACAGATCGGAAGCTTGTGCGCCGAGGGCCATGCGGATGCCGAGTTCCTGCGTTCTCTGCTGCACGGAATAGGACATGACGCCGTAGACGCCGATGGCCGCCATTAGTAATCCTGCGCCGCCAAAGACGGTGAGCAACAGCATATTGAAACGCTGGCGCGAAGTGTTGCGCGCTTCGAGTTCATCCATGGTGCGGACGTGCCCTACTGGCAAGCCGCCGCTGGCGTCGCGCAATGCGGCTGTGATGGGCGTGACGAGCGTATGCGGGTCCACGTTGCTGCGCACGAGCCACCATAGTGGAGCGACGCGGGAGTTGAGCGCCGTTTCCAGGTCCGGCATCTGGGCAATTGGTATGAACATGATGGGAGACGCATCGCGGTTGAGGCCTTGATCGTGCGTGTCGCCGACGATGCCGATGACCTGGCGCGGGCCTTCGGCAAACGCCGGTCCGGCGCCTGGGGCAATTTGAATTCGATCCTTGAGTGGATCGCCGTTGGGCCAATACTGCTTGGCCATTGCCTGGTTAATCATCACAACAAGCGGTGCGGCGCTGTCGTCGTGTTCGGTGAAATTGCGGCCGCGCACAAGCGGAATTTTGAAAGCGTCAAAATAGCCTTCCGAGATGGAATAAAAGCCAGCATCCCCTGTAAATGGCGCATTGCCTTTTGGACGTCCTAAAACATCGAAGACCATGCCGAAGCCATTCTCGAACGCCAGGCAGTTTGTGGCTCCTACCGACACGACGCCGGGGATGGCCATGAGACGGTCTTTTCCGGCGCGCAGCACCTGTGCCACAGGGGCAGTGGTCTGAAAGCGAGCTCCGCTGACCGACATGGACATGGTGAGAACGTTGTGGGTTTCAAAGCCGGGATCGACCGCTTCAAGCTTCATGAAGGTGCGAATCAACAGGGCCGCGCCAATGACCAGGATCAGCGCCATGGCCATTTCGCCTACTACCAGGGCGGAGCGCAGTTTGCCGCTGCGAAGGCCCATACTGGCGCGGTTGCCATTCTCATTGAGTGCGGCGGCAAGGTTGTGCCGGGAAGCGCTGATGGCGGGGGCAAGTCCAAAAAAGATTCCAGTGAAGATTGAAATACCCAGTGTGAACAGCAAAATGTTCAGGTCAAGCGTGACTGCCGAGCCATCTTCCCCGAGACGTGGGAGGTCGCCCACATTGACTGCGAGCAAAAGGCGAACCGCGGCAAAGCCGAGGATCAGGCCAAGGAGTCCTCCGGATAGAGAGAGGACGAGGCTTTCCGTGAGGAGCTGGCGGATGATTTGCCCGCGTCCCGCGCCAAGCGCCGCGCGCGTTGCCAGTTCGCGCTTTCTAGACGCAGCCTTTGCGAGCAGCAGGTTGGCCACATTGGCGCATGCAATCAAGAGCACCAAGCCGACGGCTCCGAGCAGGACGAGGAGCGGCATCCGAGTATCGCCGATCATGAATTCCTGAAGCTGGACGACGCTGAAACTATCTTTGGGTCCGATCGCGCGGTTGCCGTAAGTGCGGCGGTACTGGTCGGCGGCCAGACGGAGTTGCGCATTGGCCTGGGGCACGGTGATTCCGGGTTTGAGGCGCGCCGCTACGGTGAAATAGTGAGCCATATCCTGTGAATTCAGATCGAATTGAAACGGTATCCACAGATCGGCGGGTAAATCTGTCACGAACCCTTTGCCAATGACGCCAACAACCAGGTAGGCCTGACCGTCAAGCTGGATAGTCTTTCCAACGATACTGGGGTCTCCTCCGAAGCGGTTTTGCCAAAGGCTGTAGCTCAACACCACCACATTACCGCCGTTGGGACGGTCTTCCGCCGCGGTGAAGGTTCGCCCTGCGGCCAATGGTGCCCCGAAGAGAGCGAAATAGTCTGCGGTGACATGAAAGCCCTGCACTTGTTGGGGATGATCGCCACCAGTCAGGTTCATTCCGGCGCCGCCAAAGTCGTCGGCGGCTACGCGCTCAAAGATGCTGGTTTGCTGACGCCAGATATTGAACTTGGGAATATTTGCGCCGGGAAAGGTGGCACGTGGGCTTGTGTTCATCAACAGCATCAGCGATTGCGGGTCGGGATAGGTGAGCGGCTTCAGCAGCACTGTATCAACCACCGAAAAGACCGCGGTGTTGACACCGATGCCGACGGCGATCACCAGAACTGCGATGATGGTGAATGCTGGCGTTTTGGCGAGTGAGCGCACAGCGAAACGCAAGTCGCGCCAGGAAGTTTCGATCCACGGAAGGCTGCGATAGCGCCACACTTGTTCGCGCGTTGTGCGTGGGTTGCCGAACTTCAAACGCGCCTGACGCCGCGCTTCGTTTGTGGGCAATCCGCGCGCGATTTTTGCATCCTGTTCGTGGGCAAGATGCGACGCAATTTCCTCGGCTAAGTCTTCGTCTTTTCGCGTGCGATGCATGAAGCGGCGTAAGCTCATGTTCGGTCTCCTCCCTATCTATTCGTTTGCTTCACCGAGAATCAGGCCAATGGCGCGGGTCATCTTTCGCCAGCGTCCTGCGGCGGCATTCAGCTCTTTCCGGCCTCGCGCAGTGAGGCGATAAAACTTGGCTTTGCGGTTGTTGTCGCTGACGCCCCACTCAGAGGAAAGCCAGCCACGGTCTTCGAGGCGGTGAAGGGCTGGATAGAGCGATCCCTGCTCGACCTCAAGGGCGTTTTCCGAGGTGCGCTCAATGGCCTCAGCGATGGTGTGGCCGTGTGCAGGGCCCATGACGAGGGTGCGCAGGATGAGCATGTCAAGCGTACCCTGCAGAATGTCGCCAGCTTCCGGCGGCCGTTTCAGAACCATGTGCGCATCCTCCACTCGAATGCCTATGGGAATATATTTATACTCCACTCGAATGACTATGGGAAGAGGGAATTGTGAGCCTTATCAAAAAACAGCGACCGGGGTGCGAGGGTGGCTTTCTCTTAAGGAATAGGCCGCCCGGTACTGCGCTTTCGGGGTCGAGCTTCTTTGATTTCGCTGTATATCTCGGGGCACAGAGCGCATTGCTTAGGGCATCAGCAGACCATCTGATCCAGCTAAACCCAAGAAACAAAGCCCGATTCACGCAGCCGGCCGAGCTGTTCAATCTTCGGGACGAGGACCGCAACCACCTCCGGCGGATACTGCGCATCCAATTACGAATGAGACTACGTCTGGTTGCTGCCTGCTTCTTTGCCGTTTGCTTGACGACAGTGCTGCGTGCCGACAATGCACGTTTTGACCTCGAAGGTCCAAAGATCGATATCCGCGTCACGCGCGGAAACGCAACGTTGCCGATTGCTGAGGTGCCCAATCTGCAGCCAGGCGACAGGATATGGGTCAAGGCCGACCTTCCTGCAAGCCAATCGAATCATTTGTTGCTGATCGTCGCCTTTCTGCGCGGAACGACAAACGAGCCGCCGGACAGCTGGTTTACCAAGATCGAAACATGGGACAAAAAGACTGTAGAAGGCACCAACATTATTGTGCCCGCCGAAGCGGAGCAGGCCATTCTCTTTGTGGCGCCGGAGACTGGCGGCGATTTCAACACCTTGCGTTCCGCCGTCAAAGGCAGGCCGGGGCTCTTTATTCGCGCCGATGCCGATCTGAACGAAGCGTCCTTTGAACAGCAGCGGATCGAACGCTATCTCACCGCGATGAAGACCGTACCGACAACCGATGCGAAAGCTATCACCGAGCGCTCGGCGAAGCTGGCTTCCGCCCTCGCACTGAAACCGAACGTCGACTGCTTCAAGAAACCTGTCGATCAGCAGGTGAACTGCCTTACGTTGACCAGCGCGCCTGTTCTTCTAGACGACGGGCATGGGCAGAGTATTGCCGAAGCTGTTTCGACAGGCCCATCGTCCGACTTCATCAACACTGCGTCCTATACAGCGCCGGCTGGCGGCGGACTCTACTCAGCCTATGTCGGAGCTGTTGTGGACCTTGTCCATCTTGTGAGCCTGATGCGCACGGCGGTGTACCAGTACATTCCCGCGATCAGCTTCCCACAGGACTCGACGCTGAACCTGAAGCTGAACGCGCCCCCCTCATTCAACAAGCCCAAGTCAGTCATCGTCATCGGCCTGCCTGCTATCCAGAAGGCCATCGCGCCTCCGTTGCATCCACACGATCCCAACCAGGTGGCATGCCTGCTGCAGCCGAAGATGACGCTGTTGCTCGAAGGCGCTCCGCTTGTCTACTCCACAAATTTTGCTCACGATTTGAGTCTGCACCTGAACCGAACGGGTGCGGTGGCTGAACTTCCACTTGTTCCCGAAGCCTACGAAGGGGGGCTTGCTGTCACGGACGAAAAGCCACGCGAGGTGTTGCATGTTGGCGACGGCCCACAGACGGCGAAAGCGGATGCGAAGATTGGCACCAGCAACGACCTGACCGTTACGGGAACCGTGCACGGTTACTGGGGATTTGACGCATTCGAAGGTCCCACGCTCACCTTGCAGCAGGTGGATGGCAAAGAGTGGAAGATCGTCGGCGATACACCGCTTTTTGCGGGGCAGGATAATCACATGACCCTTAAAGGCAATGGCACCGCCTGCGTCCAACACATCGCGTTTACAAGCAAGGAGAACAAGGACGTAGACGTGACGTTCAAGCCCGACCCCGGCAAGGATGTAAAAGACACTCTCGACCTGGAGGTCCCGCTTAAAAAGGTGCAGCCCGGCGGATACTCTCTCGCCATCCAGCAGTATGGTGATGCTCATACTGAGAGTGTTTCTCTCACCGCATACACTGGCGAGATCCACGTAAGCGGCCTGAAGATTCACCAGGGCGACAACACAGCCATACTTACCGGCGAGGGCCTGAAGGAAGTGGTTTCTGCGCAGATTGAAGATCAAACCTTCATGCCCGCCGATAGCGGCAACGACGACAGGACGGTCCATCTGAACGCCAAGGCAGGCGTCTCTCCGGGCGATGGTAAAGATGCAACGGTAAAGCTCAAGGACGGACGCACGATGACCGTCAAGATTTCGCTTCAGGACGCGCGTCCGAGTCTTATGCTGCTCTCGTTCCACGACAAGCCCGTGCTGTTGAACGCCGCTCTCGCTGTCACGCTCGGCGCGAAGGACGACGCCCCTCTCAACGGCAAACTGACCTTCGTGGTGCAGACCAAGGATGTTTTTCCGCGCAAGCAGACGATCGAGGTTGCAACCGTCAGCGGCTCAGTCCATACCAGTCTCTCGCTTGCGGATGACAACCTGGTGCTTCAGGATGAACACACCGCCATCGCAACACTCGATCCGTCGAAGGCCTTTGGTCAGTCTGCTTTCGGCAAACTGCAGATGCGTCCCGTGGCGGAAGACGGCACACCTGGCGATTGGACGCCGCTTGGCACGCTGGTCCGCACGCCGCAGATTACTGCCATCCATTGCACCGCCGCGGATGCACCTACCTGCACGATTGAGGGCAGCAGTCTGTTCCTGGTGCGGTCATTCAGCGGCGGAAAAGACTTTGCAAAGCCGACCGAGGTGCCCACAGGCTTTGCAGAGAGTACTTTCACGGTGCCGACACCGGCCGACGGAACAACCCTTTACCTGAAGTTGCGCGACGATCCCGACGCGGTGGCGGCCATAGCATTGCCCACACCGGTGCAGAAATCCGCGCCCGTTCCGAACGCCCAGGGTCCATCATCGGCGCCCAATGCGGGGCCTGCTTCTCAAGCCGTCGCACCACAGGGGCCAAAGGCAACCGAGGCTGCTCCAGTTTCGCCCAGCCAGGCGAACCAGCCGCAGCCATGAGCGGCAGCTTCAACTCCCATTCTCGTGCAGAAAACACTCGATGAATGGGGCGCAGTTTCGTCTCTCGTGGTTCGGCTTTGCCGGTGGACGAGTGTTACATGGTGAGTTGTGGAGAGTCTTTAGATTTCTTCGGGCTCTACGGTGTCGTTGAAAGGCTTGGGCGAGGAACGGAACTTCGAAAAGAAGCTGAAGCCTTTTTTCTTTTCTTCGGGCTCGGGGAGACCGGCCGCCTGGCGGGCCATCTGGCGGATGGCGGTGGAGATGGGTACGTCCTGGAGGACGATGGCGGTGGCAATGCTCTGGGTGCGACGGGCGGTGGCATAGTCATCGGGAATGCGCCACTGGGCCTCGCGGGTAAGTGCCTTGGTAATGCGGGTCTCGTCGTAGAGGAGGGATTGGGGTGTGTAGCGGTTGAGGATGACTTGGAGTTTGTGGCCGCGGCTGGCGAAGAACTTGGTAATAAGGCGATTTGCGTTACGCAACTCGGAAACGCCGACTTGGGCGACCAGATAAATTGTGGAGGCGGCGTCGAAGATGGCGGAGCCTTTGAGGTCGAGCCGAGACCCGCAATCAACGATGATGAAGTCGAAGCTCTGGCGGGCGATAGAGATGAGTTTATCGATGGCCGCAAGGGGTGGCTCGGTGTCAGTGAACTCATTGGGAGCGGCGAGGATGGAGAGGTCCGAACTATGGGTAGTGAGGAGCGAGGCGAGGAAGCGGGCGTCGAGGCGGGCGGTGTCGTTAAAGGCGTTTGCGGTGGAGTATTCCGCGTTGACGCCGAGGTTGAGTGCGGCATCGCCGAGGGGCAGGCCGAAGTCGATGAGCAGGGTTTTGCGGCCTGATTCCTGGGCTAGCGCGACCGCAAAATTGGCGGCGATGGTAGTGACGCCGCAACCGCCCTTTGCTCCCAGAAAGGCAAGGACTTTGCCGGAAGCACGCCTGACGCGGTTGGCTCCTGGACGGCGCACGGCGACGCGGGCGAGCGCGCCGGCGATGTCGCTTTGAACGACGGGCAGGTTGAGGAACTCGCGTGCGCCGGCACGCATGCAACGGACCGCCATCTTCAGGTCGGAGCGCTGCGAGAAGACCATTACGGTGGAAGAGGCAATGGAAGAAATGGACTCGAGGATTTCGAGCGTGTACTCGGGATCGGCGTCGAGGTCGACGATAACCACGTCCGGTTGAGGAAGCAACATGCGGGGAAGTTCTTCAAGCCCAGCCGGATAGGCGGGAATCTCCCTGACGCTGACACCGGGTACATTTGCGAGAGCCTTGGCCATCTCCCGGCGGCGGGATAGATCAGGGCCGATGAGCACGATGGATAAAGCATCTGTCTCAGCCGGTTCGGGATTGCGGGGATCGTCCCACATGATACATGTGCAACATCCAGTTGCCTGTCGCTAGCCTAAGTTTAACTGAGATTGGCTAATCGATTAAAACCGATCTTAGCGCAGGCGGGCAAATTTCCTGTTGAGATGAGCCAGGTACGCATCCTCCGTTGATCCAATCAGCCGTTTTGAAGTTATTGTGTGAGAGCGAACCTAATCTCAACATTTTCAGTGGATTGGTCGGGCGCCGGCACGAACGTCCATTTGCGAACAGCCTCTTCCGCGGCGTAAGAGAGAACCTTGCTTCCGGAGACCGCCTTGGCATCAGTGACTTTCCCCGCGGGGTCGACAACGGCCTGAACGACGACCGTACCTTCAATCTTCAAATGTCTGGCAATGTCAGGGTATTGGGGCGCCACGCGGTTTTTGACGGGGCGCACGCCGGCGGCAGTCGCGTGCACGGCGATGACAGCGAAAAGAGTAAATGCGGCAATCCGGAGGACGCGAGGTGTCGCGCGATGGGCACGGCGGGCGGCAGAACGGAACGAAGTCAAGAGCATTTGTTTTTCCCCTGGCGCAAGGTGCGCACGCCTGGCTCATCGGCGGCGAGGGCTGGCTTCTTAAGGGAATTTTGAGGTTCTGATTACGAAAGGAATAGCGGAGGCCTAATGCGGGACTCTGGACTCGGCACACGCGGCGAAGGTGAGGTCCTGGGCGGAGGAGCCATGCTGGTCGCGCCAGGCTTCGAAGAGGCGGCCATAGCTGAGGGTGATGTATTGCCCCGGGTCGACGCCGAGGAGAGCGGCGATGCGGTCGATCCAGGCTGGTGAGCCCTCGAGCTCGGCGAAGTTGCCGATTGGGGTTTCGTCGACGACGCAATGGCCTGCGCCGTCAGACCACTCGGTGCGCCACTTCTCGTAACGGAAGGCGGGGTCGAGACCCATGGAGTGGAAGATGAGGGCGAGGTTGTTGCCATCGGAAACCTCGGTTTCAGTCTCGATGCGATGCTTGTGCGCGTCTTCGCCGGGGCCCTGGTCCGGCAGGCGCTTGTGGGTGAGGATGCAGCGGCCGGCGTAGTTGCGGATGCGGAGAATCTCGGTGCGGGCGCGCATTTGGCGGGTGGGCGTGTCGTAAAGGACGTTGGCCTCGAAACTGCGGGGGGTTTGCAGCGTAAAGCCAGCGAGCACGAGGCGGCTGGAGAGGCCGGGCAGGTCGTCGACGCGGAATTTGATTTCTGTTTCGACGGGCATGTGAGATGCAGTTCTTAGTTCAGAGTTTTTAGTTCACAGTTCCTGGTTCTTAGGCCAAGGCCATGTCGGTGAGTATACGGCACCCTCCAGTGCCTGCGGCGGACGGGTTTGGGTTTGTGATCGAGTGACAACTGGTCAATTGCTTCCCAGTTAGCGGTTTAGGCACTATTCTCAAGGTGTTCCCGATTCCCTTTTGCAACAGAAAGGTTCGCTCCGTGATTTGCATGAGCCGCTTCTCCGTTTTGTCCGTATTGGCTGTTTTGGCGTTTCCTGTTCTGACTGTTGCCGGGTTTGGACAGGGCGCTCCCTCCGCGCAGGTCAAGCCGCAATACCCTGACTATCCCAGCGAGACGCCGACAACGCTGGTGGCTCCGACGCCGAACTTCGACTTCGAGCGGCGCGAGGCGATGATCCAAATGCGCGACGGGGTTGCGCTGCACACGGTGATTCTGGTGCCGAAGGGCGCGCAGCATGCGCCGATTCTGCTGACGCGTACACCCTACAGCGCCAATGCGCTGACCAGGAACGCGGCAAGCGCGCATCTGGGGCGGACGCTCTATGGATACGACAATGCGACCGATGTGATCGTGGAGGGTGGATACATCCGGGTGATCCAGGACATTCGGGGCAAATATGGCTCCCAGGGGGACAACATTATGAATCGACCGATCCATGGGCCGCAGAACCCGACGCCTGTGGATGAGGCGACGGACACTTACGACAGCATCGACTGGCTGATCAAGAACATTCCCGAGACCAACGGCAAGGTGGGGATTCTGGGCATCAGCTATGACGGATTTCTGCCGCTGATGGCGCTGGTCCATCCGCATCCCGCGCTGAAGGTGTCGGTGCCTATGAATCCCATGGTGGACGGGTGGATGGGGGATGACTGGTTCCATAATGGCGCCTTCCGTGAGCAGAATATGCCCTACATGTGGGAGCAGGAGGCTACGCGCTCGAACGATTCGAAGTGGACGGTTTCGCACTTTGACGATTATGACGAGTTTATGGCCGCGGGTTCGGCGGGGGAGTTGGGAAAGCAGCATGGACTGGAGCAGGTGGGTTTCTGGAAGAAGGTGCTGGCGCATCCGAGCTATGACGCATTCTGGAGCGACCAAGCGGTGGATAAAGTGCTGGCAGCGGACTTCAAGGCGGAGGGAATCAAGGTGCCGATTCTGCTGGTGCACAGTTTATGGGACCAGGAGGACATTTACGGGGCTAACGCGGTTTACAGGGCCATTAAGCCGCTGGACACGAACAACGACAAGGTGTTTCTGGTGCTGGGGCCGTGGCATCACGGGCAGGAGATTGGGGATGCGGCGTCGCTGGGGGCGATCCGGTTTGGCAGCGATACGGGAACGTGGTTTCGGCAGAATGTGTTGCGGCCGTTTCTTGATCGCTATCTGAAGGATGACGCACCGCAGGCGGATGTGGCGCCGGTGACGGCGTATGAGACGGGCGCTAACCGGTGGGAAAAGTTGAAGGCGTGGCCGGAAGCGACGGGGACGAAGGCGCTTTATTTGGAGCCCGGCATGAAGCTCAGGTTTGCTGCGCCGGAACGGGGCGGTGCGGAATTTGATGAGTACGTTTCTGACCCGGCGAAGCCGGTGCCTTATCGCGCGCGGCCCAGCCAGCCGGTTGGCTACGATATGCCGCTGACCTGGCCGCAGTGGCTGGTGGACGATCAGCGGGAAGCGTCGGGGCGCACGGATGTGCTGACATACACGAGCGATGTGCTGACGGCTCCGGTGCATATCGGCGGACAGCCGATTGCGAACCTGGTGGCTTCAACCAGCGGGACCGATTCTGACTGGGTGGTGAAGCTGATTGATGTGTATCCCGATGAGGTGGCGGATCACCCGGAGATGGGCGGATACGAACTGGCCGTGGCCATGGATATCTTCCGCGGGCGGTATCGCGAGAGCTTTGCGTCGCCCAAGGCAATTGAGGCGGGCAAGCCGCTGACCTACCGGTTTGCGCTGCCGCCGGCGGACCACGTTTTTCTGCCAGGGCACAAGATCATGGTGCAGGTGCAGTCGAGCTGGTTCCCACTCTACGATCGCAATCCGCAGACGTTTGTGCCGAGCATTTTCTGGGCGCAGCCGGGGGATTACCAGAAGGCGACACAGCGGATCTACCATGCGCCGGGTGAGGCTAGTTCGATTGAGCTGCCAGTGGTAGAAGCACCTGCGGTGCGGCAGTAGCTCGCGGGAGGCTCGCACGGAGTCGGTTGCGGAGCGTCCTGGCAAGGTTGAGATTCATGCTTTCCCCGGTCCCCAAGTGCGAGGGACCGGGGGCACCCGCTGGAAAGACGCGTACGAAGGGGCGCGAGGCTTTTCCCGCCCACTCATCGCGCGATGAAACTGCGCGATGAATGGGGCACAGGGCCTTATGAGGATAAGCAATTGAAGACGCTGCGATTGCACGTGGATGCGGAGCACCTGAAGACTGCCGAGGCGCTGGAGGCGCTGGGGCAGGCTGCGGCGATTTTGCGTGCGGGCGGACTGGTGGCGCTGCCGACCGAGACTGTCTACGGGCTGGGGGCGCATGCGCTGGATGCGGCGGCGGTTGGACGGATTTTTGAGGCTAAGCAAAGGCCGGCGTGGGATCCGGTGATTGTCCATATTGCCGACCTTGCGGTGCTGGAAGGGCTGGTTTGCTGGGAGGGTCTTGCGGACGGGGTTGAGGTACGGGCGCGGCGGCTCATGGAGGCGTTCTGGCCGGGGCCGCTGACGCTGCTGCTTCAGCGGACGGCGGCGGTTCCCGATGCGGTGACGGCGGGGAGGGCGCTGGTGGGGGTACGGATGCCGGCGCATCCTGTGGCATTGGAACTGATTCGGCGGGCTGGGGTACCGGTGGCTGCGCCTAGCGCGAACCTGTTCGGCCATACGAGTCCGACTACGGCGGAACATGTGTTGGAGGATCTGGACGGACGGATTGACGCGGTGGTGGATGCGGGCGCGACGGGGCTGGGCGTGGAATCGACCGTGCTGGATTGCTGCCAGAGCCCGATGGTGATTTACCGGCCGGGGGCGGTGACACTGGAGCAGATTCGCGCTGTGGGCGGTCCGGTGGTGATGTTTGAAAGCGGCAAGCTGGAGGAGACTCCGCGGGAGGCGATGCCGTCGCCGGGGGTCGGGATTCGGCACT